>Ga0255053_10000043_pt1 | contig 52276 bp, 44 predicted proteins | sample JV7_2_22_MG_FD_188635 | JGI IMG/M metagenome (GOLD analysis project Ga0255053, IMG submission 188635) | Seawater microbial communities from Jervis Inlet, British Columbia, Canada - JV7_2_22 | ecosystem: Environmental > Aquatic > Marine > Inlet | place: Canada: British Columbia | collected... | reverse complement strand
GACCGTCACGGTGGCCTCCTTGACCGCAACGACCGTGGCGTCACAACTTTTCATGTACGAGTCGCTACGAAACAGTTCGTCAGTCATTTGCTTCTCTTTGATTCCGGCGCGCCGAAATCTCTCTCGGTAAACATGCGTGGCATATCAGGGTCCGCAAGGCGTTCTGCGACTTGCCGGACCGTAGAAACGAGCTCGGCCCGCATCGTGCGCAATTCGTCGAGTTCACTACCGAGCCGGGTCAATCTCAGCAGAGACTGCATTGACGTGAACAACCCCGCTTCGGCTTCCATGAGTCGAACCGAGGCGAAGAAGCTGAATGGCAGCCCGATCAATACGAGCAAGCCCCACCAGAATCCGAAATTCACGCCAACGGCAATTGCGATGACGATATACAAAAGCGGCAACAACAACATTGCGGCGAACACCTTGAGCGTGGCGATGTCGTCCATCTCGTAACTGAAACGATCGCCGACCAATGAAACCAGCCAACCGACAGGAAGGTGCAGCAATGCACCCGGGATGGCAAAGGGCAGCAGCACCAGCATAGTCAGGCTGCGCAGAAATACACGGCGAAATGCAAGACTCAGTGTTACGGATTGGCGCAGCTGATAGTCCTTGAGGCCGAGCATGTCGAGTCGCGCCTGGTAGTTCTCAACCTCTCGCCGCATTCGTTGCATGTCCGGATCTTCCATTGCGGCCAGGTAGCCATCGACAAAGCGTCGGCTGAGTTCGACATATTCACCGGGCGTCAGCACAGCGGTTGAAGGCTTGTACAAGCGCCGGGAGGTCTGAATGAAGCGCAGCGTTCCCCAGTCCGGAGCATTTAGCGTTACGGAGGACAAGGCATCACCAATATGGTCGGTCAGTTTTTTGACGGCATCCTGTGGGTCGTGGTTGTACGCCCGAACCCATTGCGCGTCGATCTCGATCGGCTCACCGAACTCGATCAATACCTGGCTGCGGAAGCGGTGACGGTGAATATAGTTGAGGCCGCAGGGAATGATGGTCAGGTCCTCCGCACCGCGTGCCGCTGCTTCGAGCGCGATTCGGGCCGTACCTGTTTTCAGCTTTACCAGCCTGGATTCGGCATGGCTTACGCCTTCCGGAAATATACCCATGCAGTTGCGGGACTGAATCACCTCGTACACGCGATCGAAGGCCTTCTGGTTATCGACCTCACCGTCGTGCTCCTCGCGGCGGTGTACCGGTACTGCGCCGCTCGCATCGAGCAGTGGCCCGAGGCCGCGGTATTTCCAGAGCTTGGCATTCGCCAGGAAATGCAGTGGCCAGCGACCGCACTTGGCAGTCAGCAACCAGCCGTCCATGAGCGCGTTCGGGTGATTGCCGGCGAAGATGACCGGTCCTGTCGGGGGCACGTTCTCGATACCGACGACATCGATGCGCCGAAAAAACGTGCCGGTGATGATCTGCACCAGTGCGATAACGAAAAATTGCAGCATCGGCGTAGCGGATTCCCTGTGAACGAAGAAGCTTGAGGCTTTGCGACTGCTCTGAATCTGACATAACGCCGGCGAACGAGCAACCGGTCGGATTATGTGGCAACGCATCAAAATAGATTCGCAAAGTCATGACTTTGCACACAGAACTACAACGCCAATTCCGGTAAAAGCAGTTGAGGTGGTGCGGCGTACCTTCATATTCGCCCGGGCGACCATAAATGGAGGCGTTCTGAGTGCAAGGGATTGGCACGAAAACTGGGGGCATTCTGCGGCTCGCGGTCCTCGCGGGCGCGTTGTCGCTGTCCGGGTGCGCGCTATTCGCGCCCGAACCTGAAATCGTGGCGCCAGTACCCGAGATCATCATCGAGGCACCGCAGCCCGTCGTTGAGAAAGCGCCGGAACCGGAGCCGCCGCCGCGCATCGTCGCGCCGCCGCCGCTTCCGGAAGTCGCTATTGTGCTGGCCAGCCGCCAGCCGGCCTACGAAGAGGTTGCCAACGAACTGGGCAGCATGCTCGAGAACATATCGATTTACGACCTCAGTGATCGCAGCCAGCCACCGGTCGCGGCATTTCGCGTCATCAATGATTCGAATTCCGGCGCCGTCATCGCGATTGGCCTGCAAGCCGCAAAGATGTCTATTGCCATGGCGCAGATGCCGGTCATTTTCAGCCAGGTATTCAACTACCGCGAACACGGTTTGATAACGGACAACAGCCGCGGCGTCGCGGCGCTGGCACCGCTCGACGCGCACCTCTCCGCGTGGAAAAAGGTCGACCCGACGCTCGCGCGCGTCGGCATGATTATTGGGGAGGGGCATGAGGAGCTGGTCGCCGAGGCAGAGGTTGCCGCAGCCAGACACGGAGTCGAACTGCATATCCGCGAGACGCATTCGGATCAGGAAACGCTGTATCAATTCAAGCGCATGATTCGGGAGATCGACGGCTTCTGGCTGTTCCCGGACAATCGAATTCTGAGCCCGCGCATCCTGCGCGACATGCTCGAGCAGGCGAATCGGCGCCACGTACCGGTCGCCGTATCGCATGAAGCCATGCTGTCGATGGGCGCTGCCATCAGTGTATCGACGGTCGCCTCGGATATCGCGGCGACGATCATCAGCGTGTTGCAGAGGATCAACGCAGGTGAGATAGACAAGGTGCCGCCCGTGACCGGACTCTCGGAGGTCCGTGTAGTCACCAATGACGCCTTGCTGAAACGTAATGTGTCGGCCGACACGGCGTCGCAATCTGCGGGTGGCGGGTCGCCGTGAGACAAAACATGGCGCTCATTATGGAGCCGATCCTGAGGTTCCTCGAGAAATCTCGCGAGGCCCGAGGTAAACGCGTACTCGTAAATGAGATCCTGTGGATACAGGTTCTTAGCGCGACGATCATTGGTGCCTTTGCGATAGCGGCGCTTTACTGGGGCGGGCAGTGGGTGCTGCAAGATAACTACAGCCGCTGGGCGTTGCAGTGGACGGACGAGCTCAACGAGCTTGGCTCACCGTTGTATCTGGCAGACGACAGCGAAGCGCTGCTACGCCTGGAGAGCTTTGTCGACAAGTATCCGGAAATCGGCCGCGTCGCCTATTTCCGTGATGATGGCACACCGTTATTTTCGATCGATGGGCAGGACGACATGGAGCCGGTCGCGACTCTCAGCGAATCGATGCTAGAGGAGGCGCAGGCACTGATCGGCAGCGAGCAGCCATACCTGCTGCAAAGCAGCATGGCGAATCCGAGACGGTTCGAAATCCTGGCGCCCGTGTGGACCGAGTCGCTGGCCGATGACGGCCTGTTCGCATTCGATCCATCGCAATCGCTGACAGAGAGCAATGCCGAACTCGTCGGCTTTGTGGGCATGCATCTCGACTTCATCATTTTTCACGATCGCCTGCTCGCAAATATCAAGATCGCGATTCTGATGCTGCTCGTGTTATTGGTTGCGTTTGCCTTGTACGGCCGCAGGGCTTTGCAAAGGGCGCTGGCTTCGATTTCCGATTTGCAGGAACCCATTCAGGAACTCGCCAAGGGTAATCTGAACGTCAAGTTCGAGCCGGCAGAGCATCGCGAAATTTCCGACATCGTGGAGGCGCTTGAAACGACGGCATCGGCCCTCAGCGAGCGCGACGCAATGCTGGTCGAACTCGCGAATCACGATAATCTCACGGGCCTTTTCAATCGCCGTCGCTTCGTCGAGGAACTAAATGTCGAACTTGCGAATATCGCAGTGCACGATCACACCAGTGCGCTGTTCTTCATCGACCTCGATCAGTTCAAGTACGTCAATGACGCTTGTGGTCATCCGGCCGGCGACCGATTGATTCGCAAGGTCGCCGATGAGCTGCTGCGCAGCGTCCGTCAGTCGGACGTCGTCGCGCGCTTCGGAGGCGACGAATTCGTCTTGTTGCTATCCGACACCGATCAAAACGGGGCCCGCGAACTGGCTGACACCGTTCTCGCTAACATGCGGCGACTCGCGCACGTTGAAGAGGACCGCGTCTTTCATGTTCATTGCAGCATCGGCATCACGATGGTCGATGCATCAAGATCGAAGCCCGACGACTTCATCGCGGAAGCCGATATTGCGTGCCGGGAGGCGAAAGCGGCAGGTCGCAATCGAATGCACTTTTTTGAGCGATCGGCGCACAAGGCAGAACGTGCGTCATCCGATGTCGGCTGGATGAACAAACTTCGCAAAGCTGTCGACGGGGACGGATTCCACTTGCGCTTTCAGCCGATCAACCGTATCGACACCGGCATGACGACTCACCACGAGGTTCTCCTGCGCTTGCGAGCCGATGACGGTAAATTCCTGAGCCCCGATGCGTTTCTCCCGTCCGCAGTTCGCTTCGGGCTGATGTCAGAGATCGATCTATGGGCTATACGGCACGCAGCCGAGGCGTACGCTGAGTACTCCGAGGAGTATCCGCAGCTCAGGCTGTCGATTAATCTGTCGGCCAATGCGTTTGAAAGTGACGATCTGGTCGCGTTCGTCGAAGCAGCTTTCGACAAGAACAATGTGCCGCCAAGGCACATCATCTTCGAGATCACCGAGAGTCTTGCCGTTCGGCGGCCGCGGCACGTAGAACGCCAGATAGCCGAGTTGCGTCAATTGGGTTGTGAACTGGCGCTCGATGACTTCGGTACCGGCTACAGTTCCTTCAGTTACCTGCAAAAGCTGCACTTCGATTACATCAAGATCGATGGTGCGTTCGTGCACGACATCATGAACAACCCGGTTGATCAGAAGATGATCAAACTCATCGCGGAAATCGGTCGTGAGGCGAACATGCAGACGATCGCCGAGTATGTGCAGAACGCGCAGTCTCTGGAATTGCTCGGTGAACTTGGCGTCGATTTGGCCCAGGGTTATTTCGTCGGCCGGCCGTCCAGACGACCCATATTCAAGTCGACACCGATCTCGCTCAGCTCGCAGCGAATCAAGCGTTCATCGCGTCTTTGAAAGCCGTTAATGGCCTTTCGGTTGCCTGATGTGATCGGGTAGTTCGAGGCCGTGCGTGTGCGGGCCCAGTTCGCGGCGCCAGAGCGCCAGTGCAAACAGGAACGCAAGGCATGCGAGCGTCAGGAAGAACATCAGCATTGGCGTATACCCGGCCGGATTGTCCGCGCTCGCCGCATTCGTATCATTGAGCCATCCGGCCGCAATGTTGGCCGTCATCATGCCCGCGTTTTGAATCATGAAGAGCAAGCCGTAGGCCGTGCCGAGTTTTTCTTTCGTAGTGAGTTTGATGACGGCGGGCCACATGATGGCCGGCACCAGCGAGAAGCTGATGCCAAGCAGCGCCATCGTGAAGCTAAGGCCCCATCCGTAGCCGAACAGTCCAACGAAGGACAGTGGCAGCAGCAGCGATCCGATCATCATGGCCAGCGAGCGATGCCCGTGATGGTCGGCGATCCAGCCGAATACTGGTGTGAAAAAAACGGCGGCAAGGTATACGTAGCTATTGAGGATTGCGGCGTCCTCGAGAAGCATGCTGTGCGCGTGCTGAAAATACTTGATCGCGAACGTGCTGCGGAACGGAAAAATAACGGAGTAAAACAACACGCAAAGTACCAGCAGGTACCAGAATGATCGGTCGAACCGGACGACATTGCGCCACTCGAATTTTTCCACGGTCGCGTCGTCATCACCCGGCATCGCTGCCGGTGTGTGACGTGAGTCCATCCACCAGTACACTAGCGAAAATACGAGGCTCAACCCGGCTATCACGGCGGCCAAAACCATTGGCGGCTGCCATCCCTGCTCATACAGGGATCCAGCCCAGACTGGTGACAGATCGGCGGCGTAGGAACCTGCGCGTGCGATGCTGAGATTGAGCGCCATCGCGAACGCGACGCCGCCGGCGCCACCGAACCATATGGCGATTGCGACGGTGACCCCGACGAGCATGATTTCTGCGCCGAGGCCGTAGACCAGGCGGCCGATCGCCATTGTCGTGAAATCACCGGACGTAGCCGTGATGATCGCGCCCGCGAGAACCATGCAGGTCGTTACGATGATCACGAGTGGTGCGCCGTAGCGGTCGACAATGACACCGCCAATCAGCAGGAGAAAGACGTTCGGCAGGCTGTAGATTGCGTTCAGCGTCCCGATCTGGGTGTCGCTAAAGCCGAGTTCGCGACTCAGTATCTCCGCAACCGGGCCGATGGAGTCGTAAACGTAGTAGTTACCGAAGACCAGTAAGCTGAGGAACAGGAGTATCCACCAGCGTGTGCCGGCATCGACGGAAGTGTGTGGCATGAATGGACGAATTCCCTTGTTTGTTATTCTTATTGCAGTCGGGTCCGTAAGCCACAAGACTAGCACACGGTGGCTGCACGGCCGACGCGCAGATAACCGACGAACGGCTGTAACGGCCCGACGAATGACATTAACAGCTCATTGACGCAGCCCTATGATGGTGTCGTGGGGAACGACGAACAGGTTGAAATTATGTCAATTGAAAAGTTAGCAGAGGAAGCAGGGCCGCGCAGTGCACATCAGAGCGATGGCCGGACTATTGCAGCGGATGCGGTCTCGAACAAGAACGTCAAGATACTGGCGCTCGAATTCGAGGACGACAATTTTGGCAGTGATCCGTACAACAGTACCGGACAGTTCTGCCAGATCGAGCTGAAAGACAAGGACTAGTCGGTACTCGTCGTTAATTGTTCCAGCGGATTGCGATTTAGCCTAGGATCGCGTGAATGAAATACCTGCGCTGGACAGGACTGGCTCTGAGCCTTGTCGGCATCGGCTTCGTCGTCAGTCAGTTTGCCGCATATGCGGACAGCCTGGGCGACTTCCGCCCGGGCATTATTGAATTACTACTGTTGGCCGTACTCACGGCCGCGTACGGTGCCTCGAACGTCGCGCTGGCCGCCGCATGGCGTGATTTGCTCGAGTATTGTGGTTCGACCAGCGACGCACGTTGGGCCATTCGAGTCTTCGGCGTTACGCAGCTCGCGAAATACATTCCCGGAAATTTCTTTCACCTGGCAAGCCGCCAGACCATCGGCATGTTGGATGGTCATGGGGCCGGCGCGCTATTGAAGTCCGCGGTCTGGGAATTTACTGCGATTGTTACTTCAGCAGTCGTTTTCGCCGTGTGGTTGACGCCGCTGTTGCTGCACGGCATCTCCAACACCTATGCCAGCGTGCTATTTGTCGTCGCGTTGCTAACGATCAGCGTCAGTGCGCATCGCTATTTCTCGCCGCTCGTCATGCGTGCGATGCACTGGTATATCGGTTTCTTGTTGCTGTCCGGCTTGTTGTTCTATGCGACGCTGCAACTGCTGACACCCGACACGAGTCTTTTACACGCGCTACCCGGAATCTGCGGTGCGTACATCATTGCCTGGCTGGCAGGGGCGATTACTCCTGGCGCCCCCGCCGGTATCGGCATTCGTGAGGTCGTGATGTTCGCTTTGCTGCAGTCGGTTGTCGGCCAGTCCGAGCTGCTCATCGCCATCGTACTGAGTCGGGCAATCACCGCGGGCGGCGATACCTTGTACTACTTCTATGCGCTGGCGATGAGCGAGACCGCGAAGCCGCGCTAGGCTTCGTCGTGTAAGCCGCGACGGATCGTGTACAGCACGTGCTCGCGATGTGCGCGTGTCTCGGTATTCATGCCGCGATTGCCCTCCAGCATGCTTTCGATCCGACGCAGGTTCGCGAGTGCCGTTGACTGAGCCACGTTGTCGTAGCCGGCCTTGGTCTCGCCGCTGACCATCGCAAGCAGACGATTTACGTAGTCGAGCTGCAAATTTTGCCGGAACGTGTTGACATCGCCGCGCAGGTCGCTTGCGAATATCGCACCAGTCAGGTCATCCATTACGGCCGACAAGTTATATTCATTGCCATAGAGTCGCGAATCCGTGACGCGCTTTTGCACGGCCGGATGCATCAGGTGGTCGAGAACGCCACGCTGCACGGCAAGCATGAGGTCGTGAATTTTCGGATCTTCTGTAACTTCGTAGAAGTCGAATTCGCGTCGTTGTTGCCGCAAGTGGCTGTACAGGCCGTCCACGGCGCGGAACGCATCGGGTGCAAATACGTGGTCGCGTAGCGCACTCATCGCGCGTTCCTGCTCATCGAAACTCACGGGCACGAAGGGCGTCGTCGCACCGGACTGGCCGACCATCGCACGATTCACCATGACTCCCCCGATATAGCGCGAAATCGTATTAGCCGATCGCTGAAATTCCGCAGTCAGCCCGAGGTACGCGTCGTGGAGTTCCTGGAAAGACTCGCCCTCGGTCCCGTAACGGTTACGCATGTTGCCCAGAATCTCGTCAATTAGCCCGAAGCGCTCGACGGCATAGCCGATGGCGTCCGTACTCATGTCATAAATATTGACGCGCGGATCGATGGCCTTGCCCGGTGCACGCATGTCGTCGGCATCGTTGCCGAACGCGAGATCCGGTTCTGTCGACCGGGCCAGGTGTGTGCTTCGGGCGCTTGCGTCATCGAGGTCCGGCGAATATCCGAACTCGATAGCCCAATCGTCGTAAGGACCTGGACGTACAGCGTAAAAACGAGTCTGTTCGCGTCCCGGAGGCGCGAAATTGATCGCCGGGTAGTCCATCACCGAGCCGGCGAGCCCTCTGGCAGCGACGACACCAGTGTCGAAAGCCTCGTCACGTGACAGTAGCTGCGTGGCTTTCATGTTGTGGTTCAGGCCAAGTGTGTGGCCGATCTCGTGCAGGATCAGGTAGTGCAAAGTGTCATGAATGATCTGCTCTTCAAGCGCCGGATCGCCGCCCGTGGCCTGCAGCGCCTGCTCGGCGAATACCGCGCTGAGTTGCAGGCCGTGGCCGAGGGAGCAATACACGAGCGCGGTTTGCGGTGGTACGCCGCCGTTCTCGATCGTTTCCATGAGTTTTATTGCGCGCAAGTGACGAGCAATGAACGAGTACTCGAGCATGACATCCGCGCCGATGATCTGGCCGGTTCTCGGATTCGTAAAGCTCGGACCGTAACCGCCGAATGGCGGTTGCGGCGAGGACGTCCAGCGAAGAACGTTGTAGCGAATGTCTCCGGCATCCCAGTCGGCGTCATCGGGCTGCACTTTGACCTGCACCGCATTACTGAAACCGGCTTTTTCGAAGGACTGGTTCCACGCCAGGGCTGCGTCACGGATCGTATCGCGGAGTTCCAGCGGCGTCGTATTTTCTATCCACCAAACGATCGGCTCGACGGGCTCGGACATCTCGGCATCCGGGTCTTTCTTGACGAGTTTCCAGCGCGCTATGACATCGCGAAACGGTGTGTGGCTTTGCGACGTCAGGTCAGTCACTCGGTCCATGAAGTAGCCGATGCGAGGGTCGTCAAAACGCGGCGTGTAGTCGCCGTCCGGCATCTTGATCAAACTGTGCTGAACGCGGATGCTGACATAGCGGCTGTCTGTGACGTCTTCCTGCGCCTGTACAACAGGCGCCGGGTTCTCGAAGACATATTCGACAAATACATCGGTGTTGTCCGGATAATTGCGGATATCGAAGACCTTGTTCTTGCTTTCACTCAGGCTGCCCAGCGAGAAAACCGTATTCGGCTCCTGTTCCGGGTCCGGCGTCGCCTTCACCTGGTGCAGGCTTTCGCTCATGAAAATGTCGTCAGCCTTGATCAGGATGCGGCCGCTGCCCTCATCCTCGGCGACAATGTCCTGAACTGCGAGTACGGCAGGGCTGATGTTCGCGTCGGCCGCGCGTGCCAACGGGCTGTCCTCGTCGAAGTGAAAACTCGTGTTTTCCTTGATGAATTCGATTCGACCGAAGTGCCGCCGTACCGAGACCACGGCATTTTCGCGGAAAAAGCCGCGGAAATGGCCGCCTTCGACAGGTCCGTTGGCAGTCACGACGAAGTAGATGAACTCCTGATCTACCTGCTCGGGCTCGATGCTCAAGTAGATCTCACCGGACTTCTTGTCGCGGTAGACATCGAAATAGCCGTCGAAATGGTCGCTTTTGGCGACGATGTCGGCGTACGAAGCGCCGTTCTCGGCGCCGCCATTGTCCGCTGCGCCACCGCAGCCGCCGATGAACAGGAAAAAACTGAGGATCGCGATCCTGACCGTCATGGTAAACCCCCCCGGGTTCTGGTTATTTGCAGAGGCGGGCGATTATAGGGCTTTAGGCGTCTTTGTGCGCGTGCCGGTGCAGTCGAGCGTCGTGGGTACGGAAATGCTCAGAAAACCAGTAGCCGAGATCTGACGATAAGCGAGCCTCACCGTAGCTGCCGTCGTCCTCAACCTTGTCCATGATGTCACGCAGGTCGTCTAGCAGGATCTCGTGATCTTCCTTGTGCTCGGCGTACGCCATATAGCCGGACTCGCGCATGAATTTTTCCTCGAGCGCGAAGTGCGCGGAGATCTGTGCGTAGATCTCACCGAGTGACTCGATAACAACATCCCGGCTTGCGCCGGCGCCCATGTCGGCGTGCAGCGCGTTGATCAGGGCGACCAGTTCCCGATGCTCGAAGTCGACTTCCGCGACACCGACATTAAATTCGTCTTTCCACTCGATAAGCGTCATCGGTACCTGAATCCTCCGGTCCCGGCCTTGAACGTTACCGTGAAATAACGCCCTGGCTCCAGAATAATTTCCTCGGTGTGCGTGTAGTCCCAACCCTCTTCGCGACCGCTGTCCTTCAATCTTGCGGTCACGGTGTGCATACCGGGTATAACGTCGAAGCGTTCGTAGACAGATGCCGGCCCGTCGCTCCAGAGGCCCGATGGCAGTGCCTCGAGTTGAATCACGCGATCGCCGTCAATTTCGACTTCGATGTACAATGGCAATCGTTCGCGTACGCACTGTTCAGCACGTCGCATGTTCGGTGCCAGTTTCGCGATTTGTTGTGGTGTTAATTGCACGCAGGGTTCCACGCGTTCCGTTGCATGGCTCAGCGACAGTTTGACGCTCGCCATATCGGGCGACGCATATCGAAACGGCGGCAGGATCGAGAAAAACACGATCACGAACGCGAACACGCCGTAGGCGACGATCTGCAACGGGATTCGAAGCGCCTTATCCATCTGCACCAGCTTCGTCTGCATCTGCCTTGCACTGCAGCGACGATCGAAAAGTTTGCAGCGCCTGCCGGCGGCGACGTTTGCTCTCCGTCGGCAGCCAGCTAAGGTCGAGGCGCTCTCTGTCGACCCGCTTGCGCAAGTACGGATCGCGCTCGCCGGCGACACGCTGTCGCGTCCATTCGTCACCGAGACGGTAGTAGCAGTCACCCTCGGCACACCCGGCCAGCATCACGCCATCTGCAAGATCCCGCGACAACGCGAAGTCGATGAACGAAGGCGGCAGCATCGCCAGGCATGGCATTGTGAGTACCTGTGCATCATCAGCCAGCACGTCGGGATTGGATCGCTCACAGGCAAATACGACGACACGGGGACCCCCTTCAAAACGTCCGGATGCCTCGATCAGGCGTTCGCGCAGCCCGGCGATCGGTTGCCGCGGTAGCTCGATACCCGGAACGACGGCCTGCGCACGCCGGAACGGAGTCGCGGTCGGACAGGCGCCAACGCAGATACCACAGCTCATGCAATTGCTGTCGCTGACAACTGCCTCGAGATCGAAGGCCTTGCCGTCACTGCGAGGCTGCATCGATATGGCGCTAAACGGGCAATCCTCGAAGCACCGCGCACAACCGTTGCAGTTGTCCAGGTTCACTACCGCGATCGGTACAGGCCTGGCCGGTGGCATCCAGGGCAGCAGCGCCAGCAGCAGCATGAATGCTCCGAGTATGAGCCACAGCTGGCCGCCGGGAATGATGTCCATCAAAGGGTAGGCCGCCAGGTAGTACCAGTCGAAATTGACGGTCGCCGGTACGATGTCCAGATTCGCCGGGGCCTGGCTCAGGGCCGGGAAGACCAGTGAGGCAATGACAAGCGTTACCGCAGTACCGATGGCGAGCGATTTCGGCGGATTTACCTTCGCTCTCGCATGGCGCTGAATATGCACCCACATCAGCAACAGCATGAACAGCGGTCCAAAGATATGGATGAACACCATCAGCGTAAAAAAGCGGTCGCCAAGCGTCGTGCTGTTCAGGAAGTTGTTGGCGATGGGTTCGGCGAAGATGGGCAGTGCATCGAGCCACTCGGCCGTGGCAATCGCGATGTACTGCGCCAGCTGGTCCCAGACGAGCCAGTAACCGCTGATACCACAAATGTAGATGAAGGCGAGCACTGGAACGCCGGTCAGCCAGGCGAAGAAGCGCTTGCCACGCAGCCGATCGAGTGAAAACTCGCGCAGGATATGCACCACGACGACGATCACCAGCGCATCCGAAGCATAGCGATGCAGGCTGCGCATGACCCCTGCAGCAAACCACTGGTCGTGCGTCATGTACTCGACCGACTCGTAGGCGTTGGTAATACCGGTGTCGAAAAAGATATACAGGTAGACACCGGTGCCGGCGACGATCCAGAAGAAATACCAGCCGAGTGCACCGAGGCATGCGAGCGGGTTGTTCTGCCTGCCGAACGCGAGATCGAAGACGGCCTCAGCTCGTGCGAACAGGAAGCGCATAGCAGCTTTCAGCCAGCTCATTGTTGCGTTCTCAACGCTTGCGCTTCCATTCAAGTACGACGAATACCGCGATGGCACCGAGGCAGAGAGTGCCGACGAGAATTGTCATGAAAATCGAATAATCAAAGCGGTAACGGCCGGTGTTGGGATCGTACACTGTACAGAATAATTTGAACGAATCGACCCAGTGATCGACCAGCCCGGCACTTCGGGGCGTATTGAACACGAGTTCCTTGAGGGGCTCGACGAACGCAGGTGCATTGAAGTCCTCGCCGTACACCTGCCGGTATATGACCCCGTCCGCATCGACGATTGTCGTCTGTGAAAGGTGGTCGAATCCTTTCGCGCTGGCAAAGAATTGAAACCCGACATTGGTACTGAGCGCCATGATCGACGCGGAATCGCCGCTCAGGAAGTGCCAGCCATTGACGTCGATGCCATGGCCTGACGCAAATATGCGCATGCGTTCCGGTGTGTCGACCTGCCAGTCAAAGCCAACCGTGATCACCGAAAACGAATCGTCACCCAGGGCTTCCCGCGCGATTGCGACAGTCTCTTTGACGTTGCGCGTGATCAAAGGGCAGATGTGATGGCAGCTCGTATAAATGAGACTGATGACAAGCGGCTTGCCGCGTAGATCCTGCAACCGAAATGACTGCCCGTCGATGTCTCTGAACGTCAGGTCGTCGAGAGTGACGCCGATTGCGGCCTGGCTGATCGCCAGTGCCTCTTCGCGGTCGTATTCCTGTGCGATTGTGACTGGAACTGAGGCCGTCAGGCCAACTGACAGCGCAATGGCTGCGAAAAGGGTACTGCGCGACATGATCTAGTGGTCCAACAAGGTTGTATTGATGGGTTCAGCCAGTTTCGAAGCGGTTGACCGCTAGCCCAGTATCAGCCTGTCGAGAATTGCGCCGGTGAGCAGCAGGCCAAGTTGGACGATAGAGGCCGCAAATGTCCGCCACGCGTTCGGCACGCTGGGATCTGCCTGGAATACCAAGCTTGCGTACACAAAAAAACTACCGCCGGCGACAGCACCGAACAGGTAGATCCAGCTCATGCCATACCACAGCGGTACGATCGACAGGGCAACGAGAACGACTGCGTGCGCGAGGATGACGCTCGTCGAAGTGCGGTCGCTGACGATCACCGGCAGCATTGGTACCCTGGCTGCGGCATAGTCCGACTTGCAAGCGTAAGCGAGCGCCCAGAAATGGGGCGGCGTCCATAGAAACAGCACGATCGCAAGAATGACCGGCGCCGGACTCAGGCTGGCGCCCATGGCGGCGGCTCCCGCCATTACAGCAAAGCTGCCCGCGAGCCCGCCGATGACGATATTGAGCCAGGTCGAGCGCTTCAACCAGACCGTGTAGACGACGCCGTAGGTAAATGCACCAAGGAACAGGTAAACCGCTGCGAGCCAGTTGGTCACGAGCGCTGCCGCCGTCACGGCGATCAGCAGTGTGAGCACGATTGCGCTTAACCAGGCCGCGCCTGCGTGAAACCGGCCTGTCACGAATGGCCGCTCCCGGGTGCGCTGCATGTGAGCGTCAAGATCGCGTTCGTAGTACTGGTTGAAGGCACCTGCGGCCGCGGACGACAGCAGTGTGGCGAGGCCAAGGACAATCAGTTGCCACGCGCTGAGCCCTTCACCGGGGCTGACGGCAACGCCGGCGAATGCGCACGCCATGATGAGTACGCCAAGGCGCACTTTCGCCGTGTGATAGATGAGTTTCAGGGTGGCGGCTGTTTTCATAAATCAGAGCCTGGCAGTGCGATGAAAAGGGCTCAGGCGAGCGTGAGACAAGGCGCAGACGGCCAGGAAGGCGCAGTGTACACGATTGGTACATGAGCATTTCGAGGCCGTTTGCAATGTCGTATCACGCCGTCTGAGGTTTTTTCATAGTGCTGCTAACTCATTGGCCAGATTTCAGAGAGATACTTCCAGTTGACGAAATAGTAGAGCACGAAGGCGATAAAGAATATGCCTACGAGCATCGCTGTGCCCGGTATGCGCAGGTGCTCGGAACTACCGTATTCGCTTACGGCCACCGCGGACGGTGGAACCTCGGGATAGGACGGCTTCTCATCGTCGGCGAGCTTCTTGCCGAAAAATACGGAGCCGACGACTACAACGACAAACATGAGGCCACCGACAGCTGCCATGATGGCGAAAATTCCGTTCAGTCCCATCATCAGGAATGCGGCGGATGGGTAATCGAATGGCAATACAGCGTCCGCAAACGTCATGTCCCAGTGGCGCCGCGACACGCCCAGCGTTCCTGCACCCATCATGAAGACCGATATCCCGGCAACGCCGATGCCGAAGACATACGGTTGCCACATCGCGAGTTTCTTCATCATCAACTCACGCCGGAATATCAGTGGTACGAGTATGTAAGTGATGGCCATGAACGCCAGCGTGGTACCTGCAACCACGGTGCCGTGGAAATGACCAGGCACATACAGCGTGTTGTGCATGATGAGGTTGATCTGCTCGGTTCCCATCACGACACCGGAAATGCCGCCGATGAAGCCGAAAAACACGAGCGACATGAACATGCCGGCGAAAGCCGGATTACTCCAGGGCGCTTTGCGCAGCCACTCGAACATGCCCTTGGTGAGCCCACGGCTGCGTTGCGCCACCTCGATGGATCCCGGCACCGTCAGACCATGCACCATGCTGCCGAGGACGGCGAGATACATCGCATAGCTCGTGTTGAAGATCTTCCACTCCGCGCTCAGGCCCGGTTCGACGAGCAAGTGATGCGCGCTCGCGAGTTGCAGGAACAGGATGTACATCAGGAATGCCATGCGGCTGACTTTCTCCGACAGCGGCTTGGCGCCGAACACCATCGCGGCGATCGCGTACCACACCGCGACATGCGCAGCCACATTGATCTGTTGCGATGAGTGACCCATGGCCCACCAGATGGTCTTGTAGACCAGGGGATCGATGTGACTGACGAGGTCCAGCGACCACAGCCACGTCGGGATGAGAATGATCGCGCCGGAGGCGATCGTGAATACTCCGATGATTGCGGCCGTTAGCGCGCCGAAGGTAACGAGCGGTATCGATCCCTCGTAGGTCTTCTCTGCCTTCGCCACGACCAGGGTGCCGAAGAATACGCCACAGCCGATGAGTGCGCCGACCGCAAACAGGATGAGGCCCAGGTAAAACGAGGGTTCGGCTTGCATCGGTACGTACGACGTAAACATGACGCTCGACTGGCCTCGCAGCACTGCGACGTTCGTGATGACGGCGCCTACGAGCATCAGGCCAAAGCCAGTCCACGCCCAGCGTGGCCCGGCCAGCCGCGAGTTCAACAATATGGCCGAGGCAAAATACAACACCGCCATCTCGAAGAAGAGGATCCAGACCAGCAGCACATCGAAACCGTGCGCCGTCAGTGCCAGGTAGAACCAGTCCGCCGGGAGAAAATGAACGGCCGGCCAGCGGGTAAGTGCCACCAGCAGTCCAAACAGGCCGCCAACAGCAAGAAATACGACCGCAACGACTGCGTTCGCCTTGATGAGATTTTGTGCGTTGCGATCAACCTTGAGGCCGGTTGTCGGACAGACACGAAATTCTGCAGATTTTGCCATGACTATGTCCCCCTCAATCGACCACGTAGATCTTGCCGACCATCATGTGGTGACCGATCCCGCAAAATTCATTACATACAACGCCGAATTCACCCGCCTGATTGGGTTTCATGGTGAAAACCATGTCGTAGCCGGGATGTACCTGCGTGTTGATGTTGACCGGCTGCAGTGAGAAGCCATGCTGGTAATCCATCGATGACAGGTGAAAGCGATAACTCTGGTCTTTTTCCAGTTCGAGGATCGGCCACCATTGCCACAACCGGGCAAGCAGGTACACGTCACTGCCCGGAGGCGGACGCACGACCGGAAAACCGCTCTCGTCCCGGACCGTGTAATTGTCGATCATTTCCTGGGTATGCTCGGCGAATCGTTCCGGCTTGATCTTGTAGGCTTCGCTGGAAAGATTTTGCTCGCCGGCGCCGTGCCAATAGATCATCATGAAGAACATCGTGAGGCCCCACAGGAAGGCGATCACGATCCATATGAGTTCGATCCTGGCGATCGGTTCTTTCCACCAGTTTCGCTCGCTCGGTGGTGTTATAGCCATCGGCCTGACCCCCCTTTAGTCCGCGATTGGAATCTGGGTGATTTCCATGATTCCCCAAATGATGTAGAAGACAGCCGGAACGGCGATGCCGAGGAACAACAGCAGGAACGGATTGTCGAGTACCCGCTGCATCAGTGGTATCGGTTCCGGAGAAGATGAATCCGCAGACGACGTGTCCACGCTATTATCATTATCGGACATCTGTTTCCCCCCCCCCAGTTAAAACCCGGGTTATCGTTACGCTAACTAAGTATAGTTAGCAGTTATATCAGGGTTTACCCGTATAGACGCGAATCAGCCAGAAACTGGTAATCGCGAGCGTCATTAGTATGGCAAAAAAAATCAGCGAACGGTGTGCCAGGCGTGTGCCGACGACACTTCGATGCGGACCAGGGCCCAGTCTGACACCAGGTACAGGACAATGGCAACGAGCGTAAAGTAGATAGCCTCCATTTGCGCAGATTAGCAGCTCGTCCGAGACAGGGCACTTGTGAATCTACTTTAAGTTGGGATTACAAATTCGGATTCGGTAATAAGGTCGTCGAACGACCGCAATTAGTTTCATTCGAAAAAGTTGCAATTACACAGGCGCGGCATAGAGTCGATGATGAGGCGATAGCCTCGCGCCAGCAAGTTCGCTTGTTGACAACCGCCCTGCTTAAGAGGTCCGAGCCTTGGCCAGTGTCGGGGGCGGTGGACGCAAAAGGCGGAACCTGCCGGGAGAGTGGCGAGTGAGAGCTCGCTGAAGGAACGGAAGGAACGCGTAAGGTGGAACTCGGAAAAGAAACCTGAGTGTTACGCCGGGTAGCCCGATATCAAGAACGTAATCGGGTCCGAATTTGGAAAGCAGGCCGCAAGGCAGGCAGACCGGGTGAGGAGAAGAATACGCGACAAAGCAGAACTATCCATGCGTCCTCTAACTAATGAAAGCGGCCCTCGGGCCGCTTTTTTTTATGGCAGGTCGTCGACACCGTCGCGGCATCACGCTAGACATCGTCTAAATGAATTGCGAGACTGTTTCCGCGTCGCGCGACTCGCTCGCGGCAAAAAAACAAGGAATACGCCGATGCTTCGTTTCTGGATCGCCACACTGGCTCTGTTTGTAACTCTATTTGCTAATGCGGGCAGCGCCCTGGCCGACTCGTCCACGCTCGATCGAATTGCCAAGACCGGTGAATTCCGCATCGGCTACGTGCCTGACGCGCCGCCGCTGTCATTTGTCGATGACAATGGCGACGTAACTGGCTACTCCATCGATCTCTGTCGTCACATAGCATCGACGATTCGCTTCGAACTCGGTCTCGAGAAACTCGATGTGGTCTACAAACCACTGGTCGGCATCGAGCATCGAATCGGTGCAATCGAGAAAGGGGAGGTGGATATAGAGTGCGGTACGACGACTGTGACCTTGTCGAGGCGCGAGAGAGTCGATTTCACGCTGATGACCTTTATCACCGGAAGTGCCGTGCTGTCACGCAAAAGCAGCCCGATTGGAACGATTGACGAACTGGACAAATCACGTATCGCGGTGGTTCCCGGGACAACGACCGAGGACGTCCTGCGCAGGGTGGCGGAGGTCAATGACTTCCGGGTCAAACTGGTGGCGGTGGAGACCTACGACGACGGCATGGCGCTGCTCAACAAGGGCAAGGTCGACGGCTACGCGTCCGATCGCGCGATGTTGATCGGGCAGGTGTTCCGCGATGCGAATGTGGCCAATGACTACACAATGACTCGCGGCGCACTGTCGTTCGAGCCGTACGCCTTCATGATTCCTCGCGGTGACACGGACTTCAGGCTCGCGGCCGACCGGGCGCTGGCGTCGTTGTTTCGGACGGCGCGCATTCGCCGCATTTACCAGAACTGGTTCGGGCGCTACGGCGAACCGTTATCGCCGATCGTTGAGGCGATGTACCAGTTTCAGGCGGTCGGGGAATAAGTTAAGCCCGAAAACGCGAGGTCACGTCGGATTTAGCGTCAACAAAAGCTTTAATTGCGGGTGACGGACCTGCGTCACGCTCTTGCGGCGCCAACTATGGCACAAAGTGCAGTAGACCCAATCTAATGGAGACGGTCATGAAAACTGCGCTTGGGCTTTTCATTCTGGCACTGCCATTACTGGCTGGCGCCGACGTTGTCGTACCGGTCGACGAGGTCGGTACGTACGTCAAGATTCGCAAAGCACCGGATGCTGGTGCCGAGGCCGTGAGCCGTTTGCACAAAAGCAAACCGCGGCAGCTCGTGGAGACTATGCCGGGCTGGCACGGGGTCGAACTCGATGATGGGTCGACCGGCTATGTCAGCTCGGACTGGTCGGTGGTCATCGAAGACGCCGAGGCAGGTGTCGAAGTGGTCGCTGCCGATGACGTGACCGAACCCGAAGAGACCGAGGCGCCGGCTGCCGACGAGACGGCATCGGACGAAGAACCGCAAGTGGAAGAAGCGCTCGCCGACGAGGCGGTAGCTGACGTTGCCGAAGAGATGCCCGAGCCCGAGGCAGTCGCGGACGACGTTCCGCCGCAAGCCGAGCCCGCTCCCGCAGAACCGGAGCCAGCGCCCGAGGAGTCCGCTCCCGAACCTGCAGCCGTCGCCGAATTCGAATCCGCACCAGCAACCTCGATGGTTGTCGCTGCGCCCGGCCCGCAAGGGCCGCCGGGGCCACCCGGACCGCCCGGACCATCAGGACCGCCAGGGCCGCCAGGGTCGGCAGCTTCGTCGGGATCGGCCAGTGAGGCCGAGCTAAGGGGCGCCGAGAATTTCCTCGTGAAATTCAGGAAACCGACGGTCGGCGGCACCTCGCAGATCTGGGACGATGGCAACTTCGTTGGCATTGGTACGACCGCGCCGAAACAACGCCTCGAGGTCAACGGCAGTATTCAGATTCATGAGCAGAATAGCAGTGTCGCCGGACTGATGATCACGCAATCATCCGGAGATACCGGCTATATCCTGCACAATCGCGCCAGTACGCTGACCATCGGGGCCGGCTCTATCGATCGCATCACGATCGACCGCGAAGGCAACGTCGGTTTCGGTGTAGAAAGACCCACACATCCCGTGCAGATGGCGAGCGGCGCCTACGTTTCCGCGGGCGGAGTCTGGACCAACAGTTCGTCGCGCGAACGCAAGAAAAACATCGAATCACTGACGGTTGAGGAGGCGCTTGCAGCACTTGCGCAACTCGAACCCGTTCAATTCAACTACCGGAATGACGATACTGAATCCTACGTAGGATTTATCGCCGAAGACGTGCCCGCACTCGTTGCCAGCAGCGATCGCCAGAGTCTTAGCACAATGGACATCGTCGCTGTACTGACGAAAGTCATTCAGGCGCAGCAGGCGCAGATCGAAGAACTCGAAAAGCGCCTCGACAACTAGGGAGCGGACTGCGCGTTTGCGATGTATCTGTCGACCACGTCGTCCAGCAGCGTTAGCGGAACAGCGCCGTTCGATAGCACCGCGCGATGAAATGCCTTGAGGTCGAATTGAGCGCCCAGCACATCCATGGCGCGTTGCCGTTCCTCGAGAATCGTGAGCATGCCAATCATGTACGCCGTCGCCTGACCGGGCCAGACGCTGTAGCGCCCGGCCGCACCCTGTGATGGACCAATCGCTGCGCCAATATTTTCCTGGTTGAACGCCGTGGCCTGGTCAAATGACCAGCCCAGACTGTGGATGCCGGTATCCATGACGAGTCGCGCAGCGCGCAGTGCTTCGAACTGCAAGCGGCCGAGCTCGCCATAGAGGTCGTTTTCATACCAGTTCAGTTCGTGGGCGAGGCGTTCGGCATACAGCGCCCAACCCTCGACGAAGCCCGTAAAACCCACGATCTTGCGAAACGCCGGCACGTCCTGCTCCATTGCGATCGCGATCTGAGTGTGATGCCCCGGTATCGATTCGTGGTAGGTCAGCGACGGCATCGAGAAATATGCCTGATCCGTCGTGGTGCCGGCGTAAAAGGCACCGGGTCGCGTGCCATCGAACGAGGGTCCGATGTAAAAACCGCCGAAGGGATCGGGCAATACGACCACGTTTGCCGACGGGAAGATGTCGAAGGCCTCACCGAGTCGCGTCTGTGCGTCTGCGATGATCGCCTCGTACGTCGGTTTCACGTCAGGGGCCGGAATGATGCCGCCGTCTTTTGCGACGCGGGCGAACAATTGCTCCAGTGTTTCGTCTTGCGGATAGTTGAGTTGATCGAAGATCAGACGCATCTCTGCATGCAGGCGCGCCAGCTCGTCGAGGCCAAGTTGATGAATCTCGGCAGGCGTCATATCCGAGGTTGAATGGTGGCGTAGCGCATAAGCATAGTATTCGCTGCCGCGCGAATACTGGCGAACGCCGATGATGGGCGGCGCATTATTGAGGAGCAGTTGCAGCTGGGCCCGCAGTTGCAGATACCCACGCGTCACGTCACCGGCAGTCGCCGTACGTGCCCGTGCGATCAGGTCGTCGCGAACAGTGGCGCTTAGCCCCGGAATCGATTGCACCCTGTCGACGAAGCTCGTGAAATACGGGTTGTTGTCGACGCTGCTGTCCGCGATTGCGTTCACCCGGTTGAGCGCGACATTCAGCGATAGTGCCGGTTCGACGATTCCCGCACCGCGTTGCCGCACGAGGTGACCGACGAGTTGTGCGAATTTTTCGTCCACGGCCCGCAACCGCGTGATGTAGTCCTCGGCATCCTGCTCGGATGCGAGCGGGTGAATGTCCGTGAAAAACCGCTCCGTGCTGCGCTGTATGCTGAAGCCCATATAAGTCGCAGGAAAGTCGTAGTAAATGAACTCGAGCCGGTCCACGGCGTCCTGCAGGTAGTACTCGTAAATGTCGTAGTCGAGTTGATCGTCCGTGGTCAGAGCGCTGCGGTCGTAGCCAAGCAAGGCATCGAGAACGACCTGGAACATCGCGAACGTCTCGCGTTGATAGTCGTCGGACAGATCATTCAGGCCGACATCGTCCAGTGGAAAGGTGGCCTCGAGCGCTTCCCAGACAACATCCTCCGGGCTACGTGTGATCAAGGCATCGAAAGACCGGAAATAGTACTCATCGAGCGTGAGTCCCTGCAGGTCCTGTGCAAGCTGTTCCGACGCAGTGGGCGGCGGTGGAGGAGGGGGCGGCGGTAGCGGTGGCGCAGCGCCGCCTCCGCTGCCTCCGCCGCAGGAAGCGAGAAACAATACGACAATCGCGAGCAGCGCTTTTCTCATCAGGTATCCCCGGTTTATTGTTTTTGTGCTGTCTTCGTCTGCTGCTGTCCGATTTAGTTCTGCGGGCTGGCGATGCTAGAACTACGGCGGGCGCGCAATGGTCTCGGGTACGGGCCTGGTCAGGTTTTCGAGGTCCGATAGTTGGCGCCGTCGATCTCGACCGAGACCGGCGGCGCCGTGTCGAACAGGAAATTGCTTACCTCATACGGTCACTCGGACGGAGCGGCCTCGACAACGATGGTGACGGCCGTCGTCACCGTGAAAATGACCAGGTCGCCGACCTTCGCTCGTTTTAGGTTTTGCGGATTGCGGGCGACGTACTCGTTTACGGTGCCGTCCGGTCCGCGCAACTTGAAGGTATTGGCTTCGATATTGATCTCTTCGACCGTGGCGGTCGCGACCTGCGTGTTGATCGCCGCGACGCCCGGCATCTCACCAGCCTTGGTGCGCGCCATCGCCTGCATTTCGCCGCTGTCGGGTTCGTGGCCTTCATTGGCAACAACCTCGACCGACAATGACTCGACGTACTCTGCGTTGACGATGTCGTCGACTGCAACCTGACCGAGATTGCGGGCTTCCTCGCCGGCAACAAACGAAATTATTTCGCCGTCCGATCGCTTCAGAGTAACTTCCCGAGTCTCGTGATTGATCGCCTCGACCGTAGCCGTGACCATCATCGACTGGCTGGCGTGGAAAGAAGGCCGATCGAGTTCTTCTTGTTGCTCGGCGATTGCCGTCGTGGCCGCTGCGCACAGCAGCAGGATTAGGGCCTGGCCCAGAGTGCTAGTTTTCATTGTGTGTGTCCTGTAGGTGTCTACTGAAGGAAAATCGTTGCCGGATGCTCGAGCATCTCCTTGATGCTCTGGATCATGGCCGCGGCATCGTAACCGTCTACGAAGCGGTGATCAAACGATGACGACAGATTCATCATCAGGCGTACGGCAATCTGGCCGTTGAGGACAACCGGACGCTCCACGGCGCGGTTGACTCCGATGATGGCGACCTCAGGCAGGTTGATGACCGGTGTTGATGCGATACCGCCCAGCTTGCCGAGGCTCGTAATAGTTATCGTCGAGCCGCTGAGCTCCTCTTTCTTCGCGCTGTTGTCCTTTGCGGCAAGCGAGACGCGCCTGATTTCAGCGGCAAGTTCGTCGATCGAGTGCGACTGCGCGTTGTGTACGACCGGGACTTTCAGGCCGTCGGGTGTCTGCGTCGCGACACCGAGATGCACGGCGCCATGCCGAAGCAGCACATTGCGCTCCTTGTCATAGGTCGTATTGCATTGCGGAAAGTCCTGCAAAGCTCTTATCAGTGCAAGCCCGAGGAACGGCAGCAGCGTCAACCGCTGCGCCGGATCCGCGTTCTTGCTGTTGAGGTGTTGCCTGAGCGCTTCGAGTTCGGTGATGTCGATTTCTTCGACATAGGCAAAGTGCGGAATCTCGCGTTTCGAGGTCGACATGCGCTCGGCAATGATGCGTCGCAGGCCGATAACCTTGACTTCGGTGGTCGCAGGCGCCGCCGGGACCGGTGCCATTGTTGCTGCCGGGGAACCCGCAATTGCCTGGCGCTTGACGTATTGATCGAAATCCTTGCGTGTAATGCGCCCGCCCGGGCCGGATCCCGGTACGAGCATTAGTTCGATGCCCACTTCCCTGGCCCTGCGGCGCGTCGCCGGCGATGTCATGACGCGAGATCGTCCTGGCGGGATTTCTGCGACGGGCTCGGGCTCGGGCACACGCTGTGGTGCCGGTTCGGGTGCAGGTTCCGCGCGCGCAGTCGACGCGTCGGCGCCGTTGCCACTTGCTGCTGGTTCAGGGGAGGCGTCTTGCGTCGCCACTGCGTCTGTCTCGAAGACGACGAGCGGTGCGCCAACGGCGATGATGTCGCCCGGTTCGCCGGCGAGCTTCACCACTTTGCCGGATACCGGCGAGGACAGCTCGACTGCCGCCTTGTCGGTCATCATCGTACCGACAACGTCTTCCTCGCTAACCTGGTCACCGACGGCGATGAACCACTCGGCGATTTCGGATTCGACCGTGCCTTCTCCGAGGTCCGGCAGTTTGAAAATGTACTCGCTCATTCAATTTCCATCATGTTGCGAATACCGGCGACCATGCGCTTCTTGCCTGGAAAATACTGCCACTCGAACGCGTGCGGGTAAGGTGTATCCCAGCCTGCGATGCGGCTGATCGGTGCTTCGAGATTCCAGAAACACTCCTTCTGGATTCTGGCGGCCAGTTCGGCACCGTAGCCGCCGAAACGTGTCGCTTCGTGCGCGATCATGCAGCGCCCGGTCTTGTTGACCGAAGCAGCAAGTGTCTCGGTGTCGAGTGGCGCGATCGAACGCACATCGATGACTTCAACGTCAACGCCGGTCGCTTCCGCCGCGGCAACCGCAACATGTACGAGTGTGCCATAGGTGATGATCGTCATCTCGCGGCCTTTGCGTACGATCTCGGCCGTGCCGAGCGGCACCGTGTAATAACCCTCGGGCACTTCTCCCTTGGGATGCGCGCTCCAGGACACCGCCGGTTTATCGGGATCGCCGTCGAACGGTCCGTTGTAGATACGTTTTGGTTCAAAGAACAGGACCGGATCGTCGGATTCGATTGCGCTGATCAGGAGCCCCTTCGCGTCGTAGGGGTTCGACGGCATCACGGTCTTGATGCCGCTGACGTGCGCGAAGATCGCCTCGGGGCTTTGCGAATGGGTTTGACCGCCGCGGATGCCGCCGCCGCAGGGCGTGCGTATGGTCACCGGCGAGAAAAACTCGCCGCAGGTGCGATACCGCAACCGGGCGAGTTCGCTGACAATCTGGTCGAAGCCCGGGTAAATGTAGTCCGCAAACTGAATCTCGGCGACAGGCCTGAGGCCGTTGACGCCCATGCCGATCGCGGCACCGACGATGCCGCCTTCGGCAATCGGTGCATCGATGACGCGATGATCGCCGTACTTTCTCTGTAACCCGTCCGTACAACGAAATACGCCGCCGAAATAACCCACGTCTTCGCCGAGCACGACGACGCTCGAATCCTGGTCCATGACGATATCGAGCGCCGAGCGAATCGCCTCGATCATGTTCATCTGGGCCACTACGGAGTGCCTCCACCAGGCGGAGTGCCTCCACCAGGCGGAGTGCCTCCATCCGAACTGTTGCCGTTGGCATCTTCTACTTCACGCATGCGCCGGCGTTGCGACTCCAGGTGGTTCGGGGTCTCGGCGTAAACGTCGTCGAACATCGTCGATGGGTCGAGGAACGGGCCTTCGGTCATCGTGCCGTACTGTTGTGCATCCTTCCAGGCAGCGAGCACCTTGGCTTTGAGTTCCTCTTCGAGCGCTGCATGTTTCTCCTCTGACCAGTGACCTTCCACGATCAGGTGTTGCTTTAAGCGCTCGATCGGGTCGCCGAGGGGGAATGCCGCCCCTTCGTCCTTGGGACGGTACTTGGTCGGGTCGTCGCTGGTTGAATGCGCACCGGCGCGATAGGTTACGTTCTCGATCAGCGTCGGGCCGCCACCGCGACGTGCACGGTCGGCTGCCCACAGCGTTACCGCATAGACAGCAAGCAAGTCGTTGCCATCCACGCGAATGCCCGGGATGCCGAGGCCGAGGCCGCGCGCTGCGAAAGGTCGTCGTTCGCCTCCAGCTGTTCCCTGAAACGTTGAGATCGCCCATTGGTTGTTTACGACGTTGAGGATGACCGGCGCCTGGTAAACCGCGGCGAACGTCAGGGCGTGATGGAAATCGGCTTCTGCCGTGCTGCCGTCGCCGAGCCAGGATACGGCGATATGGTCTTCGCCCTTGATGGCCGACGCCATCGCCCAGCCGACGGCATGCGGATACTGCGTCGCGAGGTTGCCGGAGATCGAAAAGACGTTGCCGGCGCGCGAGTGATACATGATCGGAAGTTGACGGCCCTTGCACATGTCCTGCGTGTTCGACAGACACTGGCACATCATGTCGACGAGTTTCACGCCGCGGTACATGTACAGGCCCTGATTGCGATACGAGGGGAAACACATGTCACCCGCGCGCAGCGCCATGGCGGCGCCGATCGAGACGGCTTCCTCGCCGGTCGCTTCCATGTAGAAAGAGATTCGACCCTGGCGCTGGATCTGAAACATGCGTTTGTCGAACGTGCGATTCAACAGCATCCAGCGCAGTGCGATCTGCAAATCGGCGGCGTCGATGCCCGGATTCCATGGGCCGACGGCTCGATGCTCGTCGTCGAGGATGCGTACGAGCCCGCTGCTCAGATACTCGATATCTCGCGTACGCGCATTGATCGACGGCTTGTCGGCCGTACCCGCATCCGCCAGGTTGAGGTAACTGAAATCGGGCTCGTCGCCCGGCCGCGCCGTAGGGCGTGGAATGTGCAGTCGAGACTTCTTGGTCGCCATCCGGTGCGTATCCCCTATTATTCTACGAGCGGCAGCCGCGGTATTTTACGCGATACGGCGATTGTCTGTTGAATCGTGCATGGCCCTGTTTTTGTTGCCATTTGCGACGATGTCGCGCGCCAGATCGTCAGCGATGACGTTGGTGGGCTCGCCGCCGCCTTCGGCCTGCCTGAAGATGTCCTGCAATCGATCGGGAATACGACTGACCTCCGCACGCACCCGGTCCTCGGAGCTCTTGCCGAGATATTCATGCGCCACACTGATCACGCCGCCGGCGTTGATGACGTAGTCGGGCGCATACAGGATGCCGCTCTCAGCCAGGAGATGACCATCGGCAGCCGTTGCCAGCTGGTTATTGGCCGCACCGGCGACGATGCGGGCGCGGATGTGTGGGATCGTCTCCGAGTTCAAGACGTTGCCGAGCGCGCAGGGCGCGAGTACGTCAACGTCGCTGAAGAGTATTTCCTGCGGCGATGCGAGTTCGGCCGGCATTTGTTTGCAGACGGCATGCAGGCTGCCAGCGTTGACGTCGGCAATGACGAGTTTCGCGCCGGCATCATGCAACAACCTGCACAAATGCAAACCGACGTTACCCACACCCTGTACCGCGACCGTCAGGCCCTGCAACGAATCGACACCGAGTTGGGACGCGACCGCAGCTTCGATTCCGAGGAACACTCCCAGCGCCGTCCACGGCGAAGGGTCGCCACCGGCACTGTTGCCGCTTTGTGGCAGCCCGGACACGAAATTCGTCTCGCCACGCACGATGCGCATGTCCTCGACGGAGATGCCGACGTCTTCCGCGGTGATGTAGCGGCCACCCAGGGATTCGATGGCGCGACCGAACGCGCGGAACAACTCGGGCGACTTGGGTGCGGCGTCACTACCCAGGATGACGGACTTGCCGCCGCCAAACGGCAGGCCGGCAACCGCATTTTTGTAAGTCATGCCGCGAGACAGACGCAGTGCGTCAGTTAGCGCCGCCTCGTCACTGGTGTAGACCCAGCGACGGCAGCCGCCGGCGGCGGGGCCGAGTGCTGTGGAATGTATCGCGATGATCGCGTTAAGGCCGGTGTCGGGATCGTCGACGAAGGTGATCGACTCGTGATGATCAAACTCAGGATGATGGAAAATGGCCATAATAGTCCCCGGATTGACGATTCTCAGCAGATAATATATCGCGAAAAAAGTCGATATTTGTTGCAATTACTGGTTATGAATGGATAATTAGCGCATGAGTTATGCAAATTATCGTAGGAATATCGATTAATAATGCAAACTGTTGAGATCGATCAGGTCGACCGCAAAATTCTCCATTTATTGCAGTCGGAACCCGGTATCAATGCCTCGGCGATCGGCGAGCGGATCAGCCTGTCGCAGTCTGCCGTTTGGCGGCGTATGCAGGGAATGCGTGACGAAGGAATCATTCGCGATCAGGCCGTCAAGATCGATCGGGAAAAAATCGGTCTCAACACGATGGTATTTGCGCACGTCAAACTGACCTCGCACGGTCGCAGCAATCTCGCGGCATTCGCCGAAGCCGTCAAAAGCTATCCCGAGGTACTCGACTGTTACGTGCTGCTCGGCAACGTCGACTTTCTGTTGCGCATCGTTACCGAGGACATAAAGTCCTACGAGCAGTTCTTTTTCGAACGGCTATCGCAGTTGCCCGGAATTCAGGAAATTAATTCGAGTATTTCGCTCTCCGAAATCAAGCACACGACAGTATTGCCAATTTAGGTGTGGGCCAGGTATCAGCGTTTCGATAGCCCTCCGGCTTGTTTCGACAGGTGCCGTGTGTAGACTGCCTCGAAACAGTCCCCGGATGATCCGTGCCGAGCAAAACGAAAGCGCTATTTGTCGTTGCCTATCTGCTGCATTTCCTGTGGATCGTCCTGCTTGCCGCCGTGCCGCCAGTCAGCCGGGACGCACTTACCCACCATCTTGCGCTACCGAAGTTGTGGGTCGAGCAAGGTGCTCTGTACGAGATGCCGGAAATCATCTTCTCTTACTACCCACAGCTTGTTGATCTTCTCTACACGATACCGCTCGCACTGGGTAACGACATTGCAGCGAAGTACATTCATTTCACATTTGCGCTGCTGACCACACTCATTATTTTTCTGTTCGTTCGTCGCCGTATTGGGCCTGTATGGGGTGCACTGGCGGGGCTCCTGTTCCTGACGATTCCGCTGATCGTCAAGCTTTCGGTAACCGTCTACGTTGATCTCGGGCTCATCTTTTTCACCACGGCGGCGCTGTTCAGTATTGTGACCTGGCTGGAAGATACGGGTAACGCAAAGTGGCTTGTATTGGCCGCCGTCTGTAGCGGACTGGCGCTTTCGACCAAGTACAGCGCCATCGTCTCGTTCCTGGTACTGAGCTTGTTGGTGCCGTTTTTTTTCCTGAACGGCCGCGAAAACAAGGACGCGGAACAACTCAACGCCATCAAATTCGGCGTGCTTTTCGTCAGCATTTCGCTGCTGGTTTTCTCGCCGTGGTTGATCAGGAATTACAGCCTGACGGGGAATCCTGCCTACCCTTTGCTGCAAGGTCTGTTTGCCGCTCAACCGGCGCGAGCGATGCAGGCGGGCGAGGAACTGGACAGCGGGTCTCATGCGAGGCAGGTGATCGCAGAAGAAATGCGAAACGCGCCGAAACCGCTCGGACCGTTGTTGACCAGGAAGTTAGTTCACGAAGAGAGCTTGCCCTACACATTGCTCATCCCTTTGCGGCTTTTCTACGAAGGGCAGGACGACAACCCGAAGTATTTCGATGGCCGACTGAATCTGTTCTTGCTGTTGTTACCGCTGGTGTTGCTGATAACCGCCAGGAAACAGGATTTTCGCCACAGGGAAATCGCAATTTTTGCGATCTACGCCTTGCTGGTCGTTCTGCTGACCTTCCTGACCAAGGATATGCGTGCGCGGTGGATCTCGACGATCATTGCCCCCCTTGTCGTTCTCTCGACTTACAGTCTTTACGTGATCAACCAATGGCTACTGCGACGCTTCCCGGTGCAAGCGGCAGCACACCCGGGAACTATCGTTCTCCTGTTCTTGTACTTCTTGCCGAATATCATCTACAGCCATGGTCTTTACAAGAAAATCGATCCACTTCCGTACGTAACGGGCGCGGTCAGCCGAGAGGAATACATACAAAAGTACCGCCCGGAATATGCCGCAATTGCGCTGGCTAACGAGGTCGTGCCTGCCGGCGGAAAAGTGCTGGGGCTATACCTCGGCAATCGTCGCTACTATTTCTCGGCGGACGCTCTCTTACTCAATGGCGTGTTCGTCAACATTGCCGAAAATGCGGATTCGGGGCTGGGGATCTCAGAGACGCTGACCCGGCTCGGTTATACCCATCTGCTGATCCGAAGCGACCTGTTTGACCAATGGCTAAGCAGCGAGGACGAGGTGATTCAGGCGCGAGTCGCGGATTTCGCGAGAAATCGTCTCAAGCTATTGGTGATAGAGGAGGGCTACGGACTCTACGAGGTCGTTCTCCCTGGCACCTAGGCCGATAACCTGCCATCGCAAATTTGTGACGTCAGTCAACTGATTTCTGGGCGGAAAACACCATACTTGGCGGTGCCAGGAGCCGCTATGAAACCTCTACTGACATTGATCGCCCTGACGATTGGCGTGTCGCTGCCGGCGCACGCCGATATCTGGAAGTGGGTCGACGCCGATGGCAAGTCGCACTTCGTCGATACCCTCACGCCAATCTATACCTGGAACGACGAGTTCGGCAAGGTGCACTACAGCGATACTCCCGATCACGAGGATGCGGTGAGCGTCGAGCTCGTCTGGCAATCACCAGGGTCACTGGACGAGATGGACGAGTCCGGTGATGACGGTAGCTCAGGAGAGGGATATGCCTATCCTGGCGAGACGGCGGAACAACGTGCGGAGCGCGAGGCGGCAGAAAAGTACTATTGCAAGCGTGCAACCGAGATCTTCGAGTCCTATTTGAACGCGCCGAGGCTTTTCCGCACCAATGATGCGGGTGAGCGCGAGTATCTGAGCGAAGAAGACGCCGCCGCGACCATCGCCGAGACAAAAGCGAAAATGAACGAGCTGTGTCGCTGACCGCGGCACCCTGAGAGACACTCGGCTCCAAAAAGGGCGGCGTGTTGCCTGACATTAGACCTATTGTTATATTGATAGGACTAAAAATAACACGTCCTCCTTCATGAATGATGCTCCGGGCCGCAAAGGTCCACTTACCGACATTCGCCTCATCGAACTCGGCCAGCTGATCGCCGGCCCGTTCTGCGGCCAGTTGATGGCCGACATGGGTGCCGATGTCATTAAGGTCGAACCACCCGGGCAGGGCGATCCGATGCGCGTCTGGGGGCGCGGCGAGTTCCCCCTCTGGTGGACCGTCTGTGCTCGCAACAAGCGAGTGGTGACAGCCAATTTGAGAGAGCCCGAGGGTCAGGAGCTCGTCCGTAGTCTGATTGCCCAAGCGGACATGGTGCTCGAGAACTTCCGCCCCGGCACGATGGAGCGTTGGGGGTTGGGGTACGACGAGCTGTCGAGGATCAACCCGGGTCTGATCATGATTCGCGTGTCGGGTTATGGGCAGACGGGACCGTACTCGAGCCGCGCAGGGTATGCGTCTATCGGCGAGGCGATGGGTGGCATGCGTTACCTGTGTGGCGATCCGGACAGGCAGCCGAGCCGTGCCGGCCTTTCTATCGGCGATTCGCTTGCCGCGACCTTCGCGTGTATGGGCGCGCTGGCGGCATTGCATCACCGCGACAAGACCGGCGAAGGCCAGGTCATCGACGCGTCAATCTTCGAATCGGTGCTTACCGTCATGGAAGCGACGATTCCCGAGTACGCCGTCAGCGATCACATCCGCGAACGCTCCGGCGCGACCTTACCGAACGTTGCACCGTCGAACATCTACGATTGCAAGGACGGCATCTTCCTGATCGCGGCCAATCAGGACACGGTTTTCAAACGCCTGAGCGCGATTATCGGACGGCCGGAACTGGCGGATGACGAGCGCTACAGCTCACACACGGCGCGCGGCGCAAACATGGAAGAACTTGACGGCATCATTAACGACTGGACGAAGTCCAGGACTGTAGAAGAGGTCGACACGCTGATGCAGGAGGCAGGAGTACCTGCTGGCCGCATATACCGCGCACCCGACATGTTGGAGGATCCGCACTTTCAGGCCCGCGATTCGATCGTCGACGTGCCGACTGACGACTGGCCGGATCTGAAAATGCAAAATATTTTCCCCCGAATGTCGAAGACGCAGGGCGAGATTCGCTGGACTGGAAATACGACGCTCGGGGCGCACAACGAAGAAGTATATGGCGACTTACTCGGCTTGACTGACGAGCAACTCGCATCGCTCAGGGAAAACTCGATTATCTGACTGAGGGGGACCACACATGACGTTTCGTCTGGGAGTTGATGTTGGCGGTACATTCACCGATCTGTTGCTGGTCGATGAATCGTCCGGCCAGACCTACATGGCCAAAGTACTGTCGACGCCGGAAGACTCATCGATCGGCGTACTGAACGGTGTCGATCGCATTTGCGATGAATCGGACATCGATGCAAAACAGGTAACCCAGGTTATGCACGGCACGACGGTTGCGACTAATGCAGTTCTCACACGCAAAGGCGCACGCGTCGGGTTGATTACGACAAAAGGCTACCGACAGGTGCTGCAGGTGGCACGATCGTTTTGCCCGGGCGGCCTCGGTGGCTGGGTAAGCTACATGAAGGCTCCGTTGATGGCGCCACTGGAACTGACGATAGAAGCCGATGAGCGCTTGGACGCGGAGGGCAACGTCGTTAAGCCTCTGGACTCAGACGCCCTGCGCAGGGACCTCGAGGCGCTGCACGACAAGAGGGAGGTAGAAGCGCTGACCGTCTGCCTGCTGAATTCCTACGTCAACGGTGCGCACGAAATCGAAGTACAGCAAATCGCGCAGGATGTGTTTGGTGATGTTCCTATATCGATTTCGAGCACGGTGGTGCCCGAAATGCAGGAATATGAACGGACCGAAACGACCGTCGTCAATTCATATGTGCGGCCGCAGGTGTCGAAATACGTGCAGAACCTGCAGAAATCGCTCGAGGAACGCATGGGCGCCGACGTCAAGCTCGCGATATTGCGTTCCGACGGCGGCCTGGCGTCAGCACGTGCGTCCAGCGAGTCGCCCGTAAACATGTTGCTGTCGGGACCTGCTGGTGGGGTTGCCGGTGCAATGTATTTCTGCACCCGCGGTGGTTTCGACAACATCCTCACATTCGACATGGGCGGGACGTCCACCGATGTGGCGCTCATTCAGAACGGACAGGCGCGCATTCGTCGCGAGACGCGCGTCGGCGACATCACTGTGCGTGCACCATCCGTCGATGTGCGGACGATCGGCGCTGGGGGCGGCTCGATCGCGTTCGTGCCCGAGCTGACGAAGGCACTGCGTGTCGGACCCGATTCCGCCGGTGCCGAACCAGGGCCCGCAGCCTATATGAAGGGCGGTGACAAACCGACCGTGTGCGATGCCAATGTCGTGTTGGGTTATCTGCCATCCGACGTCAAGCTCGGTGGCGCAATGAACATCGATCGTGACGCGGCAATCGCTGCCGTGCAGACACTCGCCGACGCCATGGGAATCGAATTGATGGCTGCTGCCGAGGGCATCATCAAGATCGTCAACGAATCGATGCTTGGCGCATTGCGACTGGTGTCGGTGGAACAGGGCTACGACCCGCGCGACTTCGCGCTGGTCGGTTTCGGTGGCGCAGGGCCGCTGCACGCGAATGCACTCGGCATCCTGTCCGGTGCCTGGCCTGTGATAGTGCCGCCAGGTCCCGGAGTGCTCTGTGCATACGGGGATGCGACAACGCAGATTCAGGACGAGGCGTCGCAGACTTACGTCGCACGCGTCGATCAGCTTACGACCGACGCATTCATCGAGCAGCTCGAGATTCTCCGTGGCCGCGCGAGCGAATCATTCGAAGCCGACGGCATTCCGGCCGATCAGCAGGAAGTCAGTTACCAGGCCGACATCCGCTACGCGGGCCAGGCCTTTCAGCTGTCGCTCGGCGTGACGGTCGATGAATTGAAGAGCCAGAGCCTTGCCGTTCTCACCGATGAGTTCGATCGTCAGCACGAGCAGTTGTTTACATTCGCGCATGGCAAGGACCACGAGGTCGTCATGATTCGTGCAATCGTGAAGGCGAAGAGCAGCATGACGGCCGACCTCAAGGAGGTCAGCGAAACGAAAACGAAACTCGATGACGCAAAGTTCCACGATACGAAGTTCTACTACGAGCAGGAATGGCACGACGCCGTCATCTACGATCGCGAGAAACTCGGCGTCGGCACTGTCGTGCTGGGTCCGGCAATCGTGGTCGAGATGGACTCGACGACTTTGATATTGCCCGACCATGCAGCCACGGTCGACACTATCGGCAACCTTCTCATTAACCCGGCTTAAGGAGTTCAGTCATGCCAGCAAATATCATTGAAACGAACTCCACGCCGTTCAACACGGTCGACGTAGACACGGTAACAGTGGACATTATCGAGAACGCACTCCGTAACGTACGTGTGGAAATGGACGCCGTATTGTTCCGCACGGCGATGAGCCCGGGCATTCGCGAACAGGGCGACTGTTTCCCGATGGTGGCCAATCGCGACGGCAAGATGGTCGTCGGGCAGTTCGGTTCATTCATTTACGGCTTTATGGATGCGTACGAGGGTGAACTCGAGGAAGGGGACATCATCCTCACGAATGACCCTTACATGTGCAACGCCGCCGTATCTCATTTGCCGGACTGGATCGTACTCGTGCCGATCTTCAAGGATGGGCGGCACATGGCCTGGTCTGCGATGTTCGGGCATATGTCGGACAACGGTGGCATGGTGCCGGGCTCGATACCGATCAGTGCAGAGACCATTTACCAGGAAGGCATTCGAATTCCGCCGACCAAGCTGTACAAGAAGGGTGAACTTCAATCCGACGTACTCGAATTGATCCTGCACAACGTGCGCACTTCGGAATGGAATCGCTTCGATCTCAACGCCTTGGTCGCTGCGTGTCGAACCGCTGGTCGGCGCTGCGTCGAGATTGCGGAAAGATTCGGCGACGACACGTTCTACACGACCATGCAGATCATGCTGGATCGCAACCTGGAAGCTATGCGAGCAATCATCAACATGATCGTTCCCGAGGAGCCGCAGTACTTCGAGGACCACGTCTGTGATGACGGCGTCGGCAAAGGGCCCTACAAAATCGCGTGCAAACTCTGGCGTGAGGGCGATGTCGCAATTTTCGATTTTGCAGGAACGGATCCGCAGGCCAAGAGCTCGATCAACTTCTATCTCAATGAAGAAATGTTCAAGATGTTCTTCGGCTCGTTCACGATCAATCTGTTCGATCCTCATATCCTCTTCAATGACGGCTTCTATGAGCTCGTTGACGTGCGTATCCCGGACGGCAGCTTGCTGAAGCCGAAGTTCCCGGCGGCGCTGTCGGGACGCACACATGCACTCGGTCGAATCTTCGACGTCATGGGCGGCGTACTCGGCCAGGGGGCGCCCGATGCCATGAATGCGGCAGGCTTCTCGGACAGCCCGCACCTGTTCTTCTCGGGTTATGACAGGAACGGCGAGTGGTTCCAGCTGTTCCAGATCGGTTTTGGCGGTATCCCGGGGCGTCCGGTCGGCGACGGACCAGACGGTCATTCGTTATGGCCGGGGTTCACGAATGTACCGAATGAATTTATCGAAGCATACTTCCCGCTGCGGATCGTCAAGTATGAACCAATCCCGGATTCTGGCGGAGCCGGCCTGCATCGTGGCGGTAACGGCCTGTCGGTGGCGTACGAATTCCTCGTCGATGGTCAGGTCGGGATTCACGATGAACGCTGGCTGACCTATCCGTGGGGCGTGCGCGGCGGCGAGCCCGGTATGCGGTCGACGAAGCGTCTCGTCAGGGCCGACGGCAGCGAGGAGTGGCTGCCGGCCAAGTGCGATGGCGTGGACGTAATGACGGGCGACGTACTGTACTTCAACACCTGGGGCGGTGGCGGTTGGGGTGATCCCCTGGAGCGCGATCCCGAGCTGGTAAAGACCGATATCGACCGCGGTCTCGTTAGCACTCAGGGTGCGAAGCGTTATGGTGTCGTCATCGGCAAGAGCGGCGGCGTCGACACTGCTGCGACGGAAAAGCTGCGCAAGAAGGTGGGCAGCGAACGTGGCGACGTTGGATTGTTCAGCTTCGGAGGCACGATCGAAGAGATAAAGGCGCGTTCACTCGAGGAGACCCATCTGCCTGCACCGGAATCGCCGCATGATTGAGCTGTTGAGCTCATTGAAGTCCGAGTGGCGGCTTGCACAACACAGTGCGATGTCACGCGTGCCGCTTTATCACCAGCTGTATTCCGTTCTCAAAGCCGCGATTCTCGATGGCACGATACCGCATGACGCACAGATGCCGACCGAGCAGCAGCTCGTGGCGACCTTCGATGTATCGCGAATCACCGCCAAACGGGCGATGGACGAGTTGGCTGCTGAGAATCTCATCGCACGCTTTCGCGGCAAGGGATCGCATGTCACGTATCACTACACGCTAAAGCCGGTACGTGCTCCCCTTGTCGGAATGCTGGAGAACATCAAGGATATGGGCAAGCACAGTATTGTGCGTGTTGTATCGACGAGACCTGCCGTGCCGCCTGCCGATATCAGGATGATTCTCGGGCTGGAGAACAGCGAGCTCGTGCAGAAAGTCGTTCGCGTGAGCAGTAATGAGGATCGTGAGCCCTACGTCTATTACCTGAGCTGGACGGTCGGCATAACCCGGGCTTTCACCAAACGGAAACTGGAAAAACACACCCGCCTTGACCTGCTTCGCAAGAACAATATCCAGCTCACCCGGGTCGAGCAGGTATTGAGTGCAGAGAATGCCTCGATGCCGATTGCCGAGGAACTTGACGTGGAACCGGGCGCGGCGCTGTTGTCGATCCGCAGGCTGGGCTCTGTCGAGGGTGGCGCCATCGTTGATGTTGTGGACGGTTTCTACAATCCGAAACGCTTCCAGTACGCGATGGTCTCGAGCATCGATCAGGCATGAGCATGAGTTTTGCCAACTTGTCAATTTATTTGAAAAGAACTAAAGTTATATCAAAATAGCAAATTGCTGTTCAGTAAATGGGGGTAACGCAATGAACACCACAACCAGAACAATCCTCTGTCTCATCGGTTTTTCCATGTTGCCATTCGCTACGGCCAACGCTCAGGAAGGCGCATTGGCAATGGAAGAAGTCATCGTTACGGCTCGCAAACGGGCGGAAAGCCTGCAGGAAGTACCAATCGCGATCACCGTGTTCACCGAGCAGACGATTCGCCGTGCCGGCATTGAACGGCCGGCCGATTTCATCTCGTTGATGCCGAACGTGACCATCGTAGACGCAGCCAATGTCGGCGATACACAGGTCAGCATTCGCGGCATTGTTTCGACTCGTGACGCCGAGTCGACCTTTGCGTATATAGTAGACGGTGTGCTCAGCACGAACCCGAACAGCTTCAACGAGGAACTCGTTGACGTGCAGCAAATCGAGGTGCTGAAAGGTCCTCAGGGCGCCCTGTATGGTCGTAACGCGGTCGCAGGCGCCGTACTTGTTACCACGAAGGAGCCGGGCGAAGAGTTCGAGGGCCAGATCCGCGTCGGCGCGGGTAACAACGACCTCGCCAAAGCTTCGCTGCGCCTCTCAGGTCCGCTGGGCGATTCCGCTCGCGCCAGTATTTCGGCGAGTTACCGCGAATTCGACGGATTCTACGACAATATCTACGAGAACGCGCCTACCGGCGTCGACTACCTCGAAGACACGACCATCCGTGGACGCCTGCTGTGGGACATCAACGAAAAGACGACCCTCGACCTGCGCGCCTCGACGTCGTCGGTTGAGGGCGGCGCGATCAATTTCAACGCGGCGTTCGCGATCCCCGTGTTTGAAACCGCGTTCGGCAGCGGTTCGTTCTTCCAGGACGTCAACGACCTCGGCTTCCGCTATGTCTTCAACGTGCCGGGCGAGAACGAGCAGGACACGACGGAATTCGCCGCGAAGCTCGACTACGAGACCGACTGGGGTGATCTGACGGTCATCGGTTCGTTCAACGATCTCGACGAGTTCCTGCTGTCCGACGGCACCAGCGCGACCTTCTACGGCTACGAGGTGACGTCTCCCGCCTGCTTTTCCGACCGCGCAACACTGAACAATGTCGACCCCAGTGATCCCAACATACCTGGTGGCACGGGACGGACCGATCTTTTCGGCCCGTTCTTCCAGCCGTTCGGCGTGTTCCCGCCAGGCAGCGGCAACTTCCCACCAAACAATGACCTCGACTTCATCGGTGTGTACGGTCCGTATACGCCGACGGCCTGCGATGGCTTCCAGTACCAGGAGCGCAATCAGGAGGACATAGGTTTCGAGGTCCGGCTGACCTCACCGGAGGATCAACCCGTGCGCTGGATCGCGGGCGTGTACTTCGCGGATATCGAACGAGAGGTCGTCGTTGCTTACGGCGCCGACCTCGGCCAGGGATTCCTGCGCCAGCCCTATGTACCGCCTACAGGCCCTAACCCGACCGACCTCCTGTTCTGGGACGAGTTCGAGACCAGCGTGTTCGCGGTGTTCGGCGAGCTGAATTTCGACCTCGGCGATACGATGGAATTGTCGATCGCGCTGCGCTATGACAACGAGGAGCGTGACGTCAACAACCAGGTGCCGGCCGTAACGGCGTCCGGCTTCAACGCCAACACGCTTGATCTGGTGACGTTCCAGCCCGGTCCGATCAACCCGGCATTCAATGCGAACCTGGATCCGATCCCGAGTCGCAGCGCGGACTTTGACCAGCTGCAGCCGAAAGTCACCTGGCGCTGGAGCGCGACCGAGGACGTCAATGTATATGCGAGCTGGGGCATCGGCTTCCGTAGCGGCGGTTTCAACTCGATCGGCAGTGAGGCGCTGTTGAACTTCTGGTTCAATTCTGCCGGCGGCACCTGCGATCCCCTTAACCCACTTCTGGCGCCCGGCGAGTGTGTCGACGCCGGCCTCATTATTGAAGACGAGTACGATAAAGAGGTGTCAAGTGCGTTCGAGTTGGGCGCCAAGACGGAGTGGTTGGATCGCCGGCTGCAACTGAATGCCGCGGTCTTCCGCACCGACGTCGAAGACAACCAGTTCTTCGAGTTCTTCGCAGGACCGTTCGGCCTGTTGCGCGTCGTGACGACGATAGAGGACGTCTACATCCAGGGCTTCGAAGCCGACTTCAACTGGCTCGCGACCGAAAACTGGTCGATCTACGGCGGACTGGGTCTTTTGGATTCGGAGATCGAGCGCAACGACAACCGGCCGCTGTCCGTAGGCAATGACGTGCCGCAGGCGCCGGATACGACAGGGAATCTGGGTACCCAGATCGTGATGCCTTTCGGCAATGACAAGGAGTTCTTTGTCCGCGCCGACTATCAATACGTCGGTGAAATGTGGTTCCACACTCTGCAGGGCGAACAGACGCCGTCGATCTGGCAGGCGTTTCCGGGTCTCTTCCAGGATCTAGTAGCCGCGTTCGGCGGCATTGACTCCGACTTCTCACGCTCGAAGCGCGACGCATACGGCACGCTGAATCTGCGGGCCGGGATTGACGGCGAGAACTGGAGTGTCGCGGTCTGGGGCCGCAACATTACGGACGAGGAATTCCTTGAAGAGATCATTCCTGCCCCGGAATTCGGCGGCTCGTTCAATCATCAGGCGGCGGCAGCCGCGTATGGAGCAGAGTTCACGTATCGCTTCTGATGCACAGGGCAGCGGAATTCGCCGCTGTATTCGCGAAAGGCACAGCGTTGCTATAGTGTGACGTCGTGCCGTTTCGCGTGTGAAGGGTGGTCCCTTGAGCGACAACCTCGCCGACAATTACAAGAAGGCCTTCGACAATCGATTGGGATTCGGCGCACGTCCGGCATTGATCCTCGTCGACTTCGTCGAGGCCTATTTCGCGAGGGACAATCCGCTCTATGCGGGAGTGGATAACACGCTCGCGTCAGCACTCCGCATCCGGGAAGCTGCACGTGCCGCGGGCATTGCGGTGTTCTATACCAACGTCGTCTACCATCCCGGCGGCGCCGATGGCGGCATCTTCTTTCGCAAGGTGCCGGCACTCGAGGCCTTCATTACAGGCAATCCGCTCGGCGCCTGGCCGGCCGGTTTCGAACCTGCGGCAGACGAAATTGTGATTTCCAAGCAGTACCCGAGCGCGTTCTTCGGCACCTCACTGGCCGCAACCCTGACGGCAGCGGGTATCGATACGCTTATCATCACCGGCCTGACGACCAGCGGCTGCATTCGTGCGACCTGCATCGACACAGTCTCAAACGGTTTCATCCCGATCGTCGTGGCGGACGCTTGCGGTGATCGCCACGAGGCGCCGCACGAGGCTAACCTGTTCGATATGAATGCCAAGTACGCCGACGTTGTCGATGAAGCCGCCGCCATCGGCTATCTGAACGGGTTCGCAGGCGACGAGTAGCGCAATGAGCAGCGAATCAATCTCGATTGTCGAAGTCGGCCCGCGCGATGGCCTGCAAAGCGAGCCCGAAATTCTGCCGACGGCAAGCAAAGTGAAATTCATCGAGATGGCGATCGATGCCGGCATTCGGCGGCTCGAGGTCGCCAGCTTCGTGCATCCGAAGCGCGTGCCGCAAATGGCGGACGCGGAAGCTCTGATCGAAAAACTGCCGCAACGAGATGATGTTTCTTACATCGGCCTGATCATGAACGAGCGCGGCCTCGATCGCGCGCTTGCAACCAACGTCAACGAGATCGGCATGGTCGTCCTCTCGACTGATACCTACAACCGTAAGAATCAGGGCGTCGGTACCGATGAATCGATCGCGGCGTGGCAGGCGATCGCGAAACGTGCTCAGAGCAGCGGATTGCGCACAAACGTAATGATTTCGTCGGCATTCGGTTGTCCGTATGAAGGCGAGGTCAAGGTCGAACGCATCGTCGATCTGGCAAAACAGTTGATAGAGGCGGGACCGGCCGAACTCGGGATTGCCGACAGTATCGGTGTTGCCGTGCCGACCCGGGTGACCGATTTGCTCGGAGCGGTACGCGACGTTATCGGTGACCTGCCGCTGCGGTGCCACTTTCACAACACACGCAATACGGGGCTCGCGAATGCACAGGCCGCCGTCGAGGTTGGTGTGACCTGGCTCGACGCGAGTATTGGCGGTATCGGCGGCTGCCCATTTGCCCCTGCCGCGACGGGCAATGTCCCGACTGACGACTTGTTGTACATGCTCGATCGCTCCGGCATCGAAACCGGTGTTTCTCTCGAAAAAATTGTCGATGTCAGCCGTTGGCTCGAGCAGGAGCTCGGCCGCAGCGTGCCCGCGCTGTTGCCGAAAGCCGGTATTTTCCCAACGACCGACATTGCGACATCCTGACTCCCACGCCCTGACAATCGTGTCGCTCACCCGTATCCATCATTTGAACTTCATCGTCCGCGACCTGGAGGAAGCGACATCGAGGTTCGAGCAGGTACTCGGAGTGGAGCCGTTCGAAACGGTCGACCACGCACCGCGCGGAGCTCGGGTCGCAAGGACGGCTGTCGGAGAGAGCTGGTTGGTGCTCGTCTGCCCATACGACGACGATTCCGTTCCCGGGCGATTTCTTGCGAAACATGGCGAGGGTTTCTTTCTGGCGTCTTTTGGCGTTGAGGACCTCGAGAGCCACCTCGTGCGGCTGCAAGCCGAGGGGTGCGACACGGCAGATGCCGAGCCTCGCGATGGCGTCGCCGACTGGCGCGTTGCTGATATCGGCGATGTTCACGGCGCCTTGCTGCAAATCACGGAGGATGACTAGCAGCGCATCGTCAGGTACTGCCTGATCGCACGAATATCGCCTTGTCGATTTTCTCGAACGTCGCCTGGTAGAGCGCCGGGTCTTCGACGGGTGTCGAACTCCGTGCTGGCCCGGTCGGTAGTACGAGATTGTCGACGAAATTCAGTCGAATCCGTATCAATCCGGACGGCATTTTCTCGACGAATGCCGTTGCGCGCCGATGTATCGAACCTCTCAGGTCCGTGCCACTGAAAATCTGCGCCAACACGTCACCCATGCCGAAATCCTCACGTGCACTCGGCCCCGTTGCGGTAATCAAACCCGTGTCGAAGTCGCCGTCATCGATGATAAAGCCCAGGTCCTGGAACACGGACATCGCTGCCGAAAAGGCAGCGCGCTTGTTCGTCTCGAACTCTCTCGCCTGGTAGGCTTGCAACTCGACGCCGCTTTTCGGTGCCTTTGGCGTCGCGGCACATCCGCCGAGGAAGATCGCGATAAACGCGACAATCGCGGCGAGCACGAAGCTTGGTTGGATCTTCATGTCGGTCTCCTCAGTCGACGGCCCTAGAAACGCGAAGTCCGATAGGAAAAGTCGCGAACCTCGCCGTTGTCGTCGAACTTGATGATAATCGTCAGCGTGCGCTGCGAGGAACTGGCCGCGCCGGCGCTCTTGCTGCCCACGCCGGCACCACCACCGTCGCCGCCGACTACGAGGCCCGCAACGACGCCACGACTGCGTGAATACGAAACGTCGGTCGAGATCTTGTCGTAGATCCAGACTTCACGGCGCTCGGCGTCAGTCGAGACGATGTTCGGCGCGCCGAGAATCGCGGCCACATTGGACGATGGCATCCCGACCGTGATTTCCCGCTGCACGGTACCCACGGTGACACGGTCGATCGAATCGTCCTGGACTTCTGCGCGATGCTGGGTCGCGCTGCAGGCTCCGAGTGTGACCGCCACGAGGGCGGCCAGCCCTGATTTGAAGATATTGCGTTGCATGACTTTCTCCTTTGCATAGACGTCTTGCGACGGACATAGCATCGCAAGGCCGGAAGTCCGGTACCTGTGGAGAAACTAATGCTTTGCTGAGCTTGCGCTGATGCCGGATCAGAAGCTGCGTTTGGCTTCCAGCAGGACCTGCACGCTGTCGATTGACGGATCACCATCGAGCGGAAACGCGAAGTCGAGGTGGGCAACCTTGTCAGTACTGAAACGCGTCGGTGCGAACCGCAAGCCGAAACCAACGTTTTTCAGCCAGCCGAGGTTTGGCTCACCGATCGGATTATCGCCCCAGGTACGGCCGACGTCGGCGAAGATGGCGCCACCAATGCGAAACAGGCGCCACGGATACCAGTCGGTGAAGTAACGCTGCTCGATTGTGAACAGCATCTTGGAATCACCGGTCTGGTAGCGCAGTGGATAGCCACGCAGACCGGTTTTGCCGCCCAGTTCGACGAGGTTGTCGAGGTCGAGGTTGTGACCGGCAGTTCCCGATAACGTCATAAAAAACAAACGCTTTTCGGATTGCCGGTGGTAAAAGCGGGCGTTCAGCGTCGTCGTGGCGTTCGCTGTTTCGCCGCTTTCACGACGTCCACTGCTCCGCACCGCCAACAGCAATGCTGTTTTGTCGAGGGCGCCAAAGCCGATGTTCGCGTTCGCGGAGCCGATCAGGGCATCCCGATCGGCCCCGATACTTTCGTCCGCCCAGCCAAGAGACGCAGAGAATCGTGCGCCCATGTAAAAGTCCTCGGTGCGGCCGATCTGATTCGTGTTGCTTGACGTGTCGAATTCGTCCTCGAGAATCTCGAAACGGACAAACGGATACACGAGTTTGCGGTCATCGGGAATGACCGCGGGCAGCGTGGGGTTCACTGCCTCTGAAAAAACGTTGTCGTCGTAAACGACGCCAGTCGACCAGCGTCGTACCCAACCGTGCGTGAGGCCGTGCGACCAGCCGCCGAAGGCGGTCCGATATTCGCGTTGGTGGCGGTATTCGGCGGCTTGATTGCCGAGACGGTATAGCGCCGTGCGGCGATCGTCATTCGATATCCAACCGCCGGCAGTCCAGCGAGCGTCGAGCGCGTGAAACGGCCGGATGATGGAGAGGATTTTGGTCTCGCCGTCAGAGTTGTCGGCAATCCGCAGAAATACGGATACCCAGCTGCTGCCGAGATTTCTGTCCTCGAAATCGAACTGTGTCGATGTCCGATCGACGTTGTCGATCCATTTGAGTCGCAGCAGTTGTCCACGCCCGAGGAGGTTGGTCTCCTCGATGCCGATCGCCGTGCGGTTTGCGCCGCCGCTCCGGGAGAGCGATAGATCCGGCGTCAATGACCAGACGTCCTGCGTCGTGACCTTGACATCGACGACACCGTTTTCGTGACGGACTGGCCGTACTCGAGCATCGAAGATGTAGCGATTCGTACGCAGGATGCGCGCGGATTCCTCGAGCAAACGCCCGGTGTACTCGTCCCCGGGCTCGAAAAGGAGCTGTTGCTTGATTACGCCGTCGCGGGTGAGGATATGCAGCCGATTTGCCCAGCGATACAGCCACTTGTTCTCTTTCGGGTCGGAAAGATCGAAAATATTACGCTTGTCGAGAATGACCTCGCCAATGACAGCGCCGGCTGCCTGCAGCGCTTCGTCATCCGGCAGCGATTCGTCTGTGCCGATGCCTTGCGCGTGTACCAGCGGCAGCCAATGTACCAGCAAAGCGATTGGCAAAATCATCTTGCCGGACAGGCTCTTTGTAGTTGCCGATGCAGGCAGTGTCTTGGCCTCGCTGACGCTATGACGACAGTCCCGATTCAGTATAATCGACTGTTCGCATGAAACCGTAACGGATGCAATGGAACAGAGTCTTCTAAACCAGGGCGTAACGCTCATGCTCGTCGGAATGGGCACGGTTTTCGTGTTCCTGACTGCGCTGGTCATCGCGATGTCGCTGATGACGATGGTTACCCGGCGGCTACAGCCCGCCCCGGAATCCGATGATATCAGTGACGAAGAAATCGCGGCGATCGGCGCAGCCATTCGGCGGTACCGGAACTCTTAACACACCGAAAAGACAACGATGAACGAAAAAAAACCACTCGGGATTACCGAACTCGTGTTGCGCGACGGACACCAGAGCCTGCTGGCGACGCGCATGCGCACGGACGACATGCTGCCTATTGCGCAGAAACTCGACAAACTCGGTTACTGGTCCATAGAGTCCTGGGGCGGTGCCACATTTGACGCGTGCATTCGGTATCTTGGTGAAGACCCGTGGGAGCGTATTCGGCGCTTGAAAGCGGCGATGCCGAATACTCCGCAGCAGATGTTGTTCCGCGGCCAGAACATACTCGGATACCGCCACTATGCCGATGATCTCGTGGAGAAGTTCGTTGAGCGCTGTGCCGTCAACGGCATTGATGTGTTCCGGATATTCGATGCGCTGAACGATCTTCGCAATCTTGAAACGGCAATTAAGGCGACGCTGAGCGTCGACAAACACGCGCAAGGAGCGATTTCGTACACCGTGAGCCCGGTACACACGGTTGACCTTTGGGTCGATCTCGGGCGCCGCATCGAAGATATGGGTGCGCATTCGATCTGCATTAAGGACATGGCGGGCCTCCTGAGGCCCTACGTTGCGTTCGAGCTCGTCAGCAAGCTCAAAGAGGCCGTCGATATCCCGATACAATTGCATTGCCATGCGACGACCGGGTTGTCGACGGCGACCTGTGTGAAGGCCGTCGAGGCCGGCGTCGACAATATCGATACCGCGATCTCGTCGATGAGTATGACCTACGGCCATTCACCGACGGAGACGCTGGTCGCGGTTCTCGAAGGCACGGAACGTGACACGGGCCTCGATCTGCGTGCGCTCGAGGATATTGCTGACTACTTTCGTGACGTGCGCAAAAAGTATGCGAAGTTCGAGGGTGGGCTGAAGGGAGTCGACTCGCGCATCCTCGTTGCACAAGTGCCAGGCGGCATGTTGACGAATCTCGAGAACCAGTTGCGTGAGCAGAATGCGGGCGAAAAGCTTGACGCCGTGCTCGAAGAGATTCCGCAGGTGCGCAGGGACCTCGGCATGTTGCCGCTGGTCACGCCGACCTCGCAGATCGTCGGTACGCAGGCGGTCATCAACGTCTTGTCGGGATCGCGTTATGCGACGATTACCAAGGAGACGTCGGGTGTTCTGAAAGGCGAATACGGTGCAACGCCTGCGGAAGTAAACAAGGCATTGCAGGAGCGCGTGCTCGAGGGGGCGGAGCCCGTCACCTGTCGACCCGCGGACTTGCTCGATCCCGAGCTCGAGCTTCAAACCGAAAAGCTCAATCACATTGCGATCGAGAGGAAGATTCATCTCGCCGACAATGTCGTGGACGACGTGCTGACGTATGCGCTGTTCCCCCAGATCGGCATTCGCTTCCTGCAGAATCGCGACAATCCGGCCGCGTTCGAGCCGGTCCCCGACGGCGAATCGGCGCCCGCGGTTGCGCCTGCGGGCGCCGTAGCTGCGCAGGGTCCCACGGTGTACTCGGTCCGCGTCAATGGCAGGGAATTCACGGTCGAGGTGGCCGAGGGCGGGGAACTGTCGGACGTACGAGCGATGCCGCAGTCCGGTTCAGGAGCGGACGCGTCATCAGGAGATAAGGTGGCCGCGGTGCTGGCCGGCAATATTTTCAAGGTTCATGTCGCGCCGGGCGATACCGTGGAGGAAGGTCAGCCATTGCTCATCGTCGAAGCGATGAAAATGGAAACGGCCGTTAGCGCGCCGAGGGCCGGAACGATAAGCGACGTGTTCGTCAGCGAAGGCGACGTCGTTGCCGTCGGCGATCCACTCGTCGCGCTTGCCTGAATCCGGCTGGCTGATTCGTGCAACTGATCCTCGAAATCTGGCACGGCTCGGGTCTGTATCAGATTACCGGCGGGCAGGTCGCCATGATCGGTATTTGCCTCGGCTTGCTGTACCTTGGCATCGTCAAGAAATTCGAGCCGTTATTGCTCGTGACAATCGGCTTCGGCGGGCTACTCAGCAACATTCCCGGCGTCGAGATTGCGACCGGCGACGGGCTACTTCACCTTACCTACATGGTGGGCATCGAGACCGGCGCGTTTCCGCTGATCATTTTCATGGGCGTCGGTGCGCTCACCGATTTCGGTCCCTTGCTTGCCAATCCGCGCACGTTGTTTCTCGGCGCGGCCGCGCAATTCGGAATATTCGCAACGCTACTCGGCGCACTCGGTCTCACTGAGCTCGGTGTCATGGACTTCACGGTCAAGGAAGCCGCGGCCATCGGCATCATCGGCGGCGCCGACGGGCCGACGGCCATCTACGTCGCCGGTCAACTCGCTCCACAGCTGCTTGGCGCGATCGCGGTCGCGGCCTATTCGTACATGGCGCTGGTGCCCATGATCCAGCCGCCGATCATGAAATTGTTGACGAGTGAGTCTGAACGCAAGATCCAGATGGTGCAGCTGCGCGAGGTGTCGAAGACTGAGCGCATCTTGTTTCCATTGCTGCTGTTATTGCTTGTCGCGTTGCTGTTGCCAACGGCGGCACCGCTCATCGGCATGCTGGCGTTCGGCAATCTCATGCGCGAGTGTGGCGTTGTCGACAGGCTTTCGGATACGACGCAAAATGCGCTCATCAATATCGTGACGATATTCCTGGGGCTCGCGGTCGGCTCGAAACTCAGCGCCGATCAGTTCCTGGTGACGAGCACCCTCGGCATCCTGCTACTGGGCATGGTCGCCTTCGGAATTGGCACGGCGAGCGGTGTGCTCATGGGCAAGCTCATGAACAAGCTGTCCAAAAACCCCGTTAATCCGCTGATCGGCGCGGCAGGCGTTTCGGCCGTGCCGATGGCTGCGCGTGTTGCCAATAAGGTCGGGCTTGAGGCTAATCCTCACAACATCCTGCTGATGCACGCGATGGGCCCGAACGTCGCTGGCGTGATCGGGTCCGCCATCGCGGCAGGAATAATGATCATGTTTACGACCTAGCGGTTGTAGTGATCCTCTAATACCTGTGCGACACAACTCGTCAGGCGCTTGCCTGTTTCGATGTGCAGGAACTCGTTCGGGCCGTGCGCATTCGAGTTCGGGCCCAACAGTCCTGTGATCAGAAATTGCGCTTCTGGAAACTTGTCACCCAGCATGCCCATGAACGGGATCGTGCCGCCCGTACCCATGTACATCGACGGTTTGCCGAAAAAAGCCTGAGAGGCTTTTTGCATGGATGCCTGCAGCCAGTCGGCAATGGGCGGAGCATTCCAGCCGGCCATCGTCGAATCTGCCTCGAAGCTCACTGTCGAGAGCGGCGGCGTGTCCGCCATCAGTATCTCGGTTACAGCGGTCGCCGCATCATTGGCATCGCAGGTGGGGGGCAGCCGGAATGACAGCTTCAATGTATTGAAGGGCAGCTGGACGTTGCCGGCATCAACCAGCGCCGGCAGGCCTGCGGCGCCAGTCACGCTCATTGTCGGCCGCCACGTGTTGTTGAGCAGCAATTCATAAGGCGATTCGCTGGGATTCGGTTCCGACACGGCCCAGGGATATTTGCGATACACGCCGTCACCGAGCGTTTCGGCGGCGAGTTTCGCCTGCTCGACGCGTTGCTCCGGAATGTCCGCGAACAATGCCGGCGGTTTCAGTTGGCCGCTGTCTTCGTCCTCGATGCGGCTCAGTAGTTTGCGTAGTACGCGGAAGCTCGATGGCACGACTCCGCTTGCGCTGCCGGAGTGGACGCCTTCGGTCAGCACGTCGGCGCGCAGGGTGCCGGTCAGGTTGCCGCGCAGGGATGTCGTACACCACAGTTGATCGTAATTGCCGCATTCGGCATCGAGGCAAACAACGAGATCCGGAGATCCGATGCGATCCTCGAGCATGTCGATGTAGTAGGGCAGGTCGAAGCTGCCGGACTCCTCGCAGCCTTCGATCAATACGATGCAATGCGCGTGCGGAATGCCTTGCTCCTGCAACGCACGTATCGCGGTCAACGACCCGAATACCGCGTAGCCGTCGTCAGCGCCGCCGCGGCCATACAACTTGCCGTCCCTGATGGTGGGCACCCACGGATCCAGGTCGTCGGCCCAGCCGCTGAATTCGGGTTGCTTGTCATAGTGACCGTAGAGCAGCACGATGTCATTCGAGTCACCCGGAATGTCGATGAACAAGAGCGGCGTGCGTCCTTCGATACGCACGATCTCGTGCGTCATTCCCTTGATCGGCTGCGTGCCGGCCCAGGCGTCGAATTGCTGTACGGCTTTTTCCATGTGGCCGTTCTTCTCCCAGTCCGGGTCGAAGTGCGGTGACTTGTTGGGATGCTTGATGTACTCGGAGAGCTCGGGAATGATCGAGCTGTCCCACATGTCGTTGACGAATGCAGTGGTCTTGTCGTTGTTCATGGTGTTATTCCGTGGTTAGTGCGCGATATAAAGTAATGGTCATTTTTTCCGTGGTGATGAAACTCCAGTTGTACTGGTCGTGATAATTCGCCAGGGGATTCTCCGCGAGTATTTCCTCCTGAGTCTTGCCGGCGTCAACCAGCGCCTTGACGCGGTCTCTGCTGTCGATCAGGACCGCGAGGTCTTCCTCAAGGTCGGCTTTGCTGGCGAGCTCGCCGTGCCCCGGGATGATGACCGTCCCATCGTCGGCCATCGCAAGTAGTTTCTTCTGTGCCTCGATATACCCGTCGACGCTCCCACCGTTGTCCAGGTCGATGTAAGGAAACAACTTGTGGAACATGATGTCGCCGGCATGAATGACGTTGTCGTCGCGAAAGTGGATGACGCCGTCGCCATCCGTATGCGCGCTGTGTACGTGGAATACATACGCTTCGTGGCCGTTTACATGAAACGTGACAGACTCCGAGAACGTGATCACAGGCAGCCCGCCGTCGCCACCGGCATCGTCGCTCTTGGCCAGCAGGCGCTTGCGGATATTGTCATGCGCGACGACATACGAGCCATCGTCCTGCAGCAGTGCATTGCCACCGACATGGTCGCCGTGCACGTGCGTATTAATGACAAAGTCTGGTCCGCGTCCCGCCTGCTGCTTTACAGCATCGAGAACCGCTTGAGCCGTCGGCACCATGGCATCGTCGATTAGTACGACGTGCTCGTCGCCGACCAGCAGGCTGATATTGCCGCCGCCGAACTTGCCTTCCGAACCAACCAGCATATAGATGCCGGGGACAACCTCGGTCGCATCGAAAGACTCGGCGAAATCCTGGGAAAGGGCAGGACTGGCGACCAGGCAGGCGATTATGCCGAGCACTCGCTTTGTCATTGTTGTTCTCCGGGTGTTGCGAGACCCAGAAGTTTACATGCTTGGAACGAATTAACCATACTGTGGCCGCGCGCGCTCACAGCCGCTGTCCTATTGATTGCTGGGAAATGTGAACTGCGCTTTCTCGCGCACGCCACCCGAAGGCCAGCGTTGCGTGATCGTCTTGCGGCGTGTGTAGAAGCGCACGCTATCGGGGCCATAGGCATACAAGTCGCCAAACAGTGACCGCTTCCAGCCGCCAAAGCTGTGGTAAGCGACGGGCACGGGCAGCGGTACGTTGATGCCGACCATGCCGACCTTGATGTTGTCGGCGAAGTAGCGAGCGGCTTCTCCGTCACGCGTGAAGATACAGGTACCGTTGCCGTACTCGTGGTCGTCGATGAGCTGCATCGCTTGCTCCTCGGATTCGGCGCGAACGAGGCACAAGACCGGGCCGAAGATCTCTTCCTGGTAAATGCGCATGTTTTCTTTGACGTTGTCGAACAGGCAGGGACCGAGGAAAAAGCCGTCCTCGTGGCCTTCGACGACCAGATCGCGCCCGTCGATGACGAGGTCCGCGCCTTCCTCGACACCGAGATCGACATAGCCGCGAACTTTGTCGTGATGCACTTTGGTCACGAGCGGACCCATGTCGTTGGACGTGTCGGTGCCGTTTCCAACTTTCATTGCGGCAACGCGATTTTTGAACTGATCGACGACAGCGTCCGCCGTCTCGTCGCCGACGCAGACGGCGACCGAGATCGCCATGCAACGCTCGCCGCAAGAGCCGTAAGCAGCGCCCATTAGCGCGCTGATGGCGTTATCGATGTCGGCGTCTGGCATCACGATGGCGTGGTTCTTGGCACCACCGAGCGCCTGTACACGCTTGCCGTTCGCGGTGCCTGTGGTGTAGATGTACTCGGCGATGGGCGTCGAGCCCACAAAGCTGACGGCCTGTACGCGCCTGTCGTGCAGCAAGGTATCGACCGCCTCCTTGTCTCCATTGACGAGGTTGAAGACGCCGTCGGGGAGTCCGGCTTCCTTGAGCAGGCGCGCCGTGAGCATCGCAGCGCTCGGGTCCTTTTCTGAAGGTTTCAACACGAACGTGTTGCCGCAAGCGATAGCGACGGGATACATCCACATCGGCACCATCGCCGGAAAATTGAACGGCGTGATCCCGGCGACGACACCCAGCGGCTGAAACTCAGACCAACTGTCGATTTTCGGGCCAACGTTTTTCGAATATTCGCCCTTCAGTAATTCCGGGATGCCGCAGGCGTATTCGACGACCTCGACGCCGCGAATAAATTCACCCATGGCATCGTCGAGCACCTTGCCGTGCTCATTCGTTATTGTGGCCACGATCTCGTCGGCGTGTTCCTCGAGCAATTGCTTGAAGCGGAACATGATACGTGCGCGTTTCGGGGGTGGCGTATTTCGCCACGCCGGAAACGCCGCCTCGGCCGAGGCAATTGCATCTTCCACGGTCTGCTGTGAGGCCATGGCTACGTGTCGCACAACCTGGCCCGTCGCGGGATTCGTAACAGGTTCAGGCCGATTGCTGTCAGCGACATCGGCCCCATTGATGAAATGACCGACAATCGTGGCCGAGTCGATGTTCTTTGCGGGTCGTGCGTTCATGATGTCTCCATTGCGCCGCGTCAGTCGGTGGTATCGATGACCCGGCGTATCTTGTCGAACGCCTCGTTCCAGTCCTCGACATTCGAGTTCAGGAAGGGCGAAAACTGCAAAGTGTCCATGCCATTGCGGATGATCAAATTCTCTTCCCAGAAGCAACGTTTGTGAATTTCGAGCCCCCGGGCTCCCGGCGCGCCTTCTCGCGGCGCCAGCTCAATCGCGCCCATGAGACCGAAGTTGCGCACGTCGATGACTTTGTCGTGATCGGCGAAGGAGTGCAACAGGTCCTCGAACGGTTGTTCGAGCGCAGTCGCCTGTTCGAATGTGCCTTCCTCGTCGTAGATATCCATCACTGCCAGGCCCGCGGCCGCCGCGACCGGGTGTCCGGAGTAGGTGTAGCCGTGGAACAGTTCGATCATGTTGTCGGGTCCCTGCATGAACGCGTCGTAGACGTGATCGCGAACGAGCACAGCACCCATGGGAATAACGCCGTTAGTGAGGCCTTTTGCCGTCGTAATGATGTCCGGCATGACGCCGAAGCGTTCGGCGCCGAATGCGGCCCCGACCCGGCCGAACGCGGTAATGACCTCGTCGAAGATCAGCAGGATGCCGTGCTTGTCGCAAATCTCGCGCAAACGCTCGAGATAGCCGATTGGTGGCGGCAGGATACCCGTCGAGCCGGCTACAGGTTCGACGATGACGGCGGCAATGTTACTGCCGTCATGCAGCGCCGCGAGCCGTTCGAGGTCATCGGCGAGGTGCGCGCCCCATTCGGGCTGACCGCGAGTGAACGCTGTGTGCTCGAGATTCATCGTGGCGCGGATATGATCGACACCAGGGATCAGGTTGGCGCTGAAGACCTTGCGGTTCGGCAGGATGCCGCCTACCGACATGCCACCGAAGTTCACGCCATGATAGCTACGCTCTCGACCGATCAGGCGCGTGCGATTGCCTTCGCCGCGGGCGCGGTGATAGCCCAACGCGATTTTCAGCGCGGTGTCGACTGACTCCGATCCCGAGTTAGTGAAAAAACACTGTGTGAAGCCGTCGGGTGCCAGCCCGGTTACACGCTCCGCGAGGGCGAATGACTTGTCGGTGCTGACCTGGAACGACATAGCGAAATCGAGTTTGGCCACCTGTTGCTGTACGGCTTCGACGATCTTCGGGTGGCAATGCCCGACGCCCGACGTCCACAGCCCAGCGAACAGGTCGTAGACCTTTGCGCCGT
>Ga0255053_10000041_pt1 | contig 53076 bp, 56 predicted proteins | sample JV7_2_22_MG_FD_188635 | JGI IMG/M metagenome (GOLD analysis project Ga0255053, IMG submission 188635) | Seawater microbial communities from Jervis Inlet, British Columbia, Canada - JV7_2_22 | ecosystem: Environmental > Aquatic > Marine > Inlet | place: Canada: British Columbia | collected... | reverse complement strand
GCTCCGCGAGGCCGAAATCCTCTCGACTTCCGACTACAACTCTCTGCACGATTCCTACCTCTTCTGCACCCGCGTCAGATTGAGACTCCATCTTCAGCAGGGGCGCGACTCAAATTCCCTGCCCACCGATCCGGAGTCAACAGCCCGTCTCGCTGCTTCCCTCGGGTTCGACAGGACGGATGAGCTCCGGGAGCAATATCGTCGATATACCCGGCGTGCGAGGCGCAGTTTCGAGCAGCTCTTCTACGAATGAGGTGTCTAGGAGTTCAGCAGACTCCTAGGAGCGGCCGACTGCGGCAGCTACCAATCGCAACTCGATCATGAGTGCGTCGAACTCGTCGGGGAGCAAGGCCTGGGGACCGTCGACGAGCGCCTCGTGTGGGATCGGATGAACATCGACCAGGACACCGTCGGCGCCGGCTGCCACGGCCGCTAGGGCCAGCGACGACACAAGATCCTTGCGGCCCGCAGCGTGCGACGGGTCAACCATCACGGGTAGATGGGTGAGGTGTTTCGCCAAGGGCACCGCAGAGATGTCAAGGGTGTTCCGCACCGAGTTGTCGAAGCCACGAACGCCACGTTCCACCATCACGATTTCGCTGTTTCCCTCGCTGGCGATGTACTCGGCGGCATCAATCCACTCTTCCACGGTTGCAGCCCTGCCACGTTTCAGCTGAACAGGCTTGGGCTGGCGGCCAACCTCGCGAAGAAGAGCGTGGTTGGACATGTTCCTCGTGCCGACTCGAAGCATGTCTGCATATGACCCAATGAGATCCACATCTCTTGGGTCGAGAACCTCCGCAACGAATGGCAGGCCGGTCATCGAGCGGGCCTCGGCCATGATCTCCAGGGCCACCTTGCCCAATCCCTGGAACGAATAGGGAGAGGTTCGTGGTTTGAAGGCGTCCCCCCTCAGAATGTGTGCCCCGGCTGCCTTTACCGCCAAGGCTGCGGCAAAAAGCTGCTCCCGGCTTTCCACCGCGCAAGGACCGGCAATGACCTTGACAGGACCGTCGCCGATCCTGACATCCCCAACAACGACAACGGTGCTGTCCGACTTGTTCTGACGCCCGACCCTGCGCCCACCTCGCACGACCGGCACCACTCGCTCAACTCCAGGGAAAGCATCCCAGAGCGCCTCGTCGACGAGACGCACCTCGGTGGTGCCGTTGACAACAGTTCGGCCGCCATGAGAGGAGATGTGGACGTCTGCTCCCAAGGCTTTGAGTTTCTCAACGACCTGGGCAACCTCGTCGCCGGTCGCATCTGGATGCATGACAATGATCAAGGGTCAGGAACGCTAGTGGGGTGTCGGCGATCACTCCCATTCGGTGCGCATCGAAACTAGTTACCATCGCCGAAATGGCCGTCGAGAACGAGGACACCCACGAGTACATATCCCACATTGGGGAGTCCCGTCAGTACTGGCGTGACATCATCCTGGGAGTCAACGACGGTCTGGTCTCCATCTTCCTTCTGGTTGCTGGTGTCGTGGGAGGTGGCCTGGACGCCGGCCAGGTCCTCCTGACAGCCATTGCTGGCTCCTTGGCCGGAGCCGTTTCGATGGCTGCGGGCGAATACCTGGCAACCAAGTCCCAGGAGGAGATACTTGAAGCCGAATTGACCCTCGAGCGCTCCCACATCATCCACTTCAAGGACCAGGAGTTGGATCAACTCCGGGGCTTCTTCACCGACATGGAGATCACAGAGGACGATCTGGACAGTGTGATGGCCGGCTTCATCGACAACGACGACGCACTGCTCAACGCCATGGCGGCACTCGAGTTCGGTGTGATCGAGTCCGAGAGGCGCTCTCCCTACATGGCAATGGCCGCCTCGGGGCTGCTGTTCCTCGTTGGCTCATTGCCCTCGGTCATTCCTTTCATTGTGCTGGACGACACCGGGACCGCTCTTGCCTGGGCCACGGTCTTCTCTTTGTCGGGCCTGTTCGTGGTTGGTGTCATAAAGGCGAGAGTGGCAAACAGCCATTGGGTCAAGTCAGGGCTGGAGAACATGGCCATCGCCGGCGTTGGCGGAGTGATCGCTTGGGCTATCGGCAGCTTCATCGGGGAAACCCTGGTCTGATCGCGGCGCGCTCGCGATGTGCTTGCAATAGTTAGCAGCTTGCTGTATGCTAACTACAAGTGAACGAGAGCAAGCACGGTGATCTGGGCACGTTTATCCGCCAACAGCGGGAACGGGCGAACCTCTCACTGCGACGACTGGCCGATAAGGCGGATATATCCAACCCATATCTGAGCCAGATCGAGCGAGGGATTCGCAAGCCGTCTGCCGAGATCCTCAAGAGCCTGTCGCGAGCCCTCGAGATCAGCGCCAACTCCCTTTACAAGAAGGCAGGGCTGATCGACGAGGAACTGGCTCCGACATCGGTGTTTGAGGCCATCTGGGCGGACGAGCAGCTCGACACCGAGCAGAAGAAGGTCTTGCTCGATATGTACCGGGCACTTTCCCGAAGCAACGGGTCGGTGACCACAGAGGAACAGGAGTAGGTAATGCAAACAAAGAGCGTTCTGTACGCAGCAGTTGGCGCCCCCGTTGTCGCGGTCCGCAAGGTCGGCGACAGGTTCGGCGTCATAAAGGACAGAGTGGGCGAGGAGAAGGCCACCCGCAGCAAGGCTGCCGAAGCGGCCATCGAAGGCTGGGCTGTTGAAGGGGAGAAAGTCATCACCCGCGTCAGCGAGGGGAAGGTCGTTGAGGAGATTTCCTCCAAGGTCGACCTCGACCAGGCCAAAGAGCAGGTCAGCAAGCTTCGCGATCAACTCGAGGACATGCTTGGCACCTGGCGCACCTCGTTTCGGCCTGAGAGGGCGAACGGGAAGACCGACGTGACAGAGGGCGAGAAGGAAGACGAGAAGACCCCGTCCACCAAGAAGACGGCCAGCAAGCCCCCCGCCAAGACGGCCACCGCCAAGACGGCCAGCAAGCCCGCCGCCAAGACTTCGGCTGCCAAGACGACCAAGTCGTCCCCAGCAGCGAAGACGAGCTCAACGGAGACCGAAAAGGCTTCCTAGTGGTCTGTCGCTCAATTGATGCCGCGGTGTCACCGAGGCATCGGCGTCATCTGACCAGGACGCACAACGAAGGCGCAGCTTCAGCTGCGTCAAGGCGGAGGACGGCGCCAGGGGCGTCGAGGGCCGGCGAGACCGCGTAGCTATTTGGGTGACGGGCCACCTTTCACCGCCTCACACTGAGAAGGGGCCCTGCGGGGCCCCTTCTCCTCAACCACGCGTAGGCGAGGTCAGGTCGAGATTGAGGGCTCCAGGTCGCCGGCCGCCTCGATCCAGCCTTCGACCATCGACTCGGTAGGAAGACGGTCGACCACCCGCAGGGATCCGTTGAGACCGATGATCTTGGCGAGAAGCGCAGTGGGGTTTCGTCGTCGCAGATCCCGCAGTGTGTCGACGCCCGCGGCAACCAGGAGTTCCGCATACTCGGCGCCCACCCCGCGGACTCGGAGCAGGTCTGCGTGGTGAACCCAGAGCTGAAGGTCCTTGGAACTGATCCCGGTTGCTTTGGCAACTTCGGTCCTACCCCGCCGCGTCGAAGCCTGCTCCGCCAGACCACGGCCTGTGCGAACGCCAGCCTTGCGCAGTTTCGTCGCCTGTCTTTGATCAACTCCTGCGACTTGATCGATACGAGCCATCTGCCATTTCTCCGTTATGCGACAACGACGTGGCGACTCTAGACCAATGGACACTCACCACACCAAAAGTCATGCCGGATGCCGGGGCCTCAAATCTGTTACGTCTATCTCGGTGTCGACATCCCGGGGGTGTGCATCTGAGATCCAAACCTCGTTGACCCAGTCCGGATGTGAAAGCCACAGCCGTTTCGCTCCATCGTCGCCTTCCAGTGACATGACCCGCGGCCAGAGAGATCTACTGATCAAGACCGGGTTGCCTGAGCTGTATCGGTACTTGGGAACCGTCACCGGCTTGTCGGTTTTGGCATGGGACTCGAATAAGAGATCCACAACCTCACCCGAGATCTCGGGCTGATCTGCGATCACGATCAGAGCCGCATCACAACGTGACAGTCGGGTCAGGGCGTCGAGTCCCACGCGAAGGGACGAAGCAATCCCTTCCTCCCATCCCGGATTCTCCACGATTCCAGCATCTCCGAGATCAGTCTCGGCGAGGATCCGCTCGGAGTCGTATCCCAGGACCACCCATATCTCGTCGACCGGGAAAGATCGGGTTCGGCCGACGACATGGCCGAGCAGATTGGTTTCGCCCCATGGCTCCAGCTGTTTCGGCCGACCGAGTCTTCTGGATGCACCGGCGGCGAGCACGATGGCTGCAGTTGACATTGGGGGCAAATCTAGTGGTCTGTCGCTCAATTGATACCGCGGTGTCACCGGCCATCGGCGTCAGAGAGAACGGCTGAGCTCCGTGGTCAACTCCTCGAGAATCCAGCCGAGGTAGTCGAGGACCCGTCGACCGTCCTCCTCGAGTTGGTCATGGTCCTCCTCGACTTCGAGGCCCAGGCGAGCTCCAAGTGTGAGACGCGCCTCGTTGATGACTCGAAGAAACGAATTTGCCTCTTCGTCACTGAGAACCGTTGAGTCGTCGGCTTGGACGACCTTCCGAAGAACATCACGATCGGACCGGCGAGCCTCGGCAAGCTCCAGACCCATGAGACGCCACCACTCCTCGTTGGACTCGGGATCGTCGAGATAGACGGGCACAGTGAGTCTGGTGGCAGCCGGATCGACGCCCACCTCTCCGATCCCGGCAAGCAACGGCAGAACGTCGGCAAGAAACTCTCGCTCTTGAGGACCGAACGAGACCACTATCCCCTTGCGCGTTGTCTTGAAGTGACTCACTTCTCGATGGTCGCCCATAGACCGTGGTTGTGGAGTCGGAAGCAGTCGATCTCAGCCTTCTCGCGGGGGCCATCCGAGACGATCGCCCTCCCTTCGTGATGCACCTGCAACATCAGTTTTGTCGCCTTGGCCTCGTCATAGCCGAAGAGCTTGCGGAGCACATACACCACATAGCCCATTGTGTTCACCGGGTCGTTCCAGACCACCACCTGCCATGGTCGATCAACATCGATTTCTTCGTCTGTGTCCGGCACGATCACCGGTGTCGGCTGCATGGCCATCTGTTTCAACATCGTACGCATCATTGGAGCGGTCAGATAAGTGAGCTATCCCGCCGGCGGGAGGCCCTGGCCCATCCTGGGCGGACACGCCGGGATTCGGCTCCTCGGAAGGCAACATCCTTGAGACCTTGCGAAACCAGATAGAACGCGGCGCAGAACAGTGAGATGGCACCGGCGCCAGCCAGCAGGACATTCCAGGCCAGCCCGCCCTGGAGACTCGAGAAGCCGATTGCGACGAACATCATCGCTCCCCAATTCGCCAGGTCATCGCTGAATGCGAGCCAGGAGGCGAATCCATGCGCGACTACCGCCCCCACCACTGACGTCACGGTGGTTACCGCTGCAAGTGGGATCAGATGAGGCATGAGATGGCGGTTGGCCAGACCCCACCCGCTGGCCCCGGAGACCCGGGCAGCATCGACAAAGGGACGCTCCATGGTCACGAGGGCGTGGGAGCGAAGGACTATCGCCGCAGTGCTGGCTCCGGCGAGGATCCCGTAGAGCAGTCCGAAGCGGAGCGGTGTGAGGGTGTCCCCGGCGGTGCCTCCAGCCAGAATGATCATGGCGAGAGGCGCGGGAAGCAGAAGAAGCACGTCTGAAACCCGGGACAAGATCCGGTCGGTTCTTCCCCGAAAGACGGCGGAGGCTGCCGCCATCACCATGCCGACCACGGCGGATACGATCGCCGCGCTGAAGCCGACCACGAATGTAGGCCAGGCGCCGGCGAGGAGCATCGAAAAGACGTCCCGGCCGAAAACGTCGGTCCCAAGCCAGTGAGTTGTGCTTGGGGGTGCCGGTTGGATGCGAATCTCCACGACGTCGCCGACATTGGCCGTCAAATTGCCGCTGACCCGGGCGTCAATGAGGGCGATCTCTGTCGAAGCGTCTTTGACTGTTTCGACGACCGTTGCCACGACGATGGGGGCGTCATATCCCGTGATCGGGTTGTAGATGTTGGACTTACCGGCCCACAGGGTCACCATGAGCAGCGGATGAGCAATGACCATGAGGGCAAATACGGCAATGACCGCCAATCCGAGGACGGCGAGTCGGTTCTCGAGAAACACCCTGATAGGCCCGCCCCTCACGGGTGTCATGCTCCCTCTCTTCTCAGTATCCATCGGTGCTCCGGTCGAAACGAATGCGCGGATCCAGAGCGGCATGCAACACATCGAGAGCAATCCGGAGGAGGAGAGTGAGCACACCGATAACGAGCAGCGAGCCGACTATCAGCGGTGTGTCCTGGCTATGCATCGCACCGAAGACCAGCGTTCCCAAACCTTGGGAGCCGGAGCCGCCAAAGACCGCCTCGAGGATGACCAGGCCGGTTAGGAAATAGGGGATCGATACGGTGAACCGGCTCAGGACCGGGAGCAGAGCCGTCCGGGCTGCGTGTTTGTCACGCACTTCGTGCTCAGGGAGGCCCTTGGCCCTGGCAACCATCACATAGTCCTCGAGCATCACATCATCCATCGCCGCCCGCGTTATCAGCAGAACCTCACCAAACGTGAGGAGGACCACCCCCGTGAGGAGCAGGGTCGAAGCCAACGCTATGTCGAAGACCTGTCCTGTCAGCCCCATCTGACCCCAGACCAACAGAGGGATGACCACCATTGCCAGGAGGAATAGCCAGACCGACACCCGTCTTCCAGTGAATCGCTGGACCATCCGCTCCAATACTCTGAGAAGAATCAGGGTTACCACCAGCACCGCGAGCATGCGCCACATGACCTCACCCGGACTCAACTGCTCACCGATCGAGACCTCCTGCGCTTCCCAGAGCTCACGATCGAGACTGCCCAGTCGACCAAGGAAGACAAACCCGAATGTGCTCCGAATCCCCTGCTCCATGAGGATGGCCAGAACGGGGGGAAATGCGGTCAAGAAGACGATGGCAACAAAGGTCATGGATCCGGCAGCAAGCGACTTCCCTTTGTAAGCGGACACACGGCCCAGCCATCCACCGAGAACAAAGGCCAGGGTCAGACCGATGGCGAGAACCAACAATGTCGACGGGAGAGCCGCAACGATCGCTTCCCAAACATCGCCCCGCCCGAATGAGGTACCAAGGTTCAAAGTCACCAGGCCCCCGAGCCAGGACAGGTACTGCTGCCACAGAGGCCTATTGAGACCGAGCTCCTCACGGAGAGCCTCGGTGCCTTCAGCAGTCAGTATGAACTGAGACACCCAGTCGCCCGGGAGGACCATGTTGATCAAGAAGAAGAGGAGCGTCACAAACAGGAACAGGGTGAGCAACCCGGACACCAGCCGACGACCGGTGTAGCGAATCATCAGCCTTCCTTCGTGGCCAATCGTGTATTGCAGACAACCACGGCGTCAACGAGGTCGGGGTCGGCGTAGGGGATTTCGGCGACCGGATAGGGACCACCGATCCCGTTGTAGTCCGGTATCGGGTCAGGGAAGTCCGCCACACCCCGCGATCTGACACAGGCGCTGAACCTCTCCAGGGAATCGACCACGGCCTCCCGCAGGATCGGAGTGTCGGTCAACTCCAGCGCGCCTCCTTCCAGATGCTCCGAGCAAGCTGTGAGAGCGTCGACCGAGACGGGGTCTGAGAAGTCGATGTCTCTCATCACCAACTCGAGACGCGGCCGACCCTGTGCGTCGAGCGAGATCGGCTCGATATCGATGCCGCTCGCAACCAGACAATTGCGAAACATCTCGGTGGCCTCAGACGTGGCCATGGTGCTCGTCGTCGTGGTCGGGATGGTGGTTGACGCGACAACAGTGACAGCGGGAGATGACCCCTCAGAGGTGGTCGTGCACGCAGCAAAGGTCACCGCAAGGATCGTGACAGCGCTGACAAGTTGAGGTTTCAAGCCGAGTCTGTGGATGTGTCCAGGCCGTCGGCGATAATCATCGCTATGTCCCTCACCGGGACGTCATCACGACCGAGTTCCTTGACACCGTCGTCGAGCATGACGAGACAGAACGGGCAGGCCACCGCAATTTCGTCGGCGTCGGTAGCCAGCGCCTCCTCGGCCCTCTCGATGTTCACCTTCTTCCCGACTCGCTCCTCCATCCAGAACCGCCCCCCGCCGGCGCCGCAGCAGAACGAGCGCGTCCCGTGACGCTCCATTTCCACGACCTGACTGCCAGAGCCACCCACTACCTCTCGTGGAGCGAGGTATACATCGTTGTACCGCCCTAGATAACAGGGATCGTGATAAACGATCTTCTTGGGCTCGCCATTCGGCTTGGTCGGCTGGCTGATCCGATTCTGGTTGAGCAACTCCGCCAACAGTTGGCTGTGATGGACAACCTCGTACTCCCCGCCGAACTGTGGGTACTCGTTGCCGATGGTGTTGAAACAGTGAGCGCATTGAGTGATGACCTTCTTCACTCCGATCTCGGTGAAGATTTCGATGTTCTGGAGTGCAAGCTGTTGGAAGACGAACTCGTTTCCAGAGCGCCGGGCAGGATCCCCATTGCACAACTCCCTCGCTCCCAGGATGGCAAAGTCGATTTCGGCGGCGTGAAGCAGCCGGGCCAAAGCAACCGAGACTGCGGTGTTGCGGTCGTCAAACGATCCCGCACAGCCGACGAACCACAGATACTCCGCAGAGGTCTTCCCATTCTCCCCGAACACGGGAATCTCGAAGTCCAGCTCTGAGGTCCAATCTGCTCTTGCCTGCTGGCTCATCCCCCATGGGTTCGACTGGTTCTCCATGGCGACAAACGCCTTGCCCATCTCGGTGGGGAACTCCGACTCCATCATCGTCAGGTAACGCCGCATATCGAGGATTCGATCGACGATCTCGATGTTGACGGGACAGATCTCGTCGCATGCCCGACAAGTGGTGCAAGCAAACACTTCGTCTGGGCGAATGCGGTCGAACAGCGTTCCACCACCCTCCACGAGAGCGACCGTTGACACGGGCCCAGATACACCGACACCGGCCGCCGCCACTTCACCCGACTTGAGCACCATCTCCCTCGGGTCGAGGGGCTTTCCGGTGATATTGGCGGGGCAAACGGCGGTGCAGCGTCCGCACACCGTGCATGCATCGGTGTCGAATATCTGCTTCCAGGTGAGGTCAGATACCACACTCACGCCGATTGTGTCTATGTCTTCGGCCTCCATGAGGTTGGGCATCTCCCGCATCGCACCCTTGGGGCGCTCGCGGGGTGAGAGAAACATGTCTGCTGGAGACGTGACCATGTGTCGAAGCTTTGTCAGCGGGAGGAGCATGAGGAATAGGACAAAAGCCGCAGCGTGGGTAACCCAGAGGACCTGATGCCATCCGACCGCACCGGCCTGATCGAAGAGGAATGAGATTGGATAACCGGCAAAGGACCACATCTCATGAGCCGGCCTCCCGGCCATCGAAATCCGTGCCGCTTCGGTTGCCAGTCCGGTGAGTCCAATGATGACCAGAACACCAAGAATCACCGAGTCCTCCGGCCTGGTCTTGGAACGGAGGCGCCATGTCGGAATCAGATACCGGCCGGCGATGGCGAGGGCGAGACCGGCCAGGTAGATAATCGCCGCCAGGTCGAGGATCGCCGAGTAGCCCATATATACCGGGCCGTGGAGAAACTTGAAGTCGGCCGGAAGAAGATGATCGATTTCGAGGATGACAGTTCCGAGAAACAGGACGAGGAATCCGTAGTAGATCAACGAGTGCATCACCCCTGCGCGTGGATCCCGCATGAGGGTCTTCATGGTCAACCCGGCACGAAGATGATGGAGACGCTCCCTCCACCTGCCGGTGCGCTGGTCGGTCTGCCCCTGGCCCCAACTGGCCGCTCTCAGGGCGAAGAGGTGGAACATCAGCCAGATGAAGACCGCGAGTCCAAAGTAGAAGAGCACCACCACCGGGGTGGGGATGTTCCCGAAGACCTCACGCCCCACCTCGAACTCCGGGTGCTCGGGAAGAGTCCCGAAGACGCCCAGCGCCAAGGTCGCCACAGCGAAAAGCACCCCGAGGGTCTCCAAAACCGAGGGCGCCGTTACCCGCCGGGTCCCCACTTCTTCCTCCTGTCGCTCCGTGGTCAGCGCCATGTGCGGCAAGTGTAGGGGTCGGTCGTCAATCACGAACCTCGGGCTCAGATTCACGAGAGGAAGCATCTTCGTCGAATGGCGAGAGGTAGATTCGACAGATATGGAATGAAGGCTTGACAATCGGCGTTCTTGGATACATACTGGATTCGACACTCATCGAATCAGAGGACAATACGCAACAATGGTCGAACTCATCACACCCGGCGAAACGGTCCGTGACCTCACATCGGCGACACGTCCCATCCCCGTCGAAATAGAGGACGGTGTGGCGTTCGAAATGATTCTTGCCATGTGGACCACCTTCAACCCGAACGAAAAGAGCACCTCATTCGAGCTCGGTTCGGAGTGGCATGACAGAATCAGGGAACTGACACCAACCGATCTCGCGGAGGAGATCGTGATACTCGGCGGCCCCTATCTGGCCGTCTGGTTTGGCGTTGCCGGCCTGCTCCACACCGCGCCCCACCCCCATGACCCGGGTCATATGTTCGATTGGCTGGCAGAGATCGACCCAAAGCGGCTACGACGCTGGCTGATCAGTTGCACGAGCGGCTGCAGTGATGCCTCCCTCATCGAGCAGGCAGCCAACGGCGATCCGGAGGCCCTCAAAGAGGCTTTCGCCGACAAAGACCACGAGGGTCACGAAGACACGATGGACCAAGTCATCGACCTCTTCCAAATGCCCGATGAGGAACTCCCCGGTCGCATTGCCAGAACATTGCAGCGCTTTCGCGACGAGGTATTTGTCGAGTACGAGGAAGAGTTTGGTGGCATTATCAAACGTGCCGCTGCTGCACGGCGGGCCATGGCAAACAGGGACGATGTCAAGGGCGTGATCGAGGAGGTCACCAACGGAATCGACTACGACATCCCGCTAGGTGTCACCAGGGTGGTGCTCATTCCCTCGGTCGTCACCCGTCCATTGTCAGTAATCGATCAGCATCGCGATTCGTTGCTCGTCTACTACGGGGTGGCAGATGAGTTCATCGACGCTGACCCGGAGGCGCCGCCGGCCTGGATGGTGAGGACCTACAAGGCACTCAGCGACGAGCGGAGACTCCGCATCCTCCGAAGATTGCGCGAAGGGGACACTTCCCTCGACGAACTCACCGAGATGCTGGGTTTGTCGAAGTCAACGGTCCACCACCATTTGAGCATTCTCCGGGCCGCAGGTCTCATCCGAATCCATGTATCGACCGACAAGAGCAGCAAGAAACGCATCTACGGCCTCAGAGATCAGGCGCTTGAAGACGCTTCGGGCTTTCTCGACTCGTATCTCAATCCAACCATTCAAGGAGCAGATCATGTATAGAGATTTCGTCCACACGACCCGGCACATACACGCACATCGTCTCCACGAGATAGAGAACCGAGCCCTACGAGAGGCCGATCGTCGCGAGGCCCGCGCCGCCAAGAGCATCCGGAGAGCCATGGGTCAGAGACTCATCGCCATCGGAGAGCGGCTGGCCGAGCACCCCTCTCCGAAATCATCTCTCGCCAAGGCCGCATGAGTCCGACCTGCTGGGTTTTCAGCTTCCGAAGGCAGCCCTCACGAGGAACCAGGCATTCGATGGACGCTCGGCCAGACGGCGTGTGAGGTACGGGTACCACTGTGATCCAAACGGAAGGTAGACCCGGACCGGGTAGCCCTCTGTGACCAACTGCTCCTGCAACTCTCTTCTCACTCCGTAGAGCATCTGAAACTCGAACGGGTGATTCCGATCGACCGCCAGATCGCGGGCGAGGTCGAGCAACGACATGTCGTGAGTGGCGATCGCCGGCTTGGTCTCTTCCGACGCCATGAGGGTCTGCATCTGCTCGACAAAAGCAGCGTTGATTTCGGGGTTGGAAATGAGCGCAACTTCCTCGGATTCGACATACGCCCCCTTACAGAGACGGATATGGCCACCGAGCGGGATCAGTCGGGCGAGATCCTGGGGAGTTCGATGCAGGTAGGTCTGAATGGCGATGCCCAGATTCCCATGCTCCGCCTGGGCCTTCTCGTAGAGCCGCACCGTCGAATCGGTGTATCGCGAATCCTCCATATCGATCGTCACGCTTGTCCCGACTTTCTTCGCACGCGTGGCAAGCAGGTCGATCGACTCCATGGCGAGCCCATCGTCAATTGCCAGGCCGAGTTGGGTCGGTTTGACCGAGATGTTGGAATCGAGATCCTCGTCGGCGATACGGTTCAGCGACTCGAGGTACTCCTCCGTAGCCTGCATCGCCGATGCGCGATCGTGCACTTCCTCCCCCAGATGGTCCAACGAAACAAGTAGACCGCTGGAATTGAGCTCTCGCGCTGCCGCCACAGCGTCGTCGAGGGTGTCGCCTGCAACGAACCTCCTGGCCAGGGCTCTGCCGGGACGGGTGGATGTGACGACCTTCTCCACAGGAGAGGCATGAGTGATCGAAATGGTGAGCCTCGAAAAGAGGCTCAGACCTTGCCCCCGAGTTCGGTGGCCCGAATGGCCGCCGCACGAACGGCGTCCTCCACAAGTGCCCTGAACCCTCGCTCCTCGAGGACGTGAACCGCAGCAGCCGTTGTCCCACCGGGGGACGTCACCTCGTAGCGCAGTTCAGAGGCGCTCTTTGAGGTGTCCGTGAGAAGATGACCCGCCCCCCGAATGGTCTGATGGACAAACTTCTCTGCAATGTCTCGCGACAGGCCCTCGCGCATTGCCGCCTCGGTGAGCGCCTCCGCCAGTAGAAACACGTAGGCAGGGCCAGTTCCCGACACCGCGGTGACGGCATCGAGAAGCAACTCGTCCATGACCCTGACCGCGCCGACGGCTCCGAGAACCTCTTGGGCTGAGTCCAGGTCATCCTCACAGGCATACTTCCCAGCTGCGATACCCGTCACACCCTCCCTGACCAGGGCGGGCGTGTTGGGCATCGCCCTGACTACCGGAACGGCGCCAATCCGTGATTCGTAGCTTTCTGTGGTCACCCCCGCTGCCAGCGATATGACGGTCTGGCTCTCTGCGACCGACCCCGAGAGCGTTTCGAGGACTTCGGGCACATCTCTCGGCTTCACCGCGACAACAACAACATCCCTACCAGCGATCGCGGCAACGAGATCGGTCGTTACCGAGCATCCTGTGGTGTCAGATAACTCGTCTGCCTGTTCCTGCCTTCGGACACACAGGGTGATATCAGATGGTCCCCAGCCGGCGGAGAGCAGACCAGAGGCAAGCGCCTCACCCATGGCGCCAACACCGATTACTGCAACTTGGATTCGTTTGCTCACGGCGGCAATTGTAAGTCCGCAGCCAATGTCAGTTCAGACGAGACCGGATCAGCTCAACCACTGTGGCCACCGCTGCGGGGTTGTAGCCACCCGGGATGATCAAGTCGGCGTATCGTCGCGATGGCTGAACGAACTCGATGTGCATGGGCCGCACCGTGGCGAAGTACTGAGCTATCACCGAATCGACGTCTCTTCCTCGCTCGTCGATGTCTCTCTCCAAACGACGGGCAAGACGTACGTCAGGATCGGTGTCCACGAATATCTTGAGGTCGAGCTCCGACCGAAGGCCTGGCTCGGAGAGAACCAGGATCCCTTCAACCACCACCACCGGTGCAGGCTCTATCCGAACGGTCTCCTCAGCACGAAGGTGCTGGGAAAAGTCATAGAGCGGACGTTCTACGGCCACTCCGGTTCGCAGAGTTTCGAGATGGGACACCAGCAACTCGGACTCGAGTGACGACGGGTGGTCATAGTTGACACGTGTCCTCTCGTCGTACGACAGATCCGGGGTGTGCCAGTAGTAGGCGTCGTGTTGCAAGAGCGCAACCTTGCCATCGAGACGATCGACGACTGCCTCGGCGATCGTGGTCTTTCCGGACCCGGAACCACCGGCAATGCCGATGAAGAGAGGTCGATCGGGTTTCCAGGGACTTTGATCGGGCATCGCAGGCGACGATACCGACTACTTCTCGGCGACCTTGCTCCGAAGTCGTCGAATCTCGTCATACACACCGTCGGTGAGGGTTGTCGATGCCGGAGCCGAGACACCCGGCACCTCGGTCGAGGCCTCGTCATCCTGGGCGTCCTCGGCCGGTGGATCGTCCGAGAATCCCACGAGAGCCTCCTCCGAGGATTCCTCTGGTGAGTCGTCTTCTGATGCCGGTGTTTCGCCCTCCTGCGTCTGGGTCGAGATATCGGGCTCCCCGGAAACTTCCTCCAGCCAGATCGGATCGTCAGACGTAGGCGCGACATCATCAGCAACCCGATCGAGCCAGTCCGACTCTTCTACGTCACCTGTGGCGGCAGCCACACCCATTCGATGAAGTGTGTGAAGGACGCGAACCGCTCCCCCGCGACCCACTCTCGCCTCGAGGTCTTCGAAAGTGAACGCCGGAACCAGCGATACCAGGACCATCCAGTCGTCCGAAGTGACCGTGATCGACTCATCGATATCGGCCACGAGTCGGATGACATTGGATTCGAACAACCCGGCAGCAACCAGATCATCCTCCAGCGATTTCAGAGCATCGACATCGGCGAGAACCTGATCGACGCCCCAACCTGAGGTATCGGGCCCGTCGGCGGCCCCAACAGAAAACGATCCGGAGTCCAGAGTCGAAAGAACGTAGAGGACGTCGGCGATTCCACCGCGATCGTCACCTGTCAGACTCCCCTCGGCACCGATCAACTCGGCGCCGGTCACAACCCCATCGTGAAAATGGATGCGACCGCGACGATCGCCTTCGATGTCGAGTGAACCGGTCTTCTTGGTGACCTGCATGATTTGAAGCAGGTCGTTGATGCTCCAGTCAGTGAGCTGGCCTGAGAGATGCATCTGTCCTTCCGATTTGTCTGGTCCCTACTTGTGCGCTGGCTATCGGCAGGAATCGGCCATTGGTTGAGGGACTTCAGCTCATGCGCGCAGCCTTCATCGCTCGCTTCTCCTCACGAAGGACAGCGACGTCATCGAACGTCGCGACATCAGCAATGCTGGGCCAGTCGGCTGCCTTTTCCTCCCAACCGATCGGCCGCACGCCCACACGCTTGCCCAGCACTCCGACGAAGATTCGCGATTTTGCGGCGCCAAACCCAGGAAGTGCTTCGAGCCTCGTGAGAAGGTCAGCGCCATCCTCAGCGGTGTTCCACACGTTCTCGGCCACGCCTTCGTACTCCTCGACGATTACCCGGCACAACTCCTGGGTTCGCCTTCCCATCGAAGCGGGGTACCGATGAATGGCGGGAGGGCCACGGAACACGGCCTCCATTGCATCCGGGTCCCACGAGGCGATCCGCCCGGCGTCGAGATCCTCACCGAGACGATCCTTGAGCAACTGCGGTCCATAGAAAGCGCGCTCCATCGGAAACTGCTGGTCTAGAAGCATCCCTACGAGCAGGGCGAGCCCGTCGGTAGCCAGGAGACGATTGGCCTCTTCCGAGGCCGTGAAGTGAAGGAAGTCCGGCTTTGTCATCGCTGTCACCGTAGTGATGGGATCCATCTCGTTCAGCGGGCTTTGATCCTCGCTCGACCGTGACGCTCAACGGCCCTCTCATACTTCTCACTCCGATAGCGGCGCTGGGCCCACCACGACGAGGGTCTCGCCAGCCGGATGGCCGCCATCAGCGAATTGACCAGGAAACCCACCGCCGCGAAGCCGACATAGGTCTGCACAGAATCAAAGTTCTCGACCAGCCAGTCCGCGGCCGGCTGATCTTCCAGGAGACGAATCGGAAAGAACAACACCAGCATCGCGAGCGCCCAACCCAGCCATCCGATGACAGCAGCCCACCGGTGCCCTTTCAACCACGCGGCCGTGCTGGTGAGTGGTACAGCAAACACAGCCACGACGGCTCCGTACACCGCAACCATCTCGATCAGCGACTTTCCGGCGTCTTCAGAGAAGAGCAACTCCCATCCAGCAACCGAAAGGCTCATCACGGCCGCCGACTCTAGGAGTCTGCTGATAGGCCCGGGTCGGTGTTCATCGTTTGTTCAGAACCTGTTACGCGGCGGTTTCTTTCCGGTCGCATTGGTGACTCACAAGCCGGCAACGTGCCGGAAGCTCGAGATGGAGGACAAAATGCGCAGAAGCATCCTTATATTGGCGATGGTCGGAATGTTGGTGACAGCGCTGGCAATTCCCGCCCTCGCAAGAGGCAAGGGAAATCCGAATCCACAACCGCAGGTCTATGTGACCAGTCAGGGTCTCATCTATGACTCGATTGTCGTGGCGGACCTTCCCTTCGTCGATGGAGCGCCCTACCAGCTACTGGAGATCGGCCCCCACGGGCTGCAGACCGAGTTCGGGCCCGGTGACCGGGGTTATGTCGGTGGTCGCTGGTACATGGAGATGGACGGGGTCGACGGGCCATCCGCTGACGACGCCTTCTTCCTCTGTCCACTTCTGGGACCCGGCCGCTAGACCTGGTACCAGGACAAACCCCGGAGGCCATCGTGGTCTCCGGTGTTCTCGTTGGGGGGAGGACCTGGTCAGAGACGTCTCACCCAGTGCACCGGTTTGTCAGCTCGACGTGATTGTTTGAACACCACCCGGTCACCCAAAACCGCCCTATCGACCTGGCTTCTGTCGACACGAACAGAAACCAGCTCGCCATCGGAGATGTCGACAACCAGATAGCACCAGTCCCGGTGTTTTTCTCCAGCAGGTGGTTTGAAATCCTTGCCAACCACCAGACCGACCTGTCTTCGAGCCATCCTCGTTCCTCCTTCAGTCACCCAGCCCACCGGGCAGCCGCGGGAACCCCCATCGAGGAGCACGCAATCAGCTAGCCAAAGCATATCCCGAGAATCGGATGATTCCAGAAGGTTTCGGTGACGAGCGCCCGGGTGAGCATGGGGATGTGATTCTGTAGGAAGGGGAGGATCGCCCCATCGGTCTTCCCGATCGACCAAGATTGACGTCACATGACCGATATCTTCGTCGTCGACGCATGCCGGACCCCGATGGGGAAACTCGGTGGCCAACTGGCGTTCGTCAGACCTGACGACCTCGCCGCCAACGCCGTGGGAAGCCTCATGGGTCGAAACCCCGATCTCGACCCGGCGGCGATCGAGGATATCCAGTGGGGCGCCGCCAATCAGGCCGGGGAGGACAACCGCAATGTGGCACGGATGGCAGCCTTGCTCGCCGGCCTTCCGATCGAGATTCCGGGTGCCACGGTGAATCGACTCTGCGGATCCGGTCTTCAGGCCGTCGTTTCCGCCGGCCACGCCCTCAAGGACGGATGGGGCGAGGTGATGATCGCCGGTGGCTCCGAATCGATGAGTAGGGCTCCATACGTCACCCTCAAGAGCGAACGGGGATTCCCGACCGGTGCACCGAACACCGCCGACACCGTCCTGGGCTGGAGATTCGTCAACTCCCGAATGGAGGAGATGTATCCACCCATCACCTTGGGGATGACGGCAGAGGTGGTCGCCGACAAGCACGGCATCACCAGGGAAGACCAGGACGTTTTCGCCCTGCGCAGTCATCGGCTTGCTCTCGAAGCGATCGCCGCCGGCCGTTTCGACGGCGAGATCGAGCCAATCGAGGCGCCGGAAGACCGTCGCCGCCGGACGACCAACCTCATCGAGCACGATGAGGGACCGCGGCCTGACACGTCTTTGGAGAAGCTCGCAGCGTTGCAGCCCATCTTCAAGAACGGGGGCACCGTGACAGCGGGCAACTCCTCTCCGATGAACGACGGGGCGGCGGCATTGCTGCTGGCAACCGAGAAAGGACTCACCGACCACGGTCTGACTCCTCTGGCCCGCATTGTCTCATCGGCAGCGGCGGGAGTCCACCCCGACATAATGGGGATGGGCCCGGTGCCGGCTTCCGAGAAAGCGCTTGCCCGCGCAGACCTGACGACAGGTGACCTGGATGTCGTCGAGATCAACGAAGCGTTTGCCTCCCAGAGCCTCGCCAGCCTCCGATTGCTCGGCCTCGACTCTGAGAGAGTGAACGTCAACGGTGGCGCCATTGCCATCGGCCATCCGCTGGGAGCTTCCGGCGCTCGAATTCTGGTGACACTCGTGCATGAGTTGCGCCGACGGGGCGGCCGTTACGGTCTGGCCACCATGTGCATCGGTGTTGGACAGGGAATCAGCATGATCGTCGAACGTGTCTGATCGACCGCTGACAGGCGTTCTCGTCGCTGAATTCGGCAACCTGATAGCCGCCCCGTATGCCGGAATGTTGCTCGCCGATCTCGGAGCGCGAGTCATCAAAGTGGAGCCGCCCGGTGGGGATCTGGGGCGTCAGTTCGGTCCCTATCAAAAGGGAGAGTCGGCCTTCTTCATGGCGGTCAACAGAGGCAAGGAGTCGGTGGCCATCGATACCAAGGATTGGGTATCGAAACGGGTACTCGACAACCTGATCAAGAAGGCAGATGTCCTGGTCCACAATCTTCGACACGATGCCATGGACCGTCTCGGGCTCGGGGAGGACCGATGCCGCGAACTCAACACGGACCTCATCTACGCGGTGGTCTCGGCCTTCGGGGCTACGGGCCCATACGCCAATCGCTCCGGAATCGACGTCATCTTCCAGGGTGAATCGGGAATGATCTCCATCACCGGCGACGCCAAGGATGGGCCGCGAAAGACCGCCACGCCGATCGGCGACTATGTGGCGGCAACCAACACCGCTCTGGCGATCGCGGCCGCCCTTGCCGAGACACCAAGGACTGGACGGCGCATCGACATCTCTCTTCGCGACGGGCTGATGGCTGCGCAATCTGGCTGGAATGCTCTCGGGTTCGTCAACCACGCCCAGCCGGAACGAACCGGGACTGCCAGCCCGTTCCTGGCCCCGAACCAGGTTTTCGGGGCGGCAGACGGTCCGTTCACTCTGGCGATTGTCTCGGATCGCCACTTCGCCCTTCTGGCGGACGCCCTGGAACGACCCGACCTGGTCGAGGACTTCCCCACCAACCAGAACCGGATGGATGATCAGGACTCCCTCACACGCAAGCTCACCCGTGTATTCAAGACTCAGGATGTCGAATACTGGATAGACCTGCTCACCGATGTGGGCTTGCCCGTGGGTCGGGTCCTCAGCCTGGCGGAGGCTTTCGACGACCCCCAGGCGCGTCACAACGAGATGCTCGTCGAGTTCGACCATCCTGTGGCCGGACTTGTCAGGACCACCGGATCGCCGATCAGACTCGACGGTGATCCTGCACGCGCGGCAACTCTGCCGCCCACACTCGGCCAGCACACCCGTGGCATTCTGGGTGAACTCGGATTGGACCCGAACACGGTGGAGAAGATGATCGAGGAAGGCACCGCGGTGGCTTCGTGAGAATCCACTGGACGGAGACAGTGGGCGAGGACTGGACGGAGATAAAAGCCGAGCTGGATCGCGCATTTCGGATGAGCAGGGCCGCTGCCATGGAGGAGGAATCCTTCGTGTATGTCGTGCACCACGACGACCTCCTCGGTCGCCGAGGCGTCGGGAACGCCATGGTTGCTTCGGGCCTTCTGTCAGCAGCCAGGACGGCCGCACTCGAGGGAGTGAGAAAAGGCTGGACCACAAATGTGATCGCACACGACGATGACGCCGACCCGAAGGATGTTGAGAAGTGGGCCGAGCGAATGCTCGAGTCTCGAGGGGTCACCGGTGAGCTGATCCGGATCGGATCGACCCACATGGGGAAGGCCTTGCCATGAACGGCTCAATTGTCGTCACCGGAGCGGCCCGCGGCATCGGACGAGCGATTGCGGAGAAGCTCGCCGCCAATCCAATGTTCACGGTCATCGGAGTCGACCTCGCCCCAGAACTGGCACTCGCCGAGGACATCGTGGGCGTTCAGGTCGACCTGACTTCGGATGACGGCATCGATTCGGTTCGCGGAGCGGTCGAAATCACGGGATTGCCACTCCTCGGAGTGGTGAACAACGCCGGGATCACTCGCGACTCGCGACTCGTGAATATGACCGACGAGAGCTTCCAAGCTGTCCTCGACGTGAACCTGGGCGCCGCCTATCGACTGTCGACCGTCCTGGCACCCCTGATAGCCGAGGGAGGCTCGATCGTGAACATCGCCTCACGCGCCTACCTGGGCAACTTCGGACAGTTCAACTACTCGATGTCCAAGGGCGGAGTTGTCGGTCTGACCCGAGCGATGGCCCTCTCGCTGGCACCGCATGTGCGGGTCAATGCCATCGCACCGGGATTGATCGGGACGGAGATGGCGATGGCCATACCCGAAAACGTGCTGGAGAAGATGGTTTCGGCCATCCCTCTGGACCGGATGGGCACACCAGAGGAGATCGCCAACGTCGTCTGGTTCCTCCTCACTCCACTCTCGTCCTACATCACCGGCCATGTCGTAGTCGTCGGCGGAGGGCGCAGCCTCTCTCAGTAGTAGTAGCGGGTGACGGTCTCGGCGACCATCGCCGGTTTCTCAGTGCCCTCCACCTCCATGGTCACCGTCCGGTTCACCTGGATACCGCCGGCCACCTCGCTCACCGCCTGCAACGCAACCCGGGCCCTGATTCTCGATCCGACAGGCACCGGTGCCGGGAACCGCACCTTGTCCAGCCCGTAGTTGATCGCCATCTTGGGCTCGCCGACATCGAGCTCGACCTCGCCGGTCAGGGTCACCGTCAGTGAGAGCGTCAGAAAACCATGGGCGATGGTTCCCCCGAACGGCGTCCCACTTGCCCGTTCTGGGTCGACATGTATGAACTGATGGTCATCGGTAGCGTCGGCGAAGGCATTCACCCTGTCCTGGGTGATCTCCATCCACTCACTGACACCGATCTCGGTGCCGACCTGAGCTTGAAGTCTCTCGAGTATCTGTTCCATGTGGCTGATTCTGTCACGAGTTGGGAAGAGTTCGCGAAACATCTAAATTGGTGGGATGGCCGACGCAACCAAGCTGATGGTTTGGATCGATCAGGACCTCTGCACCGGTGACGGGATCTGCGAGGAAATCAGCCCCGAAGTCTTCTTGGGCCGAGACGATGGCCTTTGGGTCGTCAAAGAGGATGCCAAGTTCTTCGGCAACACGGTGGTCTTCGACGGCGAGGAGGCGCCCGACGGAGCAAGGGGTCTTGCGCGAGTTCCCGATGCGCTGATCGAAGACGTTGTCGAGTCGGCTGAGGAGTGTCCCGGGGAGTGCATCATGATCGAGCCCTACCAGGAATCCGGTCTACACGACGGCTGACGCCGGCATCTGCCGAGCAATCGGCGTCTAGCGCCCCGACCATCAATGTTTGCCGCGTTCACGACGGCCAGTGATGCCCCCCTGGCTGTGTGGGTGGCCTTCGGCCAACTTGACAGTTGCTTCGCAAATGCGCAGCTGGGCAGAGCCCAGCCGTCCTGGACGAACGGCCAGGTGGCCAACGTCGACGCGTCCTTGCCAGAAACACCCCTGTCTCGCCCTCAACATCGCCAACGTTGGTGGCCAGAGCACTAGCTACGCTCCTTGACCATGCAGGTGATGAGAACGCGAATCGACGCGCGCTCTGAGGAATACGTGGCCAACCGGACCGCCATGGAGAAGAAGCTCCACGAGTTCGAAGAGCTTCAGGAAAAGGCTCGTCAGGGCGGGGGCGAGAAGTACATCAAGCGGCACCGAGATCGCGGCAAGCTCCTGGCCAGAGAGCGGATTGAGCTTCTCATCGACCGCGACTCCCCTTTCCTGGAACTCTCGACACTCGCAGCTTGGGGTACCGACAAGCCGCTTGGCGGCAACGCTGTCACCGGGCTCGGTGTGATCAACGGTGTGGAGTGCGCCATCCTCGCCAACGACCCCACCAGCCAGGCGGGCGTGTTCAATCGATATACCCTGTCCAAGTCGCTCCGCATCATGGACATCGCCATGGAGAACCGACTTCCCCTGGTCAACCTCGTGGAGTCCGGGGGGGCCGACCTGCCCGACCAGGCCGACGTATTCGTCGTCGGTGGCAAGTGGTTTCGCAATCTGACCCGGCTCTCCAAGAAAGGCATCCCAACCATCTCTCTCGTCTTCGGAAGCTCCACGGCCGGAGGGGCCTACTTCCCGGCGATGTGTGACTACTCGGTGATGGTCAAGGACAAGGCAAGGGTCTTTCTGGGTGGCCCACCCCTGGTCAAGATGGCAACGGGAGAGGAGTCGACCGAAGAGGAGCTGGGCGGTGCCGAAATGCACTCCAAGGTCTCGGGCCTGTCCGACTATTTCGCCGCCGATGAGCACGAGGCGATTCGGATGGGACGCGACATCGTCGACCACATCAACTGGCGCAAGCAGGGCTACGGGCCGACCAAACCGCCGGATGACCCGGTACACGATGTCGATGAGATCCTCGGGGTGATCCCGGCCGACCTGAGAATTCCTTTCGACATGAGGGAGATCCTCAATCGGGTGCTCGACGGCTCTCGTCTCGAGGAGTACAAGGCTGTTTACGGGACGTCGATCCTCAACGGCTGGGGGTCGGTACACGGTTATCCAGTCGGAGTCATCGCCAACCAGCAAGGGGTGATCTTCTCCGAGGAGGCTCAGAAGTCCACCGAGTTCATCCAACTGTGCAATCGCTATGACACGCCGATCGTCTTCATCCACAACACCACCGGCTACATGGTCGGCAAGGATTACGAGCAGCGGGGGATCATCAAGGACGGCGCCAAGATGATCAACGCTGTCGCCAACTCCGAAGTCCCCCACATCTCCCTCATGGCGGGTGTCTCCTACGGTGCCGGCAATTACGGCATGTCGGGTCGTGCCTACGACCCGCGGTTCGTCTTCGGCTATCCGAATCACAAGGTGGCGGTGATGGGAGCGAAACAATTGGCGGGTGTCATGTCAATTGTCGCTCGCCAGTCGGCAGAATCGCGCGAGGAGGATTTCGATGAGGAGGCCGACCTGTTGCGCTCCGCCAATCTCGTGGAGATGATGGAAAACACTGAGCAGGCGTTTTTCTCCACCGCGCGTGTCCGCGACGACGGCCTGATCGACCCCCGCGATACGAGAACTGTCCTTGGCATTGCCTTGTCCGCAATTCACTCCGCACCGGTCGAGGGAACAGACCGGTTCGGGGTTTTTCGCATGTGATGACAATCTCGAAGATCCTCGTCGCCAATCGAGGAGAGATTGCGAGACGGGTGTTCCGGACAGCCAGGGAGATGGGAATCGCCACTGTGGCGGTCTACTCCGACCCCGATAGTGGCGAGCCGCACATGATGGAAGCCGACGAGCCAGTGCGGCTGGCTGGTGCTGCGTCGACTGAGACCTATCTCAACATCGAAGCCATCCTCTCAGCAGCCAAAGAAACCGGAGCAGATGCCGTGCACCCCGGTTACGGGTTTCTATCTGAGAATGCCGACTTTGCCCGAGCCGTGACCCGGGCAGGGGTCACCTGGATAGGCCCCTCACCGCATTCGATCGAAGTGATGGGCTCCAAACTGGAGTCCAAGCGACTGATGGTGTCGGTTGGCGTCCCCGTTCTGACCAGCATCGAGCTCGAAGGGCCTCCTGACACAACTTCGGTTGCCAGGGAACTCGGCTTCCCCCTCCTGGTGAAACCGTCGGCGGGAGGCGGCGGCAAGGGGATGAGAGTCGTCATCAGTCCCGACGACCTTCTCGAGGCCATCGAAGGTGCCCGTCGCGAGGCCGCCTCGTCATTTGGCGACGACACGGTCTTCCTCGAGAAGTACCTCGAGGCCCCCCGGCACATCGAGATCCAGGTCTTTGGCGACACCCACGGCAATTTCGTCTCGCTTTTCGAGCGTGAGTGCTCGATCCAGCGCCGACACCAGAAGATCATCGAGGAATCGCCTTCGACGGCTATCGACGAGACCACAAGGATCGCCATGAGCGAGGCTGCGATCGGAGCAGCCAGGGCGGTCGACTATGTGGGCGCTGGAACGGTGGAGTTCCTCTATCAGGACGAGAGCTTTCACTTTCTCGAGATGAACACCCGACTTCAGGTTGAGCATCCGGTGACAGAGATGGTCACGGGTTGGGATCTGGTCAGACTTCAGATAGAGGTCGCCGCGGGGAAAGCGCTTCCAGACCAGAGTCCGACAATGACGGGTCACGCCATCGAGGCAAGGCTCTACGCCGAGGATCCCCTGAACGATTTTCTCCCCGTCACTGGTGAGTTTCACAAGTTCGCCATACCGGTCACCGATGGTTTGAGGGTCGACTCCGGGATCGAGGACGGTTCACGAGTGTCGGTCCACTACGACCCGATGATCGCAAAGGTCATCGCCCATGCCCCCACCAGGGAAGGGGCGGCTGCGTTCCTGGCAACAGCTCTTCGTGGATCACATATCCATGGATCGACGACCAATGTACCTCTCCTTGTCAGGGTGCTGGAGCATCCCGATTTCCTGGGAGGGGAGACGGACACCCACTTCCTGGACCGCCTCGATCCCAAGGATCTCGGACAGCCGCTCAACGACCCACCGAACGAGCGACTAGCCGCTCTTGCGGCGGCGCTTGGGGATCAGGCTCACGAGCGATTGGCCGCAAGGACCCTTGCGACCATTCAGTCAGGATGGCGAAACTCTCCCACCCAACTGCAACGACGCACCTACATCGGGTATCACGGTGAACACCAGATCTCCTACTCGGTCGACCCGGATGGCTTTGTCATCGATGACATCGGGTTGGTCGTCGTCACCAAGGCATCTCCCGACTTCGTCTCCTTCACGATTGATGGCGATGAGCACCAGTATCAAACGGCTCGCTACGGAGACGACCGCTATGTGCACACACCTCGCGGACCGGCCCACTTCACGGCCGTGCCTCGATTCCCCGATACGGGACCCGATGAGGACGCCGGGTCGCTCCACGCGCCAATACCCGGGAAGGTGATCAGGGTCGATGTTGGCAAGGGCGATCAGGTGGTGGAAGGCCAGGTCCTGGTTGTGATCGAGGCAATGAAGATGGAGCACACACTGCGATCGCCGCACAACGGAACAGTCGTCGACGTCCGTCACCTGGCCGGCGATCAGATCGAAGCGGACGCTGTGCTGGTGGTGGTCGCGGAGGGTTAGCCCGCGAAGTCCCCCAAGACGGCCAGCACATAGTCGAGGTCGCCCGTCGTGTGGTCGGCATTGACCTGGAATCGAATCTCTTCGGAGCCCTTGGGGACCACCGGAAAGTTCAGCCCGGTCGCCAGAATCCCGTTACCGAACAGATGATCCACGAGGGCAGCCGTCCGCTCGGTCTCCCTGACCATGAGTGGCACTATTGGGTGGGGCCCCGGAATGGTCTCGTACCCGGCTTCGACCAGCCCGGACTCGAACCTCGCCGTCATCTCACGAAGATGGGCGAGCATCTCCTCGCCTTCCGGGGAGTCGAGGATCGAAACAGACATCTCGGCGGCCGCCGATTCTCCAGCAGTGATCGGATTGGAGTAGATGTACATCGGGCTCTTCTCACGGAGGAAGGAAATGAGGGGGTTGGTGCCGGTGACATAACCGCCGTTGACACCGAAAGCCTTGCCAAGTGTGCCGATGAGGACGTCGGAAGCGCCCTCGGTCTCTTCCTCTGTTCCGCGTCCAGTAGCCCCATAGGCGCCAATCCCGTGGGAGTCGTCGACAACCACCACCACATTCTCGGGATAGGCGGGGTCGTGACGACCGGCAACCTCGTTGATTGCCGAGAGGTCTGCGAAGTCGCCTCTCATCGAGAACACACCGTCGGTGATGACCACTGCCCGTCTAGCGGTGCCTGCGGCCTCACCCAAGGCTCTATCGAGGGCACCAATGTCGAGATGCGGATACACGCTTCGTGATGCCGGACGAGACATTCGCACGCCATTGATGATGCAGTTGTGGTTCAACTCGTCGCTGAGAACAACGGTCTCCGGTGTGATCAGAGAGGCCAGGGTGGACAACACAGCCGCATAAGCCGATGAGAAGACAATCGCGGCTTCGCGCCCATGAAAACCTGCGAGACGCTGCTCCAGGTTCAGATGTGTCTGGTAGGTGCCGGAGATGAATCTGACAGAGCCGGGCCCGGCCCCGAACTGCCGGGTTCCGGTCTCCTCGGCGGCGAGCACCGCGGGATGGAGCGAGAGCCCCTGGTAGCTGTTCGAGTTCATGCGAACGAATTGCTGATCCGACCCGTCGAGGCGGTAGCGACGACCCATACCGGAGCGAGGCGGCACGACACCGGTTATCACTGCCTCGGCGCCCTTTCCTGTGCCGCTCTCCAAAAGGACGGCGACCTCACCAGACAGAGTCGCATCGAGTCGATCGTGTGGCATCGCTACGGGTTTAGCAGGTCTCTGCGACGACCGGTCGTCGAGTCGGGTGCCATGCATTGCTCAATGGGCTCCTAGGGTTCGGGAGCATGACGAGACTCGGTTTCATAGGTCTGGGGATAATGGGTCACGGGATGGCGGCGAACCTCGAAGCGACGGGGCACCTCCTCACGGTCTGGAATCGGACTCGATCCAAGAGCGAGGACCTCGACGCTCATGTCGCCGACACCCCACGTGAAGTCGGCCTCGAGAGTGACATTGTTTTCGTGTGCGTCTCGGACACACCCGACGTCGAGGAGGTGGTCTTCGGCGACAGCGGAGTCATTCACGGGATGACCCATGGCGGCACTCTCGTAGACCACTCGACAATCTCCCCCGTCGCCACAAAGGCCCTGGCCATCCGGGCCGCCGAACTTGGAGTCGACTGGGTCGACGCCCCTGTCTCGGGCGGGTCGGAAGGCGCCGTCAAAGGCACCCTTGCGGTAATGGTGGGCGGTTCGTCCGACGCCGTTGAGAAGACCCGCCCATTCATGGACGCCTACTCGAAGTCGGTCGTTCACGTGGGTGAGGAGCCTGGTTCCGGTCAGATGGTAAAGGCCGTGAATCAGGCCCTGGTGGTGCTCAACCAACTCGCCGTTTCGGAGGCGCTGCTTCTGGCCCAGGCTGCCGACCTCGACCTCCGCAAAACCCTAGAAGCCGTCGAGGGAGGTGCCGCCGGATCCTGGATGCTCTCCAACCGGGGACCGCAGATGATCGAACGAGACTGGCGGCCCGGTTTCACCATCGATCTCCAGCAGAAAGACCTCCGGCTTGTTCTCGAGGCAGCGGACGAACTCGGGGTTCCCATGCCAGGCGTGGCTCTTGTCTTCCAGCTTTATCGGTCACTCCAGGCGCGGGGGTTGGGTTCGGACGGCAATCATGCTCTCGTCAAGGCTCTCGAAGGGCTGGCCGGTATCGAACTGAGCGGTTGAAGCGTGTGCGGCTAGTGCACTAGCCGAGCAGGTCTGCTTTGACCCGGGCGACATGACCCTTAGCGCGGACGTTCCGGTAGGCCTCGATCAATGAGCCGCTCTCGTCCACGACGAAGGTCGAGCGAATGAGGCCTCGACTGAGTTTGCCGTACAGGGTCTTGTCACCCCACGCCCCAAGACTCTCGGCCAGGACGTGGTCCTCGTCGGAGAGAAGGTCGAAATTGAGCCCTTCCTTCTCCTGGAACTTCTTGTTCGACGAGGGCTTGTCCGGGCTCACCCCAACGATGGCATAACCGGCAGCAGCGAACTCGTCATAGCTGTCTCGAAAGTCGCACGACTCGGTGGTGCAGCCCGGTGTCATTGCCCGCGGATAGAAGAACATCACATATTTTCGGCCGGCGAGATCGACGTCCGAGACGGCTTCGCCGTCCTGATTCGACAGCTTGAAGGAGACTTTGTCAGACATGTTCAGGAGCGTACCCGCGGTATCCAGTGCCCCGACCACCAAGGTTGGTGGCCAGAGAACTAGCCGGCAGCCTCCGCCTTCTTGGCCGCCTCCGAGCGCAGAAAGGTCGATCCACCGGCAAGAAACCCCAGAACCGCGGGAAGCCAGAACGAGATCACCCGAAACACGAGGACCGGAGCAATGATGGCGCCGATGGGGAATCCGTAGGCGACGACCAGGACGAAAGTCAGGGCACCCTCGACCACACCCATCCCGCCCGGCGTACCGGGGAGACCGCCGGCCAGCTGAGAAACGCCGAAAGCGGCCATCACCTGGATGGCATTGACCTCTATCCCAAAGGCGAAAAGGACAATCCACAACGCGCCAGCCTCGAGCAGCAGCCGGGCCCATATGTAGAGCTGTGACTCCCAACCTGGGAGATGGTCGATAGTCGTCTGCTCCAGCTTCTCACGGGCGAACCTCGGGAGGAACCTGACCAGTGTGCCAAGTTTTCCCGAACCGAACATGAAGGCGAGACCGGCGACGAGTACAAAGGGCGCCAACACAAAAAGGCTGATCGAGGCGATCTGAGCCGATTCCTTGGGACGGGCGAATAGCAACCCCACCCCGGTCATGATCAGGAGCCCCGAGTAGTTCAGCAATACCGTCCTGATCCCGGCGCCGGCCGAGCCGTCGGCCTCTTCACGAACCGTCCAGGACATGGCAACAGGAGTGATGGCCCCCCCTGCGGGAATCATCCGGGCCACCCCCGCGCCGACGAGGGCAGCCTTAAAGGCCGACCATGCACGAATCTCTCCCCCGGCCTTGCGCACCGACTCTCGGAACAGCAACCCAAAGAACCACTTCGCGCTGACTTGGACGACACCCGCGAGCACAACAAGCGCAAGAGCAGATCCACTCAGAGGCGGAATATCGACGTTGTTGATGACCCAAAAGGCGACAACGATGTAGACCACCGCCGAGACGCCGGCGATCCATAGGACCCGTTTCGGGTTCATGGAGTCAGCGGTTCTTCAACCGTGTCCGGGAAGCTCTCCTCGACCCCGTCGTTGTCGTGGATCATCCTCCACAGGGCTGGTCCCCTGCCCGCTGGGCTATCCCGATTTCCTTGCGCCCTTCTTGCCATCAGCACAACTGTGAGCAGGAGAAGGACCAGGCTCTCCGTGGCAGGGCGACCCAGCGCCACCGCAACGATTGGCAGGAGACCCCAACCGAGGAATCCTCCAAGACCGCTACCAATCTTCCAGCCCGCCGCGGACCAGCCCGCAGTCCAAACGAGAAGAACCGGATCGAGACCCAGGAGAACGCCCGCCGATGTGGCCAGGCCTCGTCCGGAACGGCCCCGAAGCCAAATCGACCAGTTATGGCCGAGAACCGCGGCCAAACCGGCAATCCCCGCAGCTCCGAGCCCAAGACCAAACTTACGAGCAATCCATACTGGAAAGAATCCCTTGAGACCGTCGAGGATCGCTGCCACAGCCCCCCATCCCATGCCGACCTCGCGGCTCAGGTTGCCGGCACCAACATTTCCGGATCCGACCTCACGCAAGTCGACACCGTTGATCCGCGCCAAGACCTGGGCGAACGGGACCGAGCCCAACAGGTACGCCCCCAGCAATAGCAGTGGCCAGTAGAGAATCGGCATCGAGATGTCCGGCATTACTGCCAGAAGTTAGTTAGTCGCCGGCGTTGTTGGAAGCTAGAAGGTGCTCGCGTTCCCGCGACATCGGGAGTTCGAGCCTGAATACCGTCTCATCGAGGTCCCGACGATAGGTGAGCGATCCACCCATCAACTCGGTGAGTTGCCTCGCAACCGAGAGACCCAAGCCAACCGATCCTCTGACTCCGGAGTGAGCAGTCCCGTAGGGTTCGAAGATGTGAACGGACTCGTCTGAAGTAACACCAGGGCCATCATCTCTGATTTCGAGCCAGACGTAGTCGAAGAAGTCCCCCGAGACAATGCGACGGTTGGGCCCGCCATATCGCTCGGCATTCGTCAACAGGTTGCGAAGGACCTGGCGGACCCGACTCGGATCGGCAATGACGCTTGGAGTCGAAACAGGAAGCTCTCGAATCTCGATGCCCAGTCCTTCAATGGCTGCTTCCAACTCGGACTGAAGATCGACCACGGTCTTTTCGACTGCCACCCTCCCCATATCGGTCCGGGCCGCCACCAGCAAATCATCGACGATGTTGGACATCTCGACGGCCTGATCGGCCACCAGGCTCATGAGTTCTGAGCGTTCCTCATCACTGAGCGAATTCATCGAGCTCATCTCAGATGTGAGGCCGATCACCGCGGTCAGTGGTGTGCGCAGCTCGTGACTGACCCCGGCAATGAACTCGTCCTTGGCCTTGACCAGGTCTGCCATCGCCTCCTGTCTCTCCTTGATGTGGGTGATGTCAGCAAGACCAATGAGAATCGATGCCGCCGTTGAGTCTTGTGACGTGTTCACACAGCGGGTCTGCAACCAGATCGAACGCCCCTTCATCGTCAAAGCGGGAATGTCCTCCTCGAAGGATGATCGTCCTTCATAGAGGGCCACCAGCGCGCTTACGAACCCTTGCAAGGTTTCATCGGTGACCTTGTTTCCGTCCCGGTACCCGAGCAGATCCTCGGGCCCGTCGGCTTCGAGAAGCTCGATGGCAGCCTGGTTGACACGGACGATTCTCGCCTGGGACACGGCCCGCTGGACCACCGCCGGGTAGGCCATGAGGAATGCCCTGATGCGATCGGGGCGTCCGGTGTACTCCGACCTGACATAGGCAAGCGCTTTGGTCCAGTCCTCTTCCATCACGGCAGTCGGTGAGTCTTCGAACAACGTCCGAAAGCGCACGTTCAAGGCGGTGGCCGCGTTGCGAATGGTGAAGAAGATCGCTGATGTCATGACGAACGCGAGTGCCATAACGACACCCAGCTGAACTGAAGCGGTCAGCGGGAGCGACCAGAACAGTGGGGCGACTGCCAGAAAGAGGGCGACTCCAGTAACCGTGACGATTCGATGACGCTCTATCAGCAGCATCCCTATTGCGCAGATGACCACCAGGGCCAGCGCCGCGGGAAGAAGGGTGTCCTCACTCCCCACCACGGTGAACATGACCATGGTGACGATCGCCGAGGCAAATAACGCCATGCCCCCGTTCTCACGCCTGAGAACGATCAGCACCGTCATGAAGCCTGCGGCGATGATCGGCCCGACCGCCTCGATGAAGAGTCCGTCGTTGCCGCCGAGAAAGCCAGCTACCAGAAAGACGGCCGCAGCGGTCCACGACGCGGCAGCTCCTACCTGCACCACGCGACGATGGATGCGACGCACATCGGTGTTAGCTGCCAAGAGAGTCTCGGCCAGTCCTATCGACATACATTATTGATCGGACTCAATTGCACTAGTCCGCACCGGTCGATAGACCCATTCGCAATCCATGGGTCACCAGAGCTACGCGGGAGGCTCTCCGGCATTTGCACCGGGACGAGCATGTATCGTCTCAGTGTTCGCAATCTGGCACCACAGAGGATCAACGATGGCCCTGAAGATCACATACGCCACCATGTCGGCCGACAACGAAGAGCTCAACGCCTCCTTCGAGAAGGCGGTTGTCGACGTTCAGTCGCGCCTCGATCAGTCACACGGGGTGATCGTCAACGGAGAGCACCGAGGCGACAGGGATCTCTATGAGGAGGTGTCGCCCATCGACCGCGACATCCTCGTCGGACGATACGCCCAGGCAACGACCGACGACGTGGACGACGCAATCTCTGCTGCGAGCGTCTTCGCTCCCGAGTGGGAGGCTTGGGGATGGGAGGCTCGCCGTGACCTCATGCTCACGGCTGCCGACATCATGGAGGAGCAAATCTTCGAGATCTCCGCCTTGATGTCATACGAAGTCGGGAAGAGCCGCCTCGAATCTCTAGGCGACGTGGCGGAGACGGTGGAGTTCTTCAGGTACTACGCCCGCCAGATCACCGACCACGACGGGTTCGTCACTCCTCTCAACTCGCTTGGCGCCAATGAGACCAACACCTCGGTCCTCAGGCCATACGGGGTCTGGGCGGTGATTTCTCCTTTCAACTTCCCGATGGCTCTTGCGGCCGGGCCCAGCGTCGGCGCCCTGCTGACCGGCAACACGGTCATCGTCAAGCCATCGAACACCGGCGCCCTGATGGCTCTCGAGTTCTACAGGGTGATGGATGAGGCCGGACTCCCCAACGGAGCCCTCCACATTCTGACGGGGGCGGGTGTCGTGATCGGGGAGCACATGACCCATCACGACGATGTCGACGGGATCACGTTCACCGGGTCTTACCCGGTGGGAATGCACTTGCTGCAGACTGCCAGCGAGAAGCGTCCCAAACCCGTCTCCTGTGAAATGGGTGGCAAGAACCCGGTGATTGTCACCAGATCAGCAGATCTCGACCTCGCCACACAGGGGATAGTGCGAGGCGCTTTCGGATTGAGCGGCCAGAAGTGCAGCGCCACCTCCCGGGTCTACGTTGAGCACTCCGTCCACGACGAGTTGGTCGACAGACTGGTAGACGCCACCGCCGACATCCAGGTGGGTAGTCCGTTTGATCGGTCATCCTTCATGGGCCCGCTCATCGAGAGAGGAGTCGTCACAAGGTTCGAGAGAGCAGTAGACGAAGTGCGAAGCAGCGGTGGAACGATCCTCGTCGGAGGCAACGTCCTGACCGATGGTGATTTGGCGAGAGGTCACTTCGTCGAACCCACCGTCGTCACCGCACCCCTCAATTCCTGGATTTGGAGCGAGGAGTTGTTCATGCCCCTGGTAGCAGTGACCGGAGTATCGGGTCTGGAGGAAGGCCTTGCCCTCTCCAATGACACCGAGTTCGGCCTCACGGCAGGCCTCTTTACGACCGATGAAGGCGAGATCGAAACATGGTTCAACGGGATCGAAGCTGGTGTCACCTATGTGAATCGGGCCGCCGGGGCAACGACCGGCGCCTGGCCGGACATCCAGTCATTCGGCGGATGGAAGGGGTCGGGAACGTCCGGGGCAGGCGGGGGTGGCCCGTGGTATCTACGTCAGTACATGAGGGAGCAGTCACGCACCCTGATCCGTTGATCAGTCAGCCTCGAGACGTATGACCAGACCATCCGGATCCACGATCTCGAGTCCAAGTGAGGTAGTGGCCGGGGACACTCCGGTGTTGTTGAGGTGGTCTTTCCAGCTCTCCACGTCCTCGACCTGGAAAACGAGGGCATCAGGACGAGCAATTCCACCCTCGACCAATTCGATCTGCTGACCCGGAGCCGCCTGAACCACGGCTGCGCCAACGCCTTGAGATGTTGACCCAACCTGATCAAACCCGAGGACCTCCCCGTAGAACTCGAGGGCATTCGAAAGCGATTGGACTCCCACCGAGGTGCGCGTTGAGCTGATTCCCCCGGGTGCCCGCAGCGGACCGCCTCCGGCGAGAACTTCTTTCGCCTCCTCAACGGAGAACCGGCCTGCAGTCACTTCGCGACCCACGATTAGCCCTCCCAACCGGCGACCGTTGGCTTCCAAATGGAGAAGGCTCCGGAGGTCCTCGAGATCCCTCACGCCGCCGGAGGCAATGACCGGCTCTTCCACGGTGGACAAGGCCTCGGCCAGGATTGCCAGGTTGGGTGCTTCGCTGAGAGCGTCTCTTCCCGCCTCGGCAACGAGAAAGGCGACAGCACCGGCGGAGGACATCTCGATGAGAACCTCTTCGAGGAAGCGACCGCTGTTCTGAGTCCAGCCCTGGGTGGCGATCTCCTCGTCGGGTCGGACATCGAGTGAGACGACGATTTTGTCCGGGTACTCCCGGCAGAGGTCCCAGACCATGATCTGATTCTCGATTGCGGCAGTGCCCATGACGATCCGCCAGGCGCCGGCCTCGATCAGCTTCTGCGCTTCACCCTCGGAGCGAATGCCACCGGCCACCTGGACCGGAATCCTCAACTCTTCGACCAGTTCGGCAATCAGGTCGCGGTTGCGGTAGTCGCGGTAGGCGGCGGCGTCCAAATCGACAATGTGGAGGTAGTCCACCCCCTGCTTGGCCCAACCCTTGGCACGCCCGATGGGGTCGTTGTCCAATGCGATGGCCTCATCGAGACCACCGTGCGGCAGCCGGACCGAGAGACCGCCCAGAATGTTGATGCGGGCGTATAGGTCCATCCTCCAACCCTACTGGCGGTCTCTGACTGCGCGATCAAACCCTTTTCGCGACTCCCGCAAGGGTGGACTACGAGATGCCCAGCGCTTCTTCGGCAGCGTCAAGAGTCTGTCCACCTTCGATGACCGGCGCGAACAGATCTCCAATCCGCTGCAAGCGATCCCATAGGTTGGCAATCGTGACGTCCCCATTGGAGAAGGTGCCGACCTCCTCCCACGTCAGCGGGGCCGACACTGGGGCGCCGGGCAACGGTCTCACGGAGTAAACCGAGGCCACCGTCTGACCACTCGCGTTGCGGTTGTGATCAACGAACACCTTCCCGTTTCTCTTTGGCTTGTCCCAATCCATGGTGATGTCGTCGGGATTGGCAGCGGCAAGATACTCACCGACCTCTCCGACGAAACGCCTCACTCGGGCGTAGTCGTGTATCGGCTCCAAAGGCACATAAACGTGCAGGCCCTTCGAGCCCGAGAGCTTGGGATAGCCATCTAGGCCAAGCTGACCCAAGGCGACCTTCAGTAGCTTCGCTGCCACGACGACCTGGCCCCAGGTCGAGCCCTCGGCCGGGTCGAAGTCGAAAACGGCATAGGTGGGCATATCAGGATCTTCCGCCCGGGAGTGGAATGGATGAACCTCGATGCAGGCCATGTTGGCGAACCACATCAGAGCTTCACTCGAGTCGGCGAGCAGAAAGTCGACAGCCCCACCCTGAGAATCGGACACGACCGGCACGGTCTGCATCCAATCCGGCTGGTGGCCGGGAGCCCGCTTCTCGTAGAACGACGATCCGCCTATCCCATCGGGGTAGCGCGACATCGAGATCGGCCTGCCCTCGAGATGAGACAACAGGACAGGTGCGACCGACGCGTAATACTGGATCAGGTCGCCCTTGGTGTAGCCATCCTCGGGGAAGAAGACCTTATCGACGTTGCTGAGCCTGATCGGTCGGGCCAGATCACGGGGTGTGAAGTGCTTGCTGTCAACGGTTCCCCTGACCGGTGAAGGAAAGTCGATTGGTGCCGAAGCGACCATTCTTTGTGATGTGTTGCCCGCCGATCCGGTGTGCCTTTGAACTTCCTCCCAGATGAGGCCATGACTCTTGGTGTCCCTTGCCTCGGAGATGAGGACCATCGACATCGCCATCTCCTCCGCCGCATCGACCAGCGGACCGACTCGCAGACTGCCTTCGCCATATGGGATGTGCCGGATCTCGCCCGATAGGCCGAATTCATTGTCGGAGAACTGGACTTGAAGGGGCTGGATCATCCATCCGGGGAAGCTGTCGCGGATGAAGCTCAGGACCGACGTGAACGCTTCCTTGGACGTCAGACCGCCGCCGGTCATCGCATGGACGTGGGCCCAGTCGACGACAGGTCGCACAAAAGAGAATTCTGAGGCGAGCTGAGCGATATCGCCCAGGCTCCCAAAGGACCTCTTGTTTCCGGCAGTCTCGAGACCCAGCCCGACGCCGAGTGACTCGACTTTGGGCGCGATACTTTCGAGACGGGAACGGATCCGATCCATGAGGACTTCAGGGTCTTCGTCGTAGTTGGCACCGAAGTGGGCCACTATCACCGACGCACCAAGCCAGTTGCCCAACTTCATCGTGTGTTCCAGAGCGGCCAGCGACTGCTTGCCCTTGTCCTCATCTTGAATCGTCAGACCGGCGAAATAGGGAGCGTGAACTGACATTCTGATGTCACGCTCGGCAGCAAGCACACCGAAATGCTCACACCGCTTCCGTTTCCAGGGAAACCCGCCTGTGAACGGCAACTCGAGGGCTCGATGCCCCTGATCGACGAGCGAGTCGATGTACTCCCCATCGTCACCATCGTCAGGTGGGAGATCTGAGATGCCAAAACGGATCACACTCATTCGAACAGATCCTGCCAGACCCCCACTTCGACTGTGTGCAAGCGACGCGTGGGAATTACCCTCATGTCTCCAGGGTCCCTAGCTCAATTGGCAGAGCAGCGGGCTTTTAACCCGAAGGTTGTGGGTTCGATTCCCACGGGACCCACTGAGAACCGTTCGGTGCGTGTTGCACTTTGATAAAGCACAACGTCGAACGCTTGTTTGGGCAAAGGGCTGATGGTCACCATTTGGTCACGTCGTGACCCCGTAAGCATCGCCCAACGCCTCAGCCGCCTGGTCGAGCATCTCGTCACGGACATGCCCGTACACAGCCATGGTGAATGCTTCCGACGCATGGCCGAGACTCCTGGACACAAGCGTCGGATGCACTCCGCGCTCCATCATGATCGTTGCAGCGGCATGCCTCAGATCATGCAGCCGAGCATTGGGCACTCCGACGCGCCGTGCCAAACGCTTGAACGCCTTGGAAAAGGCATCTGGGTCAATTGGTGAACCATCACCCTGTTCACACACAAGCCCAAGATCCTCCCAGGCTTCGCCAGCGACAAGCCGACGTTGCGCCTGCTCTGCCTTCCACTGTCGTAGCCGGTCAATCGCGATAGTCGTACCACTCCCAATGGAAAGGTTCATTGTGATGTCCCAACCGAGCCTCCGCGTAGTGGCCGGGGTGTTCCCGTGCGAGCAATTTCCCTGCAGCCTCAGGGTCGAACTGGCGGGAGTCCTCAGTCATCCTGACTCGCGCACGCATCTTGAAAGCTCGACAACCCTCTCGGGATTAGCTGGTTTCGATTCGGCGGCCGTTTCCTTGACGCTGTCTTGGGGGTTGTGAGCATTGGGCCCGCCAGGCGAGGTTTGAACCGCTAAAGCAGAGGCTGACCCACGCATGTCCCGCCAATCTTCAGGAGCTCGGTTGTACAACCAGACCTGCTGGGCGGTGACGTTCCCGTCTATCGCTGCCCTAAACAACGCATCTTCTACCAGTTCGTTGGCGCGCATTTCCGCGTGGTTGACCGCCGTCTGGAATTCGGTGTCCGACTGCATCGCCCTCCACACCGTCGAGTAAGCCACTCCGACAGCTTCAGCGGCCGACATACGTCTGGCGCCGCCTCGTAGATGAGCTAAGTATGTGTCGCGCTTGTCTGATCCGAATTGAGCCATCGTCCTAGGACAGCAGGTCGGTGGCTTTTTAGATGGCATTGCTTTCGTTGCCTCGGAGGGTCCACTAGAGCTCACCAGCCCCCACATTTAGACCCGAGAGGCGGGGTGCGCGTGACCGGCACAGAGGAATACCCGACCACCCCAGAACCGCCATCTAGAGGCATCTACGCGTTCTTAGTGGGCCGCACATAATGCCTGCGGTCTCAGGTCGTCATTGCAACGTTTCGGCGAGTTTCTCTGATGATGTCTTCCATCCGAGGGTTTGTCTAGGCCTTCCGTTGAGTTGGTGGGCGGCGAAGTCGAGGTCGTCTTGGGCGAAGTTGACGCCGGCCGGCACTCTGCCCTCGACTGCCGCGAGGTCGGCCCCCATGGCCGTGAATGCCGGTTGCACGACGTTGGTGTCGTAGCGGTTCAGGAAGGTGACGCTTTCGCCGCGGGTTACCCCGTCGAGGGGCGCGAACTGGGTCGGGGACTTGCCGGTGGTGATCTCGTTGTTGAACGCCCACTCGACCGGATCGGCGTAGAACGCCACGTCGGGCACGTCGGGCACGTCGGAGAAGATATGCGTCGCGAACGCTGTCGCCGGTGTGATGAGCGCGACGGCGAGCACCGCGATGGCGAGGTGAAGCTTCCGGATGGTGATGGTCATGATGGTTCCCCCGGATTGTGATGACCACCACCATTGACCAGATCACCTGCCGGCCGCCACCGCACCGTGGCACCGCCCGAGTCGCTCAGGCGTCTTCTACAACGTCGGCAGCGGAATGTCGGCCGCGAGGTCGGTAGTACGGTCGTCAGGGTCGGCCTGGTGATCCGATCAGAACATTCAGGCCCTGCTCGAACTCGAGATCCAACCCGTCGAGGAAAGCCGTCTACAGCGAACTGAACCTCGCCGTCGTCCAACACAACGACGGCCGCTTTCAGGTCACAGCAGCACCCGACGCGTGTACTAGCAGTCGACGCCCCCCGGGCTGGATGCGACCAAGCACCGTGGTGCGAGTCTCGAACCCGGTCCGCTCGGCGAGGAGATCCCCGACCAGCTCGCCGAATCCGCCTCGCGCCCGCCTGCCCGACGGCTGGACCGCCCTGGTGGTCGGCTCACTCCTCGGCGCGAGGCAGCGGGAAGACGCCAATGTGGAGGTGGTCGTGGTGCACCTGGTTGGTGAAGGTGTGGGCGACCGCGTCGTCAAACCGCCACGGACTGCCGAACTCCTTGAGGTCGCTGCGCGACACCAACCACTCCGACAGTGCGTACGTGGACGATGTGACGTCGTCGGCGTCGATCACGAGTTCCGACCCGACCATGTAGATGTCGACTGCTCGCCCCACCGTGTGATTGCTCAACCGGGTTGTCCCGAACACATGGTGCGGATGCCCGGTGTGCAACACGACGACGGAGTACGAAGTGCGCTCCGCGAGGTCGAGCATCGTCTCGAGCAGGACGTGATCGGTGTGCCCGGAGTAGATGTCCCAGATCGCCGAGTCGGGGAGATCGATCCGTGGGTTGTCGACGACCGAGGCGGCCAACGGCGCCAGGTCGGCGGGTCGCTCAACCGGTTGCCCTCCCGCCGAGGCGATCTCTTCGAACTCCCACGCTCCCGATTCCCCTCTCATGAGGCGCACATCCACCGTCCGGGTCTCGGTTCGCTCAGGTTCTCCGCTGCCCTCGACCCCCACCTCCTGGCGGACCACGACCACGATCGAGATCCGGCCGTCGAGGTGGCCTCCGAGCTGGGCATACTCCACCGTGCCGCGAGACCACATGCCCGGCTGATGCACCGTGTGAACCTCCAGAGCCAGAGCTTCGGCGCGAGCAGGATCGCCGGGAAGAGTCGCCAGCACCTCGGTCAGCGACGAATCGACCTCGTAGTTCGTGATCACGTAGGCCGCCATGGCGCCCAGCCGCTTGGCTTCCGCTTGCACCTCGTTGGGCGCCGGCTCGAACGGGTCTGGGAACGGGGGAGGTTCTGCCGAGGTCGCCTGCACGTCGCCTGTTGGCTCGAGCGGAGCGGCTGCGTCGGCGGCGGTGTCGGCGGAAGGCCCCGGACTCTCCGCTACCTCGGAGCGGTCCGCAACCTCGGCCGCGATCGTCTCTTCGGACGCCGGGGCCGTCACATCCGGCCTGCCGGACACGTCGCCCTGATCGACGGAAACGTCTGGCGATTCATCGCCACCCGTCGTCAGCGTGACCACCAGCAGCATTCCCAGAACAAGGACGTTCAGCGCTGCCACTCCCAGCACGAGCCGTTTCACGATGATGAACGTTCTGCTCACACTCGCCCGCCTACCGTGCAACGCCGGACTGGTCCCGAAGACCGACGGATCCACAAGCGCGCCGTCGGGGTAGGACGGCGCTTTTCCTCGATGCGGGACGCGTTCGCTCCCGTCCCGCCCATCCGTATCGACTCCTGCACGCATGCTCACTACGCGTGTCAAATATACTACACAGAGTGCTCACAAGTGCGTCGGCAGTGCGGTCCGACGAGAAGTGCTGCTCCGATTTCGGAGCTTGGCATCGAGACGCAGGACCGGCCGTTCGACGAGGAACCACGAGGCGCCGGTCGCGGCGGCGGTGAGGACGAGGGCCGTCCACAGCGGGATGTCCGAGCGGATGAACACGTAGTGCCAGAGGTAGAGCCCGAAGGACACCTCGGCGACTCGCACCAGGACCCGGTGCTCCAGCCATGCCGGGCCGGTCGACGTGTACTTAACGGCCATCGCGGAGAGCGTCAAGGCAACGAAGCCGCCCCAGAGGACGGCCCGACCGTCGTCGCCGAACACCGGCAGCAACATGAGCGCCAACAGGCCGGGAACCGACCACTTGACGACAGCCCGCGAATTCGTCGGCCCGGCAACCGCCAAGTAGCCGCCCACGAAGAGTGCCGCCGCGTTGGTGTCGGTCGCGTTGTACACCCAGCCCGGCGACATGACGCCGATCGCGACCGCCCTCCAAAGGACGGCCACCAGCGCGAGGCCCCCAACGACGCGGATCCGATGCCGGGCCGGGAGCCACCCGATGACCAGCGGCCACAGCAGGTAGAAGTGAGCGATCACGGCAATGAACCAGGTGTGCGTCAGGCGCCCCAGATGGAGGCCGTCGATGCGTGCATAGTTGGCGTACAGACCAAGCGTCGGAACGACGCGTGACCACTCCGCCCCCACTGCGACCATCACCAGACAGACGGCCAGAAGGGCCGGGAAGAGGCGAAGCAGGCGCTTGCGGTAGAACGAGCCGAGATCGAGGCGACCGGTCCGATCCACCTCGGCGCAGAGCGAGCCGGTGATCACGAACCCTGACAGGACGAAGAACAGGGTGACCCCCCAGTGCCCGGCGGGCACGACGGTCTTGTCGATGTGATACCCGACGACCATCGCGATGGCGACGGCGCGCAGCCCATCGAGAGCGGGAATCCGCCCCATGCTCAGCGAGGGTCGGTGGCGAACCACCGTGCGCTCGCGTTGTAGACCATGTCGTGGCCTGACTGGAAGTAGACGAGCAACACCGAAGCCGACTGCCGGGCGAAGACGGGAGCGGGATCCCCGTGCCCGAAGTACGTCGCGGTCGTGGTCCAATCCGAAAGACCGCCGGGCACAATTCCCCGACCGAAGAGATCCACCTCTTCGGCGCTGAGGCGGTCCTCGGGGTCGGCCAACCGGTTGAACACCTCGGCGGCGACTCTCGGAGGCACGAACGGATCGCGGATGCCCTGAGAGATGAAGACCGGGACCTCGTGGTCACGGGCCGAGTCCAGGTAGGTCACCGGACTACGGGTCAGGCACTCGTCTTGAACGGGGCCGGCCACTGTCGGGTCACCCCCGCAGGCCCGCCGGATGTCGTTGGCATAGCCCCGGCCCATCCTTCGCGAGAAGTCGTAGAACTTCACGAGGTCGTGGGGCGGTCCCCAGGCCGAGGCCGCGGTGACCTTGTCGGGGTGTCGGCCGGCAAGGAGGAGCGCCATCATCCCGCCGCCGGAGTAGCCGACGACGTACACGCGATCGGCATCCACCCCAGGCTGGGCGACGGCGTAGTCGATCGCATCGGCCGCGTCCTGGACCGCCAGGTGGGATCCGACCGCGCCGGGGTCGTCGTTCCTGCCCCGGAAGTTGGGGGCGATGACGGCCCAGCCGTTCTCCTGGGCCCACATGGCGAAGGGAATCCCAGCGTGCTGGGTGTACGGGGCGCTCCAGGAGTGCAGGATCACCAACAGTGGCTGATCGACGTCGCGGGTCGGAGGGAGCCAGAAGGCGGGTTGCTCGGCACCGTCTGCCGTCGAGTTGATCCGAATGTCCTCGATACCGGGGACCGACTGCTGCCACCGGGACGAGCCACTGGCCACGAAGCTGGTGAAGTCGCCGATGGTGTTGATGCCGTCGAGCGACTCGAACGTCACACATCCGGGCGACTCGTCGTCGATGTCGACTGCGGGCGAACCCTTGTAGCGGTAGAGGAACGTCGCCAGCTCGCCCCTGGTGACCGTGTCATCAGGCGAGAACGCTGTCGACGATCTGCCCGTGGTGATGCCTTGTTGCAGCATCCACCCCACCGGTGTGATCTGCCAAGCCTTGACCACATCAGGAAACTGAACCGGGGGCGGAGGCGCAGGAGAACCCTCCAAGCGATGCAACAACACTGCCAACTGACCCCGAGTCAGATCGTCATCAGGCGAATAGGTCGTCGCCGTCGTACCAGTGGTGATGCCGTTGTTGACCATCCACGACACCGGATCCTGTTGCCACGGGGCCACTACATCACCAAAGACATGGGCAGCAGCGGGGGCCGGGGAACCCTCCATACGCCACATGAACGCCGCCGCCTGACCACGCGTCACCGGATCATCAGGGCCGAAACACGTCGGGGAAGTGCCGGTGGTGATGGCGTTGTCGACCATCCACTGCACCGGAGCGGTGAAGAACCTGTCCGAATCGACATCGCCGAACCCGACCACCCCCGCAGCCGGCGAAGAAACCGACATCACGCCCGTCATCGTCATCGAAACAGCGAGGCAGACAGCCAGTGTTCGACGCTTCATACTGTGTACTCCTCCGGTTGGTGCCGGATCAGCTGCCGACGTTGGATGTGGTGGTCGGTGCCGGCGTAGTCGTCGTTGTGGTCGGTGTCGTCGTTGTGGTCGTGGTCGTCGTTGTGGTCGTGGATGTGGTCGTCGACGTGCTGGTCGGTGACGCTGCCGCGGTTGTGGTGGTAGACGCCGCAGCGGCCGACGGCGTCCAACCGACCTGGAACCGGCACGTCCCGCCATCCTCGTCGGACAGGGTCACGCCCTCGCCCGCGTCGAGCACCCAGGCGTCCACGGGCTCGGTGCCATCGAGTGAGAACAAGGAGTTCGTTGATCCGTCCTTGTTCAGGACATCCACAGCGCACTCGACCGGAGGAGCACTGATGAAGACGTTGATCTCCCCCGGAACTCCAGCAGTGAGGGTGACAGGAGCCGTGTAGAGGCAGTCCGTTCGATCACTGTCGATAGCCATCTCTGCCGAGAGGCTCGTGGGTGTCGCTCCGTCACAGTTGGGGTCGGGCTCTGCGATTCGAGCGACCCCCTCGGCAGGCTGACTGTCCGAAGGAGCGTCGGCCGAAGGCTCACTGGCAGACCCACACGAGGCAAGCAGCAACAAGGTCGAAAGCAGACCGACGGCGGCGGCGGTTCCACGCCATCCCCGGTGGCGAATCACATGTTCGCTGGAAGTCCCTCTTGTTCTACGCATACCCGGAACCATCGGTCCCCTGAGATGCGTCTAAAGGGATTGAGTCCGTCGGGCGGTGTAGGTCAGACCCCGGAGCATTCGGGTCCTTGGAACACAAACGGCCCTACCGCCGCGACATCGCCCGACGGGCAAGTGCTGCCCGGCTGCCGCCTCTCTTCATTTCTGAGCGTGAGGAGTTGTGGGATCGGTGGGAGGCTGGTGAGTCGCAGCGGTCGATCAGCCGTCGTCTTGGTCGGTCTCCGTCAACGGTCCGAACCCAGTTGGTTGGATCAGGTTGGAAGCGTCCGAGTTCTGGGGGTGAGTGGTGTTCGCTGCGGTTGTCAGCGGTGGAGCGGGAGGAGATCTCGAGAGGTATTGCCGAGAACAAGTCGTTTCGGTCGATGGCGTCGAGGTTGGGGAGGTCCCCTTCGACAGTGTCTCGTGAAGTCAAGACCAATGGTGGCCGCCGCAGATATCGGGCCACAAAGGCTCATCGGGCGTCGAGGAAGCGAGCGGAACGCCCCAAGGTGACGAAGTTCGCTGAGTGTCCTCGTTTGGCTGACGCTGTTGAGAAGAAGCTCTTGTTGTGGTGGTCGCCTGGTCAGATCTCACGTTGGTTGGTTCGGGCAGCCCGAGCGATAATGCCCACCGCACCACCCGCATGGAAGTCCATTTGTCCCACGGGCTTGTTCGAGTCGAGGTGTCGGTAGAGGTTCCAGCATCGGCGGTCATATCGAATGAGGATATCCAACCAGTACGTCGGGCTTTGCCCGACCCTCGGGCCTACAGCCCTCGGACACACGCAGGGCCGCCATCGAGGCCGCACATAACGGCACTTTTGGGCGGCCTTGACCCACGCATATGTCTCGTGACCAAACTGTGACCAAGCCCTCAGAATAGGGCCTTGACCAGGGCCGTTGAGAATGGCAGCGGATTGTTTATCCGCTGGATCAGTGTGCTCCTTCAGGGTGTGATGCCGAGCGATGTCAGATAAGGCGCCGACCGGCTCAGGAGTTCGGGACCTGCGGCCCGTGCTTACCGGGGATAGCGCGGCATGGAAGGCCGAGGCAATGCCCTGGTCCCCGTTCGATCGCTCTATCTCAACATATGCAAGACCGGCTGCGTAGTGCTGAAAGAGGTGCCGAGCATGCTCTGTGTCCTATCGAACTCCTTCCAACGGGGCCTATGACTGAAGGACTATTAACACGATGATCAATCCCAGGGCGTGCGAGCCATGACGATTCCTTCCACGGAGCTCGCTCCGCGCTCCATCAAGAATCTGGCGACGCGGTCGAGCTGTAACCCTGTTGTGCAGACATCGTCGTAGACGAGCACGCCGAGCCCATAAACGTCTAGCTCGGGGTCCAGTTCAAGTAGTGGAATGAGGGAGTCGGCCTTTGCCTCCTTCTCCGCATAGCTTGTGCCGTGAGGCGGAGTGGTGGCGGTCTTCCGTGGTCCCGTCGGCCAGAACTCCCAGTTTCCGTAGATGTCCTCCTTCTCGGCGGCCTTAACGACAAGCTCGGTATGACCGAGGCTTCCATCGGTCATGAAGGTCGGATTCGGGACAATTACGTCGGGCCGTAGTCCGCTGAACATTTCGATGTTCATGTAGCCGAGAACTAGACGTCCGAAGATAATCGACCAGCCCCACCGCGTTCCGCTCTTGAGCGAGATGATCGACCTCTTTAGGGGCTGTGAGTAGACAGCGATAGCGCGGATCCGATCGATCGACCTGTCCGGATCGTCGCACAGTGAATTACGGCACGCACCGCTCGCGGTTAGAGGCTGTGAGCAGACTGGACAGAGTGGCGACTGAAGCTGCGTGATTGTCTGGTGAGCACACGCACCACAGACTCCAGGTGATCCGTACTGAAAGTAGTAGCAAGCCTCGCAATCGGGGAACCCAAGAGGATCTGGAAGATCCCTAGTAGTCAACGTCTAGCCCAGATCTAGTGCGAGCTGAGCAACCGATCTCCTCTGGTCCGCTACTGCAATGACTCGCTCGGGCTCAGCCAGGAGTGTGAGCACTTGCTCCACATCGTCGACCTCAACTGCGCCCCGGTCCAGGTATCTCCGGGCCCACGGCTGATCTGTCACCAGCGAGCTCAAAAGGAAGACGCGCTTGTGGTGCTCGAGAGCGAGCCTTGCTTGCATCTTGGCTCCCGACGTGCTTGATGCCTCAATGACGACCGTTCCTTGAGCAATCCCGGACATGACTGCATTTCGCCGTGGGAATGTCCATTTGGCCGGTGACGAGGTGGGCCAGAACTGAGATACAACAGCTCCACATTCTTGGATTCGTTGGGCGAGCTTCTCGTTCTCGCGCGGGTAGACCGACGTAATCCCATTGCCTATGACTGCAATGGTGCGTCCACCCGCATCAAGGGCTGCACTATGGGCGGAGGTATCGATCCCGCGGGCTAGACCTGAAACGACAGTGACTCCCGCCTCGACCAGGAGTCGAGCCATGTGGCGAGCTCTTTGGAGGCCAGGCTCGCTGGCCTTCCGTGTTCCAACAACACAGACTGATCGAAGGTCCACCGCCCGGGGACCGTCACCCAAGATGAATAGGAACGGGGGGAGGTTTGGTATCAATCTGAGATTGGCCGGATAGTCATCGTCGAGCACGGTCACGAGGCGCGCACCCACCTCCCGCGCGGCCTCGATCTCTTGAGCCACTCGCTCGTGCGCTTGCTCCGAGTGTTGTAGGCCCCTCTCGAGAAGAGGTCGAGACTCGGCAGCGACACTGGACGTTTCGCTAATCATTCCCCGCTCCAGCGAGTCCAGGCCACCCGGTCGTGACGCCTCTCTGGCGACCAGTGACCAATCGACGCTTTGCCCCTCCTCGCGAATGGCACAGAGAGCCAAGAGCCTGGTTTGCTTGGAATCTACGGACATCCCTCTACTCTCTTTCGTCGAACATATGTTCGATGAACTCAAAGTTACTACGCATCAGGTACAGATTCGATCATATGCCGCGCAGTCGCCCACCTGACTCCTACGGGCTTGGATTGTTTCCCGCTCTTCGCATCCCTGGTTGTGGAGAGGGAGTCGGCACCGTGTTCGAGTCTGGCCAGGTCTGGTGGTCACACGATGGTCACACAATTCCAGCAGCAACATGAGGACACGAGGCCGTCGTCGAATAGCCCGAATCGCGTGGACGAGCTTCGTTTCCGGCCACTATGGGACACAGACGTACCCGAGCACGCACGGGCTTTTAACCCGAAGGTTGTGGGTTCGATTCCCACGGGACCCACCAGTCAGGTCTTGGCGTACCTACTTACCCCCTGAGCGTGACGCTCAGTGAACAAGTCGAGCACTTCTCCCGGATCAGCATGCCGACCGGTATCGGCTTTCGAGTAGAGAATCTCACCGTCGATGGTCACGTCGAAGACTCCCTTCGACCCTGTGGTGAAGGTCAGCGTCTCGATGACGTGCTGATAGTTGTTGAGAAGATCTGAGGCCGCGCCCACGGCGCGGTCGAGATAGTTTCAGGGGACGCAGTACTTGATGTCGATCACATGCACAAAGGAGCCTCTCGAAGAAGACCACCAGCTTAGAACAGTGATCGGAGCATCGTCATCATCCTGGGATGGATCCGAACCGCTCCCCTCACGACTTCTTGTCAGAGGGGAATCGCGCGAGCCGCAATGTGCCGCCCGCCCGTGCTCGATGTTCTGGTACTCCTGGGGAATGTCGATGACCGTTCCGAGGAAAGTGCCGGTCAGGTTGATATCTGTCACCCTACGAAACTCGTCAGGCCCCATCTAGCGCTGACACCTCGGAGAGGGCCTCATTCGCGTACCGCCCCAAAAGCATGTCCTTGCAGGCTCTGTCAGTATGAAAGGAGCAAAGACCTGTACCGTTTCTCGGGACTCACCATGGAATCCATCGAACTCAGCATCACCACCGGACACGAGCCCACGACCGTGGATCTCACCTCGGAGGTCGCAGGTTATTGTGCGGGCAAGGGTGACGGCCTGGTCTCGGTCTTCGTGCCACACGCCACAGCCGGGGTCGCAATATTCGAGACAGGAGCCGGCACTGAGTCCGATGTCCTGGCAGCTGTGGATGACCTCTTGCCAGCCGAAGCCGGACGTTGGCGCCATGAACACGGCACACCCGGTCACGGACGAGATCACGTCCTTCCCGCCTTCATCTCGCCGTCAATCACCGTTCCGGTTGAAGACGGTCGGATGATTCTCGGAACATGGCAGTCTGTGGTGCTGGTCGACACCAACGTGGACAATCCGGTGCGGAGAGTGCGTCTCTCATTCATGCCCGGATAGGCCCAAGAACTGTCTAAGTCGAGTCGCCCTGCTCTCTGCCCGGCCGCTGATGGGCCTCGACTGCCGAGATGGTGTTGGGGTATAGGTTCCCCTCACCGATGCGTCCGATCAGACCGTATGCGCGTAGTCGGTCCTTCACAACGCCCTTGAGCCCGGCGAAGGCGAACGCGACATTCTTGGCCTCGAGATCATCGAGCACATCACCAAGGATCTCGGCACCTGTCGTATCTATGTCGGTAATGGCATTACCCACAACGAGAATTCTCTCGATTGGCCTGTCGGCGCTTCTCAGCATCTCCTGAAGCCGTCTCCCAAATCGAGGCGCGTTGGCGAAGAACAGCGGCGCGTCGAATCGGACTATGAGAAGCCCCGGAACCACCTTGGCCTCGGGATGCCGATCCCTGTCGTGATACCCGGCGACACCTTCGACCTTTGCAAGCTCGGTGCTGTGTGGAAGCCAGGACTTGCGAACGAAATTGGCGAGCGCAAGAACGATGGCGAGGGCTATCCCCTCGAGAATCCCCAGCAGCAGCACGCCCAAGAAGGCACCGAGCGAGAGAAGAAACTCCGAGCGTCGCGCCCTGAGCAGCCAAAGGGTGCCGGCCCAGTCAAAGAGTGCGAACGAAGCAGTGATGACGATGGCTGCAAGCGTCGCCGACGGCATCTCCGCGACCAAGCCTGGAAACACCACGATGATTAGGACCACTCCCGCGGCGGCTATCAGGCCGGCCAGTTGAGTGCGAGATCCCACTGCCATGGCCACTGCGGTACGGGACGAACTGGCACTGGTGGGGAACCCCTGGAAGACGCCCGAAAGCAGATTCGCTGCTCCAAGAGCCTTGATCTCGCTGTTGGGATCTACCCGAACTCCGGACTTCAGAGCGGTTGCCGTTGATAGCGCCCCGGTGTCGGCAAAGGAGACGAGCGCCACAGCCACAGCTCCCCCGACAAGGGCGGGAAGCATGTCGATGTCCACGCCCGGAAAGGTGAGAGGGGGCAGGCCGACAGGAATGCTCCCAACCGTCTTGACACCCTTATCCACCAGGTCGAACAGGGCAACGGCCACGATGGACCCCCCTGCGGCAAAGATCACACCCGGGATTGTCTTACTCACACGACGAAGTCCCACGATCAGCAGAACGCTTCCGACCGAGAGAGCCAAAGCGGCCGGCACCATTTCACCGGCGGCGACTCCGGACACCGTTGCCGTGAGGACGTCGACAGTGGACCCTCCGTCGACCGAAAAACCGAAAGCCTTGGGCAGTTGGGATACGAAAACGATCACCGCGATGCCGTTGAGGTATCCGATTCGAATGGGCTTGGACAGAAGCTCGGTGATCACACCGACACGGAGATAACCGGCGGCAATGCACACCAGACCGGCGATAATGCTCAGAGCGGATGCGAGTACCACCGCCGTGGCCGGGTCACCAGCCGCAAGCGGCAGGATCACCACCGCTATCACCGGAGCGAGGGACGAGTCAGGCCCGAGAACGAGCTGCCGGTTGGGGCCAAACACCGAGTATGCGATGAGGGCGGCGATTGTCGTGTAGATGCCGGTCACCGCCGGCAGGCCGGTGAGTTCTGCATAGGCCATGCCCTGGGGCACCAGCATCGAGGCCAACACCAGACCAGCGACCAGGTCGAATCTGAGATACCGACGCTGATATGTCCGAAACATCCCGATAATCGGGATGAAGTCATGTTTTCGGGTATGGGTGCTCAAGTGATCCTGAAACTATCAAACCTCCGCCACCAGCTTTCGCCAAGGTGGCGTTGATCACGCCGACCGATATCCTCACATCATGCTGAGCCAACGTTTCGAACGGCTGTTTCGCCTTCTCCTCGTGGCTTTCGTTCGCTACGAGGACGTGACCCGGGATGCTCATCACGTGGTCGACCTGGCAGTTGCTAGAAGCGATCTGGATGGGCTTCGCTTGGCCATTGCCAAAGAGCGGCATGTGGTGCTGGGTCTGGGCCGTTCAAGTGTCAGAGATCAGGCGTGGCAGGATCAATCGGCTGCTGTTCGTTCGGAACTGTTCACGATGGCTCACACTTCAAACTGACCTCGCCCATTGAGGTCTGTGGATAACCAGATAGCCTCATCGCTGTCATGAATCGTCAACTCTTCCCCCAAAACGTCATTGCGATGATCTGGGACTTCGACAAGACCCTGATCCCGGGGAACATGCAGGGCCCACTGTTTCGGCACTACGACATGGATGAAACTGAGTTCTGGCGGGAAGTCGACGGGCTCGACGAATTCTACCGCAGTCACGGATCTCGCTTGATCCAGAGGGACCATCTCTACCTGAACCACATCCTCACCTATGTCCGGGAGGGCCGGATGCCTGGACTCAGTAACGCCCTTCTGCGGGAATTGGGCTCCGGAATCGAGTTCTACACCGGAATGCCGGACTTCCTAGAACTGATCAGAAAGACGGTCGAAGCCGAGCCACACTTCGCCGAACATCAGATCCGGGTCGAGCACTACGTTGTCTCGACCGGGCTCCGGGAGATGATTCTCGGTTCAGCAGCGGCATCACAGCTCGAGCACGTCTGGGCTTGTGAGTTCACCGAGCTTGTGGCCCCACCGGGATACGCCTCGGTGCAGGATCAGCTCTTTTCCCCCGAGGGCGAGATTCGGCAGTTGATCTACACGATCGACAACACATCGAAGACACGGGCGTTGTTCGAGATCAACAAGGGAACCAATAGGAACCCGGCCATCGATGTCAACGCAAAGATCGCCCACGAGGACCGCCGGGTCCCTTTTCAGAACATGATCTACGTCGCCGACGGGCCGTCCGACGTACCTGTTTTCTCCGTTGTCGAAGCCAATGGCGGTCGGACATATGCGGTGTACCGCCCCGGATCACAGGCTGAGTTCGACCAGGCAGCGAGGCTCCTGGAGCAAGACAGGGTCGACGCGTTCGGTGAGGCTGACTACTCCGACGGCTCCCACACGTCGATGTGGCTGACACACGCAGCCGAATCCATCGCCAGCAGGATCGTTCGGGATCGCGAGGAAGCTCTCAGCGATCGGATGGGGCTGCCACCCCGTCATGTCGACGAGGATTAGCCAAGCTCCCGTCGCATGAACGGCCGGGTCTCGCTTCTGCGAGCAACCTCCTCGAATCCGCAGGCTTCAAACATCGAAGCGAACCCCATCCATGACCAGAAATCAGGCACACGGCCCTTTCTCGGCTCCACCGGATAACCCTCCACTACCTCGGCTCCCTGATCCCTCGCGTACTCGACTGCGGCGTTGAGCAACTCTGTGGCGACCCCTGTCCGCCGATGCTCTTTGGGTATCACGAAGCAGGTGATCGCCCATGCCTCGCGATCATCAAGAGGCTTGGTCACACGGGAGCGGGCAAGTCTCCCGTACCAATCCCGGGGTCCGACCTGAACCCATCCGACTGGCTTGCCGGCGCGATATCCGACTAGACCCGGAGGACGGCCGGTGTCGACGATCTCTCTCATCAGAGCCTTGTTCTGATCGCCTTTGCTCTCATCGAATTCGGAGCTGGTCTGGCGGTAGTACATGCAGAAGCACCCGGCGTCTCCGCCTCTGGGTCCCATCACCTCGAGGAAGTCGTCCCAAATCTCAGGGGTGACCGGTGTGGTGTCCATGGAGTGATGCTACGTCAGAGAGGTCTCGACACGAATTGGCAAGGGCGGGCCCCCAGGGGGCCGCCCTTGCGCTTCGTTGGGTAGGAGTACCTGCTACTTGTCCTTGCTGCCGTCACCCTCGCTGCATACCCGGGTGAACTCGTAGACCTTTCGGTCACCATCGTTGGTCTCGAGAACCACACGGTGGGTCCCACAGGGCATATCGGGAAAAGTGACCTTGAGGAACCACTCGCCGCCGTTTCCGATGACGGTGGTGGCCGATCCCCAGTCGTTTCCGATCCAGATTTCTGTTCCCGGGGTCCCGGTTCCGTACCACTTGTCGTACGCGAGATCCTCACCACAGGAGCCGTACTTCTGTTTGGCGGTGAAGTCGTGTTCCTTCGGCTCTTCCTTGGGCTTGTCCTCCTCCTGGGGAGCGTCGTAGAAGGCCTGAACCTGGGCAGTCGACTTGTTACCGGCCTCGTCGATCGCCTTGAAAGTGGTTGTGTTGCCACCCTTGCTCAGGAAGAGAACGATGCGCCAGTTGCCCTCGTCGTCGACGTCGGCTTCGTAGTCGCCGGCGAAGACCCTGGCATGTGGCTCAGTCTTGCCCTCAAACGCAATCTCCTTGTGGTCGAAGTGCTGGCCGTCCTCCGGGAACAGGATCACGAGGTTTGGAGGATCTGTGTCCTCCTCCTCTTTGACCTCCTTGTCGTGATTCTCCTCCTCCTTGGGAGGATCTTCTTGGTGGCTTTCCTCCTGTTTGAGAGGATCCTCCTTGACCTCCTCCTCAGCCGGAGGCTCTTCCTTCTCCTGCTCCAGCGTGGTCAGTGGATACGGTTTCTCGATCGTCTCGTCGGCGGCTGCGGTCTCATCACCAGGTGTGGCCATGAAGGCAACGGCTGCGCCAGCAACCAGAACCAACGCGAATGCCATAACGAAGACCAGCGTCTTCCTCATTGCCTAACTCCCTATGCTCGCGCCCCCCAACGCGTCCCCGTCGTGACATTATCCCCGCGTCACGTCCGGTCGAATATGGGTTCGTCGACCCATGAAGCTCAGGCGTGACCCAGAGCCTCCTCCAGGTCATGAATCAAGTCGTCTGAATCCTCGACACCTACCGAGAGCCGGATGAGACCCGGTGTCACCCCGAGCAGCATCTTCGCCTCCGGCGCCATCGTGGCATGGCTCATCGTCCACGGATGCGAGGCAAGCGACTCGGTTCCGCCCAGGGACACGGCGAGACGGACGACGTCGATCGCATTGAGAAACCGGAATGCCTCTTCCTCCCCGCCCGCAACCTCAAACGAGATCATCGCTCCGGGGCCGAGACACTGCCTCTCGAATATCCCTTTCCTGGGGTCGTCTGCTTCGAGAAGACTGAGATGGTTGACGCTCGCCACCTTGGGATGATCATTGAGAAATGCAGCGACTCGTACTGCATTGGCCGTCTGTTTCTCAACACGAATCTGGAGCGTTTCCAGGCTCCGGGTCAGCATCCATGCGGTATGCGGGCTTGCCGTGGTTCCCAGTCGATAACGGAGATGACGCAGTTCGTCGATGTCCTCCGCCCCGCCACAGACGGCACCGGCTGTGATGTCACTGTGCCCTCCCAAATACTTGGTTGCCGAGTGAACGACCAGGTCGGCGTCATGATCGAGGGGCCTTTGCCACACCGGACTCAAGAAGGTGTTGTCCACAACCAGCCGGGCGCCATGAGCATGAGCCACGCTGCCCACCATGGCGATGTCGAATATGTCATTGGTCGGGTTGGCAGGAGTCTCCAGATAGACCATGGCCAGTGAGCGATCGTCGATCAGCCCATCGAGATCCCGCTCGTTTGCATCCGAGTGGAACGTCCTGGTGACGACTCCCAGTTCGGTGAAGAGACTTTCGAGAATCTTGGCTGTTCCCCCGTAGACCGGAGTCGAATAGAGAATCAGGTCGCCCGGTCTCAGATAGTTCAGGAACAAGGTGTTGTTCGCCGCCATCCCGCTGTTGAAGATGAGGGCGTCGTCGGCTCCCTCCCAAGCGGCGAGACGGGCTTCCGCCACCCGAAGGTTGGGGTTGTCGAGCCGGCTGTAGATGTAGCCGAACTCCTCACCCTCCCTCGCCTTGGCGAGGCCATACGCCACCTCGAAGAAGCGTTTGCCTTCTTCGGCCGTCTCGAAGACGAAGGTCGACGTCTCATAGATCGGTGGCTTGAGCGACCCGAGATGGTCCTCCACCTCGTGACCGAGACTGACGGAAGACGTGCCAGGATTGGCAGGCCGTGGATCGTTGCTCATGCCCTGAGCCTAGAGAGCAGCTAAACAGGTGATCATGTCGGACTTTGTGAGCGATGCGGCCGAAGTGCTCAGACCCGCCGAGCAGATCCTTGTCTTCAGCGGAGCCGGTCTCAGCACCGAGTCCGGAATCCCGGACTTCCGCGGTCCGGATGGCCTGTGGACGAGGGTCGATCCCGATGACTTCAACATCGACCGCTACCGGGAGAGCCGGGATCTCCGCGTCCGGGGG
>Ga0255053_10000039_pt1 | contig 53849 bp, 49 predicted proteins | sample JV7_2_22_MG_FD_188635 | JGI IMG/M metagenome (GOLD analysis project Ga0255053, IMG submission 188635) | Seawater microbial communities from Jervis Inlet, British Columbia, Canada - JV7_2_22 | ecosystem: Environmental > Aquatic > Marine > Inlet | place: Canada: British Columbia | collected... | reverse complement strand
CCCGCCGGTGCCACCGATTATCTTCAGGTTCGCATACTCGCTCCGCTGGTATTCGAGAAGTTTACGGTACTGCCGCGCGTGACGCTGCGGCATTACGAAAATTCGCAGGGGCAATCCGGCATCGGCAACACAGAAATGTTCGGCCTGATCATCCCCAAGAGCTGGGACTGGGGCAACGGTCGGATGGGTATCGGGCCGCTGATTACCCTCCCGGGCGATAAAGAGGTCGCCCGTGACGAATGGGGGTACGGTGCGGCGGCTGTCATTGTAAACACCCGCGGCAACTGGTTTTACGGCTTGCTGCTGACGCAGAGCTGGCGTTCGATAGACCCTGCCGCGCTTCCGGCCGGAACCAGCGATACCAACCCGCTCGGACTCGCCCCGATTCTGAACTACCAGCTGGGTGGCGGCTGGTACATCGGCAACGGCGACATGGTTGCACAATATGACTGGGACTCGAACAAGTTCTACCTGCCTATCGGTGTCAGGGTCGGCAAAGTGGCTGTCAAGCCCAACGGCAGCTGGAATGTTTATTTCGAGTATCAGACAAGCCTGATCTACGACGACTGGCCCGGCGCTGCCATAGAAAATTCTTATCGATTCAACGTGACTTACACATGGCCCGTCGGTAAGTAGATCGCGCTTGGATAATCGAACGAATGCGCTAGGAGGTCGAAATGAAATCAACAAAATTACCTGTAGTGTTTATGGTGTTGTTGGTCACGTCCTCGCCGGTTGCCGCACAAGACTTAGCCGACTGGGAAGACTGGCCCACTGCAGACCGCTGGAACATCAGTGTCGGCTATTTCCTTCCGGAACTCGACACCACTGTCATAGTTACGGATGCAGACGGCACCCTTGGAACCGGGATCAGTTTCGAGAAAAATCTCGGCCTGGACGATAGCGAAAGTACCGCGGTGCTGAACATCGACTGGCGTTTTTTCAAACGCCACACCCTCTCGTACCGTTACTTCGACCTGCAGCGCAGCGCGACGACCACGTCGTCCGTGTCGATCGCGGTCGGTGGGGAGGTTTTCGACGTTAACTTGCCGATTCAGTCGTTTTTCGATGTCACTGCGCACGAAGTCTCGTATTCGTACTCCTTGATGTTCGATCAGAAAAAGGAACTGTTTGTAGGTCTCGGTATTTCGCTACAGGACCTTGTGCTCGGGATCCAGGGCACCGAAAGCAGCCCCGTTCCAGGCGAGATAATAAATTCGACGTTGGATTCGACGGCGCCTCTGCCAACGCTGAACGTCGGATTCATTTACGCGTTCTCTGACAAGTGGGTCTTTCAATCGAGGCTTGGCTGGCTGGCCGTAGAACTTGATTTCGGTGCGGGCGAGGACCTCAGCGGCGAGATTATTAACGCCACCGCCGGAATTCAGTGGAGAGCATTCAAGAACGTCGGTTTTTTTGCTCATTACCAACTATTCGACGTAAACGTAGATTACCTCGACACCGGCGTACGATTTGCGATTGACTACGATTACAACGGTCCAGTGCTGGGGGTGTCCGTTAACTTCTGATACTGGCGTATTTCTCCAGTAACGTATCCGATGAGGTCGGTGGTCCGTCATGCAAAGACTTCTCACGGCACCGATCTTGATGCTGCTTGCGGCGTCTCTGGTGCTTTTGCCGGCGACAGGCGGGACGCAGGAAACAGGACCGAGCCCGGTTCACTGGGCGTATTCAGCTTATTTTGGCACAGGCTGGTACCGCGTCTCCGGAGACCGCGACGTTTTCGTCGTCAGAATGACACCGCGGTGGACCTGGTCGGACGCGTCCCTGGATGCCAACGGCAGCAGGGTCGTCGGTGCCCATTTCAAATTACCAGTATCCGTCGGCCTCGATCAGTTCGAGTTCGACGATGCGTTAGATGCTGTCGACGTCGATAACGTGTCATTCCTGAGCGTCAATCCAGGAATTGACATCGAATTTCCGATCAACAGCATTTGGTCATTGCGGCCGTATGCATCGATCGGTTACGGCCAGGCACTCGGATCGAGCGAATCCGCCTGGACCTACTGGGGTGGGATCAAAAGTCGAGTTGAGCTTCATTCGGGGAAATTCAACTGGCGATTGCTCAATCAGGTCGGCATCGTTGGCTATACACCGAACGAAGGGCCTTCCGACAGCTTCTCGCCATTGATGGCCGGCTTCGAGTTCGACCATCCGATGGGATCCTCTGCTGACAGCCGCCAGCAAATGCTATTGCACTGGCACGCAAGCTATACCGTGTTCGGAGACGATCTCGTATTCAGCGGTGATCCGACGGTCAATCGCTCCATATCTGATCAGTGGGAATTGAGTGTCGCGCTTGGCAGAAGAGATTCGCCCATCCGAATCTGGTTCCTGAATTTCGACAGGTTGGGTCTTGGCTATCGAACCAGCAGCAACGGAGACCTGAAAGGAATTACATTCGTGTTCCGTTCGATGTTCGATGAGTAGAAGCGGCCTTTTTGATTCGAGGGGAGAAGTATCGTGCAATTTATCAAATCGAGAGTACTAACCGGACTTTACGTACTGTTACCGCTCATGTTGTTGTGGATTGGGCTTCGTGAAATCGGCGGCCTCCTGGCGGACATGGCGGAGCCTATCGCGGACATGTTTCCGAGTAAATATTTCGACGATCTGAAGTGGCCGGGCGTCGTGGCGGCGCTCCTGATAGTCGGCGCGTCGTTTGTGATCGGCCTCGCGGCCATGCTCAGTGTTGTAGAGCGACTGAGTCACAAGTTCGAGCAGACTTTTTTGTATCGGGTACCGATGTACAAGATGCTGAAGATCATTTCCAGCTCTCTCGTCAATGCAGAGACGAGCGACGTGAAGCCTGCGATCGTCAAGAGCGGTGATGGCGGGGGCGATCCTTGCTACGTGATGGAGGACCATGGCACAGGCCTGGCAACGGTATTGCTTCCATGGTCGCCGGCCTCCTTCGCCGGCAGCATCAAGGTTGTCCCCAGGTCGCAACTCGAATACCTGCATTGCTCGATCGACGAGTACTCGCGCTCGCTTAGCTTTATGGGGGTTGGCATTGCCGACTGTCTTGAAAAAACTTCGGCGGCAACGGAGCCGAATAGTCAAAAACTCAATTCGGTAAGTAACAATGATTGAAACGACTTCTTATCTTAGGACTTTGCCCTTGGCTTTTGCCATCGCGTTTCTGGCCGGCATCAGCACTCCAGCCGTCGCCCAACTCGACGACTCAGCGCAGTATACGGACAGGCTTCACCTCAAGAACGGCGACGTCGTCACGGGCAATATCAAGGAGCTGGACCGCGGCAAACTACGCTTCAAGACACTGCCGATGGATACGGTCTTCATCAACTGGGTCGATATTGAATCAATTGACAGCGACAAGTATCTGCGTATCGAACAAGCGGACGGCACGTTCAATTACGGTGTCATACAGAAAGCCGACCTCAGCGCAGAATTGGTCATCGAGGATCATGGCCAGGAAGTGGAGGTGCCGATACTTGCCGTTTCGACGCTTCAGCCCATCCGGGTACAGCAATCGTTCTGGCGCCGTCTCGAAGGCGACCTTAGCGCCGGTATCGATTTCAAGACGGCGAGCGACATACTTTTGATCAACCTGTCGTCCAATTTGCGTTTCAGGGAGGAAAAGTACGAACTCGGTTTTAGCGCCAACTGGAATGAGACGTCCCGTACCGACGATAACAATTCCTCCCGCGCAGACGTCAGTGGGACGTATACGAAATTCCTCAGGAATCGCTGGTTCTGGCAAGGGTCCGGCGGGCTCGAGCGCAACGAAGAACTCGGCCTGAATCTGCGTACCCTCGTGGCCGCAACCGCCGGCAGATACCTGATCCAGAATCCGACGCTACGACTCGAATTGAATGGCGGCCTCGCGGGAAACTGGGAGGACCGCCAGGACGGTACCACGACGAGCGCGGAAGGCCTGATCAGTTCTTCGCTGGAGATTTTCAAGCACACGCTCCCGGTGACGCGCCTCTCGGCCAGTGTCAACGTATTTCCGGGCATCACCGAATCGGGACGCATGCGCGTGAATACGAATATCTCATTGCGTAACGAGATCGTCCGCTCCGTATTCTGGGACCTGACATTCTTCAGCAATTTCGACAATCGCCCGCCGCAAGGCGCCTCGGAAGAGGACTACGGAATCGTGACCTCGATTGGTGCGAGCTTCTAGGTGTAGTTCAACATGCTCCGTTGCAACGCGCGCAATTTGGTCCTGAACGGATTCGCGATCCTGGCGCTTCTCTGCCAGAGCCAGACAGCGGTTGCAGAGACAGCAAAGCCCATCGACGGCGCGCGGAGTTTTTTCGCATTACCAGTGGAACTGGATTTCGACAGCGGCGCGGCGAACGGTGACGCGACCATTCTTCGGATCATGCCTCTGTACACGTTTCCGGTACTCGACCGCTGGAAACTGATTCATCTCGACATTATCACGCTGGCTGATGCACCCGGTGGAACACCCGCTTTCCCAGGCGGCTCCGGTAACGGACAGACCGCCGGCATGTCGGACCTTCTACACTCGAGTTTTTTTACGCCGAACAGCGCCAGCAATTTCATCTGGGGTATTGGCGCGATGGCGAGCTTACCAACGGCCACAGACGACTCCCTCGGCAGTGGCAAGTGGGCGGCGGGCCCGGCCTTTCGTGTTACGTATCGCACCACGCATTGGAATGTTGGGTTGCTCGGTGGTCGGCGTTGGTCATTCGCCGGCAGCGACAATCGCCCGGACGTCAACCAGCTGTTGCTACGGGGCGCCATTCGGCGTCAGCTGCCAAATGACTGGTTCTTCGTGTCGGCGCCTTTGATTGTCGCAAATTGGGATTCCGCAGGGGAAAACTGGTTAGTCCCGGTCGGCGGTGGAATTGGCCGCAAGTTCACCCTCAACAAGCACCCATGGGCATGGTCAATTCAGGGCTATTACAACGTCATCAAGCAGGACACCGCACCCGACTGGGTGGTGCGCTTTGCAATCATCGCCGCTATTCCATTTGGCGAGAATTAAAGTTGAGGTGAGGAAAGTAACTCGCCTCCTGCTCGTCGGGCCGCCGTCGGTGCCGTAGGTAGTTGTCCCGGTAGATCAGGAGACGTAGACGAACATAATATTATTTCGAAGCGGGGAATACGTTATGAATACATGGCGAAATCGTATTGATAGAAGAAACTTCCTGCGTGCGGCCGCTGCTTTTGCCGCAACATCAAGTCTTGGCGCATGCCGAGGGGAGCAGGACGCGGTTGTTGGTGAACAGACGGAAGATCGATACGTCGCGACGACCGTCTTTCGAAACGGGCTGATTCTTCCTGTTGATGCAGGATTTACCGAGCAGCAGGCGCTCGCCGTCCGCGGCAGCAGGATCCTCGCCATCGGCTCGGAGGACGCCGTATTGTCCGCCGCCGGATCAAACGCGAAAATCGTCGACCTTGCGGGCCGAATCATACTGCCGGGTTTCATCGAGCCACATATGCACTTCGCCTTGATGGCCGGCATCGGTCATTTTCCGGATATTGGACCGTTCAAATACCCGACCTTCGATGCGGCGCTGCAGGCGTTGCGTGAAATCTCGGCGCAAACGCCGCCTGATCACTGGGTCACCGCACGACAGTTTGACCCGATCCTGCTCGAACCCGTACGGGACCTGACAATACGGGAGCTCGACGAAGTGGCGCCGGACCATCCAGTCTGGATTCTCAACGCGTCCGGGCATATCGCGTACGTAAACAGTCGAGCTCTCAAACTCGCGGGCATTACAGCGAACGCCGCAGCGCCGGCAGGCGGAGAGTACGGCCGCTTCGAAGACGGCACTCCAAACGGCATCCTGTACGGTCCTGACGCCCACCTGCCCGTCCTGTTACTGAACCAGGAGGTTGCGGAACGATTTCGGACCGGCTTCGTCGATGCGGGTATCGCGGTCGGAGAGTTGTCGGCGAGTCTCGGCATCACAACCTTGTGCGATCAGGCCGCGGGAGGCCTTGCAGGTAACCAGGATCTTACCTTGTATCGTCAGATGATGAACAGCGGGCGGATGAAAACCCGCCTCCGGGCATCGCTATTCGACCAGCAGGCCGCTGATTGGGAAGAAGCCGGCATCAGGTTCGGCGACGGCGACGACATGTTTCGAATCGTTAACTGGAAGATGGTGACTGACGGATCCAACCAGGGATTCACCGGCCGTCAGCGTGAACCGTACGTCAATTCCGATTCGGTCGGGCTCTTCTATATCGAGCCGGAGGAACTTAAGGAGAAAGTCCGGTTACGCACGAGCCAGGGTTGGCCGCTGGCCCTGCACGGCAATGGCGATGCCGCTATCGACTCGATACTTGATGCCATGGAGGCTGCCCAGGCGGCTGGGATTGATGTGACATCGCTGCGCTGCCGTATCGAGCATTGTTCAATTCTGCACGATGATCAAATCGAGAGAATTGCGGCACTAAAGATGGGGCCGAGCTTTTTGATCAATCATGTTCACTATTGGGGCCACGTAATGCGCGATCGGGTGTTCGGCCCCGAGAAAGTGCAGCTTCTCGATCGCTGTCGGGCTGTTGAAGATGCCGGAATCACCTGGACCATTCACACGGACGCACCGGTGTCCCCGCTGGGTTGCCTGCACAAGATTCGCGTAGCCGTCGCCCGTGACCTGTGGAAGGAGCCCGAGACTGTGCTCGCCCCACAGGAAAAAGTATCCGTCGAAGCAGCCATTCGGGCAGTCACGACAAACGCGGCATGGCAATGTCACTCGGAGGACGTCATCGGCAGCCTCGAATCCGGCAAACTGGCTGATCTCGTTATTCTCGACGCCGATCCGCGAAAAGTGGAGCCGACGGCCATTTCGGACATCAATGTCAGCGAGACCTGGTTGGACGGAGTAAAGGTCTACGGCTAAAACTGCCAGAGGCCTTCGCCGCGGTAGAAGTACGCGATGCTGTCCGCGAGCAATGCAAGTCCGAGGACGCCGAGCATCCAGGGCATTACGATATCGGACGCCCTGGCAAGAAGACCATTGATCTTGTCCAGAAGCGGCCTTGCGCTTTCTCCCGAGATGGCGACAGTGGCCGGCACAACGACAAATGGCAGCGCGTAGCCGACATTGTAAATCGCCAGCGTGGTAAATGATTCGGCCGTGGAAAGGTCTGCTTTGAGAATCTGATCGACGACCGCGAAGTACGGTATTGCAAACGGCACACCGATGAAGTTGACGATAGCACCGAAGCCAAGGCACTTCGCGGGAGTCAGCTCCCACTCGGGTTCATTGGCAGTAGGTGCTCCGTCCTTCTTCGTACTCACCGCCATCCACAGCAGACCGAGTCCGACGATTCCGCTGAGGATAAAATCAATGCGCTGCGGGTTTGCGAGGCGCTCGGTTACCTGCTCAATGCCGTGTGATATGGCGACTCCCGCGACGAAGTAGGCCAGGGTATGGCCGATCAATATCGCTGAAGAATTGGCAACGGGCCGACCCGAACCGGCCGCGAACACGAGCACGGCAAACAGTACGGGATTGACAAGATCAACCAGGAGAATAGGAAAGAGTGTCGGCAGCAGTTCGAACATCACCCGTTTTATATCCGCACAGACGTGTCGCTATCGGCGACGTCAGAGTTGACTCTTGGGAACTATGCGCGCGAACCCGGCAGAAAACCTCTGGCCCCAGGTGGTGTCTGGCTCCTTGTCGTAGATAACTTCTTCGCCGTCCTCGTAACCGCGCCAACGCACTTTGCCTTTCTCGTTAAGGAATACTTCGTAGGTTTGATCCTGCAGCGCGTCATCGATCAGACCCGAGTACACCATCGCCAGTTCCGCATCACGAATAATGACGCCAAGCTCCGTGTTGAGATACGCTGATCGCGGATCGAAATTGAACGAGCCGATGAATACTTCCTTGTCATCGACGATGAACGACTTCGTGTGCAGCGTCGCCCTGGCGCCTGACGCATCGACATACTCCGTGCCGCTCACATCTGCATCGGGGCGAACCTCGTAGATCTTCACGCCAGCCTTCAGCAACGGCTTACGAGAAGGTGCGTAACCACCGTGCACCATGAACTGGTTGTTTGCTGCGAGCGAGTTGGTGATTATGATGACGTTGACGCCGCTTTTCTGAATCTCAGTAAATCCCTCTATTCCGGCCTTCCTCGGCACGAAATAGGGTGAAATAACGATTAACTCCTTTTCCGCGGAGCGGAGAGACTCGATCAGGGGTGTGATTATCGAGTCGGCCTCTTTCGCCTTCTTCTTGATGCCTTTGTCCGGCGAGTCCACGACGAGTTGATACGGCGCCCATTCAAATAAATTCTTGTCATTTTCCACATATCTGAAGACCTGCTGGCGAACCGCCTCCGCATACTTGGAGCCCGTTATTTCCTGACGCGCTGCTTCGAGGCGCTCGCGCAGTTCATTCAGAGCCGACTCCGGGTCTTCGAGTTCCTTCACGAAAGCAGGTGCCGGGAGAGCCGTTTGATGATTCCAGTAGGTGTCGAACATGCTCGACACCTCCTGCACGATGGGTCCGATAGCCAGCACATCCAGATCACCGAACTTGGCGTCCTCTCGCGCGCCGAAATACTCGTCCGCGATATTGCGTCCACCGATCAACGTAATCTGGTTATCGATAGTGAATGACTTGTTGTGCATGCGGCGATTGATCCGGCCAAATCCAGTAAATGTACTCTGCGCTTTGCCTGTCGCGCCGCGGTGGAAGGGATTGAAAATACGAACTTCGAAATTCGGATGCGAGTGCAATGCAGCTATGCCAACGTCGTATCCCTTTGTGAACATGTCGTCGAGCAGTAAGCGCACACGTACTCCACGATCTGCAGCAAGGAGTAACGAATAAATGAAAGCCCGCCCCACGATGTCGTCCTTGATCAGGTAGTACTGCACGTCGATGCTCTTTTCAGCACGCTGGGCGAGCAGCAGCCGCGAAGCCAGGGCATCGATGCCGTCATTCATGGGATAAAAGCCGGACTGGTCTTCTGGCTTCGTCGCAACAACCGGAATGATCTGCTTACCGAGGTGCGTCTCGGCCGTATCCGTCAGTGCGTGTGACTCCGTGCGCGGGTAATCGAAGTCGATGCTTGCGCAGCCAACCATGCTGAGGACCATGGCCGCCGTGACAATAATTCTTGTTACTGTGGTCATCTGATAACTACTCAATTCGACTTAGTCCTTCGATTTTCAGGTCCGGAAACCTGGCTTGCAATTCTTCGATAGCTCTGTCCGAGGCCTGCTTGCAGGGATCCTTGGACCGCGACATCCGGTCCCAGACGCCTCTCGCCAGTATACTCAGTCCGCCGGTGGCGACAGCTGCGCCACCCGAAATGAGGAGGCCCGTCTCGTCAACCGCAAGCCTTGGCGCCGCCAGCGTACCGACGACCTGAATATACGGATTGACAAGCTCGCCCGCACTGACACTCAATGCCCGTCGCGGTGTGGTCCTGATCCCAACACGTAGTTCTTCCGTCTTAAAATTGATCGAGGGCCTGGTCATTATTCGAATCTTGTTCGTACTAATGAAGGAGTTAGGCGCACTTGTCAGCTGGCCATCGTCGATCTGCAACGGCACCACGATGCACTCGAAATCCGTATAAGGGTCGGTCTGCCGAAACGGGTTGACTGTGCCAAGTATCTCCGTCAGCAAATCACCGTACATCGCCTGAATGAAGCGATTGTTCGTCACGCGTCCGCCACGCGTATTCAGGAACAGCTCACCATTGGCATTACCAAGCAGGGTTCGCAGATCCGCGCCCTTCGATTCGAGTTTGATGTCGATGTCGCCTGTCATCGCGAGGTCCACGTTAAGTTGCGACATGCCAAGTGCGAATTGACGTGCAATAAGTTCGATCGATGCGGCGCCGGAGTCCTCAACCGGTTCGAGTCGCGCGTGTGCGAGCACGGCTCCCGACCTCGCTTCGAACGCGGCGTTAGAAATCTCGAGTACCCCGTCGCGGAGATAGGCGTCTAACTCGATATCGCGCATCAGCAGTGTATCTCGCTGCAGCTCTTTAATATCGATGTCGATCGATGCGTTGAGCTTTTTCATCGCCTCGAACGGAATTGCGACATCGGGAATGAATTTGCCGTCTTCGAACTCAGGCTCGGGCTCGTATTCGTATTCACGCTCCTCGAGTAGCGGCGAGAATACGATTGACTCGGAGTCGATGTTCACATCCAGTTCCGGCACATCCCCGCCTTTGAAGTAGACCTTGCCGTTGATGTCGCTCTCACCGAGTGTTGCGACCATGTTGTCAACCCTCAGGTCGCCGCCGCCGCCGGACAGGTCTGCGCTCCAGCTGACGCTCTGGTCGCTCAACTCATTCCCATTGAGTGTGCCGAGCGACGCCAGGCTCGGGATGTTGCCGCTCCAGTGAAGCTCCGACGTTCCTCCGTCTTCGGCAAGCTCAAGTTCGCCTTGTGTTTTTGTCTGTGCGTCACCAATGCCGACGTCGAAGTCTTCGAATCTCAGGTAGCTGCCATTCAGCTCACCGCGTGCATCGATAGAGACTGGCAGTTTCTTGAACATGAGTGGTCCGATACCGGCCAGTAATGTTCGAACGTCGGTCCCCCGCGCGCGTACATCGTACTTAACGCGGCGGTCGGAGACCGGTAAACCGAGCTCCAAGTCGAGCGACACGTGGCCAGTATCCCGATCGAGCTCGATGTTCTTGAAATCGATGCGGTCAGCCTGCAGTTCGATCTTGCCGGATAACTCGTAAGGCCCTTCCCGAACCTCGAGACCAACTTCGTCGGTGACTTCCTCGAACGCCGGCCCTTCGAACTCGAAGTCGAACCGCGTGCCGCCCAAACCGTGCTGCGTCGTCAGCAGGCCATCAATCTCGATCGCCGAACTTCCAATACTTCCCCTGACCTCTCGGAAACGGTAACCGTCATCCCGGATCTGCAGACGCCCGTTCACATCAAAGGATTGCGCGGGAATTCCATCGGCCGTTACGAACGCGCCGATCAGTTTGGCAAGATCAGGGCCCACAATCTCAAACGCAAAGTCGCTACCTTTTGCTCCACGCGTCAGCGTGACCTGTCCTTCAACCGTTGCCCTGAGCCGCTCCACCGTAGCGACGAGAGGGCCCCGCGTGCGTATGCTGCCCTGGACGTACTCGGCTGCGCCCACAACCTCGATCGGATAGTCCGGCAGATCGTGGATGCCGTAGGCGCCAGCCAATCGGGCCAGGCTGTCGCTCTTTACCTGGACTTCAAACTGACTTCCATAGAACTCCGGCGGCAGGCCGAGTTTGCCGTTTCCCCGTACCTCACCCAGCGCCGTTTCTATGTCGAGCTGCAGGACTTCAAAACCATCGTCTTCAACGTCGATTGTAAAGCCCAGCTTGAACGCACCCTCCGCGGCGCCCGGCAGCCCGGTTACGTAGCGAAAGCGCGCGATGTCCGGTCCTTCTATTAGCAGCTTGATTACCGCGTCATCCACACTCGGGAACTTCGGCATCCGCCCCGTAATGTCGATCTGCGCATCGGCGAACACCATGTTGGCCTCGTTGACGACGAGCGCGCTGCCACGTGACTCCGCATCAATTCGGATCATGAACGGTGCCTCGCGCACCTGGTGGACGCCGGCAATGCGCAATATACGGCCGAGATCGGGCCCACTGGCGAGGGCCTTCATGCCGATATCATCGAGGCTTTGGAGATCCGCCACAGTGCCAGTCGCCTCGACCTCGGTCTGTCCGATGTTGCCATTGAGTTCGAGCACCAACGGACCGTCTCTCTGTGGCGTGAGCGAGCCATTTAGATCGATGTCGCCTTCGCCTTCCTCGCCAATTCCCAACAGACGCGTCAGATCGTCAATATCGGGGCCGGCAGCCGAAAACTCGATTTCCGGTCTGCGCAGATCGGCAAGGTTATCGATGCGGCCACGGCCTGAAAACTCGAAGGTATCGAGCACCGCCTCGATGTCGAACTGAATATCTTCGCCCGCAAGCAGCGCCTCCCAGGTGCCCACCTCACCCTTGACTCTGACGACGCGCCCATCAAGCAAGGCATCAAGATCCGCCTCGAGCAATCCGTCGTCGCGATGCTGCTGACGGAACCAATTGATCCGGAACTCCAGCGGTCGCGATCGCTCGGCACTGTCGAGCAGCAACCGCACGTTATCAACGTACATTTGCTCGATGACAAAATTGACACCCGGCCGAGCCTCCTCCACCACCAGCGTCTCCTCGACGGGCAGTACCCAGTTCGGCTCGTGCTGCTCGGGGTTCAGCAACTGCATTTCTGCGTTGTCGATGTCGACGAGCTCGACAACAATTGGGCCGAATATGAGTGACCAGGTGTCGACGCGAACCTCGACACGGCCAACCGCCACCATGTCCGCGTCGTCCGCCCACTCGGCGTTCTGAAAGCGGACATTTTCGGCAACAACAGAGCTGTGCCGGGCGAAATCAACGTAGAAATTACCGTCAATCGAGAATTCCCGGCCGGTCTTTTCAGTAACGAAACGCTCGACCTGTGGCTTGAATACGCCGAGATCTGCCGTCCACAGCCACGTAAGCGCAAGCACGAACAAGGCAAGGGTGCCGAAGGAGAACCAGAATGCGATGCGTCGCCAGCGCATAATTGTTGTTATCCGCGCCGCAAAAAAACCATGCTATCAGGAATAAGTAGGGTCGAACCGCACTTTTATTCAGGTGCCGATAATCTGCCGGGCCCAGCGCACCACTTCACGCACGCGTGGCGAGGCCAGGTCGTGGGCTTCGTCGAAGCTGACCCAGCGCCACTCGTGGTGTTCAGGCTCGCCGGTCTCGGGCGAAGGCCCGAGTACGACGTCTTCCTGTTCCGTACTTGCAAGGTAATAGCGCGCCGTCTTGCCGCGGCTGTAGGGCCCGGTTTCCATGTAACGGTCACCCCACTCGAATTTCGTTTCGTCGATGCCGGTTTCCTCGCACAGTTCGCGCAAGGCCGCCTGCATCGGCTCCTCGCCCGCCTCGACGATACCTTTGGGAAAGTCCCAGTGATGGTAGGCCCGTAGCATCAGCGTTACCTGGTCGCCATCGGTCTGGCGCGCGAGTACGACACCGCAGGAGAGTTTTTCCTCACTCAATTCGGCGCACCCCGCAACACGTCAACGGGCGCCGAGTTGATGGCACTGCGCGCCGCAAAGTATCCGCTCGCGCAAACGACAAGCAAGCCCGCCGCAACGCCGACCACCCACAGGAACGGATTGAACGAATAGGGCAACTCGAAAAGCTGCACGGCAAGAATGGCAGCAAGTATCGATGCGCCAGCTGCGGCCAGTACGCCCGCTGCCACACCGAGCGCCGCAAACTCGGCCATGATGCCCGCGAATACGATGCGCTTCCTCGCGCCGAGTGCGCGCAACATCGCACTCTCGAAACGGCGTTCGTCGATCGTCGACTGTACAGCCGCGAACAACACGGCAATGCCGGCCGCCATCGTGAAAAAGAATACCGCCTGAACCGCCATCGTGGCTTTTTCAATGATGCCGCGAACCTGTTGCAGGATGGAATCGAGATCGATGACCGAGATCGTCGGGTGCTTACGCACGAGATCGACCAACGCGCCTTTTTCATCGTCCTCAACACGCATGCTGGCAATGAACGTTGCCGGGTAGTCGTCGAGCGCACCCGGCGACAGCACCAGGAAGAAGTTCGGCATGAACGAATCCCAGTTGATGCGCCGGACGCTTGCAATTTCGGCATCGAGCAACTGGCCGGCAATTTCGAACTGCACGCGATCGCCGATCGCAAGGCCCGTTTCCGCAGCTACCTCCTCCTCGATCGACACGAGCGGCGGGCCGTCGTAGTCGGGTGGCCACCACTCGCCCTCGAGCAGTTCATTGCTGGCGCTCAGGTGTGTTGCCCACGACAGGTTTTGTTCGCGATTAACGAACCATTGCGCGTCTTCGGCCGGATACTCGCGATCCTTGACCGACTCGTCGTTGATCAGCGTCATGCGGGCGCGGACGAGCGGCGCGAAGTCGGGTGGGTTGACACCACGAGCCTCGAAAATTCCGTTGACCGAGTCCGTCTCGCTACGCTGAATGTTGATCAAGAAGTGGTTCGGTGCATTCTCATCGAGCGTACGGCGCCAGCCTTCGAGCAGGTCGGTGCGTACCAGCGTCAGCAACAGAAGCACTGTCAGGCCCAGCCCAAAGGCCACGACCTGCACGGCGCTCGCTCGACCGCGCCGCGCCACATTGGCAAGACCGTACCGCCATGCCACGCCGACGCCCGAGCGAAAACGGCCCATCAGTGCAACGAGTCCGCGGCCGACCAGGTACAGCGCCGTCGCGATGACGATGATGCCGCCGAGCACTATCAACAGCATCGTCGGGTCACCCACCGAGCGATACAACAATGCGGCAACCGCGGCCAGTGAGAGCCCGGCCACGAGGATACGGGACGGCGCCGGAGGCATCGCATCGTGCCGCAGCACCCTGAGTGGCGGCGTGTTGCGGAGCTGGATCAGTGACGGCAGCGCGAATCCGATCAACAACACCATTGCACTGCCGCTGGCGAGGATCACGGGCATCGGTCCGGGGTCGGGAAGATCGCCCCGCATGATATCGGCAAGAATCCACGACAGGATTTCTTCAGCGGCGAAACCGACGATGCTGCCTGCGACGACACCAATCACGCCGAGCATGACGAGCTGCACGATGGCCACCGAAATCACGAAGCCCTGCGTTGCGCCGAGGCTTTTCATCAGCGCGACCGTGTCCATGCGCCGGTGCGCGAATCGGCGTGCCGACATCGCGACCGCGACAGCGCTGAGCAACAAACTGATTATGGCCGTCAGCGACAGGAAGCGTTTGGCGCGATCCGCGGCGGCATAGGCACGCTCACTGCTCTCCTCGGCACTGCGCAGTCGCATGGAATCAGGCAGTTCGTCCTCAATAGCGGCGTTGAAGCCGGTCACCGACTCCTCGTTGCCTGCGATCAGAAGCGCATAGCGTACCCGGCTGCCCTCACCAATGAGACCGCTTGCGGGCACATCGCCGATGTTCATCAGCAGTGTCGGCGCCAGTGAGGCGAAGCCGATGGACTGATCCGGCCTGTAGGTGACGACGGAGCCAATGCGCAATTCGAGTTCGCCAACCGACAGCCTGTCTCCAACATCGGCGCCAAGCCGTGCGAGCAGTGCACTGTCCGCCCACACCTCGCCCGGCGCGGGAACGCCATCTGCCTCGCGTTGTTCACTGAACAAGGCGTCCGAGATTCGCACCGCGCCCCTGAGTGGGTAGCCACTGCTCACTGCCAATAATGACGTCAAAGCGCTCTCGTCTCCGGCGAAGACGACGGTCGGAAATGACACCATGTCAGCCGTGCGAAGTTCGTAGTCGCTGGCCATCTCCCGCCAGGAATCCGGAATCGGATCCTGGGATCGCAGTCGCAGATCGGCCGCGAGGACTTCGTTTGCCTGTCGCGCGACGGCCTTGCCGATGCGATCGGTCAGAAAGCCGACGGCCGTCAATGCCGCGACCGCGAGAATCACGGCGGCGAGCAGTACGACGACTTCGCCGGAGCGCAATTCGCGGCCGAAACTTCGGAAGGCAAACGTGAGCGCTTTCACGCAGCAACCTTCGTGTCGCTGACGAGCAAGCCCGCGTCGAGGCTCAGCACACGATCGCATCGATTTGCCAATGAATGATCATGCGTTACCAAAATCAGCGTCGTTGCCGAAATCTTGTTGAGATCGAACATGAGCTCCATGATCGTTGCGCCCGTGCGGGTATCGAGATTGCCCGTGGGTTCGTCGGCGAATAACACGGCCGGTTCGGTCGCAAAGGCACGTGCGATCGCAACGCGTTGCTTCTCGCCACCCGACAACTGCGCCGGGTAGTGGCTCCAGCGGTCCTTGAGCCCGACCTGCTCGATGATGTTTCGGGCCGCGCCGCGCGCATCGCTGACACCTGCGAGCTCGAGCGGCAACATGACATTCTCGAGGGCATTCAGCGATGGCACCAGGTGAAAGGACTGGAACACGAAACCGACGCTCTCCGCGCGAACTTGTGCGCGGCCATCTTCGTCGAGTTCGCCGAGATTGGCACCGTTAAGCACGACGTGACCGTCGGTTGGCAGGTCGAGCCCCGCGAGCAGCGCCAGCAGCGTCGACTTCCCGGCCCCTGACGGCCCGACGACGGCAACGGACTCACCCGGATCAATCCGAAAACTGACGTCAGAAAGGATGGTCAGACTACCCTCGGGGCTGCTAACCTTTTTGCTTATTCTGTGCGCCGCGAGAACGGCGCCATTGGATGAATGACTCGACATGCGTAGATTTCTGACCTTTATTGTTCTGCTGCTTTGCGCCAATGCACACGCGGCGGATGTCCCGACGGTACTGATATTCGGCGACAGCCTGAGCGCGGGCTACGGTATTGACGTTGACCAGTCCTGGGCCGCTTTGTTGCAGTCACGGCTCAAGGAACAAGGTTACGAACATCGCGTCGTCAACGCCAGTATCAGCGGCGAAACGACCGAGGGTGGCGCCGAGCGGATCGGGCCGGCACTCGCAAATTTCGAGCCCGCGCTGATTATCCTCGAGCTCGGTGGCAACGATGGCCTCCGGGGCTTCCCTCCCGATCGCATGCGCGGCAATCTCGAGAAAATCATTGCGGCGAGTAAAGCGTCGGGCGCGGCCGTCGTGTTGCTGGGGATCCGCATTCCCAGCAATTACGGGTCGCGGTACACGCAGGCCTTCGAGAACGTGTTTCGCGAGACCGCCGAAAGTCAGGATGTACCATGGATCGAGTTTTTCATGGAAGGCGTCGCTCAGAACGATGCGCTCATGCAATCGGACGGCATTCATCCGAATGCGGCGGCGCAACCGAAGCTGCTCGAAAATGCCTGGCCGATGATTGAGAATGCGATAGGAATGACTGACTGAGCATCATCGGCAGCGATACGTTATTCTCCGAATCGGGCCGCAAACAAGCACAGCATCCAGCCTAATAAGGGAACTCCACGCGTGGAAAAAATCTGGCTCAATTCGTATCCGCCCGGCGTGCCCGCAGAGGTACCCGAGCCGCAATTTCGCTCCATCCGCGAGATGGTCGAACACAGCTTCCAGGCGTTTCCGGACCGCCCGTCATACACCAACATGGGAACGACGATCAACTATCGCGAGCTCGACGAGCTATCGATGCAGTTCGCGTGTTACTTGCAAAAAACACTCGGCCTGACGCGCGGCGAGCGGGTTGCCATCATGTTGCCGAACCTGCTGCAGTACCCGATCGCGATGTGCGGCGCGTTTCGTGCAGGCCTCGTCGTCGTCAACGTCAATCCCCTTTACACCGCACGCGAACTCAAGCACCAGCTAGCGGACTCCGGCGCCAGGTGCATCGTTATTCTCGAGAACTTCGCGCACATCCTCGAAGAGGTCATTGACGAATCAGCCATCGAGCACGTCGTGGCGACGGGTGTTGGTGACATGCTGAAGTTCCCGAAGGGCCTGATCGTCAATCTCGTACTACGGCATATCAAACGAGCAGTGCCGCAATACCAGTTCAGCCACAGCGTGACGTTCCGACACGCATTGCACACAGGCAGCAAAGAGCAACTGAACCTCGTCGAGATCGGTCTCGCCGACATCGCCTACCTGCAATACACAGGCGGCACCACGGGCGTATCGAAGGGCGCCATGCTGAGTCATCGCAACATGGTCTACAACGTCGACCAATCCATCGCCTGGCAGGGAGAAGCCTATGATGGCGTCGAACCGGTCGTCGCCATTACCGCGCTGCCGCTTTATCACATCTTTTCGTTACAGGGGAACTGCCTGCTCGTCATGGCGCAGGGCGGGTTGAACGTCCTGATTACGAACCCGCGCGACATGCCTGCGTTCGTCAAGGAGATAGCCAGGTTCCCGTTCAACCTGCTGACCGGCGTCAACACGATGTTCGCGGCGCTGCTCAACACGCCGGGATTCTTTGACATCGACTTCAGCGCGCTGCGCGTAGTTGTAGGCGGCGGCATGGCCGTGCAGCCTGCGGTCGCGCGCGAATGGGAGGACGCAACCGGACAGCCGATTCTGCAGGGTTACGGCCTTACCGAGACGTCGCCGGCCGCGATCTGCATGCCGATTGGCAGTGGCTTCACGGGTGCGATCGGCCTGCCCATTCCGTCAACTGACGCAATAATCGCCGGAGATGACGGTAACGAACTCGCGATCGGTGAGGTCGGTGAGATCTGCGTCAGGGGTCCGCAGGTCATGGAGGGCTACTGGCAGCGGCCGGCCGAGACAGCCGAAGTCATGTTGCCGGGCGGCTGGCTGCGCACAGGCGATATCGGCCGCATGGATGAAAACGGCTTTACCTACATAGAGGATCGCAAGAAGGACATGATCCTGGTGTCGGGTTTCAACGTGTATCCGAACGAAGTCGAGAACATTGTCGTAGAGATGGACGGCATCCTGGAAGCGGCCGCCATTGGGCTGCCCCACGAAAGATCCGGTGAAATCGTGAAGATCTTCGCCGTTCGCACCGATGACTCCATCACCGAGCAGGACGTCATCGACCATTGCCGCAAGGACCTGACAGGTTACAAGCGCCCCAAAATTGTCGAGTTTCGCGACGAGCTGCCAAAAACCAATGTCGGCAAGATTCTGCGACGCGCGCTACGCGATGAATAACAAGTTGCTGCTCCTGGCATTGCCGCTGTTGCTGGCGGCCGTCCCCACAGCACTCGATCCGGTACGCGTTGCACCTCATATCTACGAGACGGCGTTCGAGAACGATCGCGTGCGGGTCCTGAAGAAGATCATTCGCAATGGCGAGACGCCGCCACTGCATGCTCATCCGGACCGGGTCATCGTCTATCTCAACCCCTGCGCCTGGATGGAGGACGAAGGCGAAGGCGGTAAACGCATGCAGTCGTTCGATTTCGGCGAGCCCGCATGGGCGCCGGCCGGGACGCACGGTGGTAAGACCGCCGACGTCGTGCAGGAATGTCATGTCGTCATTGTCGAGCTGAAGGAGTAGCAATGCAGATACCACGGCAATTTCGATTGACCGTCTTGTTGCTGGGACTGGTCACCTCTGCTGGCATCGCCCAGGATACGGCGGAAAAAGAACCGGAAGCTCCGGTAGTTGTCGACGACGAGTTCGATCGTGGCACACCGCTTCGCAGCGTCAACGGATTCAGCGCCACAATCGATCGAGGCGACAACGAAGCAGCGGCTGAGTACCTGGATCTGCGGAATCTTCGCGGTGAAGCGACCGAATTGACCGGCGAGCAACTCGCGCGGCGCCTGAGCGTCATCATCAAGCGTGCCACCTGGGTCGATATCGACGAGCTCGTCGACCATCCGGAAGGCCGCAGCAATGACGGCTTGCCCAGCTACCGGGATTCGATCGGTGTGGTCCTGGACGAAGGCAATCAGCTTCGCCTGCTGATGCAAAAGGTGCCTCGTGGCGATGGTGTCTTCATCTGGAAAGTGTCCAACGCGACGGTGTCAATGATCCCAGAGCTTTACGAGGAGTATGGCTATCCGGAAATCGTAGAGGATGTACGCCGCAACCTGCCAAACGCCGTTTTTCTCGGCTACGAATTGTTCAAGTGGGCCATCGTACTGCTTGTCGCGGTAACGACCTACGTTCTCGTCTTGCTGTTGGCGCTGACAATCCGGCGCCTGTTCGGTGACCAGGGAGATGTCTCGCGCCGGCGGATTTTCCGGTTCCTCGTCGTCCCGTTCGGCATCTGGTTGACGATTATCGCCATGAATTCAACGGCCACCTGGCTCGGGCGTGGCGAGGCCGCGGAACAACTGGCGCGAGCGTCACCGCTGCCTGTTTTGATCACCATTTGGGTCATGTTCACCGCGATAAATTTGTTTCGCGACATTTACTCGACGCGTCTGCAGCACGCCGGTCGGCCCGGAGCCCTGGTGCTATTGCAGCCTGCCGGAAACGCCCTGAAGTTACTGATTTTCCTCGCCGCTATTCTGATCTACCTGGACAAGCTCGGCGTCAATATCACAACCGTGCTCGCCGGGCTTGGCGTCGGTGGTATCGCCGTCGCGCTTGCGCTGCAGAAACCGCTGGAGGACGTGTTCGGCGCCATCACGCTTTACACACAACAACCGGTCAAGATTGGCGACTTCTGCCGGATCGGCAATACGCTCGGCACTATCGAGAGTATCGGCCTGCGGACGACGTGCATCCGTACGCTTCAAAACACGTTGATCGTGGCGCCCAATGCCAAGGTCGCCAGCGAGCCCATCGACAATATCTCCGCACGAGAAAGGATTCTGTACTGGCCGAAACTGCGTCTCGGGTATGACACCACGCCGGAACAGATTCGCAGGGTGCTCGAAGGCATCCGTGAAATGCTGGCTAACCACGAACGGGTGTCGCAGGACGACTATCGCGTACGATTCAAGGAAATCAGCGAGGACGCGTTACTGATAGAGGTCTTCGTGAACCTCGAAACCCGGGTCTGGGTCGAGTACCTCGAACTCGTCGAGGAACTGAATTTGCGATTCCTCGAAATCGTCGCCGCGGCTGGTACCAATCTTGCGCTTCCGGCCCAAACGCTACATGTCGAGGACGGCTCGGAGGCCGTTGAACTGAAAGAATGATCGCGCCCCAGCGCGCGATTACCCCTCCTCGTCGTGATATTGCGGGCTGAGTTCGTGGACTGCATCAACGAGGACGGCAAGATTTTCCGGATCGATATCGGGCGTAATGCCGTGACCGAGATTGAACACGTGACCCGGCCCCTTTCCGTAGCTTGCCAGGGTATCGGCAACGCCTTGCCGAATGCTTTCCGGGCTTTCACGTAAGGTCGCGGGATCCAGGTTTCCCTGCAGCGCCACTTTATCCTCGACGTATCCGCGCGCTGTCTCGAGGTCTGTCGTCCAGTCGACGCCGAGCGCATCGCAGCCCGTGCTGACCATATCCGCAAGCATCTCGCCGGCACCCTTGGTGAACAGCGTGACCGGAATCGTCTGCCCGTTTTTTTCCCGCGTCAGTCCATCGACGATTTTCTGCATGCTCGCCAGTGAAAAACGCCGGTAATCGTCACGCTCGAGCGCCGCGCCCCAGGTATCGAACACCATGACGGCTTGCGCCCCGGCTTCAATCTGCGCATTGAGATAATCTGTTGTTATTGCGGCGACTTTGTCGAGCATCTCGTCCAGCACCGCAGGATCTTCTTTGGCGAGGCCCTTGATCGTCGGGAACTCCCTGCTCGAACCGCCTTCGACCATGTAGGTGCCAACCGTCCACGGGCTGCCGGCAAATCCGATCAATGGCACCTTGCCGTCGAGTTCGCGCCGGATTGTGCGCACAGCATCGAACACATAACCGAGCGAAGCCGCAACATCCGGGTTCGGCAGATTACGGATGTCCGCTGCCGATCGCACCGGCCGTTCGAATTTCGGTCCCTCGCCTGGCTCGAAATAGAGGCCGAGTCCCAGCGCATCGGGAACCGTCAGAATATCGGAGAACAGGATGGCGGCATCGAGCTTGTAGCGCCGCAGGGGCTGCATCGTGACTTCGCAAGCGAGTTCCGGGTTGCGGCACAGGCTCATGAAGTCGCCGGCTTGCGTCCGGGTCTCTCGGTACTCGGGCAGGTAACGCCCTGCCTGGCGCATGATCCACACTGGCGTGCGCGGCACAGGCTGGCGCAGCAGCGCCCGAATCAACAAATCATTTTTGAGATCGCTCACGAGAACTGCTCCTCGATGGATGCCTGAATCGATTCCGCGGCCTCGCGCGGGCTGTCAGCGTCGCGGATCGGGCGGCCGACGACGATGTAGTCCGCGCCATTCGAGAATGCGGTTGCGACGGTGACGACGCGCTTTTGATCGCCCGCAGGCTTGTTGTCGACGGGTCGAATTCCGGGCGTCACCACGAGCAGCTTCTCGTCGATAAACTCCCGGAGCTTCGGAACCTCGAGCCCCGACGAGATGACGCCATCGCAGCCCGCCTCGAGCGCCCGTTTCGCGCGCGACAGCACGAGAGCGCCAATGTCGCAGTCGAAGCCGAGATCGTCGAGGTCACCACGATCGAGACTCGTGAGCACCGTAACGGCGAGCACTTTGAGGCTGTCGCCCTTGTTTTCGGCGGCGGCTTCCATGATCGACTGATTGCCGTGCACGGTAACGAAACTCGCGCCCCGGTCCTTGAGCTGACGAATGGCCGAGCCGACGGTCGCAGGGATGTCGAAGAATTTGAGGTCGCAGAATACTTTCTTGTCGCGCTCGAGCATCCAGTCGAGCAACTCGAAGTACCCGCCACTCATCATTAGCTCCAGGCCTATCTTGTAGAACGTGACTGCGTCACCGAGCTCCTCGGCAAGCGCCTTCGCCCGATCGCAATCGGGAACGTCCATCGCGAATATGAGGCGGTCTCTTCTGGGGATGTTCTTTGCAGTCACGTACTGGTCTCGAATTGCTCTCGAATTCATCTGCCGGCCGCGAATTCTAACCTGAAAACTGTGAGCGCGCGCGCGCGCAGTTTTCAAGTTTTTAATCCGAGATACGCTCGTGTTCGGCGAATGCGTAACGATCGGTCATGCCGGCAATGTAGTCCGCGACTACCCGGGCGCGGCCCTGCTCGTCGCCAAGCTCACCGCCCCTTTTGGCTGCGGCCGCAAATTCCGGTGGCATCTGACCGACATCTTTCATAAACGTCGCAAACAGCTCTTCCAGCACGACCTGTACCTCGCGCGTCATCGCGAGCTTTTGCTCGTGGCGGTAAAGGTGCTGGTTCAGGAATTGCTTCAGAGACAGGTGTTGTTCGGCGACTTCGTCCGAGAAACCGACCAGGCGATCGCCTGCCTCGCGAACGTCATCGATCGAGCCGGGCGACACCCGGTCAATGTTGCGCTTTGTGGCTTCGATCAGGTCGGTCACCACTGTGTTTATCATGCGGCGGATGATTTCGTAGATCAGCCGCCGGTCGTCGAGCCCCGGGTATTTCTCATGGACTTCACGATACCGGGTTTCGAAAAGCGGCTGCGCCCTGAGTTGCTCCAGGCTGATAAGGCCGGCACGGAAGCCGTCATCGACATCGTGATTGTTATAAGCAATAGCATCTGAAATATCGGCAATCTGAGCCTCCAGCCCCGGCTGCGTGCGCTTTAGAAACCGCTCGCCGATGTCACCCAGATCACTCGCGTTCTTTTTTGAGCAATGTTTGAGAACGCCCTCGCGCGTCTCGAACATCAGGTTGAGGCCGGGGAAATCCGCGTACTTGGCTTCCAGCTCGTCGACAACGCGCAGCGACTGCAGATTGTGCTCGAAACCGCCGTAATCCCGCATGCACGCGTTCAAAGTATCCTGGCCTGCGTGCCCGAAAGGTGTGTGGCCCAGGTCATGAGCAAGACAGATCGCCTCGGTCAGCGGTTCGTTCAGTTGCAGCGCAACTGCAACCGAACGGCCGATTTGCGCGACCTCGAGCGAATGTGTCAGCCGGGTACGGTACAGGTCGCCTTCATGGTTGACGAACACCTGGGTTTTGTAAACGAGCCTGCGGAACGCCGTCGAGTGAATGATGCGATCCCGGTCGCGCTGGTATTCGCCGCGGTACTTTGTTCCCGGCTCTTCGTAGCGCCTGCCCTTCGACCGCGTTTCATCCGCAGCGTACGGTGCGAGCGGCGCTCCCTGCATCAGGTGGTCGCCGCCACGATGCGATCGAGTAATGCGGCGTCATAATCGATGCTTACATACGCATTGCCGAGCGCCTTCAGCAATACGAACCTGAGTTGCTTCTGCAGCACCTTTTTATCCATCGCCATCGCCGCCAAAAAGTCGCTGCCCGCGATGGGCGGCGGCGCAACCGGTAGCCCGGCGCGCTCGATCAGCTTGCAGAGTCGTTCGAAATCGGCGAGATCCATATTGCTGAGCTTGGCCGCCATGATCATTCCGACCGCGACGGCTTCGCCATGCAACCACTCACCGTAGCCCTGGCAATGCTCGATCGCGTGACCGAAAGTGTGGCCAAAATTCAGGATCGCGCGCCGGCCCGCTTCACGCTCGTCGTCCGCTACGACATCGGCCTTGAGTTCACACGACCGCTGAATGGCATGCCCCAACGCTTCGGGGTCGCGTGCGATCAGGGCTTCTATATTTTCCTCGAGCCAGGTAAAGAACTCCGCATCGGTGATCGCACCGTATTTGATGACCTCTGCGAGCCCTGCCTTGAGTTCGCGATCCGGCAAACGCTTCAGCGTGTCCGTATCGATCAACACGATTCGAGGCTGATGGAACGCACCGATCAGATTCTTGCCTTTCGGGTGGTTGACGCCGGTCTTGCCGCCGACGGAACTATCGACCTGCGCAAGCAAGGTCGTCGGCACCTGGACAAAATCGACGCCGCGCATGTAACAGGCGGCCGCGAACCCGGTGATATCGCCGACAACTCCGCCGCCGAGCGCAATCAAGGTCGTGTCCCGGTTGGCGCCGATTTCAACGAGCCTGTCGAGAATACGGCCGACGGTTTCGACCGTTTTGTACTTCTCCCCGTCGGGAAGCTCGATCGAGTCGACGTGTTTGTCCCCGAGGTCCTCTCGCAGGGCCTGAAGATAGAGCGGCGCCACCGTCTCGTTAGTAACGATCAGGCAATCTGAACCACGCAATTGTTCCGCCAGGTTGAAGCCGCCGCCGAGCAGGTTACGACCGATGATGATCGGGTAGCTGCGTTCGCCGAGTTCGACGGTGATGCTGCGCTGGGTCGCCATGGTGGCCCTAGATTACCGATAATTGCGGTTCGACCCTACTTATTTAGCTTATCCAGGATCTCGTTCGCGACCGCCCGCACCTTGCGCCCATCGGTCTCGACGGTGAGGTCCGCGATCTCACGGTACAGCGGCTCGCGCTCTGCCATCAAGCCCTCGAGTACGGCGCGCGGATCGTCTTTATCGAGCAACGGCCGCTCACGGCCTTTCCGCGTTCGCGACAACTGCTGATCAACGCTCGTGTGCAGGTAGATGACGAATCCTCGTGCACCGAGATGATTGCGATTTTGTGGACTGACGATCACGCCACCACCAGTCGCAAGCACAATGCCGTCTTTCTGCGACAGGTCATCGATAACGTTCACTTCACGCTTGCGGAATCCCTCTTCGCCTTCCTTCTCGAAAATGAAGGGAATATCGACACCCGTACGCAACTCGATTTCGTCGTCACTGTCGACGAAGTCGAGGTGCAACATGCGGGCGAGCTGCCGCCCAACAGCGGACTTGCCGGCGCCCATGGGGCCTATGAGGAAGATGTTTCGTGGGTTATTCATCCGTCAATCGCGCTTCGAGAGGCGCTCCAACATGAGAAAGCCAACCCTTTGGGTTGGCTTTCGTCTGCTCATACGGTTTCGTCGCTCAATAAATCGTCGAGCCTTCCTCGAGGATTCGCGGCGTTACGAAAATCAGCAATTCGGACTTGTCATTTTTCATCTGTTTGCTGCGAAACAGCACGCCAATGGCGGGAATATCGCCAAGGAACGGCACTTTTCTGATCGTCTCACGACGCTCCGTCTCGTAAATACCACCGAGCACTACCGTCTGGCCGTCTTCGACAAGTACTTGCGTTTCGACCGCGCGGGTATCAATACTCGGTACGGTGCCACCGAGGCCGCCCGTCGAAATGACTTCGCCGACGTTGTCCTTGTGTACACGCAGATCCATAATGATGTTGTTGTCCGGCGTAATTTGCGGTGTTACCTCGAGGCTCAGTACGGCTTTCTTGAACTGAATCGTCGTTGCACCCGACGACGCCGACTGCTGGTACGGAATCTCGACGCCCTGCTCGATACGAGCTTCCTTCTGGTTCGCCGTGATGACTCGCGGTGTCGATACGATTTCACCGCGGCCCTCAGCCTCCAGCGCGGACAGCTCCAGATCAACGAGGTAATCCCTCTCGAGAACGGCCAGCGAGAAACGACCCGCGGCATCCGCGATCGGCACATTGACATTGTAACGATCACCGAGCGTGGGTACCTCTACCGGCGTAACCAGTCCTGTCGTGCCGAGATTGTCGATAATGGAATTCACCATCGTATCCGTACCACTGCCCGAGCCCGAGGTCACGATCGCGCCGTCACCGGCGCTGTTCTCGTCGTACGCCGTAACACCGAGACGTACGCCGAGCTCGCGGCTGAAGTCATCATTGACGATTACGATACGTGACTCGATCAGCACCTGCTTGATCGGCACGTCGAGCGTACGCACCAGGCGGCGAATGTCCTGCAGCCTTTCGGCCGTGTCCTGAACCAGCAAGGTGTTAGTGCGATCGTCGACAGCAATGCTGCCGCGTTCTGACAACATCGCATTACCGCCGGTATCGGCACTGATCAAACCTGACAGATCACTGGCCTTCGCATAATTGACCTGCAGGAATTCGGAATACATTGGCTCCAGTTCGCTAATAGCGGCCTGGGCTTCGAGGTCAGCTGTTTCGCGCGCCGCAATTTCTTCGGCAGGCGCAACCATGATGACATTGCCATTCTGGCGCATGTCGAGGCCCTTGGTCGTCATTACGATGTCGAGGGCTTGATCCCAGGGCACGTTGCGCAGTCGCAGCGTGACATTGCCCTGCACCGTGTCCGATACAACGATGTTCCTGCCCGACGTTTCGGCCAGCAACTGCAACACAGCGCGCGTCTCGATGTCCTGGAAATTCAGCGTCAGGCGCTGACCTTCGTATTCCTTGGTTTCCGAGAACAGGCTGGAACCTTCCTGAATCACGTCGGCTACCGGATTAATCTCGATCGAGAACTCGTTATCGGACTGGTAGGCGAGTTGCTCGAATTTGCCTTCAGCCGAAATAACGATACGCGTATCCAGATTGGTCTTTAAGGTATCGACCGTCGACACGGGCGTAGCAAAGTCCATGACGTCGAGGCGGCGCATCAGTTCCGCCGGCAGTGCCGTGTCCTTGAAGATCGCAACGACACGTCCGCCCTCCTGGCGAATGTCGACAGGCGTTGACGGATCCGACAGGTTGACGATGACGCGGCCACCGCCGTCACGCGTGCGACGGAAATCGACGCTCGAAATGGCGCGGCCACTCCGTGCTGCATAAGAAGGCGCGCTGGACGACGCAGTGCTGGCGAACTGGGTGGAATCAGCACTGTAATCGCTACCGTCGCCAAGCATCACGGTTACCGTGTTGCCGCTGGCTTTGGTCTCATACGGGACCATCGTGTCCAAATTCAGAACCACACGGGTACGGCCGTTGGCCTCCGCCGTGAGGATCGTAGCGAGGGGTCCCTGGTTGACGTCCCGACGCCGCTGGCTCAGTCCGAGCGTCGTTCCAGGCAGATCCAGCGCAATGCGCGCGGGGTTTTCGATCGTGAACGCCAGCGGTTCCGGAGCCGTTTCGCTCATGATCAGCTTCAGCTCGATACGATCTCCGGGCAAAGTTTGAACCTGAATGTCCTGCAGCCGGTTGCCATCCTGTGCGCTTGCGGTCGTGCCCACAAACATCAGGAGCACTACGTGCGCCAGTGCGGCCATATGTAAGACCAGACCTCGGTAGCCGAGCGTCGGTTTCAATTTGAACATCATTCCAATTACTCCCAGTTCCATTCAGGTATCAGTCTGAAAGACCAATAGCGGCGTCTCTCTCGATGTATCCGCCGATTCCGTCAGAAATAATTTCAACCAGATTGATTTCCGATTCCGTGATATCCGTAATACGGCCATCGTTCTGCCCCATGTAGTTGCCTGGAATCACGCGGTGAATCAGGCCGTCGGAGGTCTGCACGAGACCGTAGACCGTCTCGTTGATATCGAGCGTACCCACCATCCGTAAGGTATCAAGCGGGAATCCTTCCAGAAATTCGTTTGGGCGATCCTCTTGCGGCCGTACTCCACCCGTAGCTCCGCCCGCCGATTGCGGGGAATCAGGCACGAACGGCGATCGAATATTTTCGACGTCGGCAACGTACGGGAATACTTCGTAAGGCGCGATCTCCGGCAGCGGTTCGATACGACCGCCGGGGCGCGCCTTGACCTCGTTGATGTAGCTGTCCAGGTCGTCCATGTCGCTACCGCAGGCGGCGAGGCCCGTAGCAGCAATAGCCAGCAACAATCCCTTGCGCAATGTGAGAGAAGCAATCATCGTGAGTCTGCCTCCTCGATGTATCGATACGTCTGGGCAGTCACCTCGATGCTCAGACTGTCGTATACGCCCTGTTCCTCGGGCGTGATGTTGATGTTATGCAGCGTAACGATTCGCGGCAGCGACGCGACGCCGCTGACAAATTTCGCTATTTCGTGATAACCGCCGGAAAGACGAATCTTGATCGGCTTCTCGGCATAGAAATCTTTTGGTACTTCCGACTGCGGCTGGAACAGTTTCTCCTGCAAGCCCGATGCGAGCCCCGTCTGCGATATATCGACGATCAGGCTCGGTATCTCGGTTTCGCCGGGTAACTGGCGCAGCATCGTACCGAATGACTGCTCAATCTGGGCGAGCTGCGCCTTGTACGCATCGTAGTTCGCGGCCTTGCGTTGTTTATTCTCGAACGTAACCCGCAGTTCCTGTTCCACCGCCTCGGCACGTTTGAGGTTTGGCGCCTTGTCCTTGACGATCGTGAACCAGATGCCGGCAGAAGCAACGGCGATGAAGACCATCACGATGACTGCAGCACGAAAAACCAGCGGCCAGCGACCAACATCATTGACGTCCAGATGTTGGAGTTCCTCGACGATATTCATGCGCCACCCCCCATCTGATCCTCTGGCCGAAATTGCTTCAGATAGACGACGAACTCGGCCTGCCGTGATGCGCCCGCTGTTGTCGTTTCAACGCGCTCAACTTCGGGATCGGATAACCACTCAGATGCGTCGATCTGGCGCATCAGTGCGGACACGCGTGTACTCGACTGAGCGACGCCGCGAATCTCTATACGCATGCCGGTCTGCTTCATTCCCGTGAGATACACGCCTTCCGGAAGCTGGCGTACCAGCTCGTCGAAAAGGTGAACAACCTCCGGGCGGCTTTTCTGCAGCTGGTCGATGATTTCCATGCGTGCCAGCAAGCGTTCTTTCTGCCGCTCGAGGCCGTCGATCTCCTCGATGGAGCGTTGCAGCTCGTTAATTTCGTCGGTCAGCCGGGTATTGCGGCGTTCCTGACCCGAGAGCATCGTGGAGTAAGCCAACATCGTAAGCATGATGACCGCGATCGCCGCAAGTACTGCGCCGCCGAGTGCCATGCCGAAATCGCGTTGGCGTTTCTTGCGCTCTTCCTCGCGCCAGGGGAGTAGATTAATACGTGGCATTAGTCAAAACTCCTCAATGCAAGACCGCATGCGGTGAGAAGTGCAGTGGCGTCTTTGTGCACACCCTGGGACTTCGCTTTGGACGATATCTTCATCTGCCCGAGAGGATCGCCAACTTCAGTCGGAATACCTACGCGGCTCGAAATAACGTCGGCGATGCCGGGGATATTGGCGCAACCGCCGCACACGACAACCATGTCCGGCTGTTCGCGGCCGCCGCCCGACGCAAGAAAGAACTGCAGCGAACGACTGACCTGTTGCGTCATGTCGTCAATGAACGGCTCGAGTACCTCGGGCTGATAGTTGCTTGGCAAGCCGCCCTGTTTCTTGGCGCGACCTGCATCCTCCATCGACAGTCCGTAGGTGCGCATGATTTCCTCGGTCAGCTGCTGGCCGCCGAAGTTGAAGTCACGCGTGTAGATCACCTTCAGATCCTGAAGCACCGAAAATGTCGTGCTACTGGCGCCGATATCGACGACAGCGACCGATTGGCCCATACCGCCATCCGGAATCTGGTGACTCAGGAGCTGACAGGCATTTTCAAGTGCAAAAGCCTCGACATCGACGACATGCGCGGCCAGGCCCGCTGCCGTCACGGCTGCCTCGCGTTGCTCGACGTTCTCGGTACGCGTCGCGACGAGTAGCACGTCCATGAGTTCGGGGTCTTTGTCATTCGGTCCGACGATTTCGTAGTCGAAACTGACTTCTTCCATCGGGAACGGAATGTACTGGTCAGCCTGGATTTCGACCTGACCCTCAAGATCTCTCGCGGAGAGACTCGATGGCATCTGGATGACCTTGGTAATGGCCGCGTCGCCGCTAATCGCGACGGCAACGTCGGTCGCCTTGGCACCAGCGCGTTTTACGGCGCGACGAATTGCTTCGCCGACGGCCTTGGCATCGACAATCGCCTTCTCGCTGACCGAACTGGGCGGTGTGGGCTCGGCCGAATACGACTCGACGCGATAGCGCTTGCCGCTCTGCGACAGCTCTATCAGCTTGACCGACGATGTCGTGATATCGAGGCCCAACAGTGGTTGAGTTTTCTTACCGAAAAGCACGTTTTTTCCCTTCTAAGTCGGTGAGTTGCGAGCCAAAAGTAGTCTGGACCTGAGCAAATCGATTTAACTATATATCAATAAAATGTTAAATAAAACGTGACTTTGTTCACGATCCCGGCAACGTATGTTACTGATGCCAGGGCGCGCGGTCCGTGAACTGGTCGTGGTGTCGGCCCCCCGGACCGCCCGAAGACGACGTTGGCATTGCAGCAGGTAGCCATCGCTCGCTATCATCGGCCGCGGCAGAGCAGCCCCGCTTGGGCGTCTGCCATCGAAATGCCACAATCTCAGCACCAGCCGGACACCAGACTACCTATTAATATGTGCATCCAGCGTCGCCCAAATTCGCGGCGTAATGCCAAAATCACCGGTATAAGGTCTATCTATGGCTGAACCCGGCTCCATGACAGCAACTATGCGAAATACCAGAAAGCCGCGCCAACAAACGGGTCACAAACCCCGAAAAGGTCTGTGGCGTGCACTGCTCGTGATAGCCGGTCTGGGTCTGCTCAGCGCAATTGCCGGCGTAGCCGGCGTTATTGGCGCCTATTACTATGTGGCGCCGGGATTACCGGCTGCTCAGACAATTCGCGACATTCCATTGCAGATTCCGCTACGAATCTTCAGCCGCGACGGACACCTTATTCAAGAGATCGGGCAGCGTCGCCGCATTCTTATTACTTATGAGGATGTGCCACCGCACATTGTCAGCGCATTCATTGCGGCCGAGGACCAACGCTTCTTCGTGCACCCGGGTATCGACTACCGCGGCATCCTGCGAGCACTATCGCAACTCGTGCTTAGCGGCGACATCGCGAGCGGTGGCAGCACCCTGACGCAACAACTTGCACGCAGTTACTTCCTGTCGCTCGAACAAACCGCGGAGCGCAAATTCAAGGAAGCGTCGCTCGCGGTCAGGATCGAACAGGAGTTTACGAAGGAACAGATCATGGAGCTGTTCCTGAACAAGATGTTCTTCGGCCAGCGCGCCTACGGTGTTGCGGCCGCCGCGCAAGTCTATTTCAACAAGTCTCTCACCGATCTCAATATCGCTGAAGCCGCCACGCTGGCCGGCGTATTGCCGGCACCTTCCCGGTACAACCCGGTTCGCAGCCCCGTAAACGCCAAGATGCGTCGCGGCTACGTGCTCGGCCGCATGCTGGACCTCGACTACATTTCCCGAGCCGAGTATGCGGATGCCATGGATGTGCCCATGGAATCCAGGCTGCATGGGACAGCCGTAGAGCTCAATGCACCGTACGTCGCGGAGATGGTGCGTCGCGAGATGCTGACCCGCTACGGCGAGGATTCCTACACGGCGGGTTACCAGGTTGTCACGTCTCTCGACTCGCGGTTGCAGCGAGCCAGTAATTACGCGATTCGCAATGGTCTTCTCGAATTTACGCGCCGGCGCGGCTACAAGGGGCCGATTACGAGGATCGAGCTACCGCCCGAGCTACCTGGCCTGTCGTTCGAAGAGTGGCCCGTCGAGACTCTGCAGATTCTCGATCAATACGCTCCCGGTGGCCTGTCCGTCGCGCTGGTCACCGACGTCAATGAAGACAATAGCGCTGACATCGTATTTCGCGATGGCGGAACGGCGAAGATACCCTGGTACGGGATCAGCTGGGCCAAACCATTTGTCGACCGGGAAAATGCAGGACCGGATCCGGAAACGGCGGCGGCGGTTCTGGCGCCCGGTGACGTCATCTACGTCATGCCGGCTGCGGGCGGATTCTGGGCGCTGGCACAAGTGCCGGAGGCGCAGGGTGCGATCGTGTCGGTCGATCCCGCCGATGGCGCCATTTCGAGCCTGGTCGGCGGATTCGACTTCGCGACCACAAAATTCAATCGCGCGACGCAAGCGTTCCGCCAGCCCGGGTCATCATTCAAGCCCTTCATTTACTCGGCGGCCCTCGAGCACGGCAACACGGCTGCCACTGTTGTACTCGATGCGCCCGTCGTCATTACGTCGTCGGAACTTGAAGCCGTGTGGCGACCGATCAATTACAGCGGCCGTTTCTACGGACCGACACGCATGCGCGAAGCGCTCGTGCGTTCGATGAACCTCGTATCCGTTCGTCTGTTGTTGTTCGAAACGGGTATTGGCAATGCCGTACGACACATTGCGAAGTTTGGTTTCGGCGACGCCGCGCTGCCGCGCAACGGATCACTCGCGCTCGGTGGTGGTAACGCATCGCCGCTGGATATGGTGCAGGGCTACGCCACCATCGCCAATGGCGGTTACGCCGTCAAACCCTATGTCATCGACACGATATTTGGCGCCGAGGGAGAAACTTTGTATCGGGCGGATCCCGCGATCGTTTGCGAACTCTGCGCCGCCGAACCAGCCGATGATTTCACCGTCGAGCCGTTCGCAGCGATGACGCTCGAGGAAATGGCCGATATCGCGCTCTCGTACCGGCCCGACGCGAGTGTTGCGCCGGAGCTGTTCGCAGATGCGAATGCCGCACCACGTGTAATTTCGGCACAAAACGCTTTTCTCATTCAGGACATGATGCGCGACGTCGTTCGTCGCGGTACGGGGGTACGCGCATGGCGGGCGCTGGGTCGTAAGGACCTGTCGGGCAAGACCGGCACCTCCAATGATCGTCGTGACGCCTGGTTCGGCGGCTTCAACGCCGACCTCGCAAGCGTCGTTTGGGTCGGCTATGACGACGACCTGCCGCTGGGCCCTGGCGAAGAGGGATCTCGCACGGCATTACCGGTCTGGATCGAGTTCACGCGCTATGCGCTGGCCGGCGTGCCCGAAAACCAAATGACGATGCCGGACGGCATCATCTCTGTTCTGATCGCGAAGGACTCGGGTTGTCCCGCACGTGCCGGACAAAGCGATGTCACGTTCGAAGTCTTTCGCGAAGATCATGTCCCCGAGTGTGACGCAACCGAGGAGCTACCCGACATCTTCAACGACCCGACCGGCCTCGATGACGAGATCGCCGTCGATGAGGAAGACGAGGAGCAAGACGAGTCGTTATTCTAGATTGATGGCCAGGAAAAACAGCAATGGTTCCGATCGCGCACGACTCATGGTCGCGCAGGAAGCGGCGCGCATCATCGTCGATCACGGCATTCGTGATTTCAGCCTCGCAAAGAAAAAGGCCGCAGACAGACTCGGCCTCAGCACTCGCGGATCCCTTCCCGGCAATGCCGAAATAGAAAAGGCCGTGGGCGAGCACTTGCAGCTATTTGCGGGAGAGTCGCACACGGACCTGTTGCGCTCAATGCGGCAGGCCGCGTTATCGGCGATGGAGATGCTTGCGCCTTTTACGCCAAGACTCGTCGGGCCGGTACTCGCCGGCACCGCCGACGCCAACGCCGCCGTCAACCTGCATGTGTTTGCCGACAGCCCGGAAGCCGTCGCACTCTCGCTCGAAGAGCGCGACGTTAGCTACCGTCCCTACGAACGCAAATTAAAGAGTCGCCGCGATCGAACCGAGACTTACGCCGGCTTCGAATTTCATCACGGTGATGTGTCAGTACAGGCGACCGTCTTCCCAATTGACGGCATTCGGCAGGCGCCCATCAGTCCGGTCGACGGCCGACCGATGAGGCGTGCTGACGACCGCGCGGTGAAGGAACTGTTGGAGCGGTCCTAGGACCGCTCCAACGAGAGCTTACCTCTTCTCCAGGGCGACGTAGTCTCTCTTGGCCGCGCCCGTGTACAACTGCCTGGGCCGAGCGATCTTCTGCAGTGGATCCCTGATCATCTCTCGCCAGTGCGCACACCAGCCCACGGAGCGGCCGAGCGCAAACATCACTGTGAACATCGACGTCGGTATGCCGAGTGCGCGGTAAATGATGCCCGAGTAAAAATCGACGTTCGGATACAGGTTCTTCTCGATGAAGTAACTGTCCTTCAAGGCAACCTGCTCGAGCTCGAGTGCGAGATCGAACATCGGCGTATCCTGGCTGCCGGTCTTCGCCAGTACCTTGTGGCACATGTCGCGGATGATCGTCGCTCGTGGATCGAAGTTCTTGTAAACGCGATGCCCGAAGCCCATCAGCCGGAACGGGTCGTCTTTGTCCTTCGCCTTGGCAACGTATTTTTTGATCTGGCTGGTGTCGCCGATTTCCTTCAGCATATCCAGCACTGCCTCGTTGGCACCACCATGCGCCGGGCCCCAAAGCGCGGAAATACCTGCTGCGATTGCCGAGTACGGGTTCGCGCCCGAGCTTCCGGCCATGCGTACTGTTGACGTCGAGCAATTCTGTTCGTGGTCGGCGTGCAGGATAAACAACAAGTCCAGTGCCTCGGCAGCGACGGTGTCCATCTCGTAGGGCTCTGCCGGTACGGCGAAGAACATCCGCAACAGATTTTCGCAATAGCCGAGATCATTGACCGGGTAAACAAATGGCTGACCACTGTTCAGCTTGTAGGCCGCCGCTGCAATCGTCGGTAACTTGGCAAGAATCCGGTGCGCGAAAATGTCGCGATGCTCCGAGTCATGAACATCCATCGCGTCGTGATAGTACGCGGACATCGAACCCACGACGGCCGACAGCATCGCCATCGGGTGCGCATCATAACGAAAGCCGTTAAAGAATTTCAGCATGCCCTCGTTGAGCATGGTGTGCCTGCGGATCTTGGTATCGAAGGCCTCGAGCTCAACCGCGTTTGGCAGCTCGCCGTACAGCAGCAGGTAGCAGACCTCGATGAAATTGGAGTTTGCTGCAAGCTGTTCGACCGGGTAACCCCGGTACATCAAGACGCCTTTCTCACCGTCGATGAAGGTTATGTCCGACTTGCAGCTACCCGTCGCCACGAAGCCCGGATCGTAAGTGAATACGCCCTGTTCGCGGTACAGGCGGCCAATGTCTACAACATCGGGCCCCGTCGTGCCTGAGTGTGTCGGAAGCTCCAGCTCTTTACCGCTGGGAGAAATCAGTCGATATGCATCGTTGCTCATGGCCAACCCTTTGCTTGCGTCGATCACACAGGATAGCAAAGCCAGCCCTGCCGCGGCCTTGCAGTTCGCAACGATATCAGTAGGTAATTGCCGCTATACGAGGCCAGGGGACCCGGCCGGTCGCAAGCAGTACGATTAGCTAATGCCGTACTTGCGGCGGAACTTGTCCACGCGACCGCCAGTGTCAACGATCTTCTGCTTGCCCGTATAGAAAGGATGACAGGAGGAGCACACCTCGATGAGCAGGTCATCGCCGAGCGTCGAACGCGTCGTAAATTCGTTGCCGCAACTACAGGTCACTTTGATGTCAGCGTACTTCGGATGGATGTCGGCTTTCATGGCTGTTCTCTGAGTCAATGCTGTCAAAATCGGCCGCGTAGGATATCCGTAAGTGCAGGCCTTCGCAAGTGGCCGGAGAGGCGTCCGGAGCACCGGCCAGGTTTATCCACAGAAGCTGTGGATAAACCTGTGGAAGAAAATTGAACGAGTGACCTAAGGTGCGGATTTTCAACGCCCGTTTTCAAAATGGATATTTTGTGTCCATTTTATAAATACTTTCTTAATCAATGTGTTACAAGCCTTTCTCGACGCTTCGAATGAATTTGACAGCCTCTCACACTGAAAAAATAGGGCTCCGAGAGGAGTTGTGTATAACAGTCTCGAGCAGCTGGCCCGTCAACCGGCCTCGAAAAGTGTGGTTCGACCCTGCTTTTCGGGCAGAAAATGCGCCTGCAAATCGTTCAGGAAGCGCTGCCCCGTGGTCGTCGGGATCCATTTGTGGCCCCCTCGCTCGCAAATCAGCTCGCGCTCGACCAGGGGTTCGAGTCGCCGCCTTAGAATGTCCACCGGCAATCCGGTTCTGCTGGTGAACAGCCGTTCGTCGAACCCAGCCATCAGCCGCAGTGCGTTCAGCATGAATTCGAACAGCAGGTCTTCGTCGCTGAGGACCGCCGGCAGCACATCGCCCTCCCCGGCCTCGATCGCGTTCATGAATTGCTGCGGGTTGGTGGGTCTCATGTATCGACTGATACCGTGCTCCGTCGAAATCTTGCCATGTCCACCGGCGCCGACCGCCAGGTAATCGCCGAAGGACCAGTAGTTGAGATTGTGCTGGCAATACCGGCCATCGCGGGCGAATGCGGACACCTCGTATCGCTCGTAGCCAAGAGCCGCCAGCAATGACTCGCCGCTTTGCTGGATGGAGTACGACAACTCGTCGTCCGGCAGGTCGGCCGGTGGACGCGCATAAAATACGGTATTGGGTTCCAGCGTCAGGTGATACCAGGAGATATGCGTCGGCTGCAGCGCGGCGGCCATTTCGATATCGTGCATTGCCGCTGCGACGCCCTGTCCCGGCAACGCGTACATGATGTCGATGTTGATGTTGTCGAACCCCGCGTCTCGCGCCTCATTGACTGTACGCCCGATGTCATCGACCGTATGAATGCGTCCCAGTGCCGCGAGCTTCGTTGCATCGAACGATTGCGCGCCGATCGACAGGCGATTCACGCCGGCCTCACGATAACCTCCCGGCGCACCGCACTCGACAGTCCCTGGATTGGCCTCCATCGTAATTTCGACATCATCGACCAGCGAAAAACGCTTGCCGACCTCTTCGAGGAGCCGGCCGATTTCTGCCGGCGTGAAGACGCTGGGCGTGCCGCCACCGAGAAATATGCTGATGAGTGATCGCCCTGCTGCGAGGCCTTTCGCTGTATCGAGATCGGCAATCAAACTTTGCAGATAACGCTCGCGCGGTGCTTCGGCTGCACCCGACCAGGAATTGAAGTCGCAGTAGGGACACTTCCGCACGCACCACGGCAGGTGAACGTAAAGCGATAGCGGCGGCAACGGTGCCATAACAGGATTACACGAAGCGTTGCCGCAACATCTCGGCAAGTGCGGTGAGCGCCTGGCCCCGGTGACTTAGTGCACTCTTCATCTCGGGCCCGAGTTCGGCCGCCGTCCTGCCACACTCCGGATCGAGGAATACCGGGTCATAGCCGAAGCCATCCTCGCCGCGGCGCTGCTGCAGAATCATTCCCCGCCAGCGACCTTCCGCGATCAGCGACGATGTGTCGTCCGGCGACACGTAACAAGCACAGCAGTGAAAAGCCGCACCGCGCTTTTCGTTCGGGACGCCCTGCAATTCATCGAGCAACTTTTCTATGTTGTCATCGTCGCTTGCGCCCGGACCGGCGTAACGTGCCGAATAAATGCCAGGACGGCCGTCCAACGCTTCGACCACCAGCCCGGAGTCGTCGGCGATCGCCGGCAGCCCGGTTGCCGCCGCCGCATGACGCGCCTTGATCAAGGCATTCGCGACAAACGTAGAGCCCGATTCTTCGGCGTCGCCGACACCGAATTGCGATTGCGGAACGAGTTCTGTATCGAATTGAGAAAGGAGTTGCGCAAGTTCACGTAACTTGCCTGCATTACTGCTCGCAAGGACGATTTTATTTGGCAGGGACACGCGCTTAATCGCCGGCCGCGGCTAACGCCTCGTTTTGCGCGGCGATGATGTGCTCAATACCGATCTTCGCCAGGCTCACCATTTTCGCAAACTCATCATCGGTAAATGCGTGCCCTTCAGCAGTACCCTGAACTTCGATGAAACGCCCGGCTTCGTTCATGACGATGTTCATGTCGGTTTCGGCTTCAGAGTCTTCCTCGTAGTCCAGATCGAGCACGGCCATGCCGCGGTATATGCCGACTGACACGCCAGCGACCCGGCCGTGCAGTGGGTTCTTTTTCACTCTGTTCTTCTTCGTCATGCGTTGCATCGCCAGTGCGAGCGCAACGTAGCTACCACTGATTGCTGCCGTGCGCGTACCACCGTCCGCCTGGATAACATCGCAGTCGAGGGTGACCATTCGCTCACCCAGCGCATCGAGATCGGTCACCGCGCGCAGCGACCGACCAATCAGGCGAGAAATCTCCTGTGTTCTGCCGCTTTGTTTACCTCTCGCCGCCTCTCGTGCCGAGCGTGTGTGGGTCGAGCGCGGCAGCATGCCATACTCGCCGGTCACCCATCCCTTGTTCTTGCCGCGCATCCAAACGGGGACGCGTTCTTCGACGCTTGCCGTGCATAACACTCGTGTATCGCCGAATTCGGCCAGTACGCTGCCTTCAGCATGGCGCGTGAAATCGGGGGTAAAACAGACTGTGCGAATCTCGTTCGCTTCGCGGCCGCTGGGGCGCATCATCGCTCTCCGGTTTTTCTTATGTCAGGTGTTCAGCCACCGCACGGCGGTGCCCGTTGTATTGTCGCTGTAGGGTGAGTTTACGTTCAATGCCTTGATGCTGAGTTCCTTCAGGTTTTCGGCCAGGTTGTTCTGGCCCGGCGCGCCGATCTCGGCGACGTCGCCGTCACTCAGTCCCGACCACAGGCCATCGGTGCAGGCCAACAGGACATCGCCCGGCGCTAGCGCCTGCTTGCCGGTAATGCTCATGTCCGGCACGGGAGCGTCACCACCAATACAGCATTCAACGAAATTGCGCATCGGGTGATCCTGCGCTTCTTCTTCGGTAATTGCGCCTTCCTGTATCAGAACCTCGACATGGCTGTGATCGCGTGACCGCGCTAATACGTGGCCTTCACGAACCTGGTAGATGCGGCTGTCGCCGATATGCGCCCAAAACGCTCCGCCTTCCTGGATCAGGCAGATCGCACAGGTCGCGCGTGGCCTGAAGTCGACGGCCACTTCGCGGCCGAGATTAACCACTTCGTCATGGGCGCGTGCCAGTGCGGAATAGAGGAAACCTTGCGGATCGAATACCGGTAGTGACGACGACATGAACAAATCCTGCACGATCTTCAAGCCGGTTTCTGCGGCGCGTGCGCCATCCGAATGCCCGCCCATGCCGTCGAAAACCAGCATCAGGGCAGCATCTTCGGCCACGACGACGGCAGCACGATCCTGATTGTCCTGCCTGTCGCCAAGAGCGGAAACTTTCGCGTATTCGACGTGCATAGTGGGCTGCGCTTAGAATGTCCGGTCGCCGAGAGAATAGCCGGATTCCCGGCTCACGGAGCGGCAGTATGCCGGGTGTCAGTGTCGAAAAACGTGACCAATGCGGCACAACCGGAGACAGGAACCGATGTTACACAGTATGACAGGCTTTGCGCGACAGTCAGTCGAGTCCGCAATTGGTGCGCTGACCTGGGAGCTCAGGGCCGTCAATCACCGTTATCTCGACGTGCAATTCAAGCTTCCGGACGAGATGCGGCCCCAGGAACAAATCTTCCGTCAGCACGTTACCGCCAGCCTGAGCCGAGGCAAGATAGAGTGTGCGCTGAACTTTCGCCGTGCGTTCGACCGCCAGGAAGAGCTGCAAATCAACACGGAACTAGTCGGGCTGATAGGCAGGCGCATCAAGCAGATGTCCGCTCAACTCCCCGCCACTGGCGCCGTGAATCCGTTCGATGTCATGCGCTGGCCGGGTGTGGTGCAACAACAAGAGGTCGATGCCGGGCCGTTGTTCGAAGAGGCACTCGAGCTGTTGAAGAAATCACTCGACGCCATGCAATCGATGCGCGCGAGCGAAGGCGCACGAATCGCCGAGATGCTCGAATCTCGTTGTGCCGATATCGAGGAGATCTCAAAGTCTGTGCGCACGCGTATGCCGGACGTGCTCGAAGCGGCGCGCGTCAGGCAGCGCGAGCGCATCGACAAGCTCGACGTCGAGGCTGACCCCGCCCGACTCGAGGTCGAACTGGCTTTGATCGCGCAGAAACTGGACGTTGATGAGGAACTCGACCGACTCGACAGTCATCTCGTCGAAATTCGAGAAGTATTGCAACATGATGAGCCGGTCGGTCGGCGCCTCGACTTCCTGATGCAGGAGCTAAATCGCGAAGCCAATACGCTCGGCTCAAAATCGAACGATACCGAGACTACGAGGGCGGCCGTCGAACTCAAGGTGCTCATCGAACAGATGCGCGAACAAATCCAGAACGTCGAATAAGGTATCGATGACTGACCTGCATGCCAAACTGTTCGTCATAGCCGCGCCTTCGGGCGCCGGCAAGACGACGCTTGTCAAAGCACTGACAACTCGTAACCCCGAGCTGCGTTTTTCGATCTCTTATACAACGCGTCCAAAGCGTCGCAACGAAGCACACGCGGTTGATTACCTGTTCGTCGATACCGCCGAATTCGAGTCGCTGCGCGAGCAGGGCGCATTACTCGAGTCGGCCGAAGTCTTCGACAATTTCTATGGCACCTCTCGCGAGCAGGTCGAACAACATCTCGATGCCAGCCATCACGTAATCCTGGAAATCGACTGGCAAGGTGCGCAACAGGTCCGCAAGGCGATGCCCGAATGCGTGTCCATATTCATTCTTCCACCGTCCCGCGAAGAACTCGATCGCCGCCTTCGCAGCCGCGGCACCGATACCGACGAAGTCATCGAGCGCCGCCTGCGCGACGCACTCTCCGACATGTCCCACTGGGACGAATTCGACTATGTGATTTTCAACGACGACCTCGACGACGCGGTGGCCGACCTCGAGGCCGTACTGGCTGGCACGAACGAGCGCTGCGCCGCAGCCAACCCGGCCACTCAGAATGCCGTCACTAAAATCATCGGCTAGGTTGATGGGGTGGTTGATGGGGTCGGACCCGTGCTATTGATTGATCTGAATAGTTATTCGCATCAAACCCCCGACCGGATCGACCCTAATGGGGCATTTCTTGCCTCAAAAAACGCATATAAAAAATCCTGCTTCGCCTTGCCTCATTAATGTGCCGTTTTGCGGCCAAAACCGAGAGATTAGTGCGTTTGCCTGTGCCCAATCGTTGGAAATGATCATCTCCGTCAAACAGTTGGCTTGGTCCGACCCCATACATATACCTTTTCGGAATAAGTGCTGGATATTGTGCCAGGCCTTGTATAGCCTGCGCGGCCTCGTACTTTTTATTGTAGGGGTGGGAAGCCATCCCGCATTTGAGATAGGAATACCATAAATGGCAAGAATTACCGTTGAAGACTGCCTGGACAACATCAACAATATATTCGAGATGGTGCTCGTCGCTGCCAAGCGTGCGCGCCGCCTTGCTCACGGCGCCGACCCGATGGTCGAGCTGGAGAATGACAAACCCACTGTAATCGCACTGCGTGAGATTGCCGATGGTCACGTGACCCCGGCGATTCTCGACGAGATCGACCATCCGCCAGCGGACGATCTGTTGCAGGCGCCCGAATCTGCCGAAGATCTGCTGCCCGTGCGCGGCATCTCCATTGGTGACTAGCGTCAGCTAAGCCTTCCGCTCTACACCCCGATCACGACGGAGTACGTGGCCTCTACGGAGTGCCTGGCTTTACGGAGTGCCTGGCTTTACGGAGTGCCTGGCTTTACGGAGTGCCTGGCTTTACGGAGCGCCCAGCCCCGGGTTTTCGCGGGTATGATTAGGGCATGGATTATGCCGCGACAATTTTGTCGAAACTGCCGGGCGCGTCAAAGCGCGGCCATGGTTTGCGACGCCTTGTCGATACGCTCGAAACCTATTTGCCGAAGGAACAGGTCGCGACCGTCATGCGTGCCTATGAGTTCGGCGCCGAGGCGCACGACGGTCAGACGCGCAAAACGGGGGAGCCCTACATTTCCCATCCCGTCGCCGTCGCACAGTCACTCGCCGAGATGCACCTCGACTCCGAGGCAATCATGGCGGCTATCCTGCATGACACGGTCGAAGACACAGAGGCTTCGATAACCGACATCGAGGAGAGCTTCGGTGCAGAAGTCGCTCTGCTCGTTGATGGTGTCAGCAAGCTCGACCAGATCCAGTTCCGCAGCCAGGCCGAAGCGCAGGCCGAGAGCTTCCGCAAGATGATGCTCGCGATGATTGAGGACATTCGTGTCATCCTCGTAAAGCTGGCCGATCGGCTGCACAACATGAAAACGCTCGACGCGATGCCGGGAAGCAAGCGCAAGCGCATCGCCCGCGAGACCCTCGATATTTATGCGCCCATCGCCAACCGGCTCGGCATCAATCGCTTCAAAGTCGAACTCGAGGATCTCGGTTTTCGCAATCTGTATCCGATGCGTTACCGCGTGCTCGACCGGGCGCTGAAGAAGAGCAAAGGCAGCCAGCGTCAGATCGTCAAACGCATTTCGGAAGAGATTGGCAAGACGCTCGCGGAGGAGGGCATCGAAGGGGAGATCATCGGCCGCGAAAAACACCTCTACAGCATTTACAGGAAAATGGCCGAGAAAAAGCGGATGCTGTCCGACATTGTCGACGTTTACGGTTTTCGCATTGTCGTCGACGATGTCGGCACCTGTTACAAAGTGCTGGGCCTCGTTCACGGGCTCTACAAACCGGTGCCCGGCCGCTTCAAGGACTATATTGCCATCCCTCGTCTCAACGGTTATCAGTCACTGCACTCGACGCTCTTCGGCCCCAAAGGTTTACCGCTCGAAGTGCAGATTCGTACACGCGAGATGGATCGCGTCGCCGAATCCGGCGTCGCGTCGCACTGGCAATACAAGGCCGAAGACAAGGTCGACGCCACACCGCAGCGGCGCGCAAGGCAATGGCTTTCCAAGCTCGCCGAGTTACAACAGTCGGGAACGTCCGAAGAGTTTCTGGAGAGCGTCAAAGTGGATCTGTTCCCGGACAAGATCTACGTGTTCACGCCCAAGGGCGACATCATGCCACTGCCAAAAGGCTCGACGACCGTCGACTTCGCGTATGCCGTACACACGGACATCGGTAATCGTTGTGTGGCGGCAAAGGTCGATCGCGCGCTCGTTCCCCTGCGCACGGGCCTCAACAATGGCCAGACTGTCGAGGTCATTACGAGCCGTGGCGCCAAGCCGAACCCGAACTGGTTGACCTTCGTGCGCACAGCGAAAGCGCGCACGGCCATTCGTAATCACATGAAAAAAATGCGCACGGCTGAATCCGTTGACCTCGGTAAACGCCTGCTCGATCGCACGCTCAAGGATATCGGCTCCTCGCTGCGCAAAGTCGGCAAGGTTCGCATGAAAGCGGCCCTCGAAGAACTCGGCCTCGATAACACGTCGGATTTGTTCGAACAACTCGGGCTCGGCGAGAGGCTCGCACCTCTGACGGCTCGTTTTCTGCTCGGCGTCGACGACGAAGGCAACTCCGAAACCGCCCACGCAAGCCTGACGATCGCTGGAACCGAGGGCATGGTTGTCAGCTATGCCAAATGTTGCTACCCGATCCCCGGCGACGAGGTCATGGGCTACCTGAGTTCGGGTCGCGGCGTCATCATCCATCGTGTGTCCTGCGGCAACCTGAGCAATTTCCGCAAGCACTCCGAGAAGTGGATTGCCTGCAGCTGGGAAGACAATATCGACCGCGAATTCTCGAGCCAGATTCAAGTCGACACCTTCAACAAGCCCGGTGTGCTTGCCGAAGTCGCCGCTACAATCGGCGATTGCGGCTCGAACATCGAACAGGTCGAGGTACTCGGACGACACGAGGACTGCTCGATGCTGTCATTCCTCATCCAGGTAAGAGACCGCAAGCATCTCGCTCGAATATTGCGCGACGTGCGCAATATGCCAAACGTCGTGCGTGTCGCACGAGATTGTGCCTGACAGACGAGAAGAGCATTAATGAGCAAAGAAGCCATTCACACTGATAACGCGCCGGCCGCCATCGGCACATACTCGCAGGCAATCAAGGCGAACAACGTCGTGTTCTTGTCCGGACAGATTCCGCTCGATCCCGCCACGATGGAGGTCGTCGACGGCGACTTCGAGGCGCGTGCACGTCGCGTATTCGACAACCTCGCTGCCGTAGCCAAAGCTGCCGGCGGTAGTCTCGACGACATCGTGAAGTTGACTGTCTTTCTCACTGACCTCGACAATTTCGCAACCGTCAACAGCGTCATGGATGATTCCTTCCAGCAACCGTTTCCCGCCCGCGCTGCTGTCGGCGTCGCGGCCCTGCCGAAGGGTGTTGATGTGGAAGCGGACGCGATCATGGTGTTGGAGCGCTCCTAGGAGCGCGATCGCGCTTCGAGAAGCGCTCCAACGGTGGCTATTCCACTCGATTCACCTCTGACCGCCCTCGCGGGCATCGGCCCCGCGCTTGCGGAAAAACTCGAACGGCTGAACCTCAGTCGCGTCGAGGACCTGTTGTTCCTGCTGCCACTGCGCTATGAGGACCGCACTCAGCTCATCAAGCTCGGGGCGCTTGTCGCCGGCGCGCGTTGCCTGGTTACCGGCGAAGTTCTTCTCGCAGAGACTGCCTTCCGTGGCCGCCGCAATCTGCTCGTGCGCATCTCCGACGGCAGTGGCCAGCTAACGCTGCGATTCTTCTATTTTTCACGCGGCCAGGAGGCACAATTCCAACCCGGCGTGCACGTAACCTGTTTTGGCGAGGTGCGTAAAGGTCGTGGCGGATTCGAGATGATTCATCCCGAGTACCGCATCCTGCGGCCGGACCAGGACGCCGCGATTAATGAATCGCTGACGCCAATTTACCCGGCAACGGAGGGCGTGCAGCAGGGCAGGTTGCGCAACCTCACCGATCAGGCCCTGACAGCGATGCGCCGGGCGCCGCCGGAGGAGCTGCTGCCCGATAACATACGCGAAGAACTCGCGATGCCTTCGCTCGCCGAGGCGATTGTTTACCTGCACCGGCCGCCGCCTGATGCCGATGTGGAGTCGATGCTGGCAGGTCGTCATCCGTGCCAGCAGCGGCTGGCGTTCGAGGAATTGCTTGCCCACTACCTGAGCCTCAAGAGCTTGCGAGCGCTGGCGGATAGCGAGGCGGCTCCGCCACTCGACGGTGGCGGCGACAAGGTCGACGCATTCATTCGCGACCTGCCTTTCGAACTGACTGCCGCACAACAGCGCGTCGTCGAAGACATCCTGTCCGACCTGCAGCGGCCGCACCCGATGATGCGGCTTATTCAAGGGGACGTTGGCTCGGGCAAGACTGTCGTTGCCGCGATTGCCTGTCTCAAGGCAATCGCCTGTGGCATTCAAGCGGCGATCATGGCGCCGACCGAGCTGCTCGCCGAGCAACACTGGCGCAGCTTCTCCGATTGGTTCCGGCCGCTCGGGCTGGAGCCGGCGTGGCTTGCCGGCAGTCAGCGCGCTGCGGCCCGGCGTGAGTCGCTGGAGTCGATCGCAGACGGCCGGGCACCGCTGGTCGTTGGCACGCATGCGCTCTTTCAGGAGGGCGTCGGTTTTCACAAGCTCGGGCTCGTCATCATCGACGAACAACATCGTTTCGGCGTCCACCAGCGCATGGCGTTGCGCGACAAGGGCATAGGAGAAGCCGGCCATCCGCATCAACTCGTCATGACCGCCACCCCCATTCCACGCACACTCGCGATGGCTGCGTACGCCGACCTCGACGTTTCCATCATCGACGAGTTGCCGCCAGGTCGACAGGCCGTAACCACGGTTGCCATTCCGGAAACCCGGCGCAACGAGATCGTCGAGCGCGTGCGCTCAGCGTGCGCGTCCGGGCAACAGGCGTACTGGGTCTGCCCGCTGATCGAGGAGTCCGATGTCCTCGACTTCGAGGCGGCTGAAGCCAGCTACCAGATGCTCACCGAGGCGCTACCCGAACTACGTGTCGGACTCGTTCACGGACGCATGCGCTCCGCGGAAAAAGAGCGCGGCATGCAGGCATTCAAGGAAGGGCTGATACAACTGCTGGTTGCAACCACCGTCATCGAGGTTGGCGTCGACGTGCCGAACGCGAGCCTGATGATCATCGAAAATGCGGAGCGAATGGGCTTGTCACAATTGCACCAGCTACGCGGCAGGGTAGGCCGCGGCACAACGCAGAGCCACTGCGTGCTCGTCTACAAACCACCGCTGGGTCCGGTTGCCAAAACCCGACTTGCCGTTCTGCGCGACACCAACGACGGCTTTATCGTCGCGCAGCGCGACCTCGAGCTTCGTGGCCCGGGCGAGCTGCTCGGCACCCGGCAGACCGGTCTGCCGGATTACCGCATCGCCAACCTCGTTCGCGACGCCGAGCTGATGCCGAGAGTTCAGATCGCTGCCGAACGCCTTACGCGCGAGATGCCGGCTACGGCTTCGGCTGTAATACGCCGCTGGCTGGGTGATGCGGGGCACTATGGCAAGGTGTAGTCGTTGGAGCGCTGCTCGAAGCACGATGAATCGCGCTTCGAGAAGCGCTCCAACAGCTGTTCTGGTACTTTAGCTGCGATGAAATTTCTTGGCGGCAACTTCGCTCCTGAGCTCGTCACCCAGCTGCGCAATTACGGCAAGTTGATGCGCATTGACAGGCCGATCGGCACCTGGCTGTTGTTGTGGCCAACCTTGTGGGCGCTGTGGCTTGCCGGCGAAGGGCATCCCGACCCGGAACTTTTTGTGGTCTTCGTGTTCGGCGTTTTCATCATGCGCTCTGCCGGCTGTGTGCTGAACGACTACGTCGATCGAAACATCGACCCGTATGTCGAGCGCACGAGAACGCGGCCAATCGCATCCGGCGCGGTACTGCCGATGGAGGCGCTGACGCTGTTTGCTGCGCTCGGGTTCATCGCTATCGGCCTTGCGACAATGTTGAATCGGCCAGCGCAGCTGCTCGCCGTCGTGGCAGCCGGCCTGACCATCTCGTACCCGTTCATCAAACGCTTCATGTCCATTCCGCAGTTCATCCTGGGCGCTGCATTTGGCTGGGCAGTACCAATGGCGTTCGCCGCACAGACCGGGGAAACGCCACAATTAGCCTGGCTGGTTTTCGGCACGGCGCTCGTGTGGGCCGTCATTTACGACACCTTCTACGCGATGGTCGACCGCGAAGACGATCGCAAGGTGGGCGTCAAGTCCACCGCATTGCTGTTCGGCGATATGGACCTGTTCGTCATTGCCGGACTGCAGCTCGTCATGCTCGTAGCACTCATGCTCGTTGGGCTGCGCGCCGAGCTCGGAGCCTGGTACTTCGCCTCTGTCGCGCTTGTTGCCGGTTTGATGGCGTATCACCAGTGGCTCGCACATGAGCGTCAACCCGCGGGTTGTTTCTCTGCTTTTCTGCACAATCGCCACATCGGGCTGATGGTGTTCATCGGCATCGTGTTGCATTACGCCTTCAACCCCTGACCAAAGAAATCGCGCTTACGCGCGTGCGAGCGCCAGCACGCTGATCTTCTGCACGCCATGCTCTTTTAGCAGCTCTGCCAGTTGCCGGCAGGTCTCACCGGTCGTGATGACATCGTCGACGATCAGCACGTGTCGTGCATTGACTGTGCCTCGAACGACGAACGCACGTCGCAGGTTGCGGCGACGCTCTTTCGCACTTAGTCCGGACTGGTACGGGGTGGCCCGAACGCGATAGACATTTCTGACGACGGGCAGGCCTGTGGCCTTTCGTATCGGCCGGCACATCTCCGCGGCCTGGTTGAAGCCGCGGATGCCATGGCGCAGCCAGTGCAAGGGCACGGGGAGTAGCGCATCGATGTCTTCCGGCAGCTCGGTGAGCGCCTTTAGCAACAATTCGCCAAACGCCGGTGCGTAGTAGAGCCGGCGCCGAAACTTGAACATCCTGATTGCAGCGTTGATTGGAAACTCATAGGCCAATGGCGCCATTGCCACCTCGAACGGCGTCAGTCGCACCTGGCAGTCGGCACAGGCGACGCCTTCGGTCTGCGTCGCCGCAAGCGGCTGCGCACATGTCGGGCATCGTCGCAGCACACGGGGCAAATCGGCATCGCAGCCCGTGCAAATCAGGCGCTCGCCTTCACGACAGATGACGCCGCAGAATACACAACGCCGGGGCATGAGCGCATTGTCCAGCCCGGCGACCGACTGGCAGACCAGCTGCCAGACCGGCATCAGAATTTGCTTCGCCCGCATCGACCAATTATCGCGACCGCGGACCGACACTACGCCCGCCAATTCCACGCGAATGCACCGGAAAGCGTGATACCGTGTCGCTGCCGCCCGTTTGACTCTCGCAATGAATGCCACTGACAACAACTCGACGTTGCGTGTCGGCGACGTTCGACGTCGCTTCGATCGTGCCGCAGTATCTTTCGATGACGCGGACTTCGTACATCGCGTGACGCGCGATGGTCTGCTTGCCCGTATCCACCCGATGTCCATCGACGTGACAACCGTCATCGACCTGGGTTCGGCGACGGGTGCGGCCGTGCGGCCACTCGAAAAGCGTTTTCGCGGGGCAAAAGTGATCGCTATCGATCTGTCAGGGCAAATGGTCGCGGCGACCCGGCGCAAGCGTGCATGGCTATCGAAAGCTGCTTCCGTACAGGCCGACGCTCGATTTCTACCGTTCGCTGACGCCAGCATCGACGTCATTTTTTCCAACCTGTTGCTACCGTGGATCAGCGAACCAGCTGCCGCATTTAGCGAAATCAACCGCGTGCTGCGCGAGGATGGGCTGTTTGCGTTCGCGACCCTCGGTCCGGACAGCCTGCTCGAATTGCGACACGCCTGGCGGACGGCTGACGACAGCGCCCATGTGAACCGCTTCCCGGACATGCATGACATCGGCGATGCACTCGTCAATGCAGGGCTGCGGGACCCGGTTCTCGATGTCGACCGACTGTCTGTGACCTACAAATCCAGCGACGCCCTGTTTCGGGACCTCACCGCCACCGGCGCCCGCAACAGCCTTCAGCATCGCGCGCGTGGCCTCGTCGGCCGGCAGCGTTTCAGGAAAATGACGGAGTCGCTGCACGCCGACAGCGACGACGGTGAAATTGCGCTCGAACTCGAGCTCGTCTATGGCCACTGCTGGGGTCGCGGCCTGCATGACCCGTCCCGCGGCGTCGCCGTGGACGCCGCAAACATCCCGCTGCGACGGCGCTGACCTGTCGCATTACGGCAAGCATCGTCGCCCGCTTGCCATATGGTCACAATAAACCGTTGTATTTTAATGGGGTTTCAAATTTCCTCTACCCTCAACCGGAATTGCCTGACGCGCTACGTTTCAGTAAACTTCGCAAGCTTTTGACCGGGGCGCCCGGCCGCCCCGACGTCTGCATAGCCACCTATTGATTCTATTGAGCACGGACCCTCGACGGCCCGTGGAGTATTTACACAATGATTCGAAAATCGCTACTCAGCTTGCTCGGCATTGTTTGGGCGGGTTCGGCGAGTGCTGACTGGGCCCTGAACATGCCCAGGGGCGTTACCGAACTCAGTGCCGAGACCTACGACCTGCACATGATGGTGTTCTGGTGGTGCGTCGCAATCGGCATCGCCGTATTCGGCGTCATGATCATTTCGCTCTTCAAGCACCGCAAGTCGAAGGGCGTCGATCCGGCGAGCTTTACGCACAGCACGACGGCCGAAGTTATCTGGACCACGATTCCCGTCATCATCCTTTTGTTGATGGCCGTTCCGGCCGCCGAGACGATGATCCGGCTGGAGGATTCACGAAATCCGGATGTGTCGATCGTCGTGACTGCGCTCCAGTGGAAATGGCACTACAAGTACCAGGACGAAGGCATCGAATTCTTTTCCAGCCTCGATCGTGCGAGTGTCGAAGCCCGAACAAAGGACTCCGGAATCGATCCTTTCAGCGTCGAGAATTTCCTGCTCGAGGTTGACCGGCCTTTGGTCGTGCCGAAAGGCGCGAAGGTTCGCTTACTCATCACGTCGAATGATGTCGTGCACTCGTGGTGGGTGCCCGAGCTGGCAATCAAGAAAGACGCCATCCCCGGCATCATCAACGAGGCTTGGTTCCGTGCCGAAGAGACAGGCACGTACCGTGGCCAATGCGCGGAACTCTGCGGCAAAGATCATGGTTATATGCCGGTCGTCGTCGAAGTCGTCGAGCCTGACGCCTTCCTGGCCTGGGCCGAGACCCAAAAAATATCCGGTGAGCGGGTAGCCGCAAGCCAGTAAACGCATTCATTGATGTGTCACACAGCGGCACGTGAACGGAGAATAACAGTATGACAACGGCAGTCGCAGACGCGCACGACGCCCACGACGAGCATCACGGCCCGCAGAAGGGCATCAGGCGCTGGCTGTTCACGACGAACCACAAGGACATCGGCACGATGTACCTTGTTCTCAGCCTTATCATGTTTTTCGTCGGCGGCACGATGGCGTTGATTATTCGCTCCGAACTCATGTCACCCGGCCTGCAGTTTGTGCACCCCGAGTTTTTCAACTCGATGACAACCATGCACGCACTGGTCATGGTGTTCGGCGCGGTGATGCCGGCCTTCGTCGGCCTCGCCAACTGGATGATCCCGATGATGATCGGCGCGCCGGACATGGCACTGCCGCGAATGAACAACTGGTCCTTCTGGATCCTGCCCGTCGCGTTCGGCATCCTGATATCGACGCTGTTCATGCCGGGCGGCGCACCGGCCAGCGGCTGGACGATGTATCCGCCGCTCGTCCTGCAGACCGGTGATGCATTCCCGTTCCTGATCTTCGCGATCCACCTGCTGGGTATTTCGTCGATCATGGGCGCGATCAACATCATCGTGACGATCCTCAACATGCGCGCGCCCGACATGTGGCTTCTGAAGATGCCCATGTTTGTCTGGACCTGGCTGATTACGGCCTACCTGCTGCTCGCGGTCATGCCGGTACTCGCCGGTGCGGTGACAATGCTACTGACGGATCAGTTCTTCGGCACCAGCTTCTTCCTCGCGGCGGGTGGTGGCGACCCCGTGATGTTCCAGCACATTTTCTGGTTCTTCGGTCACCCCGAGGTCTACATCATGATCCTGCCCGCGTTTGGCGTCGTGTCAGAGATCATTCCGACGTTTTCGCGCAAGCCGCTTTTTGGTCATGATTCGATGGTTTACGCCGCCTCGAGTATCGCGTTCCTGTCGTTCATCGTCTGGGCACACCACATGTTCACCGTCGGTATGCCGTTGACCGGGCAGTTGTTTTTCATGTTCGCCACGATGCTCATCGCCGTGCCGACGGGCGTCAAGATCTTCAATTGGGTCGCGACGATGTGGCGTGGTGCGATGACGTTCGAAACGCCGATGCTATTCTCTCTGGCCTTTGTGTTCCTGTTTACGATCGGAGGCTTCTCGGGCCTGATGCTCGCGATCGCGCCGGCCGACATCCAGTATCACGACACTTACTTCGTCGTGGCGCATTTCCACTACGTGCTCGTACCCGGTTCTGTCTTCGCAATTATGGCCGCCGTGTATTACTGGCTGCCGAAGTGGACGGGGCACATGTACAACGAGAAGCTCGGCAAGCTGCACTTCTGGCTGTCGACGATTTTCATCAACGTGACGTTCTTCCCGATGCACTTTCTCGGCCTTGCCGGCATGCCGAGACGCATTCCCGATTATTCGACGCAGTTCGCTAACTTCAATGAGATTGCGAGTATTGGCGCAATCGGCTTCGGGCTGTCGCAGCTCGTTTTCGTGTGGGTCATTCTCACGTCCAGGAGCGGCGCGAAAGCCACCGACCGCGTCTGGGAAGCACCGAGAGGCCTGGAGTGGACCGTGCCATCACCGGCGCCATACCACACGTTCGACACGCCGCCGAAAGTTCGCGTTGCGCAGGAAAGTTTCGAATGAACGCGGATGCCGCGGATAGGCGCAAGGCTGTGCGCCGCACGACCATCATTCTCGTCGCAATCGCGCTTGCCTTTTATCTCGGCTTCATTCTGATGGGACTACTTCGTGCCTGAGCATCCACTGAGTCGATCGGAAAACAACGAGCAGATCTCAAATCGCAGCCTGACGCTGCGGCTTTTGGTCCTCGTTGTGGTCATGTTCGGTTTCGGCGTGTTTGCGCTGCCGCCTATGTATGACGCGTTTTGCGAGATCACCGGCTTCGGCGGCCGCACCAACACTGTAGCCGAAGACGCCGTGGAAGCCCCCGATTTGTCACGCGAGGTTCGCATCGAGTTTGTCACCACGGTGAACGAATTCGCGCCATGGGACTTCACGGCCGATGTCGACAGCATGACCGTGTACCCTGGCAAGCTGTATTACGCGACCTTCACAGCACATAACAAGACCGGCCAGGAAAAGATTGCACAGGCCGTACCGAGCGTTGCGCCGGTCCTCGCTTCGCAACACTTCAACAAGATCGAGTGTTTCTGTTTTACGAGCCAGGAATTTCAGGCCAATGAAGAACGCGCGATGCCGTTACAGTTCATCGTCGACCCTGACCTGCCCGAGCACATCGACACAATTACTCTTCAGTACACCTTTTTCGATACCGTTCGTATTTCGGCGAGCGATGAGAACTAACACAGAGAGTTTCGAGAACTACCATGTCACACGCTGATGACCGCTACTACGTACCCCACCCCAGCCACTGGCCCATCGTTGGCTCGATCGGACTGCTCTTCCTCATGGTTGGTGTCTCCAACTGGCTGAACGGGGCGGACGTGGGTTTCTGGATCATGCTGACCGGCGTTGCCGTGTTGGTATTCATGCTCATTGGCTGGTTCGGCACCGTCATAAGCGAGAGCCAGGGTGGCCTCTACAACGAGCAGGTCGACGCGTCATTCCGCATGGGCATGTTCTGGTTCATCTTTTCCGAGGTCATGTTCTTCGCCGCATTCTTCGGCGCTCTTTTCTACGCACGCAACATGGCGATTCCGTGGCTCGGCGGCAGCAGCAACAACTTCTTCACGAACACGCTGCTGTGGGCGGGCTATGAATCCACCTGGCCGACTAACGGCCCCGGCGATGTCGGCGGTGAGTTCGAGGCAATGCCGCCTTTCGGCCTGCCGCTAATCAACACCGCGATCCTGCTGACGAGTTCGATAACGGTCACCATTGCGCACCACGCCCTGATTGCCGGCAACCGCGGCATCCTCAAGTTGTTCCTGGCGATGACCTTCATCCTCGGCTTCATATTCGTGTTCCTGCAAGCAGAGGAATACATCGAGGCCTACCAGCACATGAACCTGAAGCTGACGAGCGGCATTTACGGCTCGACCTTCTTCATGCTGACCGGCTTCCACGGCATGCACGTGACAATCGGCGCGATCATGCTGACGATCATCTGGCTACGGACGATGCGGGGCCACTTCACGGCGAGGAATCACTTCGCCTTCGAGGCGGTTGCCTGGTACTGGCATTTCGTCGATGTGGTCTGGATTGGCTTGTACGTGTTCGTCTACTGGATGTAAGCCTGACGCGGTCGGCGGGCGGGGTGTTTGTCGACCGAAGTAAAGCGCAGCGCAGCGAGCCATGAGGGAGATAAATACCCCGGTCGCCGACCAGTTTACTGCGCAATCCAACCGAGGTTGTAGGACAGAACCAAGAACAAAATCAGGGCGACCGAGAAACCGACGCGGATTTTGAGAGACCGCAGCAACCGGGACGAATCGGGCTTGTCCTTGTCCTTCACCAGGAAGAACAGGCCGGAGAAGAGGCTGACGACGACGGCAGCCAGCAGGGCAAGAACAATCAGCTTCATGACACTATTACCGTTCGGAACAAGCGCAGTATAGCGTGAACAGCAGTTTGCAAAAATCGATCAAGGGCTGGTTGCCTTATGCGCTGGGTGCGCTGCTCGTCGTGCAGTTTGCCGGTCTCGGTGTGTGGCAGGTTGGTCGTGCGCTCGAGAAACGCGCCGAACAGGATGCGTACAAGGGCCAGTCCGGTTTCACGGCCTTTGTTGACGGCATGAATGTGCGCCCGTACCAGAAGCTCGAGGCGGAAGGCGCTTTCGATGCCCGGCACCAGTTCCTGCTCGACAACATCATTCTGAACAG
>Ga0255053_10000038_pt1 | contig 53988 bp, 55 predicted proteins | sample JV7_2_22_MG_FD_188635 | JGI IMG/M metagenome (GOLD analysis project Ga0255053, IMG submission 188635) | Seawater microbial communities from Jervis Inlet, British Columbia, Canada - JV7_2_22 | ecosystem: Environmental > Aquatic > Marine > Inlet | place: Canada: British Columbia | collected... | reverse complement strand
CAGAAAACGAAAGAACCGATGCTCTTGCCGAATGGATCCACATCTACAACCATCACCGCAACCACACAGCTATCAGCGGCCCACCCATCAGCCGCGTAACCAACCCTCCGGATCAATACAGCTAGCCCTCCCAGCAGGTACCCGACAAGGGACCAGTCGATGTGGAAGGAACGTTTCGACCGTGAGACAGGTTTCTCTCGACGCATCACGGACTCTCCTCGATAGTCCACTGTGATCGTCAGCCAGGAGCAACGACAGCGACTAGAGGATTAAGACCCCTAACTCAGCCGCCGACATCCGGCTCTATGTGCGGTCTGGCATGTCCTCCATGTCCGGCATGTCCGCTGTTTCCCAACAAATCAGATGATGAGTTGTCACCCTGGTCCCGGTGTCTACGGGAAGAGGTTGTCGTCGGGGTGGCGGACATGACGGACAGCTAGTCGCTGAGCGACAATCCTTTTTTGTTTCTGTAGGGGCGGGACTCGACTGTCCCCGGCTCCCAGATCGTTTCCTGGCAATTTCTGCACTCGGCCGATCTACGACCCCAACCGTGCTGTGATCACGTCGACAACCCTCTTCTCCCTCGCTTCAGGGTCAAGGTCACGGGCATAGACCCTCTGCAACACCTCGACACTGTGGCCCATGTGCGCGGCCACCTCGACCAGGCTCAACCCCGCACCCACCAGCATGCTCGCCACGGAATGCCGGAGAGAGTGGAGTGTGACACCGGCTTGCAGACCGGCGTGTGCCCACTCCTTGGTGAAGTACCCGGAGATGTAGTCGGGACGTACCAGTCCCCCATCCGGTCTGGCCCGGAACACCAGGTCCAACCCCAACGGTTCAACGTCGTAGCTGTCACCTCCGGCCAGACGGTCGGCCACCAGTCGGGTCCGATGTGACCGGAGGACGGCTGTCGTCTCGGGGTCAAGACCAATGGCACGTTCTCCGGCGACGGACTTAGGTGCCTTGCTGAACACCTCACCGCCATCGACGCCGAGAGAACGCTCCAGATGAATAGTGCCGCCGTCCAGGTCCACATCAGGCCAGGCCACCCCGGCCAGCTCACCCCGACGCATCCCCGACATCGCCGCCAACCTCCACAACGGGAACAGATACTCGGACCGGTCACACTCCTCCACATGGTCGAGGAACCGTCTGATCTGATCAGGAGCCGGACGCACAATGTCTCGCTTCGACCGCACCACTGGTCTCAGATGCTTCGGAAGAGCCGCCGGATTGAACTGCAACGGTGCGTCAGCCATTGCCCTGTGGAACACCCGGTACAGCCTGACAACAGACCGATCTGACAAACCTTTGGCCTCCCTCAGACTCGACAGCCACCCATGGACTACCAGATGGTTCAAGTCGTCGACACGCAGATGGCCCAGGCCCGGGGAGATGTGAACACGAACAGCCTCCTCGTATCCGCTCAGAGTGCGACGAGCGAGATGACCCACATCGGCCTGGCTGGCCACAAGATTCAGCCAATCCGATAGGTAGTCGGCCACCCTCATCCGACCCGCCTCCACCTCCGACGCCGGGGATGTCCTCGCGTGGAACCGGCTCAACGCCTCAACAGCCTCCGACTCCGTCTCAAAGGTGCCCAGGCTGATCCGTCGGCGGACACCCCTCTCCTGGTCAAACACAGGAGCGGTGGTAGCCGCCCACCTCCCACTCGACCTCCGATACACCGACCCCGGCACACGGACATGTGACATGCCTCTTCTCCTTCATCAGGGTGAAGAAGCCGTCGCCGGTAGCGCAACGGTTGCATAATCGCAACCGTCGGACCCCGGTACTAGCCAGCCGACTGTCGAACTACCTGGTCAACACCCCGCCCTCGTAGCTCAGGGGATAGAGCACCGGTTTCCTAAACCGGGTGTCCCAGGTTCGAATCCTGGCGAGGGCGCCGGCACCCCCTCCTGATTCGTTCATATGAGCAGGGTGGAGTCTGGACCGATCCGGGCGAGCAGTTGAAATCCTGTCTAGGCGCCAGCACTGTCACACTGGGGCCGGACCAGGAGTGACGTCAGATGGACCGGCCAACTCAAGCTATCGAAGAGGAGATGCGGGAGTGGCGGCACGCCTTCCATCGCAAACCCGAGCTCGCTTTTGACTTGCACTCGACCGCCAAGACCGTTGTCGAACTGTTGAAGTCCTTTGGTCTCGATGAGGTACACGAAGACGTCGGTCAGAGTGGGGTCGTTGGGGTCCTGCGACGAGGGCCATCACAGAGGGCGATCGGATTGCGGGCAGACATGGATGCCCTTCCCATCCAGGAAATAGGCGAGCCCGACTATCGCTCCGAGGTTGATGACGTCTTCCACGGCTGTGGGCACGATGGCCACACAGCAATGCTTCTCGGCGCCGCGAAATACCTGAGCGCCAGTGGCTCGTTCGACGGCACAGTCGTCTTCATCTTCCAGCCTGACGAGGAAAACGGTAGAGGAGCAAAAGCAATGATCGACGACGGTCTCCTCGAGCCTTTCCCGCTGTCCGCCGTCTATGGGCTTCACAACAAGCCGGGGATCCCGGCGGGTGACTTCGCGACACGGGTCGGCCCGATGATGAGTTCCGAGGATCTGTTCGAGATCACCATCAATGGTCGCGGCGGCCACGCCTCTGCCCCTGAGCGACTCATCGACCCTGTAGTGATCGCAGCAGAGATCATCCAGGGTCTACAGACAATCGTCTCCCGTTCGGTCGCGGCGACCGAAACGGCCGTAGTTTCCGTCACCGAGATCATCACCGACGGTGCCCGCAACATTGTCCCTTCCACTGTCGTGGTGAAAGGTGACTGCCGCACCTTCTCGACCGCAGTCCAAGAAACCGTCGAACGGCGGATACGCCAACTCGTGGACGGCATCAGCAGCGCACACGGCGCATCGGCAACCGTGGACTACAGCCACGAATTCATCCCCCTGGTGAACACTTCCAACGAAGTGGCTGCCGGCGTGTCTGCAGCAACAGCGGTGGTTGGCATCGAACGGGTCGACAGCAGCTGTTCTCTCGTCACTGCCTCAGAGGACTTCGCCCAATACCTTCAGTTGGTCCCCGGGTGCTTCCTCGACATCGGCAACGGGGTAGACGGGGCGCAGGGAAACACGCTTCACAACTCCAACTACAACTTCAACGACGACGTCTTGACCATCGGCGCGGACTTCTGGGTGCAGTTAGTCGAAGAGCAACTTCCAACCACCTAGATCGGCCGGTCAGGACGCGTCGTCGGCCGGGTAGGTGCCGAGCACCAGTAAGGAAACCCCGATCATGAGAGTCCACAGGATTGGTGGGATGCCGAGCGCAAACCAGAACAGGGTGACGGCAAGTCCAACGATGACGACTCCCCCGACAACCGGAATCGTCGCCCAAAAGACAACGGGCCGTATCCACCCGGACCGATACGCTATGAAGCCGAGCACAGTCAGAGCGACACCAAGCCCACCGAGCCCAACCAGAAGTATCAAGGTCTGACTGGTCGACGCCCACGACGCTGACTTCGATACGGCCTCCGACACTGTGAGAGCGCCATCTGCGACTTGGCGAGCCCAGATCCACACAGGAACGCCGAGAAGGGCGGCAACTCCGAATCCCACCGCCGATGCTGTAAGCCCGGCCGTGACTACAACCATGCCACCACTGTCCTTTGCTCCCGGTGCACGACGCAAGGCCAAAGCAAGAACCAACAGCAAGGCCGCCACCCCAAGAAGCAGGACCAGCGACGCCAGATAACCGCCACCGGCGTCGACGATATTGGAATAGAACGGCGCAAAGTATTCCGGTCTTGCGTCGTAACTGGGGAAGAGATTCAGAGCGAATCCGGCAATTACCGGAATTAGGAGCAGAAGCGTCCCCGCTGTCCTGGTCGAGTCGAGCAAACCACGCCGATGCTCGGTATCGGAACTCACTAGCCCCCTTATAAGGAGCAGGTCCGAATCTAGCCGGGGGAGATCTTCTGCCGGGGGTGACTAGTCATACTGCGTTTGCTGCAGCGTAGTCCTCAACTAAGGGCGCGAAAAGGTCGATATTGACGGCGAAATGGTCAATAAGACGATCCCAAGCTCGACGACAGATGTCGCAAGGAGGTAACGACCATGTGGAAGTCCCGTAACAACGCAGGTGGGGTTCACGTGCCTGCCGGCGGCTCTGTAACTGCCATATTCCCCCCGATAATGCGCCTTGGCGCGATTCTGGGTGCCCTGTTCCTCATTAGCGCGCTGGTGCTGACCGGAAGCCGTGGTGCGTTCAGCGCAACCACGAGTAACCCGGATAACGCATTCACCGCTGCCACAATTGCACTCACAGATGACGATGGCGGAACAGCAATGTTCACCGTGAGCGGAATGGAGCCGGGTGACACAGCCGAGGGCTGTATCACGGTTACGTACACCGGAACGGCCGATCCGCTGCTGGTCAAGATCTACCAGAACGCCTACTCCGAAGCTGACGGAGCGGCCGACGGCGCCACTCTCGACGACGCAATATCCCTCGATATCGACCGTGTCGATGACTGCACCGCCAAGAACAAGGACGCCGATCTCGTGGTTGGCACGATTAGCGCCAACGCCGCCTACACCAACTACTCGAACGGTCTGTCGACCGGATGGGACCCGGCTGGAAACTCCAACGAGAGCTTCCTCTTCACCGCGACCTTCGTGTCCGGTGGAAGCGACAACCTTCGCATCGGTGACAGCGTGACCAACCTGATCTTCACTTGGGAGACCCAGACTTAAAAGCCGAATAGGAGAGAGTAAGGCGACCGGGGTGAGCACGTAAGTGCCCACCCCGGTTACCTATGGAAGTAGCTCAGAATGGCATCTGTCACCAAGAACCAAGGACGAGTGAGCGACCAGGCTTCTCGAACTACCGAGCTAGAGCTGACGCTCGACTCCGCGACCCAGCCTCAACACATAGAGCCCACCCCCTTCACCCCAAGTCCGACGACACAGGTCGGGTTGTTCTCGGTGGGTCTTCTTGCTCTGTTCATCGTCTTTGGAGTGACCTGGGGTGCTGTCTGGGCCTCCGTTCCGGCTCTCTTCCCCGGGTGGACTTCGGCCGCGATCATGTCGGGTTCGATGTCGCCCGTGATCAGTACCGGCGATGTCGTGGTTGCTTCGTCGTCAGACGGCGAGAACCTCGGCGTGGGCACCGTCGTGATGTTCGAAGACCCTTCTCAACGCGGCTATGTCACCCACCGGATTGTCGAAGTCAACGAGGATGGGACGTATACGACTCAGGGCGACGCCAACCCAGGGGTCGACTCGACGCCGCTGTCACCCGAACAGGTGGTGGGCACCGGGCGGATCCTGGTGCCGTTCATAGGCCTCCCCTACGTCTGGATCTCCACCGGGGAGTGGCCGAGGGTTGTTTTCTCGGGGCTGGTAGTTCTGCTCTCCCTGTGGTTGTCCCGCTATGCGTTCATCGACCCGTTCAAAGTGTCGACTCGGACCGCAGATCATCCCGCTCATGGATCGGACTAGAAAACGGGGCACCACCCCTGTCCCGGTCACATTCGTTCTCGCCGCCGCCTTGGTTGCTTTCGAAACCACCGAGGGCTGGAATCAGGACCAGAAGGGCTTCGGTGTGATCGCCACCTTCAAGGGCGCCTGACGAACTAACAAAACCTGATCCCGCTCGCACGGCATCCAACTGATCCGATACGCTGCCCCGAGTGAGCGACCGGCCCTCTCATCCATCCAGTGATGTTTCTGCAGAGATCGACCTGACCAGCCCCGAGTTCCAGGACTACGACGGGACCCTTTTCCCGGAAGCGCACCAATACGACCTGAGCCGTCTCTGGTCGCAATCGTCCCTGCGTGGTCTGGCGGCCGTCGCCATCGCGCTGGTCCTCATAACCGCGCCCAGCACGTCGCCACGACTCCTCGCGGTAGTCATCGCCATCGTGTTGGTCGCATGGAGCGTCGGCGGAACCATCGATCTGATCAAAGGCAAGAACCGCAGCCTCTTTACAACGGCCAAAGTGATCCTCGCTGTCGGCATAGCGATCACGGTTCTGGTCTGGCCCAGGATCACCGTGGAAGCCCTTGGCCGGCTGGTGGGAGTAGCGCTGATCGTCGCCGGCAGTTCCACCCTTTACAAGGCCTTTCAAGATCGACACGAACGATCCGTGATCGAGTCAGGTATCGGAGGGCTCCTCTATGTCGCTCTCGGGATCGCCCTGGTGATCTCTCCGGGAACTCTCCTCAAGCTGGCCTTGCTCGGGCTCGCCATCTACTGGTTCATCGCCGGCGTGCTCACCGTGATCACCAACGTGCGCGCCGATGACACAGAAATTCGACCAACCGAGACCTGGCAGTCCTTTCTCAAGTGGGTGCAATCACGCCCGAACACGGTCGACGATCGTCAGCAGCTCTATTCCAAGATTTTCTACGAAGGCGAGGAAGGGCCGCGCAGACTGTCCCGCTTCTTCGCACTGATGGCCTTCGCCACCACCATCGCCTTCTTTGGCATCGTGGGTGACTCCACCGCCGTGGTTATCGGAGCGATGCTTGTCGCCCCGTTGATGACACCGTTGATGGGAACATCGCTTGCCATGGTGATGGGCTGGCCGAGGCGGGTAACGATCACGGGATTGGTCGCCCTCGCCGGAATTGCCCTCACGATCGGGCTCAGCATTCTCTATGGCTGGATCGTCGGTTTCGAAATCTCGCCAGAGCTCAACACCCAGGTGGCATCGCGGATCCAACCAACCCTCACCGACCTGATGATCGCTATCGCCGCAGGAGGCGCCGGCGCCTTTGCCATGTCCCGACCCGACGTGTCCGACTCCCTTCCCGGCGTTGCGGTGGCCATAGCCCTTGTACCGCCGCTCTCGGTCGTGGGTTTGATGATCTCTCAGAACGATTGGTCCGAAGCGCTTGGAGCAATGCTTCTGTTCACGACCAACCTCGTGGCAATCCTGCTGGTGGGAGCGCTGGTCTTCGTCCTGACTGGTGTGGTCCCGATGTTTCAGCTCACCCAAAACAGGAATCGGGTGCGGCTCAGCCTTGGGATGGCCTCCGTTCTCGCGGTGATCGTTGTCGCGGTGCTGGGTGTCAGCACCGAGTCGTTCAATGCCGAGATAGCGGGGACCAACTCCGCAAATGAGGCCGTGGACCAATGGCTCGATGGAGTTGACATGACCGCCGTACAGGTGATTGTCACCCCCTCGGAGGTGGCGGTCACCGTAACGGGGCCAGACGAGCCACCTCCCATCGAAGAGCTGGCATCACTGCTCGAGGCAGAGTTGGAAGAGCCGGTCGATGTCAGCGTGAACTGGATACCGAGAACAACCTATGAGTTCACAACTCCCGACGGGTCATAGGGCCCTTGTCTAGTGTGACCTTCCGATGAGCGACGAAAACGGCCCCCTAGAAGACGGCGTAGAAGAGAAGTCGTGGGTTCGGGTCTGGATGCCACGAATTGCCTTCGTGGCTCTGATAACCGTTGCGATCGGTGCGATCTTCACATGGGCGTTCGTTCAGGTCTCGAGCTTTCTCCTGACCATCGTGATGTCGCTCTTCCTGGCATTTGCGCTGGCGCCTGCAGTAGATCGCCTCGCCCAAAGGGGGTGGCGTAGAGGCGTTGCCACAGGCCTGGTGATGCTTATTGCTGTGCTTATTGGCGTCGTCTTCATTTTCGCGTTCACTTCGCTGGTCGTGGAGCAGGGCGCATTGATCGCCAACAGGATCCCCGGGTGGGTTGATGCACTCTTCAAGTTCCTAAATGAGGAGCTTGGGGTCGAGATCAGTCGCGCAGACGTACTCGCACAGGAAGAGGCAATAAAAGATTGGCTCCTCTCATACTCCGATGACGCGGTGGCCCTTATCGCCGGGGTCGGAGGCACCATTCTCGGAGCGGTATTCGGTGCCCTCACCATGGGCCTGTTCGTTTTCTACATGACCGCCGAGGCCCCAAGTTTGCGACGAGCGGTTGTAAGGCCCTTCCCGAAGCACCAGAAGGAAAGGCTGATCGCAATCTGGGACGAAGCCTCCAACCAGACCGGGAACTACATCTACAGCAGAAGTCTCCTCGCCGGCTTTTCTGCGGTCTTCCACACCATTGCCTTCTTGATTCTCGGTCTGCCGTCGGCCCTGGCGTTGGGTCTGTTCGTGGGTGTCGTCTCCCAATTCGTCCCCAACATCGGGACCTACATCGCGGGCGCGCTACCGGTGATCGTTGCTCTCGCCTCCGGCGACGTGACACAGGCGATATGGGTGATTGTCATCATCACCGTCTACCAACAATTCGAAAACATCGTTCTCGCCAACAAGATCACGGCGCAAACCATGGACCTGCATCCCGCGGTGGCCTTTGGGTCGGTGATAATCGGAGCCAACCTCCTCGGCGCAGCCGGGGCGCTTCTGGCGTTGCCGGTGGCAGCAACAATCGTGGCGCTCATCACAGCATCCCTCGCACACCGGGATGATGAAGCCTTGCCCGACGATTCCGTCGAGTCGGGGTTCATCGCACCGGAATAGCGGCACTCGCTGTTCCCAATCTCGTACGTCTCCGGTAGATTTCAACGGGTGGCGAAGCAATGACCGAATTCCACTACGAGCCTCTCTCATATTTGGACGCGTCGTTCCTCGCGCTCGAGACTCGATCAAACCACTTCCACGTTGCCGGAGTGGCCCTTTTCGATGCCTCGCCTCTCAAGGGGGAAGACGGGGGCATAGACATCGAGCGAATCCGGGCCCACGTTTTCTCAAAGCTTCAGTACATCCCGCGCTACCGGCAGCGACTCGAGCATGTCCCTTATGACCGCAAGCCGGTATGGGTCGACGATGCCCACTTCACATTTGACTACCACGTACGTCATACATCCCTGCCCCGACCCGGGTCCGATGCCCAGCTGAAGGAGCTCGCCGGGCGCATCGTCTCCACCCAACTCGATAGGAATAAGCCACTCTGGGAGCTGTGGGTAGTCGAGGGCATCGAGGGCGACAGATTCGCCATAATCGCCAAGATCCACCACGCGATGATCGACGGCATCTCCGGAGTCGATCTGACGACGATCCTGATGAACGTTGTGCCAACCTCAGACATCGAAGAGGCGCCCGGATGGACACCTCGTCCTGCCCCCACACCCGCCCAGCTCGCAGTGTCCGAGGCCGCCCGGACCTCCCGGCGACTGATCGATCGGCTTACCCACCTCTCCGAGACCCTGCGAGATAGGCCCAGGGTGAGTGAGGCCACAATCGCCAAGACCATTGCCGCGTTGACATCACTCCGCTCTGGCTGGCTCACCACCGCCGACCGCACGCCGATCAACCCCGACATTGGCCCCAACCGGCGCTTCGACTGGACAGACCTTCCCCTCGACGAGATTAAGGCCGTCAAGAACGACCTTGGTGGCTCGGTCAACGACGTCGTGCTCGCGATCGCTGCCGGGGCAATCCGAAGTTTTCTCATCGAGGACCGGGGCTTCGACGTCTCAGAGACCGAGTACCGGATAATGGTTCCTGTCTCCACTCGTCGGGCAGATCAGCGGGGCGCATTGGGAAACCAGGTGGCCATGTGGCTGCTCGATCTGCCCATCGAGGAGGCCGATCCGCGAAAACGCTACGAATTGATCAAGAAGCGGACCCGAAATCTCAAGGAGACCAATCAGGCGCTGGGCGCCGCGACACTGGTCGAGCTGAGCTCGGGCACACCAATCACCCTTCTGTCTCTCGCCAACCGGGTGGTCGGATCGAGGATGCGGCCGTTCAACATGACGGTCACCAACATCCCGGGACCACAGTTCCCGATGTACCTCCTCGAGTCCGAGATGCTCGCCAACTACCCGATGGTGCCGCTCTGGTCGCAGCACGGCGTGGGCATCGCCCTTTTCTCTTACAACGGAGCGCTCTTGTGGGGAGTCCAGGCCGACTACGACGCCTTGCCGGACTCCGGGTCGTTCATTGCCAGGATTCAGGAATCTTTCAAGGAGCTTCAGGAACTCACCGAGTGAGCCAGCTTGACCTCGCCGATGGTCTCCGTCTGCTCCATACCACTCACGACGGAGAGCATTTCGGCCATCCCTCTCATCTTCGCTTCGGATGGGCTGTCCTCGATGAGGCCGACGACGTCGACGACGCGGTGCGCCTGGTATCGCTGACCATCAGACACGTGGCCGAACTAGGTGGAACACCCGACAAGTACCACGCCACCGTCACGGAGTTCTGGGTTCGTCTGCTCGCTCACCTGCGCACGACCTATCCCGGCGCCAGGTCGGTGGAAGAGATGGGCGAGGTACATCCGCCCCTTCTCGACGCGGATCTTCCCTCCCTGTACTGGTCAGATCTGGACGGCGACGCGAAAACGACCTGGATCGAGCCGGACTTGATGCCGCTGCCGTGACACTGCTCGCCGCATTAATCGGCGCAGTGATGATTTCGTTCTCGGCCATTTTCTTCGCACTCTCCGAGGTCGACCCCATCACAGGCGCTTTTTTCAGGTTCGCCTACGCGATCCCCGCCCTTGCGCTGCTCTGGTGGGCTCGCAAGGACCAGGACCATCGAACCCGTGCGAAGCGGTGGCTCGCATTTGGCGCGGGAATTGCACTCGGCATCGACGTCGCGCTCTGGCACATGGCAATCGACCAGATCGGAGCCGGCCTCGCCACTCTTCTGGCCAACTCGCAGGTCGTATTCGTCGCCGTGGCCGGATGGCTCTTTCTTGACGAGCGGCCATCTAATCGCGTGCTCGCGGCAATTCCCGTGGTGCTCCTTGGGGTCGCAATGGTCTCCGGCATTGGGCAGGCCGAGCCGTTCGGCAACAACCCGATACTCGGAGCGGCGCTTGCCCTTCTCGCCGCGGTCTTTTATGCATCCTTCCTCCTCGGATTCCGAGCTTCGAACGACGTCAAAGCGCCCGTGGCGGGGCCGCTCATGGACGCGTCGGCGGGGGCGATCGTCTCGCTGCTCGTGATCGCAGTGCTCGGCCCCGGTATCGACTTTTCGCCAACCTGGCCGGCCCACGGGTGGCTGCTGGCCATAGCCCTCGGCGCTCAGGTGGCAGCATGGATGCTGGTCTCTTACGCGTTACCCCGTCTCCCGGCGGCAGAGACCTCGACGATCATCCTCATTCAGCCGGCCCTGACCATCCTCTGGGGCTCCATCATCTTCAGTGAACAGCCATCAGCTGTGCAATGGCTCGGGATCGCCCTTGTGCTCTTGGGAGTTGGGTCGGTCGCCGCGGCGAGGGCTCGAAGCACGCCTCAACCGGAGGCTTCAGCCGCCTAGCACGACAACGAGGAGGCTCCCGGTTGGTCCCTCGACCACCGCGATCCCCACCCTGTCGTAACTTGAGATCGACAGCTGGCCGAGCCCGGTCGGCGAGTCGAGCATCGCCTCGAATGCGGCCCGCGGGCTGCTCGCCAACGCCAGGTTTTCACCGGAGAGAGCCAGCCGGATGTCGGTATCGGCCAGATCATCTGCGGCATTGCCTCCTGGCGGAGTGTCACGGGAGATCCGTCCCGATGTGTACATGGCGACTCCGCGGTCTTCGGCGACTACAACAATTCCAGAGCTGAGGCCAAGGGCACCCAGGCCTTCCCCAGCCCGATACTCGTTGATCCATCCGAGCACGTCGTCAGTTGCGTCGCGGACCTGGCGCACCTCATCGTCGAGTGCCGGAGGAATCGTCAGAACCTCATTTCCCTCGGGAACCGCCCTTGCCGATCCGAACAGAGACTGCAGAGAGGCGAGGGAGCCGAGCACGTTGCCACTTGCGAACCGCTCAAAGGTCGCTTGGGGGAGGGCATCCGGCCCTGCGATGGCCGTCACGATGCTCGAGTCATCCAGGGCCTCGTCCCATGAGTCAGGCAGCGGAAACGCCCTTGCGACATTGATGACAACCAACAAGATCGCGATGCCCCAGCCTGTCGCCACAGCCGCGCCCCCGAGACGGTTTGCCAGGTTGAGGCCCGGGAGCTTCATGACCTTCGACAGATAGTGGGCAGCGAAACCCATCGCGATTCCGAACAGCAAGAAGAGGACAATCCCGGCTCCGACCCCGGCAACCTCGGGCGACACACCAAAGCGGTCAGTGAGGAAAGCGCCGACAGGCCCGCTCAGCCGAAATGCGATCCAGATGCCCGCAAAGAGCCCAACAAGGTCGAGAACCTCACGGACGAGGCCCCGTCTGTAGCCACGAACTAGAAGCCCGGCGAGAAAGAGCCCGAGTATGAAGTCGACCATGAGAGGTACTTGCTAGCCGCTATCGCCCCCTAAACCCGGCTTTCCAGTCTGAGTACCAAGTACCCAGTACCTAATACCTACGTATCCGAACCTTCGATTCGGATTCGCATTCTCTTGTTCGCCTTCCCCTTGGACTCGGTTTTAATCACCTTCACGGTGCCAACTTCGAGTGTCGAGGCAACGTGGGTGCCGCCATCGGCCTGTCGGTCCAACCCCACAATGTCGATCACACGAATCTCCTCGACCCACTCGGGGATGAGGTTGACCTTCGTCCGAATCAGGTCCGGATCTTTGAGCGCTTCCTCACGGGCCATATAGAGGATCTCGGTCGGATACCCACTGGTGAGCTCCTCATTCAGTTTCCTCTCGACCTGCTGGCCAAACTCGACGGAGATGGCGTCCAGTTCGAAATCCATACGGGCCTCGCCCGGCGTCATGTTCCCGCCGGTCACCTTTACGTCGAAGTCGCGGAAGATCACACCGGAGAGAGCATGAAGCGCGGTATGGGTCTTCATCGTCAAATAGCGACGGTCCCAGTCGATCAGTCCCTCTATCGCGGCACCAACGTCCGGCAACTCGGCTCCCTCGGGCACAGCGTGAAAAGGCCGGCCGTCTTTGCGGAAGGTGTCAAGCACCTCCACCTCTCCCCCGTCCCAACGGATCACACCGACATCTCCGGGCTGACCGCCGCCACGGGCGTAGAACACAGTCCTGTCCAGGTAGAGGCCGCCTTGGCTTACCTCGACGACGTTGCCTTCGGCCGTGGCCAGATAGGCATCCTGAGATGCGAGTTCCGTGGTGGGTCCTGATCCTGCCATCGGCGAAGGCTACCGAGACGTCGCTTCGTCTGGAACAAACGGGTCACCATGGCCGGGAACGATCAAGGTCGACACCTCGAGGACTCGGGCCCGGCCGACATGGAGGGCATCAGCGTCGGTTGCGAGCGGGTCGTCGTATGGAGCTGTCTCGTACCACCAGAGATGAGTGAAGGCGATGGTGTCATCCCCCGCATTGACCAAAGTGGTGATGTCCTGGGCAGTGTGCCCCGGGGTCTCCATGAGACTCACTCCTGGCGCCACCGCGAATCCCTCCGCTGGTCGGGCGGTCCAAACGTCGTCTTTGTAGATCGCCCAGTGGTCATGAACCCTCGCATTGGGGAAGAGCGCGATGTTGATGGTGTGATCGGGATGATGGTGAGAAATGACGATGTCCGTCACATCATCCGGGTTATGACCCAACTCCCGGATCGGATCAAGTATTACGGAAGTCGACGACACCATGCCGGGATCGATGACGATCAGCGCACCCTCGGTCTCGACAAGAGAAACAGTCGAGGCCACGCGATCTCCTCCGTATCCGGCGCTGAGAAGATGAAATCTGGCCATGCCTGCATTCTGGCCGAACTCCTCGTTTGAGAGGAACCCGCGCTTCAGCCGGAGACGGGAAGAACAGCCACCCCCATCACCGTTCGGTCGCCAAACACGTAGTCGAGGCGACTGCCACGAGTATCGAAGACAGTGAGTCCTCTAATCCCCGGAACAAGCACGAATCTGTTGTCGGATGACCATGCGATCTGGGCCACGCCGTTGCGCGGCTCAGCCTGAACCACCGCAGAGTCACCCTCAATCGGAAGGACAAGGAGCCCGGCTTCGCCGAGAACGGCGAGCTTTCGCCCATCTGGAGAGATAGCTGCTGTAAGGGGCTCGCCTACCACGGCAAAACGATCCCCGAAGTCGCGGTTGTTGGCGACTGCACCAACGAGCTTGACCTCCCCATCAAAAATCACCAACCAACCGCTCTTGTGCGATGTGAGCAGACGTCCTGCTTCGGATCGCTTCTCCCCGCCGTCCGGTCTCAACAATGTCACCAATTGACCAGCTTGATCCTGGATCGCGAATCCCCATTCGCCCCACGCAGCCAGACCTCCGCCGTCAGCTTCAACAGTCGCGAACAACTCCGGGTCCGAACTCGCTATGTCCATTGTCCAGATGCTGAGCACACCGTCTTCGAAAGTCGTGTAGGCAATCGAGCCCGGAATCGAGTCGTGCCACGCGAACCCGGTTACTCCAATGTCAACGAGTCGGGCCGCTTCGGGCACCCCGACCGCGAGTCCGCTGAAAGTCTCACCGGGCACAAAGTGCATGGTTGCTATGCGACGGCCGCCCGCGTCGAAAGTCACTTGCTCCCGGGTGGTCGCAGTGCCCAGCGGCACATCCCGCTCGTAGCTGGGCCCGCCTACGGGCCAGATCGAGTAGTCGAGAGTCCTTCCATCCGAAGTGGTGATGGCGACGATTCCGTCCTTGAAGCCCGGGACGACCTCCCCGATGCCCGCCTCGGTGACTTCAGGAACACCATCGTCCGCCTCAGGAGCCGGCGACGTCGGCAATGGAGCGAACCCGAACAAGAGAAACGCCAGACCGAAGCCGATGAACAACCCCGCCGCCAGCCAACCCCACCTGGAACTGTTGTCGCGAGACTCCGAAGCACTTTCGAGCCCATCAGCAACGACTTTTGTCTGATCGACCACCACGTCACGCTACGCCAATCTCGTGTCTTAGGGCACGTTCCTTGTGACACAGGAAAATCTAGGGGGTAAAGTTCCCGGCTACGGCGGGCCTTGCGCTGCGCCGACCAAGCAAATGGAGGAAGGCAAATAATGAAATTCAAGAGGAGTATGCGTCTCGTCGCCGCTCTTGGTGCTCTTGCCCTCGTCGCCGCTGCATGCGGTGGCACCGATTTTGAGGCTGGCGCGCTCGGCGCCGTCACAGTCGAATCGGGCGAGGCTGTCGAGATTCGATCGCTAGAAGCGATCAGCGGTGAAGTCGCATTCCTTGGCATTCCCAATGAGAACGCCACCCGTATGGCCGTAGACGACTTCGGCCAGATTCACGGTCATGATGTCAATGTCGGTACCGGTCTCGACGACCTCTGCTCGGCAGATGGTGGTCAGTCGGCAGCCCAGACCATCGTTTCCGATGAGCAGGTTGTCGGTGTCATCGGCACGTCGTGCTCCGGTGCGGCTGCAGCGGCGTCGCCGCTGATCAGCGAAGCCGGACTGGTCCTGGTTTCTCCGTCTAACACGTCACCAAGTCTGACATCGGACCTGGCTGGCAATGTTGCCGAGAACTGGAACGCCGGCTACTACCGGACCGCTCACAACGACCTCTTCCAAGGTCAGGCAGCGGCGAACTTCGTGTTCGACAATCTCGGCCTGCGAAAGGTCGCTCTCATTCACGACGGTGACCCATACACCAACGGTCTCACGACTGCATTCCAGAATGCATTCGTCGAGCTCGGCGGCGAAATCGTGGTTCACACTGCTGTCGCAGTCGGTGACACGGACATGGTTCCGGTGCTCACAGAAGTTGCAGCAGGCGGGCCAGAGCTCATCTTCTTCCCGATCTTCCCGGCTGAGGGCACGTTCATCGTGCAGCAGATTGGTGGAGTCGCGGGTCTCGAAGATGTCGTGCTCATGGGCGCCGATGGTCTCAGCGTTGAGAACTTCATGAATGTGCCGGAGACCGAGGGCATGTACTTCTCGGGTCCCGACACCAGGTTCGACGAGAACACCAACGAAGCGACCGGCGTCAATGGCGTGGACTTCCTTGCTGCGTACGACACCCAGTGGGGTGGCGCACCTTCGGCCGACTTCTGGGGTCACGCGTACGATGCAACGACAATGCTGCTCACTGCCGTCGAAGCAGTAGCAGTTGTCGATGGGGACACCATCCACATCGACCGTCAGCTGCTTCGTGACGAGCTCTCGGCGACGTCTGGCTTCAATGGCCTAATTGGATCGATTACCTGTGACGAGTTCGGCGACTGTGGTGCAGCCGTCATCTCGATCTTCCAGCACAACAACCTGGATGATCATCAGGCATCGAAGTCCAACATCCTGTACACGTACTCAGGCTGAGCTGGATTCGTAGTTGATTAGAAGAAAACCCCGATCCCGGACCCCCGGGGTCGGGGTTTTCTCTTAGTGTCACTGCTCACGTGACGGCATCGACGACAACGCCTTCAAGGAAGGGACGTCGGTTCAGGTTCAACTGGGTCGATAGCTTTCTTTGGTTCATCCGGATAACGGCCATCATCACGATCGCCGTTGGGATCACCGGGTCGGTGCAGCATTTCATTGCCGGTGAGGGACCGACCCTCGAACAATGGCGAGATCTGATCATCTCGTCGATCTCTACCGGTGCGATGTATGGGCTAATCGCACTCGGCTACTCGATGGTCTATGGCATCCTTGGTTTTATCAACTTCGCTCACGGCGAGGTCTTCATGTCAGGCACCATGGCCGCCATCATTCCGGCCACAGTCCTGTTCAACACCGGCTTCTGGGATGCCCAACCCGTCCTCTCTCTGATCATCGTCCTCATCACGGCGATGATCACCTCTGTTCTCACTGCGGTGATCGTCGAAAAGGTGGCCTACCGACCGCTTCGGGGGGCACCTCGTCTCATCCCTCTCATCACCTCGATCGGAGTCTCCTTCTTCATCCAATATGCATTCGCCGGACTGTTTGGCGTAGCCATTCGCAGCTATCCGCCGCCTCCCGGCAACCTGACCGAAGACATCATTATTTTCGGCGTACCGATCGAAGGGACCAAGATTCTTGTGATCATTGTGGCGATCCTCGCAATGATCGGCCTCTGGTATTTCGTGACGCGGACCAAGACCGGAAGAGCGATGAGAGCCGTGGCAGAGGACAAGGAGATCGCCGGCTTGATGGGGATCAATGTCGATCGCACCATCGTGACCACTTTCATCGTTGGTGGCGCCATGGCCGGAGTGGCCGGGCTTCTCTGGGCCCTGCTCTTCCGCGGCGTCGACTTTCTCACGGGCTTCCTGCCCGGCATCAAGGCTTTCACGGCAGCCGTCTTGGGTGGCATCGGCAACCTGCCGGGGGCCATGCTCGGAGGGGTACTCCTGGGCTTGTTCGAGGGTGTCGGCCCAATCCTGGTGCTGGACGGTCTCGACATAGTCGGAATCGACATTCCCGCGGTTTCCCAGTTGCGTAACGCCGTAGCCTTCATCGCTCTCGTTCTCGTGCTCGTCTTTAGGCCCACCGGTCTGCTTGGTGAACGTCTCGGCTCGGAGGATCGGGCATGAAGCGTGACTTGAAGCACATCCGGGCGCTCGGCCTCATCGCCGGTCTCTCAATGAGCTTCGTTGCCGGGATCGGAATGGTTGAAAAGTTCAACATTCGGGTTCTAATCGAACCGGCCGTGACGATGGGATACCTGGTGCTATTTGTGATGCCGTTCGTCGCCGGATCTCTCGCAGCGCGGGGAGTTCCCAATCCACTGGTCGAACCTGTTAGGGATCCCCGTGCCAATGGCATCAGCGGTCTCATCACCGGGCTGATCGCGGGCGTCTTCACTGCCATCTTCGTCTTGATCATCGATACGTTCGACGTCACCGAGTTCTTCCCCAACATGCGAGCCTCAACGGTTGAGGAAATGACCTTTGGTTTCGGTCTCGCCGTCGGCCTGGTGGTGCTCGTTTTGGCGACCACCGTGATCGGTGGCCTGGGCGGAACGATCTTCGGACTGCCCCAAAGAGTCCGGAGGGGTCTCACGACGGCGGGGGGATGGGTGCTCGGCTTCGCCCTCTTCGAGGTGATCGTCAGTGACATCTTCTCGTTCGCAGACTTCCTGCTCGACTTGATTTATGCCCCACAAGGCGGTCTCGAAATCTGGTCGGCGGTGATCATCGGCGCACTGGCATGGTGGCTGACAGCTCGCTACGAAGGACGCGCCAAAGAGTTTGCATTGACCGTCCGGGACGCTGACCCCAAGAGTCGCATCCGTAGATCAGTCATTTGGGCCGGGATTCTGGCAGCCATCCTGTTGCCCATGTTGCTTGGAGGGATCGTCAACGAGCTTCTCATCAATGTCTCGCTGTTCATCCTGATGGGACTGGGTCTCAACATCGTCATCGGTCTGGCCGGGCTGCTCGACCTCGGCTATGTGGCCTTCTTCGCCGTCGGTGCGTACGGCACTGCAGTGCTCACTTCCACCATGGGCTCTGCAATCGGCCCGGGTTGGAGCTGGTGGATAGCCCTCCCGGTGGTAATGGTTTTCGCAGCCCTTGCCGGTCTGTTCGTTGGCACCCCGGTCCTACGCATGAGAGGTGACTATCTGGCCATTGTCACGTTGGGCTTTGGTGAGATCGTGAGGATCCTGCTTCTCTCTGACTGGCTCACCCCGATATTTGGCGGCGCGCAGGGAATCCGACGCATCCCGGGGATCCCGGTCCCATTCTTGGGCACGATCAGCGGAACCAGACCCGAGCTATTCATTTACTTCATGATGATATTCGTTGGCATCGCCGCGTATATCTCCTACCGGGCGCAGAACTCGAGAGTTGGACGGTCGTGGGCAGCAATGCGCGAGGACGAAGATGTGGCCGAAGCCATCGGCGTCAGCACAGTCAATGCGAAACTGCTTGCCTTCATAACGGGAGCCGTCATCGCGTCTTTCGCCGGAGCACTGTTCTCCGCCAAAGTGGGAACGGTGTTCACGAACTCTTTCGACGTTCTCGTCTCAATCATCATCCTGGTGGTGGTGATCGTCGGTGGCATGGGCAGCATTCCCGGTGTCTTTGTGGGCGCTTTCGTTCTCATCGGCGTACTTGGCGGGCCAAAATCTCCGGGTCTCCTCCAGGAGTTCGCGGAATACAAGCTCCTCATTTACGGAGCCCTGTTGGTGTTCATGATGCTGAAGCGGCCGGAAGGCCTATGGCCGTCAGCGCGAAGATCGAGAGAGCTGCACCAGGAGGAAGCGCTCCAGGACGCCTGGCTGGACAAGGCCGGCGAGTTCGACGATGACGAGTCAGGCGAGGTGACCAGCTGATGGCCCTGCTCGAGATTCGCAACCTTCAGAAGGCTTTCGGTGGTGTTCAGGCCCTCGGCGGCATCGACTTCCATATTGATGACGGGGAGATAGTTTCGGTGATCGGGCCCAACGGTGCCGGAAAGACATCTTTCTTCAACGTCATCTCAGGGATGTTCTCGCCGGACGAAGGATCCATCATTTTTGACGGTGACAACGTCGAACATCACCAGCCGAACGAGATCACAAGACGCGGGATAGCTCGGACGTTCCAGAACGTTCGCCTCTTCCCCAACTTGACAGTGCTCGAAAACGTGATGGTCGGACAACATTGCCGTACCAAACAGGGCATGTGGGGAACCATCCTCCAGACCAAAAAGCAGCGGGCAGAAGAGACGATGATCGAGGAGAAAGCCAAGGATGTTCTCTCTTTCTTCGGGAGTCGCCTCGCGGGCTATCGGTATGACCAACCCGCATTCGCCCTCTCCTACGCCAACCGGCGTCGACTCGAGATCGCCCGGGCGATGGCAACCGAGCCCAAACTGCTGCTGCTTGACGAGCCAACGGCAGGAATGAACCCGAAGGAGACGATCGAGTTGACCGGGTTGATCGGAAAACTTCGCAGCGAGAGAGGGTTCACGGTCGTAGTCATAGAGCATGACATGAAGGTCGTCGAGAACGTTTCTGACCGTGTCGTGGTCCTCGACCATGGTGTCCAGATCGCGCAGGGCAGCTACGACGAGGTGTCGACCAACGAAGACGTCATCGAGGCCTACCTCGGCCGTCCAGCGGAGTCGGAGTGATGGCAGCGAACAAGAAAGTTCTCGAGTTCAGAGGCGTCAACACCCATTACGGCGCCGTCCACATCCTCAAGGACGTCGACTTGGAGATCTACGAAGGCGAGATGGTCTCGCTTCTCGGGGGCAATGCGTCCGGAAAAACGACCACCCTCAAGACGATCCTTGGGTATGTGAAGCCGACCACAGGCTCGGTCCTCCTCAACGGTGAAGAGGTCAACGAGTGGACTACGGCCGATCGTGTCGGGCGTGGTGTGACCATGGTCCCTGAGAACCGTCGTCTCTTCAAACGCATGACGGTCAAGGAGAATCTCGAGATTGGGGCCTACCTCCGCAAGGGCCAGAGTCTCGACGACGACTACGACAGAATCTTTGACCTGTTCCCCAGGGTCAAGGAGCGTCTCGGCCAGAAGGCGGGAACCCTTTCTGGTGGTGAACAGCAGATGGTCGCGATGGGACGGGCGCTGATGGCCCAGCCCAAGGTACTCCTCATGGACGAACCTTCGATGGGTCTGGCCCCGGTGCTGGTTGCACAAAACTTCGAGATCATCCAGCGGATCAACAAAGCCGGCACCACGGTTTTCGTGGTTGAGCAGAACGCCAACATGGCGCTCTCGATCGCCGATCGCGGATACGTATTGCAGACTGGTCGAATCGTCCTCGCCGACACCGCACAGGGTCTCCTCGCAAACCCACAAATGCGTCAGGCGTACCTCGGCGAGGTCTGACCCCCGGCCTTTCCACTGTAATTGGGTTCAAAACCCGTCAAATACGACCCGTTTCGAACCCAATTACGGGAGGACGATCAGTCCGGGTCCGTCTGGTCGTCTCCGTCGTCTCCGTCGTCTCCGTCGTCTCCGTCGTCTCCGTCGTCTCCGTCGTCTCCGTCGTCCAGAACGTCCATCTCCTGAGTGTCGAACAAGCGAGACTGGTCGGGGCTTCTCCTCCTGATCCCGGCAATCAGCTCAGGCGGCTCGGTGAATTCGATCATGTGCTCGCTGGCCTCACGCCACGACTCGCCGAGCATTCTCGTACGCCACACGTGACCGACGATGATTCTGAGAGCAGCGGTTATCGGGACGGCCACCAGCACACCGAGTAACCCGGCTACTGAGCCGCCGATGATCAATGCGAGGACAATGACCAGGGGCGAGAGGTTGACTCGGGCCCGCTGCACCATAGGGGTAATGACGTGATTGTCGACCTGCTGGATGACCACAAAGATGACCACAGCCCATACCGCTTGGGACGGATCACCATTGAGAAGCGCAACCAGAACCGCGAGTGCACCACCCACGATCGGGCCGAGGAACGGAATCAGGTTGAGAAAGCCGGCCAAGATCCCGATGATCAGCCAGAACGGCAGGTCAATCAACCACATGCCAATGCTCGAAGCGATGCCGACGATCACCGACACCAGCAACTGACCCCTGACAAAGGAGCCGAGCGCGGTCCCAACCTGTCCGGCCACGAACGCTGACTCTTCCCGATACTTGGGCGGAGTGGCGTCGAGGGCGCCTTCTTTGAACCTCTCGAGGTCGATGAGGATGTAGATCGCAAGGACAGGAGCCAGGACGACGATCGCAATGCCCTCAGTGACGCCCCTGAGGAACGTGCCTGCTCCGGCGCCAAAGCCGAGGAGCACGTTTTGGATGGTCTCCTGATTGGCCGGGTCGTTCAGCCATAACTCGATCGACTCCTGGCTGAGGAGTTCGTCGAGATCGACTCCAACGCTGGTGGCGAATTGGCGGGCCCAGTCGATGCCCGACTTGTACAAATCGGGCAGCTTCTCTGCCAGTTCGGCGGCCTGGTCTCGCACAGTCGGAAGTACCAAAGCGACCGTGGCGAGGATCAGTGCGAGAAGTACGAGGAAGGCCAGAATTGTCCCGACCACACGCGGGATCCGCAGTCGCTCGAAGGTCTTGACGGCAGGCTGGAGGAGGAAAACCAGACCGGCAGCGAACGCTACTGGCAGCCAAATCACTCGAATCGAGTCGGCGATGATCAAGACGACGTAGCCGAGAATCACAGCCCCGACCGACGCCCAGAGGATCAAAGCGATTCGTTGGAGCCGTTCAGATGGCACGCTGCGTGAGCCTAACTCTCTTCAATCGCCAGGGTTGACCCATCCTCGACCGTGATGACCCATCCCGGCCCCTCGCCGGGAGAGGCCCAACCGTCTCCCGTCTCAACCCAGCTCTCGGGAACGTCGGCCGTCCCGACGACCGTCACTGATACGCCTGCAGCGATCGTGAGCTCGAACTCACCCGAAATGGACGCGACGGCGTCCGTAGGCGGCGACCCGAGCACCGCGGAGCCTGATCCCTCGAGCTGAAGCTCCGTCAGCACCAAACCGGACACATCTGCGTCCACTTCTCCAGAAAGACTCAGATTCCAGATAGGAACCGGCGAGAGCCCAATGTCCCATCCCGAGAACGCATCCAGACCGGCATCTGCAACGGGTGTCAGAGCGATCGCCACGGCGGAGCCCTGGGTCTGTTCCGAGGCTTCGGGAAGCCCGACCTCACCTCCGCCTCGCAGCGAAGTCACGGTGTAGAGAAACCCCTGGTCAGAAGTGCCGACGACGAGCCGGCCGTCGATGTCGGTCGACAAGGCAGCGACGGTCGCCGGCCCTTCTTCGGGACCGTTGAGCCGATTGACCGCCGAGGGCATTGCCTCCCAACCAGCGAAATACCCCCACACGAACACCCCAAGGGCTGCCAACATGACGACAGGCACAAGGGCATCGAGATTCACACCTGACCATTTCCGGCCACGAGCCACGAGCGCGACTATCCCGAGGGTCAGCCACACCGGCCACCAGGCGAGAAAGTCGATGACGATTGCCCGGCTGATGAAACCAGCGGCGATCGCGATGAGGACAAGTACGAGGCCGCCAACCGGCAGCAACCACCCGCGCGGAATTCGGCGATCGGATGGACCCGCGGCGTGGGTCATGCCTCGTAGCCGGTCCCCAGCAAAACGACTACATCTGCGCCCGGCTGCAGATCCTCGTCAGGCAGGGGCTCTACCAATGCCTCAGGAAGGAACTCGAGTAGCTCATTGGCCTCCGCTGAAAAGCCCTCCCGGTACCAGATCCTCGAGGGATCCTGATCGGGGCTGTAGTCGTCAGCGGGAAGAGTCTGGTATCCCGCCTCATCAAGCACCTCAGAGAACCTGCCTGCAGCCCCCCCGGGGGCGCCGGCGTTGAGCGCGACTACTCGCACCTCATCCGGCGGTCGAACCGGAACCGTCGCCTCGGTCGTAGTGGTGACGATGGTGGTGGTGGTTGTGGAAGTCGTCGTGGTCACCACCGAGCTGGAACTGGTTGTCTCGACGAGGGTCGTCGCTGTCGATGACGACGACGTGGATACGGCCTCCGTTGAGCTGTCATCGGCAAGGAGAAACAGGAGCAGGAACACTGCGGCACCGACGAGGAGAATGCCGAGGACCATCAACGCGAGGTCGCGGTAGAAGACACCTGTCGGCCGGTTCGCGTGCCGGCCCTTCTCGGCCATCAGCCTGTCGCCTCGACGGTTGGGGTCTTCAGAGTCATCAACCTGTGAACACGCTTGATGGTCATGGGGTCGAATTCGAGTGCACGACGATCACGAACCAGTGGCCGGAGTATCTCGTAATAGGCAGCGGCGGACAGACCAAGCGCGAATTCGATCGCCTGATCCTTGGGTCCTGGTTCAAGCCACCAGGCGCGCTCGAATTCGAGGACTGCACGTTCCTCACTGCTGAGCATTGCCAGGAGCGTATTGGTGGAGTCGTCTGTACTTGAGGATTTGACTTCGTGTGCAGTGGTGCGCGCTATCCGCGCACCACTGCACACGACGAAAGTCTGGAGCCGGGTACCGGAGTCGAACCGATGACCTGCTGATTACAAATCAGCTGCTCTACCACTGAGCTAACCCGGCGCGCCGTCTTCTAAGGGCGTGCGAACCCTCATTATCTCAAAGGATGCCAGCGCAGCGGAAATGCTGGCGTTGAGACTCTCGCTGTCGCCGGCCATCGGGATCGAAGTGATCACATCACAACGCTTCGCAGTGAGCGTTGCCAGACCCTCACCCTCGGCCCCAATTACCAACGCCACCGGCTCCGTAAGAAGTTTCAGCCCAAATAGCGAGGAATCCCCCCTGGCGTCGAGACCGACCACCCAGAGACCACCCTCCTTGAGTCGGCTCAACGCCTCGGGAATCGAGCCGACGACGGCAACCGGAAGCTTCTCCAGCGCTCCGGACGCACTCTTGAACGCCACTGCCGACAAGGGTGCGGCGCGCCGTGCGGAGACGACCAACCCGTCGATCCCGGCGGCGAGAGCCGTCCTCGCGATGGCACCGACATTGTGGGGGTCCTCGATGTGGTCAAGAACCAGTACCGCAGCCTCCTCCCCCGCGAGCGAATCGAGGGCCACAGGAGAAATCAGAGCGCAGTCGGCCACCACACCCTGCGGCGTATCGGTTTCGGCCTGAGCCCGGACATCCTGAACTGTCTTGACTATGGATGGGTCAAGGCCGGCCACGATTTCGGAAACGCCGGGACGACCCAGCCGCCTCTTCTCCACCCAAAGCGTGCGAATACGGCCCGCCTGCGCCGCAGCCGTCACCGCGTGGATTCCCTCGACCCTATTTCCGTAGCCAGCGGGTGCCATCGGGCCCATCCTCGAGGATCACTCCGGCCTCGTCGAGGCCATCGCGAATCGCATCAGCGTCCTCGAATCTTCGCTCCCCACGCGCCTCCTCGCGCAATCCGATCAAGGCAGCAACGATCTCGTCGGTATCGCCGGTCACGTCGAAGCGCCCGGCCAGAGCGCTCAGGTCGATCGTCGATTCGATGGCTTCGGAGGCGTCGTCCAGACCGAGCACCGCAACGATTTCCTCAACAGCGCCAGCTGTCGCAGAAGCATCCTCACCATTATCGAGCAAGCGATTGCCTTCCCGCACCAGATCAAAAAGAAGGGAGACGGCCTGCGGCGTCCCGAAGTCGTCGTCCATTACCTCGGTGAATCGTTCGATTGCTTCGGGGTTGGCAGGTCCCGGCGTAGCGCGATAGCGGAACCGCTCCACTTTCCCAAGAGCCTCTGCCGACTCGGCCAGGAGCTCCTCTGAATACTCGAGCGGAGACCGATAGTGAGCACGGAGATAGAGCAGGCGAATCGCCTTCCCCCCATGAGCACCGATGAGGGTGCCAAGGTCGACCACCAGACCGGTCGACTTTGCCATCTTCTCGCCGCCGAGATTGACCATGCCGTTGTGCAGCCAGTACCGGCTGAACAGCTCACCCGAGGCCCCTTCGCTCTGGGCGATTTCGTTCTCATGATGAGGGAAGATCAGGTCCGAGCCGCCGCCGTGGATGTCAAAACCGTCACCGAGGTACTTTGACGCCATGGCGGAGCATTCGATGTGCCAGCCGGGACGTCCCGGCCCCCAGGGAGATTCCCATTTCGGCTCGCCAGGTTTGGCGCCTTTCCAAAGGGCGAAATCGAGTGGATCGTGCTTCGCCTCCTCGACCTCGATTCGGACTCCGGAGCGGAGTTCGTCCGGATGACGGCCCGAGAGCTTGCCGTAGCTCTCCAATGACCGCACCGAAAAGTAGACGTCACCTTCGGACACGTAAGCGAGACCCTTCTCGATAAGCGTCGAGATTGTCTCGATGATTTCGTCGACGTGCTCGGTCGCCTTTGGCTCGCTGTCAGGCTCGAGAACGCCGAGAGCGCGGTCCGCTTCGGAGAACCGCTGCGCCATCGTGACTGCAAGCTCCTCCACCGGCTGGCCTGTCTCTGAGGCGGCGGCGATGATTTTGTCTTCGATGTCGGTGATGTTGCGAACGAATGTCACGTCGTAGCCCCGCCACGTCAGATAGCGTCTGATGGCGTCGAAGGCGACGGCAGATCTTCCATGCCCCACATGTGGCTCCGACTGCACCGTCGGACCACAGACATACATTGCAACCTTGCCCTCATCGCGCGTCTCGAAAGGAAACGACTTGCGGCCGAGCGTGCTGTATACACGAAGGCTCACAGGACCGCCTCCAATGTCACAACAGCAAGAGAGGCGATTCCCTCACCTCTCCCGGTGAATCCGAGGCCGTCGGTGGTGGTGGCCTTTACCGAAACCGCTTCTCGAGAGGCACCAAGTGCGCCGGCAAGCTCGTCTCTAATCGCGTCCCGATGCGGGGCGACCCGCACCCCCTCGGCAACGACTGTGGCATCAACATGAGCCACCTTCCAGCCCGAGGCCAGAGCCAGCGTTGCCGCTTTGCGGAGCATGGCCATCGAGTCGGCACCGGCAGATTCGGGGTCATCCGAGGGGAAGTGGTCGCCGATATCGCCCATAACCGCGGCACCAAGCACGGCATCGGTGACCGCGTGTGCAAGCACATCTCCATCGGAAGTCGCCGATACACCCTGATCGAGAGACACGGTCACGCCGCCGAGCACGAGTGGCGGCTCGTCGTTGAAAGAGTGGGCGTCGAACCCCCAACCGACTCGAAAGCCGGGAGGAGAAGTGGTCATTCTTCGATGGGTTCGACTTTGGGCAAGGCACGATCGAGCTTCTTGATCGCCTCTTCCTCGTCGACCTGGAGACTGAACGCCAGTTCCGAGCTCAGTGTGAGCCTCGCCTTGGAGAGCATCCGCTTCAGGGCGGGGCTGATGCCCTTGGTCTGCTGGGAATATGACAGGTCACGGACCACCTCGGCGACCTGGAAGATGTCGCCCGAGGTCATCTTCTCGTTGAGAACCTTGTACCAGCGGCTCCAGTTTGAGCCGGCCTCTTCGGGCTCGCCCTTGAGAGAACGAAGAACCTCTCGCGCCTTGGTCTTGGAGATGACCGGCCGGATCAGGTCTTCGACCTTGTCCAGGGGCACGAGAACGGTCAGTTGCTCGGTCGCGACCTCAATGACGAAATAGTCCTGCTTCTTGCCGTCAAACTCCTGTTTGATCTTCTTCTTGATGGTTGCTGCTCCGTGCTGAGGGTGGACAACCTTGTCACCGACGGAGTATTTGGATGCTGCTTGAGCCATAGACGGTGGCGGAGTGTAACCCCAGTGGGGTTCAATCGAGGATTGTCTCCCATTCCTGCGCCGAGTCGAGCAGTCGGTCGAAGAAAGCCCGCAACTGCCCGGCCCTTGTCTCCCCAACTCCTTCAACTGCGACAAGGGAGGCAAGATCCGCACCGAGCAGCTTGGAAACCGAACCGAAGTGCCTGACTATGTCCTCGCGCACCGCGTCCGGCAGACGTCCGACCTGGGAGAGCACCCGATATCCCCTGGCCTCGGCCGGGTCGTCGAGATCGGGGAACTCCATTGCCTTGCCTACCCGGCTCGGATCCTCCAGCTCTGCGCCGGTGAGCTCTGCCAGGGCATCGAGCGCTTTCCTGACCGAGTTGGATCGGAGTGGGCGGAGATAATCCTGGAGGACAACCCGCTTGGTGAACTCCACACCTGAGAGAAGGTCATTGAGCTGGAGTGTCACGATGTGGCCATCTTCACCGAGGGTCAGCGTTCGCGCCTCGACGACGGCTCCAAGACGATCCACCAACTCGGAACGCTGGAGAACCGTGACGGCGGACCGGTATGTCGACAGCCCGGTGACCTCGAGACGGGTAAGGCGGATCTCCGACTCATCGAGTCTGCTCCGGAGACGATCCAGACTCTGCAGCTCTTGATTGACATGCGCGGTGACTTCTGTGGGATTCGCCAGCTCGAGCTTCTGGCCCATGTGAAACACCGTTGCGACCCTGCGGCCCTCTGAGACGGCAATCACCGGCTTGCCGGTCTGGCTTGCGAGTCGTTCCGCTGTTCGATGGCGGGCCCCTGTCTCGTCGGTGGGCAGCGAACCGTCCGGGACGAAATGGACGTTGGCCTCGACGATGACGCTCCAGGAATCATCGAGGACTACGCCTCCGTCCATTTTCGAGAGCTCGGCGAGTCGGGCCGGTGTGAAGGCTGCGTTATTGAGGACGAACCCGCCCGAGCTGGTAGCGGCGACTGCGCCACCGTCACCAAGCACGACAAGGCCACCCTTGCCCTGTTGGATGATCCGCTCGAGAGCGCGCCTCATTGGTGTGCCAGGGGCAAGACGCTCGAGAATTTGGGTGATGGTCGGCTCGCCCACGTCGGGCAGGCTATCAGGACTTGAGCCGCCAATCAGCGGCTCTTCTCCAATCCGGCCTCGGTCAGCGCATCGCGGAGCCGCATCGCCTTTCCTCCGACAGGGGCTATTCGCCGCTCGAGACCCATCCGGTTGAGTTCGTCCGAGCGGCGTAGTTCCATCGGAATCGCTCGAACCTCACCTGCCAGACCAATCTCTCCCCACGCAGCAAGTCTGCCTAGAGGCCTGTCCAGAGCGGAGGACGCAACGGCCAGCGCCACCGGCAGATCGCAGCCGGGCTCCCCGAGACGCCAGCCACCAACAACGTTGAGGTAGACCTCACTGTCATGAACGTGAATGTCGGCGTGACGGTCGAGGACAGCCAGCACCTGGTTGACCCTTGTGGCGTCGAGACCGCGGATGGAGCGACGGGGCTGGGTTTGTCTGGTGGGTGAGACCAGAGCCTGGATCTCAACAAGAACCGAGCGTCTCCCCTCCACCGCTGGATAGACAACAGTCCCCGGCACATCCGACTCCCAGCCTTCAAGGAACACCTTCGAGGGATCGTCTACGTCCGATAGCCCGTCGGGGCCCATGTCGAACATCCCTGACACATGGGTGGCGCCGAAGCGGTTCTTGTTGCTGCGCAACACCCGGAAACCACGGTCGGGGTCTCCTTCGAGATAGAGAACGACGTCGACCATGTGCTCGAGCATTTTGGGGCCGGCGAGACCACCCTCCTTGGTCACGTGACCGACCAGAACGACGGCAACACCACGGCTCTTTGCCAATCGAACCAGTCGAGCGGCACTTTCCCGAACCTGGGTCACCGTACCCGGCGACGATGAGATTTCCTTGACGCCAACAGCCTGGATCGAGTCCACAACGACAAGGCCGGGTCGGCCATTCTCCGCGGCGGCGATGATGGCGTCGGTGTCATCGTCTGAAATGAGCAGAATCGAGTCGTCTGCGATTCCGAGACGATCGGCTCTCATCGCCACCTGCTGTGCCGACTCCTCGGCGCTGGCCATGACAACTTCGGTGCCTGCCGAAGCGAGCGCGCCGGCGATCTGGAGAAGCAGAGTCGACTTCCCGACCCCGGGCTCCCCACCTACCAGGGTCACCGATCCGGGGACAAACCCGCCGCCGAGGACCCGATCTACCTCCTGCCAGCCTGTCGGCTGTCGTTGCTCGAGGTCGTTTCCCGCATTGGTCAGGCTGACGGTGGACGCTGTCCTTGCTTTTCTGGGACCGGCGGAAGCCTCTTCCACGAGAGGCTCAGAAGTGCCGCACTGGGGGCAAAAACCCATCCACTTCGGGGACAGGTGCCCGCAGGTTTCACATCGGAATGAGGTTGAACCAGCCATCGGGTTAACGATTGCGGCTCTGTACGACAAGAATCAAGACAAGTACGGTGCCCACGATTAGCAAGACCGCGGCCAGAAGCGTCGCGATCGACCAGGGTTCATAAACTCTGACGGCTAACACCAGCATTCCCGTGGCACAATACCGCTCGGAAGGAGGGACGTGGCCTCACACACCTGTGAGCAATGTGGCGCGAATGTGCCGGCAGATGAACAGTTTTGCCCGGTCTGCGGCAACTTCATCGACCCGCTGGCCCGGCCGACGCGCTCAACCTCCGACACCGTCATAACCGTCAGCAGCGACGGGAACTACGAAGAGTTCGGACTCGAAGACCAGCCCCCACCCGACGAAACAGCCGAGGGTGAGACACCTGAACCACCCCGCACTCACTCCTGCCCGTCCTGCGGAGCGCTCAACCCGCCGAACAATCGTCACTGCCAGGAATGTGGCGCCCGGCTGTCCGAGAAACCACTCCCGACGGCGCCCCGACCGGCGGTCCAGGCGACGGCGGGGGTCCGAGCCGCCCTTGCGATCAGTGGTCTCCTTTTCGCCGTCATCATTGGGGCCATCCTCTTCAACATCTTCACCGGAGACGGGCCGACCGGCACCACGATTGCAGCCGTCACGACGACAACGCAGACGGTTGCCCAACTCGGTCCGATCGAGGTTCTCTCCAGCGACTGCACACCTGAGGGAATCGGGGCGTTCGTTTGTGACAACCTGACGTCGGGTACCGATGCCGAATACCAGGTCAGCTGGGAGGATCTCGTCGAAGGCGAAGCAATCGAAATCAGACTCACCTTCCGCCAGCCGATGACGATCACCCGCGTGGACTGGTCGAATCTCGAGGACATCACCAGGTTCAAGCAGAATTACCGGGCCCGCGGCATCTTGATCGATGCCCAAAACGCCCTCCAGCCCTTCCCCAAGGAACTAGAAGATGTCCCCGGCACCCAGACCTTCGGTTATGCCGCAGTCAACGCCAACTGGATCACGTTCACCATTGAGAGCGCCTACAACGCCGAAGTCACCGACGGAAACGTGTTCCGGGAATTGGCGATCCAGGAAATCACGATCTTCGGCCGCCCGGCCAACCCCACTGGCTAACCAGCGAATCCGGCCCGCAGGGCCGGATTTCTCGAATCAGGCGGATAACGGATACCGGACACCTTCTTATTCCTTGATATATGGCTGTCCATCGGCCGCAGGGGGCCTCGCCTGACCCACGACTCCGGCAACAACGACGATGGTCACCAGGTAGGGCGCCATCAACAGGAACTCCGATGGGATGCCGGTGTCCAGAATCGCCAGCTTGACCTGGAGCGAATCTGCGAATCCAAAGACAAGGGCTGCCCCGAGAGCACCCACGGGATGCCAGCGCCCAAAGATCATCGCGGCAAGGCCGATGAACCCGCGTCCGGCCGTCATGTTCTCGTTGAACGCACCAACCGACCCCAGCGTGAAGTAGGCGCCACCGAAACCGGCGATCAGACCACCCAGCATCACGTTGACATAGCGGGTGCGATAGACGTTGATGCCCAGTGTGTCGGCGGCCTTCGGATGCTCACCGACGGATCGACTGCGAAGGCCCCAACGGGTCCTGAACAGACCGTAGGTCATTGCAATCACCAACAGGTACATGACATAAATGAAGATGTTCTGGTCGAAGAAGATTCGCCCGATCACGGGGATGTCACCCAGGAGCGGAATCTTGATGGGCCCCAGGACGCCGGGATTGTTGTATTCGGACGCGTTCTCGACCAGTAGCTGTGCGCTTAAGAATGATGTCAGACCCAGCGCGAAGATGGTGATCACCACACCCGCGATGATCTGGTCGACCCGGTACTTGATCGCGAGCACAGCGAGGGCCAGCGCCAGGATCCCCCCTGCCAGGGCTGCCGCGACAAGCCCGAAAATCGGACTGACGATGCTGCCCATCACAGCACCCATGAACGCCCCGGTGAGCAACATTCCTTCGATGCCGATGTTGATCACGCCGACTCGCTCGCACATGACTCCGGAGAGTGCGCCGAAACAGATCGGGGTGGCCGCGGCCACTGTGGTTTCGAGCATCCCGACCAGGCTCAGCGACTTGCCGGCCGCCGCCCAGCCCAGAAAGGCGAATGCCAGGAGAGCCAACGCCAGGGCCAGGATCACATTGGTCTTCTTGCCGAAGCCCTTTGTGAGCTGAACACCACCAAGGAACGCAAAGACCACGGAAGTGAAGATGGCCAGGCCGCCTGCCGACACGGTGAGGTCGATCTCGCCCGGCGTGTCCCCCAATCGGAAGGTGACGTCGCCTTCGGTGCCGAGAGCGAAGCCAAAGTAGATGACAACGGCAAGCCCGATATAGACAAAGCCGAGGATGCGCGCCCTACGGACCTCCTTCGGGGCTCGAACCAGTTCGACGTCGTCGGCGACAGCTGTCATGTGCCCCACCCCCTTGTCAGCTGTCCGGTCTCTTCGCCACCCTTTACCCGCCAAATCGAGCTGACCAACTCCGGCGCTGCGATGAACACGATGATCAAGGCCTGGATGATGATGATCAGATCGACACCCACGTCAGCCTGGACCTGCATCGCCCGGCCCCCGACACGGAGAGCGCCAAACAGAATTGCGGAGACAACCACCCCCAAAGGATGAGATCGGCCCAATAGGGCAAGAGCGATCGCGTCAAAACCCTTCTGAGCCGAAAACCCGGGCTGGCCATTGCCGAGTACCCCCAGGGTCTCGTTGGCGCCGGCCATTCCGGCCAGACCGCCTGCGATCGACATCACCAGAATGATCGTGGCGCCGACACCGATGCCTCCGTACTTGGCGGCATTGGGGTTGGAGCCAACTGTCCTGAACTCAAAGCCAATTGTCGACTTATAAAGGAGCCAGTAGACAAACCAGGCCACGAGAAGAGCGAGGAAAAACCCGAGGTGGAGACGCATTCGCTCTGCGTTCTCGACAGGCAGCCAGGTGAGAATCTTGGGTAGACGGGCGCTGTCCAGAACGTCCTTCGAGATCGGATCGAATCGACCTTCCTTGACAATTCCCGGCAGCTTGAGCACGTAATCCAGGATCCGAAACGCGACGAAGTTGAGCATGATCGTCACAATGACCTCGTGAGCACCCGTCTTCGCACGCAACAGGCCTGGAATAAAGCCCCAGGCCATCCCTCCGAGAATTCCGGCGATGATGGCAAGAGGAAGATGGATGATCCAGGGCAGTCCCGTGACGGAGAAGCCGACGAGGACCGCAGTAAGGCCTCCGATGGTCATTTGTCCTTCGGCGCCGATGTTGAATAGGCCAGCCTTGAAGCCAATGGCGACCGAGAGACCGGCCAGAATCAGGGGTGTCGCCGCCAGCATGGTCTCGGATATGGAGGCCCAGCCGACGAAAGCCCCCGTGAATAGGGCCTTGTAGGCCGGCCAAACGGAACCGAGCCCCGACGTGAGGATAATGAATACGGCGCCGATGATCAGAGCCGTCAGCACCGCCAGAAGCGGGATGAGGACCAACGACCGATAGTCGATCTTGTCCGGGGCGACTCTCTCCCAAAACGCACTGCGCTGGGGTTTCGGATCCCTTGGTGCGACAGTCAACTGACTGCTCCGGCCATGAAGAGCCCAAGCTGGGTAGCGGTGGCGTCCTCTCCTGCAACCTCAGCCACGATCTTGCCTCGATACATCACGAGAATCCGGTCGGAAAGAGCCATCACCTCGTCCAGTTCGCTGGACACGATCAGGATCGCTGCTCCTTCGTCTCGTTCCTCAACGATGCGCGAATGGATGTACTCGATCGAGCCGACGTCGATTCCACGTGTCGGCTGTGACGCTATCACCAGCTTGACATCCCGTGAGAACTCGCGGGCCACGATCAGTTTCTGCTGGTTTCCGCCGGAGAGGGAAGATGCCGAGATGTCCGGAGAGGGGGTGCGAATGTCGTACTGCTCGATCAGTTCCTTGGAATGACGCCGCGCCTCTGGCCAGTCCATTCTCACACCCTTGCTATAGGGCTCGGAGTAGTAGGAATCCAACACCAGATTCTCGTACAGGTTGAAGTCGAGTACCAAACCGTCTCGCTGACGATCCTCGGGGACGTGAGCAACCGAAAGCTCGTGCAACTCGCGGGGCAAGGCAAGAGTCACGTCCTGCCCGCCCAGCTCGATATGGCCCGCGATCGGCAGCATCAGACCGGTGATGGCTTCCACCAACTCGGTCTGCCCGTTCCCCTGGACGCCTGCCACCCCGACAATCTCGCCGGCACGAACGTCGAAACTGACGTCGTTGACCACCGTATGGAGACGGTCGTCCTGGACCACCAGGTTCTGCACAGAGAGCACGACCTCGCCCGGTTCGGCCGCTTCCTTGTCGACAACAAGATCGACCGGACGTCCCACCATCATCTCGGCAAGGGACTCCTTGGTCGCATCCTTCGGAGTAGCGGACCCCACCACCTTGCCCCTGCGCAGAACCGAGATTCGATCGGCGATCTCGAGCATCTCACCGAGCTTGTGGGTGATGAAGATGATGCCCTTGCCCGATTCCTTCAGACTGCGGACGATCCCGAAGAACTCTTCGACTTCCTGTGGTGTGAGGACTGACGTGGGCTCGTCGAAGACGATGATCTCGGCTTCGCGAAATAGAACCTTGATGATCTCGATCCGCTGTTGAATGCCGACCGGCAGGTCTTCGACCATTGCTTCCGGGTCGACCTCAAGCCCGTATTTTGAAGAAATATCGAGAACCTCGCGACGAGCCTCGTCCATGTCGATCGAGGCAAACGGCCCTCCCACGGGCTCGACACCGAGCACAACATTTTCGGTCACGTCGAAGACAGGAACAAGCATGAAATGCTGATGAACCATGCCGATTCCGGCTGCGATGGCGTCGCCAGGGCCTTCGAAGCCTGCGACCTCTCCATCGACCAGTATCTCGCCCTCGTCGGCCGAGTAGAGACCGTAGAGGATGTTCATCAACGTGGTCTTGCCTGCTCCGTTCTCGCCGAGAAGACCGAGGATCTCACCAGACTCGACAGTCAGATCGACTGAGTCGTTCGCCACAACGCCGGGAAAGCGCTTCGTGACGTTTCGCAACTCAAGTCTCACACAGACCGCCTGGATGATCGAGGACGCCGGAAGCATACCCAGACCGGACCGGGCGCGAAGCGCTGGGCCATAAGGAAAAGCCCCCGCATTTCTGCGGGGGCCTTTCAGTCAGTTAGTCGGTCGAATCAGCCAGTGGCCTGGTCGGCGGGAACGATGCTCCCGTCACGTAGGCCTGCGTCGACCGCAGCCAGCTCGTCAGTCAACGCCGATGGGACGTCGCTGTTAATGGCCCCGAGACCGACACCATCCTCAACGATGGTGTAGAGACGGATGCTGCCTTCGAACGTGCCGTCGGCAACAGCCGCGATCGCCGTGGATACGGCGACGTCGAGGCCCTTGAGGACGGAAGTCAGGATGACATCCTCAAACTCAGGCAGGGTGATGAACCAGTCGGCGTCGACACCGATGACCCACACGTCTCCGAGCTCCTGAGCGAGTGCGGCGGAGCCAACACCCACAGGACCGGCAACGGGGAGGACAATGTCGGCACCCTCGTCCACGAAGGACTGGGTCACATTGCGACCGTTGTCGGCGTTCTCGAAGTCACCAGTGAACACACCGGTCTGCTCTTCTGGGTTCCATCCAAGCGTCTGCACGTCGGTTCCATTGACCGAGTTGTAGTAGCGAACGCCATAGACGAATCCGTCCATGAAGCAGGTCACACCACAAGGGATCTGGATGCCACCGTATGTGGCGACCGTGCCCGTCTCCGTCATTCCTGCGGCCAGATAACCGGCGAGGAAGGCGGCATCGGTGGTTCCAAAGATCGCACCCTCAACCATGGGGAAGGGTGGGTCGTACAGGAAGTCGATGATCTGGAACGCCTGGTCCGGGTTCGCCTCGGCGGCGGCCGCCGTGGCATCGCCCAAAAGGAATCCGACCGTGATGATGATGTCACAACCCGCGTCCATGAACGACTGGATGTGCGGCTCATAGTCGGTGGCTTCCTGCGACTCCAGGAAACTCGATTCCGGGACCGCGTAACCAGCGTCGATGGCGTCTAAAACACCCTTCCATGCCGTCTGGTTGAACGACTTGTCGTCGATACCACCGGTGTCAGTGACCTGACAGGCCAGGATCGGGTCGGGCATCGGTGTTTCTTCGACAGTTGTGGTCGTCTCCACGGGAACGGTTGTCGTCTCCTCGGGAACGGTTGTCGTTGTTGGCGCCGCTGTTGTATCCACGGCCACAGGGACCGTTGTTGTTGTGGTGTCTCCGTCGCCATTGTTGAAGGCAAAGAAGAGGACCGCGGCGAGCACTACTGCGCCCCCGCCGATCCACCACCAAGTTCTACTTTCCACGTGTATTCCTCCGTGTGTTTCTAAAAGAAGCGAGCAGGGGCACCGCCCGCCGGAAACCTAGAATAGTGATCACGAACGGTCTAGGTCGAACTGAGCGGCACCGGTTTCACCCAGTAAATCCATGGGATCGAAATCAACGTCACAACTCCCTTGAAAATGACGTTGACCCAGAAGATCGAGACCGCCACCTCCACCGGAAATACGCCGAACCAGGTGGCCAAACCGACGAAGATCAGCGAGTCGACCGGAATGGCTATCGCGTTGGAAGCGAGGACCCGGCCCCATTGGTAACGCTTGCCGAAACGCTTGACCCAACGCTGATATGCCTCGGTGTCAATCAACTCGGAGACGACTTCGGCCACGATCGAGGCCACCACGATTCCCCACACCGGCGCCAGCACTTCGCCAAACTCGAGTTGTGGGCCGGTGAACTCATCGGCTGGGAGCTTGGCGACGAGCCAGAAGTAGCCGGCCATGAAGATGTTGATGGCGGCAGCCAGGAAGATCAGAGTGTGAGCTGCCGATCGTCCCGCGATCTTGTGTGTCATGTCACGCAGGGTGAAAGTGAACGGGTAGACCAGGGTTCCGGCATCGACGGCGTACCCGCCAATGGCGATGATCCGGAGGCTGCCGATGTCGGCCAGCATCTGAGCGGCGATATAGGCGCCGCCCACGATCAACAGGTTCCGGATCCCTTTCTGCATCGCGGGACGAGAGTAGGCCTACATCACCGAGCGGATGGCGGCCGCGATCTCAGCCGGGACTTCCTCCTGGACGAAGTGACCGGCATCGGTGGAAGTGACTTCAGCCTGCGGGAGTAGACGGGATGTTCGGTTCTTCAGACGCCCCAGCACCGGATCGGCGTCGCCCCAAACGATGGCTGCCGGCCCATCGAAAGCCTCGAGGAACGCCTGCACCTCGCCCATCGGCTCCACCGTGGAGTGATTCATGTCGTCGGGAACCATGCGCACCAACGCCACAGGCGCCTCGTTTCCGAACTTGCGCTGGAGCGGGTATCGATAGGCCCTGGCGACGTCACCCGATATCGAGTTGCGGTCTCCCTGAAAGAAGCGGATCCCGGATTGAATGAGGCCGAGATTGGTGGCTGTATAACCACCTATACCTGAAGAGAAGAAGCGATGGAACGCGGTCGGCTTGAAGCCAGGTCTCGGCGTGGTGACGCCCGTGTTCAACACCACAGCCGAAGTCATCAAACCGGGATACTGTGACAGCGCCTGCATCCCGATCGGACCACCCCAGTCCTGAACGACAGCCACCACATCCTCCAGGTCGAGTTGGCTGATCAGCGAGGCCATCCAACCTGAATGGTTTCGCATGGTGTGGCCGTATGGAGGAGGACGGTCGGAGAAGCCAAGCCCCATGAGGTCGGGCATGATCAGCCGCAACGGCTCGCCGGCCAACTCCGCAGCCACCTTCCGGTAGAGAAAGCCCCAGGTCGGATTCCCGTGAAAGAGGAGGACCGGTCGTCCATGACCTTGCTCCATGACATGGATGCGCAGCCCCTCGCCCACGTCGACGAGATAGCGGTAAAAAGGGACCATCTCGTCGAGCCACCCGGGAAGCTCCGGAGCCGCTAGTCGTTCCAATTCAGGCGGTCTCGAGCTCTTCGCCGAGATACGCCTTGATCACGTTCGGGTTCTGCTGAACCTCCGCCGGCAATCCGGTGGCAATCGCCTTGCCGAAGTCGACCACCAGGATCCGGTCGGCGATATCCATCACCAGGCCCATGTCGTGCTCGACAAGAATCACTGCAATCCCCAACTCGTCCTGGACGTCGAGTATGAATCGGGCCATGTCCTCTGTCTCTTCGAGGTTCATGCCCGCGACCGGCTCGTCGAGCATCAGAAGCTCCGGATCCATCGCCAGAGCCCGTCCCAGTTCGACCCGCTTTTGGATCCCGTAGGGAAGCAGCCCGACCGGATACTTCCTCCATTGCTCGATCTCGAGAAAGTCGATGATGTCCTCGACGATCTCCCGGTTTTCGATCTCCTCCTTTTTTGCCTTGCCCCACCAGAAAGATCCGGCGATCCAGCCGGCCTCCATGCGAACGTGGCGGCCGGTCAGCAGATTCTCGACGACCGTCATATGCGGGTAGAGCGCAATGTTCTGGAAAGTGCGGGCGATTCCCAGCTCTGCGGTCTTGTTTGGCTTCAGACCCATCAGCGACTCACCCTTCCAAAGAATGTTGCCTTCCTGGGGTCGGTAGACCTGGTTGATCGAGTTGAACAGAGACGTCTTGCCTGCACCGTTGGGCCCGATCATGGCGAAAAGTTCACCATCGTCCACATGGAAGGACACACCATCGATCGCTTTGACCCCTTCGAAAGAGAGGTGGACATCCCGGGCTTCGAGGAGATGGTCGTAGTCCTTGGGGCCGGAACGCTCGGCCCGGCGTCTGAGAAGCCGCTCGCTCACGACAACCATCTCTTGCGTCGTTTGTAGTGCTTCACATCGCGGAACGACTTCTGCTCACCTGTTGCGTGTAAGCCCAGATAGAACTCCTTGACGTCCTCGTCCTTGAGCAGCCTCGCGGGATCGCCATCCATCACCATCTTCCCGGTCTCCATGATGTAGCCGTGATCGGCAATCGAAAGGGCCATATTGGCGTTTTGCTCGATCAGCAAGACCGACACACCCTGACTGTTGATGTCAACAATCACGTCCCGAACCTCCTGAACCAGCAACGGTGCCAGGCCGAGCGAAGGCTCGTCAAGGATCAGAAGCTTCGGATCTTGCATCAGGGCTCGACCGATGGCGAGCATCTGCTGTTCGCCCCCTGAGAGATACCCGGCGGTCGCGCTGGTTCTCTCCTTCAGACGAGGGAACATCGACATGACCCGGTCGTAGGACGTCTTGATCTTTGCGCTGCTCTTGTTGACATAGGCGCCCGCCTTGAGATTGTCCTCGACGGTCATCTCGGCAAAAACGCGACGTCCCTCCATGACCTGAGAGATTCCTCGTCGCACCCGCTTCGAGGGATCCTCGTGCGTGATGTCGACGCCATCGAGGTGGATCTCGCCTTTGGTGATCTCTCCCTCGTGGATGTCGAGAAGCCCGGTGATGGCCCGCAACGTGGTGGTCTTGCCCGCACCGTTGCCACCGAGCAGGGCAGCGATCTTGCCGTCGGGGACCTCAATCGAGATGCCCCGGAGGACCAGGACGACGTCGTTGTAGACGACCTCGAGATTCTCCGCCGCTAGCAATTGCTGTCTTTCATGGGCTCTGGGTTGTGAATGGATCAGCACCACTCACAACACACAACTCATAGAGGTCGGGGTGGCCCCGGAGGGGCCACCCCGATTACTCAATTATCCAAATGCGTCGAAGCAGGTCTCGTCGAACTGATACGCCGCTGCGATATCACTGGTGTACGCCGGGTCGAGGATCTCGACTCCGGAGTTACCCGCTGCGATATCGGCGACACTGGGCTTGACCATGATCGCGGTCCGCCCGACGATGTCGTTGGGCTCGCCGGCGAAGCTCTGATCAGGCCACAGGCCGTCCGTAGTGAACTCGGTTAGGCCCTTGGCTGCTGCAAGAACACCGGCACGGGTCATGTCACCACTGTCGTAGGCGTCATTGAGGATCTTCTCCAACAGGATCGCCTCTCCGACACCTTCGAGGTAGTAGTCGAACGGTGTGATTTCCGGATCGGCTGCGGTGAGCATCTCGACTGCGGCCTTCGTCCCAGGGTTGTCAGCGCCCCATGGCGAATACGGCAACGCAAATATCCAGTCACGCTGGACCGCATCGGCAAAGCCTGCCGGCTCCGGACCCAGGAATGACGGAACCCAGGCCACGGCTGAACCGGACCAGGTCGCCACAACACCGTTCGCCAGTGCCTGGCCGTAGATACCGGCATAGGCAGTTGGCGATGTAGTCACCCAAACAATGTCAGCAGGGTTGCTGACTATCCCGGTGACGACCTCGGCGATCGTCGCCTCGTCGGCGGCGTTGATCTTGCCTTCGCCGTCATAGACGACCTCTAGACCGAGTTCTGTCGCGGCGAGCTTGGCACCCTGTGCCGAGTCCTGACCGAAGTCGCCTGCGTTGGAGGCGATGGCAATCGTGGCCGCATCTGGGTTCTCGGCGACGATGTAACCGAGCACGTTCAACGCCTCAAAGCAGTACGGCTCCCCATGGGGCAATACGTTCGCGTTGATGGCCGGGTCGGTCCAACCTGAGTACCAGGAAAGCGGAACCGCGAACATGTCATCCTCGGCCAGCAGCGCCCTGATGGCGTTGGTGTGTGGCGATCCCGTCGAGTGACCGATGGTGACAACCTTGTCACGGAGCTCCTCGTACGCCTGGACGTGAGTGTCCAACTGGTACACGGTGTCCCGGATCTCCAGTTCGACCATCAACCCATTAATGCCACCTCTGGCATTCAGGTCATCGATCGCGATCTGGTAACCGGCAACAACCGGCTTCACCAGCGCCGAGAAGACACCGGTCAGGTCGGAGAGCAGGCCGACCGTGATTGTGCCCGCCTCGAGGTCGACACCGATGTCGGTGGCGATGGTCATCTCGCCCGCGGTGGTATCGGTGGTTTCAGCCGCCGTGGTAGTGGTGGCTGCAGCCGCCGTGGTAGCGGTGGTTTCAGCCTCCGTGGTGGTGGTGGATCCGCCGTCGCCCCCACAGGCGGCGAGCACAAGACCCATCGCCAGGAAGATCGCCAACCACTTTGTCTTTGTCTTCATTTGTTTCCTTCCTCCTCTGTTGTCGAGACCGAAGTCTCATTCGTGGACCGCTCAGTATGTGAACGGCCAACCCTTCCAATAGTTGCGGATTCTGATCCATATGCCGAAAAGACCTAAGGGTTCGAATATCAAGAAGCCGATTATCAGCAGACCGTAGATCACTTGATTCAGTTGGAAAACCGATAACCCCGGACCAGTGCCAGGGAGTGTGTTCACCAGACCGAAATCGCCAGGGTCGGTGGCGACAAAAATGTCGAAGAACTTCGACAGAAACGAGTCACCGGTCAGGACGACATCCTGCATCCAGAGCGTGAGATCCTGAACGACACGAGGAAGGAGGGTCACAAACATCGTCCCCAGAACCACCCCCGCCACGGTCCCGGCCCCACCGATCAGAACTATGGCAATGAATTCGACTGAGAGGAAAAGACCCCAACGTGACGGGATCACACTCCCAACGAAAACCGCGAGCAGTGCCCCGGAGATGCCTGCGTAAAACGAGGAGATCCCAAACGCTTTGAGCTTGTAGGAGACCTCGTCGACTCCCATGATCTCGGCAGCAATATCCCTGTCCCGGATCGACTGAAACGCCCTGCCTGCCCGGGTTCGCTGAAGATTCTTGGCGAAGAACATGAAGACGATGGCAAGCACAAGCATCAGATAGAAGGTTTTTGCCTCGGAGGTGAGGTCGACACCAAACCAGGCGCTGTCTGTGTCAAAGCTGAGGAGCGGTTGCTCTTCTTTCCAGAGCCGGATCTCCAGAGGAGGGAAGGTACGCCCTACCTCGGCGCCCCCGGTGACCGAGTTCCAGTTCCGAAAGATATAGTCTCCGACGAAGACCAGCCCAAGAGTGACAAAGGCGAGGTATAGGCCTCTCACCCTGACAGCGGCGGGACCGAATGCCACCCCGATGCCGGCAGCCACCAACCCCGCCGCCGGGAGCCAGATCCACATCGGCAGGCCAAACCCCAGACGCAATCCTTCCGGGTCGCCTCCGAGGACGGCTGCAACATATGCACCCACTCCCATGAAGAAGGCGTGCCCCAACGAAACCTGTCCGGCCAACCCGAGGAGGATGTTCAGCCCGAGACCCCCAATCACGAAGATGGCAACCGTGGAGAGAAGGCGAAGCCAGTCCGACTCGGCAAGGAAGCCAAGTCCGGGGATTACGCCGAACGGCACCAGTACGAGAACAACAAGGAGCAGTCCAACCATGATCTTCTTGGTCATGGTGTTGAAGATCGCTTGATCCGACTCGTAGCGCGTATAGAGGAGGGGCCGGCCTCTCATACGCGTCGGATCTCCTCGGTCCCGAAGAGGCCATAGGGCCTGATCAACAGAACTATCAGCATCACGACGTAGGGGACAACGCCGCCAAAACCGGTGCCGAGCCAGTCATAGGTGAGGTAGGACGAGGCGCCCGCCTCGGCAAACCCGATCGCAAACCCGCCAACAATTGCCCCGAGCACCGAGTCGAGACCGCCAAGGATGATCGCCGGGAAGGCTCGAAAGGCGAAGAAAGCGGTGAAGGTGTCCACACCACCGGGACGCCGGGGAAACATCGAGATGAACAGGCCACCGACTGCGGCCAGGACCGCGCCGATTGCCCATGCCATTAAAAAGATCCGCCCGACGTTTATGCCCTGGGCTCTGGCAGTTTCCTGATCCCAGGCAGTTGCTCTCATGGCGATGCCGGTCCGGGAGCGGAAGAACAGACCGACCGCGCCAACCAGAATGATGGTGACGATTATCTGGAAGATCGTGGTGTGTGGAATGCGAACAGTGCACAATTCGGCCAGGTCGGCGTTCGGCACAAGTCCTCCGGACGTACATCCGAGACCGGCAGTCTTGAGCCCAAACGGATCGCCCATCGGGATTGGGGTGAGGCCGAGAAAGTCGTTGGTGATCGAGCGAAGGATGATGTCGATCCCCAGAGTGATGATCGCCAGAGCAAACAAGGCCTCGCCAAGCATCGGACGGAGAAACAGTCGTTCCAGAAGCATTCCGATCAGGGCAGCGACGAAAAGGGCGAAGAGGACCGACAGCAGCCATTGCAGCCAATCGGGCGAGCCTTCCATCCAGCGACCGGGGACGTTGATGATCGTTGCGAAGGAGGCGATTAGGAAGGCGCCAACCGCCGCCATGGCGCCGTTGGCAAAGTTGAGGACCTGGGTTGCCTTGAAGATTATTACGAACCCGAGCGCCAGAACCGCATAGATCGCACCCAGACTCAGCCCGTTGACGATCGTGCGGCCGAGCTCCGACGGCACGATCGTCGACTCCTGGGCGAGGATCAGCAGGTCAGGGATCACGACCGATACATGTCCTCGATCAGATCCTGGAACATCCCTTCCATCGCCGTCCGCTTCAGTTTCTGTGTCGCGGTCAGCTCGCCATCCTCATGGTCGAGCTCTTTGGGGATCATCCGGAACTTGCGGACATTCTCCACTCTGGCGAACCTCTCATTGGTCTCGTTCACCACGTCCTGGATCAGATCGATGACCTCTCGTTTCTCACCCAGGTCTCGATACGTGGTGTAGGGAATGGCGCGACGGGTGGCCCAGTCGCCGACCACATCGAATTCAATCGCGATCAGGGCACTGACGAACTTCCGCCTGTCCCCGATCACCATTGCCTCCTTGACGTAAGGCGACGTCTTCAGACTGTTCTCAATCTCGGAAGGCGAGATGTTCTTGCCACCTGATGTGATGATGACGTCCGTCATCCGATCGATGATCTTGACGTGGGTTCCATCCGTCCACTCCCCGACATCGCCGGTCTTCAGCCACCCGTCGTCGGTGAACGCCGCGGCGGTCTTCTCCGGCTTGTTCCAGTAACCCTTGAAATTGCCCGGGTGCTTGGTCTGGATCTCGCCGGTCTCCTCGTCGATGCGGAGACCGATGCCCGGATATGGGGCGCCAACGGTGCCGACCTTGTTATCTCCCGGGAAGTTGCAGGTAGCTACCGCCGAGTTCTCCGTCATCCCATAAAGCTCGAATAGCGGGACACCCATCCCGATGAAGTCCTGGAGCAATTCAGGTGCGATCGGTGCAGCGCCGCTCGCTGCGTAGCGAACCCGGCGCATCCCGATTCGCTCCTTCAGCGCCCGGAACACGACCGGGTACCCGATGATGTAGAGGAGACGGGTCATGAACGTGTGATTGCCGTCGTTGGCGACACGTCGGGCGCCGATGATCGCGGCCAGCTTCATCCCGAAGCCGAACCAGACCCGCTTGAACCAGGTGCCGTCCTTGCCCCTGATGATGACACCGGCGTGGATCCGCTCATAGATTCTGGGGACGGCGAAGAACAGTGTGGGCTGGATCTCCCTGAGGTTTTGCTGGACCGTGTCGATCGATTCTGCGAAGTTCAGGGTGCATCCATATCCGAGCATGTGCCAGGTGGAGAAGATTCTCTCTGCAATATGACAGAGCGGCAGATAGGTGAGGATGGAGTCGTCGGCGTTGGGCAGTTTCCCCGGAACCCGTCCCTCGATCCCAACCAGCGTGTCAACACAGAACGAGAAGTTCTTGTTGGTGAGCATCGCACCCTTGGGTGGGCCGGTCGTGCCGGAGGTATAGACCAGAGTTATCAGATCCCCTTCGGTTGCCTCGGCCATGACCCGCTCCAGCGCACCCGGGTTGGCGGCACGATGCTCACGCCCCAACTCGAGAAAGTCTTCCCAGAAGAGGAAGCGGTCGTCATCACGCCATTCGCGAAAACCCCGTGGCTCGACGTGGATGACCTTGCGCAGATCGGGAAGGGAGTCGATAACCGCCATGACCTTGTCAGCCTGCTCCTGGTCTTCGACCAAGTGGACGACGGCACCAGAGTCGGAGAGGAGATACTCGACCTCGGGTGCGGGGTTGGTGGGATAGAGACCGGTGGTCGCGGCTCGAACGGCGACGGTGGCCATGTCGAGAATCACCCATTCGGGGCGGTCCTCGGAGTGAATGGAAACACGGTCGCCCACTTCGACATCGAGGGCGAGAAGACCGTGGGCGGCGTCCTGGACGAGTTCCCAGAAGTCAGACCAGGTGATCTCCTGCCAGATGCCGTAGTCCTTTTCCCGCATGGCAACGCCATCGGGGAGTCTTTCGGCCCACTCGCGCACCATGGCTGCGGCCGTTCTGAAACCAACATCGGCAGACGGCGCCTCGGGACGTTCGGCAAGTGTCGTCATTCAGTTGTCCTCCTCAGAGTGAAGGTCGGACACTAGAGGAGCAGGCGTCTCCGTGTAGGAGTGGCTTTGGTCGTGTGCAGTGGTGCGCGCTCAGCGCGCACCACTGCACACGACGGGGGCTATCGAGATGGCTTTGCCTATGGCGTTGGCCTACCCGCAATCACCCATGCAGCAACATCGTCGGCGACGTCTGCATAGAGCAGGGCGCAATCGGCGGTCAACACGTGACCCGTCATCCAGGACGGGCCCTGAAGGATGAGAGAGTTGCACACTTGGTCGAATCTCCCAGTCTCAAATTCCCGTGCATAAGAAGAGAAAGCTCGAAGGGCGACGGACCGGTCGCCGAGATCAGCGATCGCCACCAACCCGTCGGCGTACTCCATCGCGAAGGGCAAGCTGGTCAGATCCGTTGCCTCCATGATCGGGTCGTCGATGACCAGCGAAGCACACGTCACCAGAATGTGACCATCGCCCGGAGTTTCCACGCAGTCCTCGGCCGCGTAGCCCCTGGCCGAAAGTGCGAGGAAGGCCACGGTGCTGGCCATATCATCGCGGTCCCAGTCATCGGTGCCCATCAGGTCAACTGCTGCCTCGGGGTTCCCGTCATCGAGTGCGGCCACCCACCTCATGGTCTGCGCCACCGCCGGCGTCTCCCCGGCGAATGGATCGCTCTGATACCCATTCATGTAGATCGCAATTGCCCCAAACGCCAGCACGGCAACGGCGACTGCCGCGGCCAGCCATGCCCGCTTGGGTCCCGACGGCGTCGGGCTCTCAATCTCCTCGATCTGTGTTGTGCTCATGATTCCGCTCCCTTCGCGGTCAAAGGGAGGCAACGGATCGATCAGTTCGAGTGCATCGGGATCAGGAGCCGGATTGGCTCTCCGTGCGATAGCACGCACTTGGTCGATGGTCATGCGCCGCCTCCTTCCTTGGCAATCGGAGGGGAAAAGGGTGTTGGCTCCAAAATTGGCTCGAGGGATCGGCCAAGACGTTTGTAGGCACGGTGAAGACGCTGATTCACAGCCTGCCTCGACATTGACATGATTTCGGCGATCTGGACCCGGGGTAGCTCCTCCCAGATGTCCAGCATGATCAGTTCCTGGTCCTTGGGCGTGAGCTTCTGGAGCGCTGCGCGGAACGCGGCCTGCTCGCTGTTCAGCAGGACCAGGGTCGCCGGACCCTCTGGTGGGGTAACCCCGAGTCCTTCCAACTTCCGCCGCAGCCGCTTGCCACGACCAGTGGCCCGCCGCTGGTTGGAGATGACACGACCGGCAATTCCGTACAGGTAGGCGAGAGTCTTCGGCGCGTCGGGAATGTCATCGAACCTGCGCCAGGCGGTCAGGAAAGTCTCGGAAAGAGCATCGGCGGCGTCGGCAGCGGTGGATCGCCGTATGCAATAGGCGTAGACCCTGTTCCGATAAGACGCGTACAGCTTCTCGAACTCGGAACGCTTCTGAGTGTCGGCTTCCTTCCCCATCGCTCTCCTTATGTCCGCCACCCTATGCGCAGTGACAGACTTCTTGTCGGAGAGGTTTTTGTCATTGTCACACCCGAGCCGGACACATAGGGGTTGAACCGGAACCACCGGTTTGGGTGATTGAAGGGGAGTACGAGATCAGGGATCAAGGTCCCTGGTCTCGTCGTGTGCAGAGGTGGCCCGCTGGCAGCGGGTGCGCCTGGCGTACACCGGTGCACACGAAGGACGTGTGGTCACGGCATGATCGTGGCGAGGGAGTCGGGGCTGTGGAACACCTCCTCGCGAGTGATCAGACCTTCGGGATGGGGGGCAAAGCCGTCATCCTGGCGTGCGCCGATCTCGAATGTGGTCAGACTCTCGAAACCGGCGGCGTCCGCACCCGGCGAAGAGACCCGGTAGTGGATTCCCACCGCGATCACGCGCCCAACCTCGGAACCATCTTCTACCGGGACGTCGGGTCCATTGGTTTGTGCGTAGACCTCGATGACTTCGACGACGTCGTCCGGTCCAAAGCGTATCGCGGCAACACCGCTGATCTCGTCCGGCCCAACAGCTTCGATTCCCAGAAGGGTGTCGGTGAATGTGGCGTCGTCATCGTAGAGCGAGGCGATCTGGTCGGGGTCTCCTGATGCCCAGGCTGTCACGTAGCGTTCCACAATGACACCCACTTCGGGGCACCCGTCGACGGCGAAGCAGCCAAGTTCCAACGTTTCAAGACTGTCGCCCTCAAACCAGATATCGAAGCCGGTGACCGAATCACCCTCGAAGTGGACCACGTCGAGCCCAACGAGCCGTGGATGGTCGGCCGGCTCAACCGACCAGGGGGGCCAATACCCGTGGTCATAGGAGGCCCGGTAGGCGGCCGCGTCACGAGAGAGGAAGACCTCCTCCATGACTGGATTAATGCTCGAGTAGTACGCGGCGAAAGTGCGGATTGTGGGGACTATCGCGCTGCTGCCCTCGATGACGAAGTCGCCATCGGCCGGGTCGTAGAAGACGACATCGTCGGCGAATCTCTCCAACGCAGCATCGATAGCCGGCCAGGCGTCGTAGTACTCCTTGGAGAACTCGACTGCACGGATCTCCAAGCTCGCAACGTCGGATTCGGCGGATTCGGCGGATTCCGTTGTAATCGTCGCCATCGTCGTTGAGGCCATCGTGGTTGTGGCTGTGGTTGTGGTGACGGGGTCAGCAATGGTTGTTGGGGAGACCGACGTGCTCGCGCCCGTGTCCCCGGAGGTGCACGCCGACAATGCCAGAGCCAGGCCCGCCATCAGGGAAAGGAGGGTGCGTTTTGTCATCCGAATTCCTTCCATTGATCCAATTCTCCGAGACACGTCTCCGAACCTTTGGGGATGTCAGTGACGACAACGCTTGTGACTTCACCGGCGCTAACTTCGACAACCATGTGGCAGGCTCGCTCGTTCGAGCTAGCTGGTAGGTGGCTGCCGTAGGGGTGCAGTTCTTGGGGGTTGGCCCAGAGTGTGATCCGGTACACGCCCGGTTCGAGCCGTGCCGGTTCGTCCCAGTCGTAGTCCTCCAGGCCCCAATCAGAGGGTTCGAGGTCTCGTGTGTTCTCATACGGGCTCATGGGTGGGTGGACTACATCGCTGGCGGAAAACGGATCCTGATCGACCTTGACCCAGAGAGCACCCCCGACCAGGTCGTAGTCCTCTGTGAAGACTCCTGCCAGCACCTGATATCCCTCGGCTCCTGACCAGTCCTTTATGGAGATCGAGATCGAGCCGAAATCGACAGCGTTGCCCTCTGACGGCTGCAGAATCAGTGGCGGACCGAGGGCCGCTACGGGTTGTTCTGGCTGCTGGACCATCTCGCGGCCGATCAGCCAACCAGCTCCACCGATCAGAACGATGACAGTCAGAGCAGCCAGGGAGAAGACCACGACGGGGTGGGGACGCCGACGGGGACGACGCACAGGATGGTGGTCGAGGCCGGTTGCCCGCTCCAAGACATCTTCAGCCGTGATCCGTTCGACCGTCGCATCGAAGTAGCCGGCGAGTTGGTCAGTGACATCAGACATGAACAGTCACCCCCAGTGCAGATCGGAGTCGTTTCAGACCACGTTCGGCGTGGGTCCGAACCGACCATCGAGAAAGATGAAGCAGCTCGGCAACCTCCCTCTCGCTGTAGCCGAGCCCATGGATCAATACCACCGACACACGCTGATTCTTGGTGAGTCCCGCCAATGCATCCCCCAATTCGGGAGCCGGGTCATGGCCCTCGTCTGTTGGCAACTGGGGGAAGAGGATTCGAGGCCGGTGATACCAGCGAGCCCGACTCTGAGCCACCCGATAGAGGTACCCCGCAGGGTTGGCCAAACCCTGGGTCTCATCCCAATGCTCCCATGCCCATCCCAGGGCGTCTGCGGTCACATCTGCGCCAACCTCTGGTCCGTAGGCAGCGGCGAGGGCGTAGGAGAGCCTCGGTTCCACCTCCTTGACAAAGAGCGTGAAAGCATGATCCGTAGTCGGCCCGGTGCTTGTGGTCTCCATCACAAACCCTCCACCCACTGAGACCATCGACGTCCCGGAAGTGGGCGACAAGGGCCGAAAGCCCCCTTGTGTCGTGTGCACTGGTGCGCGCTAGGCGTACACCCGTGCACACGAAGGACTTGGCAGTCCCGACCAGATTCGAACTGGCGTTACCGGCTTGAGAGGCCGGCGTCCTAGGCCACTAGACGACGGGACCAAGTTGTAGACCGACCGAAGCCGGCCCTGGCTCGGGGGGAAGGAATCGAACCCTCAATAACAGGACCAGAACCTGCCGTGTTACCTATTACACCACCCCCGAACGCGCTCACTCAAAGATGGAGCGGGGTAAGCGCCAAGAATAATCGAAGGGGAGGTCAGTGCGAAGTTTGAGTCAAGAGGCACCCGTGATGTGCGGTTCCCGGTCCAATTACATCCGAGGGCACTGGCCTCAGACGTCACCCACCACGTTGAAAGTGTTGAGAACCACGTCAAGAGCCTCGAAGTCGCGATCGGTCACCGCCAGGAACTCAACCAGGACTAGGTAGCTGAAATCGTCGGGCGCCGCCGCCAGCACCACCATTGTTGTTCCCACCCCACCACAGTCCAGGTAGGTGTCGTAGAACCCGAGGAATATCGGGTCGGCGTAAACCTCACGACCACCGTATTCACACGATCCCAGATAGCCGTCTTGCAGATTGTTCAGAACCGACTCCTCGGTCTCATACAGACCGAGGTCTGAGGATGCGGTGACACTCACCCCTGGTACGTCCCACGAACCCCAGAATCCCTCCAAATCGGGGGCGGCACTCACGTCATAGAGAAGGTTGCCGGCTTCGTCGGTGAAAGAGCCACCGTCGACATCCGACCACTCCGCCGGCACGTCAGTCACGATCGACCCTTCGTCGTCGCTGATCGACACGTATGAGGCGTAGCCCGAAGTAGGGCCCTCCTCGGTGGTATCGGACAGCTCGTTGGCGAACGAAACGGAGGCCTCAAGCGGCTGTCCGTTGATCTGCCCTTCCAAGAACTCACTTGTGTCGTACCGCAATACCTCGATGGACATGACGTCTGTGGCCGCGTGTGAGCGGACCACGTCGCAGTACTCGGCCATTGTTCCGTCGGTCGAGAGCGAGACCCCTTCGAGGGTGACGACGACATCGCCGGGACGGACCCCCGCCGTGTCGGCCGCAGAGCCTGACTCGACTGAGGAGACCCACACCCCGGTCAACCCGGACGCGTCGTCGTATATGGCACTGCCGTTGAGACCGAGCGAGTCGACATCTGACTCACCGCTCAGTTGACCGACCAGTCCCTTGGCTGCGGCGACACTGATAGCGAAGTTGAAGTCGTAGGTGTCTTCGCCGGCGTAGTTGACGCCCACGACCTGACCGTCGCCGGTGAAGAGTGGACCTCCGGAGTTGCCGGGCCGAATACGGGCGTCGTGTTCGACGACATGATCGACCGATGCCCACGCCGACTCCAAAGAGGTGTCGTTCTTCGACACGATGCCACTGGTCAACGTGTACTCGTCTGTCCCGAGGGGGAAGCCGGCCGAGAACACATCAAGTCCCACCTTGACCTCATCGTCGTACCACGAGACGTATGAGAAGCCTTCCCCGTCGATGTCGATCACCGCCAGATCGGAGCATTCCGAAACCGCCAGGACACGAGCGTTGAGCGGCGAGGAATCGCCGCCAACATACACCTGAAGAAGTCCAGCACCTGTCACCACATGATTGTTGGTAACGGCGATACCGGAGGGGTCGATGATGAATCCGCTCCCGCTCCCGGCTGATTCGAAGGCTCCGACCGCCGGCTCGACGAATGTTCCCCGCGCCTCGATCCGGACGACCGCCGAAGCGGCGTCATCAAGGGTTGAGGCTTCGCCGTCAGGAGCGTCAGATTCGGCGGCAGCAGCGCCGGAATCCGATTGTGATGTTGCGCCCGACGTCGATGTCGCAGCGCCTCCGCAGGCGGCGACCACAAGAGAGAGGACGCTAATAAGCAAAAAGATTCGACGGACAGCCATGGTTCAGTTCTCCTGGCTTAGCAAACGCCCATTTATCGGCGCGATTTGCATCATGCTGAAGAGGGCAATGGTCGGCATTCTGCGGGGGGCCGATCTGTGACCCTCTTCTCAGGGGGAAAAACGCGGTTCTGCGGTCGCCTTCGAGCCAATAGGGAACGGCTCAGCCTGGTCAACAAAGACACCCAGGAGTCCCAGGTCGAGCCTGTCCTCAATGTGCACCGTTACAGATTGGAGATCGCGACTCACCGATACCGCAACGATCGATAAGTCCATCCCCTGTGCGGCGACCGACGATGCAGCCAAAGCATGGACACGATCCCTCTCGAGAATAACCTCGCCGGTCAACCGATAGTGCTCTTCGTCGATGCCAGAAGCAGCGGCAACAGCCGCCGAGTCTGCCACGGCCGCAAGCTCGCGTTGAAGGGCGAGAGCCCGCCAGAAGTCAATGGCAAGTCCCCCAAACAGGAGAAGCAGCACCGACAAGCCAAGCATCCAGATCGTCACCGAACCCCGGTCACTTTTCATTCGAGACTCCTGTAGAGGTCGATCGGCTCGACGTGCTCACCAGTAACCCAAACACCTCCGACAGGACCCCATGGTGTCGCGATCAGAGGGGTCCAGACACTGACCACTGCCCTCACTTGAGCTCCTCGCGCGAATGTGCAGCCAGCCAATGCGGCATCCAAGGGGGCCGGCTCGGCATCGCACCAACCCAACCTCACCTCAGATTCGGGAACACCGTGGTTCAGGGCGATCTCGGCAACGATGTCCCGGCCCATCTCCAGGTCGAGAGCGATCACCGCTGAGCGCGCCGCCTCGGCGGCGGCTGCTTCTGTCATCACCCTTTTCTCCGACCAGGGTCCGAACGCAAGGACTGCGAGTGCAACAGGCAGGAGCATCACCCCAGCTGCCAGTGCAAACTCAACCGCAGCGTGGCCGCGGTCGCTCACGGCTCCGGCTCAAGGGTCGCGTGAGCCGAAAGCTCCACGACGAAGTCCGCAGCCAGCGGCGTCCACGATGGGAACTCGGCGTCTGCCGACGCCCAAACCACTCCGGCTCCGATCTGACACCTAGCCTCCACGGCATCACCCATTCTGCCGGCGAGGAGCTGGCCGAGGACCTCTCGCACTTTCGCCTCACACTCCTCAACCGATCCGCTGACCGCGCCAACCCGGACGCCCTGGTCCAGCGCCGAGCGCACCGCGGCGCGGCCGTATTGGATCACCACGAGGTTTGCCAGCGCGAGGAACATGACAAGCCCGAGCACGCTGGCCAACAGGAATTGGACCGAAGTGATTCCTTTGTCGTTCAACCTCCTAACAACGTGCCACGAACCCAGTCGACTATGTCGACGCCAAGCGCCTGTAGCGCGCCCCAGATCACCACAAGAGCCGCAATGGCGAGGGCAGCATTGCCCATTAGCTCTGCGGTGTTGAGTCCCCGGTCGTCGTTCCACGCGACGTGGAACTTCTTTTTGATTGCCAGCATGTCAGCCTCCTTTCAACGCCAGCCCGTAATGAGATATGGAAGAGGTGCAGCAACGAAGAGGATGAGGACCGGGGCGAGAATCGCGATCGTCGGCACGAGCATCGCCGCCCGTCGCTTGGTGGCCGATCGTTTGATGGACTCGCGTCGAGTCTCCCGAACATCCTCCGCAAGATCGAGAAGGCCACCGGCCAGGTCGGCACCCCGCTCGTCTGCAGTGGCCAGCAGTCTGTAGGTCCGACCGCAGAATTGCTCAGGAGTGAGCTCGGCGATCCTTCTGAACGCATCGCCTGCAGTCCATCCCGCGCGATGAAGCCTGAGTGCGTCCGCAAGCTCAGTCACTACCTCCCCTTGGCCGCGATGCACCGTGGACGTCACCGCGTTGACGACGCCACCTCCTGCCCGGACCCTCATCGCCAGCAATTGATTCACTGTGTAGATCTCGATTCGCATCAGCTCTCTCCGCGCATCGATCGCTTTCTGGATTCCAGATCGGTGACGTGTCGCTCCGACTAGCACCGCGAGCCCTCCGAGCAGGACCCGGAACACGGGCGACAGCGACAGGATCTGACCGAGCGCCAGACCCAGGAGTAGGGCGACCGAGATCGACCTCAACTGCGACATCCGATAGGCCGAGATCATCTCGCTCTCGGGAACATCGCGGTACCAGCCTGCTTGTCTCAGTCTGTCGATGGTCACCTGGTCGCCGGAACGTTCCAGGAGACGACCGAGCCAGGCCGCAAGCTGATTCGCTATCGGGCCGAACACCGTCGAGATGGGACCGCCCGACGCTTTTGCTCGGGTCCCGGTCAACGATGGGTTGAGATACGGGCGGACGCGTGACCGTACCGATCTGGGCGGCGGCACCAGCGAATAGACCATCAGGCCCACGACCGTCGCGAGAGATAGTGGGGCGAGAACGGCCGCCGGCGTCAGGGTCACTCCCCCGACCTCCTCCCGGCAAAGACCCGTGGCTCGGACGGTTGACTCCCGATTCTTGACGCAACCACTATCCCAACGAGGCTCATCAGACCTCCAACCAGAGCTACCCCGATCCCGACCGGTGATGAGTAGTACTCCCGGAAGGCACCCGACTGCGCTGTCATGGCGACCAGCACGAACCAGGGCAGCACGAAGACGACTCGGGCCTTGATTTTCTGCTCGAGAGCCTCCGTCCGAACCTGTTCCATGGTCCACGTGTCACGGGTGGTCGCTTCCGCGAGATCCGCCAGGATCTCCGGTACGACAGCGCCTCCCCGCTCGTAGGCCAGGATCAACACCTCGATGACCCGATCCGACGTCGGGTCTGCGAGGTCTGCCTTGATCATCTCGAGTGCAGACACGACGCCCAGGCTTCGCGAGTAGATGGTGAATCCATGGAACGCGTCGCGGAGAGGGGCAGGGCCGAACGAGGCAAGACTCTCGATCGCCGTTGGCAACGAAGCGCCCGACCGGACAGACGCAATCAAGTCTCTCAATCCGTCGGGCCACGACTCCTGGACCTTTGCGAGGCGCTCGGCGCGCTTCCGGCCGAAGTAGGCGCGCGGCAAAGTCGCAACCACGAGTGCCGGCATCAGGGCCACGATCGGCAGGGAGGTCAACGCGAGTATCAAAAGAAACGTAAAGGCCCCAGCGCCGAGAGATGTCAGCCAGAACTGGGCCGGTGTCACATCGAGTCCCGCAGAAGCGGTCCACGTCTGTGTTTGCCTTTTCTGCGACCGTGGCACCCGTGATCGGACTATGACCGAGACGATCAAGGCCGCCGCAATCGCGCTGGCTATCGGGCCAAGCCAATTCACCACAGACTGTCCTCGCCCTTCATGACTGCTGAAAGGCTCGAGCCCTCAGGAATTGCTCTCTCCAGGCGTCGGGTCAGAGGCGCGGGAGGCTGGGCACCGGTCCACTCCATGGGAGCGCCGAC
>Ga0255053_10000037_pt1 | contig 54470 bp, 43 predicted proteins | sample JV7_2_22_MG_FD_188635 | JGI IMG/M metagenome (GOLD analysis project Ga0255053, IMG submission 188635) | Seawater microbial communities from Jervis Inlet, British Columbia, Canada - JV7_2_22 | ecosystem: Environmental > Aquatic > Marine > Inlet | place: Canada: British Columbia | collected... | reverse complement strand
GCGATCATCGTCGGTATCGGCTTCCGCTATCGCATGGGCGGCAAATCGTCGGAGTGATCGACGCTAGAAGCGAAAGGTGATCCCTGCGAACGTCTCGAACTGAGACAGTAGATTACCGTCGACCTGCACGGCGCAGATGTTCTGATCGGGGCCGGTCTGGCAGAACAACTTCGTGTCGCTGCTAAGGAGCGTTCCGTAGGCGCGTGCCTCCAGCCGAATGCCTACGCGCGAACGCGGCATCAACTTCATGCCCACGCCAATCGAGCCGGAAAAGAACGTATCGTCTGCCGAGTCGGCGGAGTCGGTGCGGATATGCGTGCCACCGAGTGTCATCGCGACATACGGCCGCAACTTGTCGCCGTCACCCACGTAGGTACCACCCAGCTGCAGCACGTGAATGTCGACATCAACGAGCTGGTCGATGGCGGAGATTTGGCTGAACGTCGCCTCGGAGCGCTGCTGTGAGTAGAAAATCTCCCATTGCGTGTTGTTCTTGTGTGGAAGATTGAGAATGAGTCCGAAGCTCGAGGAGTCTTCCATCTCATAATCGACCGATGCGTCCTCGGTCTCGAAAGTGCCACCGAAGCGGTAACCGGCAAATGGTGTTATCTCAATGCCTGATTCCTGGGCCAGAGACGTCGAGCTGATTCCGCTGCACAAAGGTGCGAGAACACATGTAATCAGGATCGTGCGCGTCATGCTTCGGGGCCTCCATAAGCAAACGGCCCCTGAACGGGGCCGTTGCGTTTTCAGGTGTTGCTAACGTTACTACTGCTGGTAGGTTACCCGCAAGTAGCCAACACGTCCCGGCAGGTCGTGCGATACCGGGCTCATGCCGATGATGCCGCAGTTACTGCAAACCGGCGGATCTTCGTCCAACACATTGTTGAGGCCGAGTGAAAGCGTCAACGCATCGTTGGCGAAATCCGGGTTCCAGCTCAGTCGCAGATCCGTGAACATCACTGAATCCAGCGGGGCGTCCTCATTGACCATCTCGTCTGTCCAGCGAAACGCCAACGAACCGGTAAAGCGATTCTTCGACCAGTCGAGTCTCGTCACAGCGCGCCATTCCGGGAACGCGCGGAAGAACGTCTCGTCGGGATGTGCCCCCGTGAGATCGTTCACCGAAGTCGAACCGTCCGGATTGTTTGTCGATTCCTTGTACTCATTCAGGTACGTGGCGTTGAACGTCAGGTTGAACGAGCCAACTGACGTTTCCGGACTCGCGTAGCTAAACAGGATATCCATTCCCGACGCATCGATGCCACCGATGTTCTGCAACTTGTTCTGGACCGTGTCGAGCTGTCCGGACGCAGTTCTTGGTGTGTTATCGCAGAAGAGCGGATCGAGCGTGTCGACACAAGCGTCGATGAGTTCGCCCGGGCTGATTCCCTGCACGGCGTCGGTGATCTCGACGCTGTAGTAATCCACAGAGAGTGTCATGCCATCCGACCAGGCCAGTCCTTCAGACCATGCGGGGCTGTAAACAAAGCCTGCCGTGATGTTGTCGGACTCCTCCGGCTGCAACTGGTCGTTGCCGATCGACAATGCCGACAGCTGCGGGTTGATCTGGGCCAGGCCCGGGTTTACACCGAGAGTGGCACAGTTGGCCTGGATTTCGGCTGATTGGGCAGTGTCGCGACCACCGTTTGCGGTGCCCAGGATACCCGTATAGTCGGCGCAGGGATCGAGGAATGTGAAATCCTCACGCGCGGCGCCGCCAAACAGCTCGCCGATACCCGGGGCGCGGAAGCCCGTTGAGAAGGAACCACGGAATGACAGCTGATCAATCGGCCGCCACAGGGCACTTACCTTGTAGGTCGACTTCGACCCCGATGTGCTGTAATCGGAGCTTCTCGCGGCCACGTTGACCTCGAGCAGGTCAGCGAGCGCGGCGCCGGATATCAACGGAATATTGAGTTCGCCGTAGAACTCTGTCACGTCGAATCCGCCCACTGTGGCGCCCGACGGAATGCCCGCCGTCTCGCCGCTTGCCGCAATCGGATCGGGCCGGAACGAACCGTCGTGATCACGATATTCGATACCGGCTGCAAAGCCCATCATGCCGCCCGGCAACTCGACAACGTCACCACCAACATTGAACGCGATGTTCTTGAGCGTTTGCTCGCTGAAATCACGTTGCGTATAGCGGACGAAATCGAGCATTTCCTCGGTAATCGAACCATTGCCGTCAGGGCCCTGGCCGCCGAAGAAATTGAACGGCACGCAATTCGGGGTTGCGGCACATACCGCCGGATCCCCCATCGCAACCTGCAGCTTCGCAGCATTATGCGAATTCTGCTTCTCCTGGAAACCGCGATTGTCGCCGTAACCCGTCGTCAGGTCCCAATAGAAATTACGTCCGGCTCCCTGGAAATCACCCTCCAATCCCGCGGTAACCATGTAAGTGTTGACGTCCTGGAAGAACAGCCGTCCGCCGGACTCGAGTGGACGCCGTCCGAAGAATTCGAGGTTGCCATTGGCGACCGAAAGATCGACACCAAACGGGTTGAAAGGATTCAGCGCCGAGACCACGAAGTTGTCGGTTATGCGGGTTCCGCAACCAGCACCCAGACACAGTGGTTCCGGCGCGCCCTTGGTTTCCGACGAACGATTCGTGTACGACGCACGAGCGAACAGTGTGACATTCGGTGCCAGGTCGTGACGAACGTTCGCGTACACATTCACGCGCTCATTCGGCGTTCTCAGGAAGTTGAAGCCCGGTCCGTTGAAATTGAAACGATCCGCGGTCGAAAAGTCATGAAAATCACCTGAGTTCGGCATGTTCGGATCGAACACCGGGATATTGGCCCCGCCGTCGTTCAGCACGCCGTCATTGAGTGTTACGTCCGCAGCGCTACAGGCTGGATCGGCTGTGGTGCAGGTCGGGTCGAGTACGCCGTTCCGATAGAGGCCGAACCCAGTCCCGAAAAGGAGCCGTGCTTGCGGCGTAAATGACGAGCACCCACCATCCAGGCAGCTTGTTCCGTCGGGAAACGGATATGCCGACCGCGCGCGATCGAATGTCTCGACGCCGCGCTCATCCCGGTAGCCCATGCTCAACACGAAGTGCGTGGTGTCATTGCCACCACCCCACAGTCCTGAGAACTCATAGGATTCACCATCGCTGTCCGACAAATAACCACCGGCCTGCGCGTCAAACTTGAAGCCCTCATAGTCTTGCCGCGTGATGATGTTGACGACACCACCGATGGCGTCGGAGCCGTAAATCGCCGATGCACCGTCCTGCAGAATTTCGACACGTTCGATGACGTTGTCCGGAATCGTGTTGAGATCAACCGCACCGGGCACGCCCGATGCTGACGCGCCTGCGATCCAGCGCCTGCCATCGACGAGCACCAGTGTACGTTTCGCGCTGACATTGCGAATTGACAACTGCACCGCGCCTGCACCGATACCCGAGCCGTCCTGCGGAAAGCCGGAGTTGCCGGGCACGTTGAACTGAGAGTTGATCGCCGAACCCGAAATAGGCAATTGCTGCAATGCATCACCCAGGTTCGTTAAACCGGTGTTTTCGATGTCACTGGCGCCAATTTCCATGATGGCAACCGGCTCATCCAGTGGATTGCGCCGAATGCGCGACCCTGTTACGACTACTTCTTCCATATCGCCAGCCTCCTGAGCACGCGCAATATCCGCGGGCGCAAGTGACAGACTCAAAACCAGGGCAGATGTCGCCCCGACTGCTAATAGTGGAGTTTTCATTAGACCCCTCTCCTAATTGATGTTTAATACCAAGCGTTGCGTTTTGACAACGAAATAGTGATTTCGCTGTCGAAACCCAGAACCGGTCCATACGTTTCTGTTTGTTAAGTGACAATTGGACCGGTAATAAGTTTCCAACGTTACAACAAAAGATTGGTAGATGCCTGTAACTTTGCGATGTTGCAAAAACGCAACATTGAATGTCAGGGCTGACAGAGGAGCGTTTGCGGGAGGTCCAGAGCTCGTTTTTGGCGTCCTTCACATTCTCCTGTGCTTTCATCTTCACGCCGATCAGCCATAATTTGCGCATGGATCATAGCGGCAGAAAACGTCCCGGGATTCGGCACATAGCGCTCATCGCTTTTGCTCTCCTGTTACTGCTCGTAGGGCTGTACTGGGTGGAACTGGCAATCCCGAAGCACGATTACTTTCTCGAGCGACGTGGCACGCTCATTCGGCAGGACGTTTTGCGAGCTAGCGACGACGGGGTTGTTCAGAAGACCGTACAACTCGAGTCGTCCACGGGATTGCAGGTGGACATGCGTTTGATGCGCCCGGCGACGGAGCCCGGGCAGACGCTACCGGTGATCATCGTGATGGGCGGTGAAGGCACGGGCAAAGACGCCGTGGACCTCGTCGGCACCCCGCAGGGTGTTGCTTACGTGGCCCTCGACTATCCTTACCGGGGCGACCAGGAGCTCGATGCCTTCTGGGAGTCCATTACCGCCATACCGGCTATCCAGCAGGCGTTCCTGGACTCGCCGCCGGCGATGTCGCTGGCCGTCGACTGGCTACAGCAGCAATCGTGGTTCGACAGGGATAACGTCGAACTGGTCGGCGCCAGCCTCGGCGTACCGTTCACTGCCGTGGCCGGGGCACTGGATGAGCGCTTCACACGCGTATGGCTGTTACACGGTGGCGCTACCAACGTGCCATGGGTGATGCATGTCGGGCGCCGCTACGTGGAGAACGAATTCCTGCGAGGCATCCTCGCCCGTGGTGCACTGCTGCTCGTCTACGGCAACTCTTTCGAGGCGATAGACTGGATACCGGAAATCGCGCCGCGACCGCTGATCATTGTCGCTGCAAAAAATGACGACTTCGTGCCACCGGAGGCACAGGAACCCTTCATCGAGGCGGCCGAAAGCGAATTCGTCGAAATCGTCTGGACTGACGGGCGCCATATCCGACCGACACGACAGAACGAACTGCAACAGTTACTCGATGTGGTATTGAGCCGTATTAAAAGGAATTGATCGCGCTTCGAGAAGCGCTCCAACATACCTGCGATGGCCAAAAGAACTCCGAAGAAATTGATTGCCGTAGCGATCGTCGTCGCGGTACTACTGGTGATCACCGCGATCGTGGTCAACCGCTATCGTGACTCGATTGCGCTCGAAGTCGCCAATGCAGCGCTCAGCGACAACGACGTGACGGTGACCGATGTCTCGGTCACCTCGATTCGGACGGACTTCGTACGCTTTGCGGAGATCGTATTGCAGTTGCCGAGTGGCACGGTGATACGAGTCGAGGACATATCGTTACCCGTAAGATTCCGCGGCTTCGCGGGCAGTACGCTGCACATTGACCGCGTGATCGTCATACCAGGCGACAAAGACACGGGGCCACAACACCTGGCCGTATCGCTACAGGCCTACCTCGCCGCGCCCGCAACGATGCCGGGCGCCACCGTGGAGGTCGACGAAGTTCTGTTGCCCGATATGCCGACAATCCGCAACCTCGCGTGGTACGCCGACGAACTAAATCCGACACTGCGCGCCAGCATCGACAATTTCGACGTCTTCGTCACCACAACGCCGGAGAATGACACAAACCACCGCGCCTCGATTCGCGTGCTAACCGGCGCAGACGTGGAGGCCTTGATGCTCGCTTTCGAAATTCTCCCCATAGATGAGGGATTCGTACTGCGCGGCAAGACCGTGTTGATGCTCGAGCCCCTGTTACCGGTTCTAAAAGCCATCGGCGCCTTACCCGAGGATGTCACTGCACTCATGTCCACGCTCAAAGGAACGTTTGAAGCAAAGCTCGACGCTGATGAAGCACTACCCGTTCCCGTAAGCGCACAGATCGAGATGGATACAACACTGGACCTGAGCTATCAGGTCGCGGAAGGGACAGCTGTTCACGTAGCCGTAACGGAGTCTGCTCCGGTCATCGCGACGTTCGAATACCCGGCCCTGGACTGGACGGCAGACATTCAGAACTCCGGGTTGCTCGCCAGCGGCGCAGGATTCAACGCATTGCCCGTCACGCTGCAAAACAGCCACTGTGAATCCGGCCTTCGTTGCAGCACCGCTGTGAGCGTCGCCATCGACCAACTCGATGTCGGTGGCCTGTCGATCGAGCGCGTGATGCTAACAGCTGAATCAATGGAGTTTGTCAGCCAGGACGACGACTGGAACGCCAGGTCAGTTGACGCGAGGCTCACCGTGCACGGGCCTTCGTATGCCGGATGGCGGTTCGTACCGCCGGCGATCGTTGCCGAAGTCACAGCCTCCAACCACAAGCTGTCAACATCGCTACACGCTTCGACGCCGGAGGGCGGCTTCGCCGCCCGCATAGAACTGTCGCATGATCTCGCGAGCGGTACCGGCACGATGCGGCTTAACGACGCGGTACTTGATTTCGACATCCTCAACCTGTCGGAAGCATTCGACAGTTGGCCCTACGGATTTGACGTCTCATCAGGCCACTGGACGATCGACGGCGCGTTGAACTGGACGACTTCTGATTCCGGCCTTAGTTACGGTGGAACGACGACGCATGGTCTTGACTCACTGGCCGGCAAATACGGCGACATCGGTTTCGTCGGACTCAACAGCGAACTGATAATGACGTTGAACTCGGACGCCGATCCGGCATTAGCGCCAGCCTCCGTCGCGGTTGAACTCATCGACATCGGCTTTCCCATCGAGGACCTTCAGGGGCGTTTTACGTTGCATATTAAGAAACGCGCGGCGGGTGTCGAATCCCTGTCGATGACACTTCTGGGCGGCGAAGTCAGCGCTGACCCCTTCTTGTACGAACTCAACGCAGACAGCAACGAACTCCTGCTCAGGGCCAGCCACATTCAGCTGCCGTTAATGGTTAGCCTTGCAGACTTGGACACTGTGGAAATTAGCGGCAGCGTGTCAGGCGAGATCCCTGTGACCGTGAAGAACGGCCGGGTTGTTGTTGACAAGGGATATCTCGAAAACGATCCGCCGGGCGGCAGCATTCGATACGGTGCCGGTGGCGATGTCGGAATTGCGAATGACGCTTCGCAACTGGGCATCGTCACACGCACATTGAGGAATTTCGAATACGACGTTTTGACCTCGGAGGTCAACTACTCGGAAGAAGGAGACCTGCAACTACAAATGCGCATGGAGGGCGTTAATCCCGACGTCGACGCCAGTCAGCCCGTGATATTGAATCTCGGTGTCGAGAATAATATCCCACAAATGCTGCGCAGCCTGCAGGCGACACGCTCGATCGAGGACGTCCTGGAGAAGAAACTGTCCAGGTAACTAACGCTTTCGGCACCGCCACGCTTCGGTTAAGCTGGCCACAGGTGCTTCAAGGGTACTGATCATGACCAAATATCTGCTAACAGGCGTTCTGCTGGTCTTCCTGACCGCGTGCAACCCGACCGTAACGGTCGAGGCACCAAAGGAGCCGATCGAAATCAACCTGAACGTCAAGATCGAACACCACATTCGCGTACAGGTCGACAAGGAACTCGACGACTTGTTTGACGAAGACAGTGACCTGTTTTGAGGGCCGACACCATGAATCCGAATGCAATTAGACAATTCGTTGCGATGACCTTGCTGGTCCTGGCGTTTCAAAGTGCATGGGCCATAGACATTCATACTGCAAAAGACCAGGGACTCGTCGGTGAGGCGAACACAGGCTATCTCGCCGCCGTTCAAGGCTCGCCGAACGCCGAGGTCAAGGCTCTGATCTCCGAGATCAATCAGAAACGCAAGGCCGAGTTCAAACGCACTGCCGAGAAAACGGGCGCGACACTCGAACAAGTCCGTAATCGTTTCTACGAGCTTGCGGTAGAGCGCACCACCGCCGGCAACTACTACCAGGATCAGGGCGGCAACTGGCAACGTAAATAGTAAGAAGCAGTCAGCGAATTCCAGCGGGCCGGTAGATATCTCCGTCCCGGCCCGTCGACCAGACGATCTGCCACAGCTGGTTAGCCCGCGCCCGGAACGAGCCCGCGCTGGATAGCAGGTAGTAGCGCCAAGCACGGCGAAAGCGATCATCATAATTGTCGCTGAGCTCGGGCCAGGCGGCTTCGAAGTTTTCATGCCAGCATTTCAAAGTGCGCTCGTAGTCCGGTCCGAAGTTATGCCAGTCCTCGAGCAACAAAACGCTCTCGGCCGCACGAGTTATCTGCTTGGCGGACGGCAATTCGCCGTTTGGAAAGATGTAACGCGCGATCCATGGATCCACACTGGGCCTCGTGACGTTGGTGCCGATCGTGTGCAGCAAAAACAGCCCGCCTTTATCCAGACAACGCTTCACGACATCGAAATAGGTGCGGTAGTTCTTATGGCCGACGTGCTCGAACATGCCGATCGAGTAGATGCGGTCGAAGGTCTCGTCGAGCTCACGATAGTCCTGCAATCGCAGTTCGATCGGCAAGCCGGCAACGATCTCCCGGCTCAGCGCCAGTTGGCTCTGTGAGACGGTGACACCAACGACCTCTACGCCGTACTGCTCTGCGAAGTACCGGGCTGCCCCGCCCCAGCCGCAGCCGATATCGAGCACGCGCATATCCTGCTCCAACATGAGCTTGCGTGCGACGAGATCGAGCTTGGCGGTTTGTGCGTCGTCCAGCGTGTCGGCATCGGCCCAGTAGCCGCAGGAGTAATTCATGCGACTGTCGAGCATGGCCTCGAACAGGTCGTTGCCGAGATCGTAATGGCGTTGGCCAACCTGGAAAGCACGCGCAGGTTTTTGCAGGTTTTTCATCCTGGCGACGACCACGTCGCCGAGCAGGTGCCAGGGCTTCAGCTGGTATTCGAGACCGGCGCTGACCGCTCGGCAAATCAGTTCGTCCAGCGCGTCGGCATCCCACCAGCCATCCATGTAGGCCTCGCCGGCTCCCAGCGTGCCGCTGGCAAGCACGCGACTATAGAGGCGCTCATCGTGAACCTGCAGATCCCATGGCCGGTCACCGTTAATGCGGATGTCCGCCGGTGCCAGGATAGATTCGAATTTACGGCGTTGTAAATCAGGGCGCATAGGGTTCTGCTCAGTCGAATCGCGTGTACTCCATGGCTACGTCGACGCGCTCGCGCGCCATCTCCTGTCTTCTTAACCTGCTTTCCTTGCTCCCAGTTGCTCGGTCATGCGCTCTCGAATCACGTACTTCTGAACCTTCCCGGTCGCGGTCATCGGGAACTCTTCGACGAAGCGTATGTACCGTGGAATCTTGAAGTGTGCGAGTTTTCCCTTACAGAAATCGCGAATTTCCTCCTCGCTCGCGCTCGATCCTTCGCGCAGTTTTATCCATGCTGCGACTTCCTCCCCGAACTTCGGGTCGGGCACACCGACGACCTCGGCCTGCTCGACCTTGGGGTTTGTGTACAGGAATTCCTCGATCTCGCGCGGGTAGATGTTCTCCCCGCCGCGGATCAGCATATCTTTGCTGCGGCCGACGATGCGCAGGTAGCCGTTATCGTCCATCGTCGCGGTGTCACCCGTGCGAATCCAGTGCGCCTCGTCGATTTCCTTCGCGGTACGCTCCGGGTCGCCCCAGTAGCCACGCATCACATTGTATCCACGAACACACAGCTCCCCGGGGGCACCACGTGCAACCCTTCGCCCGTCGTCATCGATAACCTTGATTTCGGTGTGCGGCAGTGGACGGCCGACCGTGCCGACGCGAAGTTCGATCGGATCGTCAGGCAACGTCTGTGTCGAAAGTGGTCCGGTCTCGGTCATGCCATAGCCGATCGTAATATCGCGAAGGTGCATGTCGTCGATGACCCGATGCATCAACTCGATCGGGCACGGCGCTCCGGCCATGATCCCGGTGCGGAGTGACCTGGTGTCATACTTCCCGAAGTCCGGGTCATCGAGCATGGCGATGAACATCGTGGGCACCCCATGAGTGGCCGTACAGCGCTCGGCGTCGATCGCTTGCAGGCAAGCCTGCGCTTCGAAGCTGGCGGACGGCAACACGATGGCAGCGCCGCTGGTCGTGCACAGCAGTGTCCCCAGCACCATACCGAAACAGTGATACATCGGCACCGGCATGCACAGGCGGTCGTACTCGGTGAACTTCATGATGCGCGACGACAGGATCGCGTTGTTGACGATGTTGTGATGCGTCAGTGTCGCCGCTTTCGGGTCGCCGGTCGTGCCGCTCGTGAATTGGATGTTTATCGGCGCATCGAAATCCAGGCTTGCGCCAATGTCGTCCAACTTCGCGTAGTCGCTTTCGCCAGGCAACGCCGTGACGTCCGCGAAGTTGAACGTGCCCGGCGTGCGTTCGTCGCCCAGCCGAATGACGATGCGCAACTCCGGCAGCCGCGACGCGTGCAAGTCGCCGGGCTCAGCGTCGACAAGCTCCGGCGCGAGTTCGTTCACCATTCCGAGGTAGTCGCTGGTCTTGAATGTCGATTCGGTAATGAGCCCGCGGCAGCCCACCTTGTTGAGGGCATACTCGAGTTCGGGCGTGCGATACGCCGGATTGATGTTGACGAGTACGAGGCCGGCATAGGCCGTGCCGAATTGCGTGACGATCCACTCGGCTCGATTCGGCGCCAGCATGCCGACGCGATCGCCCGGTTCGAAACCGAGCGCCAAAAGTCCTGCAGCGAATGTTCTCGCCCGCTCCCTGAGCTCCCGCCACGTCCAGCGGACGCCCTGATCGACGACGATCAGTGCATCCTGATCAGGCCAGCGGCAAGCTGTATCGTCCAGCAGCTGCCCGACCGTCACCCCGAGCAGGGGCGAGTCATCGCTGCCATGTGCATAGCTTTGCAAGTCCATACTCCTGCGGCGTTCTAACCCATGCGTAGTAAAGCCCTTGACGATCGATTGGGCAGTTCGTAATTCTCGTAAGCGGATGCGGGAACTACGAACTTGTCAAATCGGCTACATTTGCACCGTCAGAGCAGCGAATAATCACCGCGAACCGCGGCAGCGATCCTCAATGTATCGCTGCCGCAGCTTCGGGTCGTTGACGATCTCGTAGAACTTCGCCACGTTTTTCGTCTGCGATTTCAAGGTCTTTTCGGAGACCCCGCCGGAGGCCAGCGCCTCCTCGATCGCCGGACGCTTGCGATTGAACAGGACGATCGTTGTATCCATGTGGCCGAGAAACTCGCAGCGGCCGCGGAACAGGCGTTGCGTCACCCGCCGGATCGGCAGTTGCTCGTGCGGTTGCGCATAGGGCACATTGATCAACCCGGCCTGGTCGAAATCGTAGGGCATGACGACCCAGCCGGATTCCGTGCCCGGATTTCGCAGCACCTTGCCATTGTGACAGCAGTCCTCGTCCCCCGGTCCTTTTGTCTTTGACCAGTCGGTGTTGGCGATCAGAAACTGGAACAATTCGTAGATACTCGAGTTAGCCATATCGAGATTCTGCGGCGGGATCCTGGGGAGCTTGACGGTTTCCATTTGCGATCGCGCAGCAACTTCTCGCGGCGACTCGACGAAAAATGCGACCTGGATCTTGTCACGCCTCTTGTTTTCCAAGTCGCGAAAGGTGATCTGCAACATTCGGACGCGAAATGACGGATGGGCCACGACGTTGTATGCCCGGTAGATACCGTACTCCTGGCGCAGGTACTCCAGATACTTGTCTCCAGTCATGCACGGAGTGACGATCTTCAGTTTCTTTTGTCCTGCGAAAATCGTTCCGCCCACCTGTTTCTTGTCGAACATGACCGACAATGGTGGATTCTTGCAGATTTCCAGGCGACTATGACCCCGCGTCGAAACCTGAATGTCCAGAATTACCGGTTCGCCGTCAGCGTTGACGTACTCGAGCTTGCCGTCCAGAACCGGCCGCGACTCGGCTCGCCGCAACAGGGTTTTCATCGGCAGTTCGAGTGTGAACTCGAGCGGTGTCTCGCAGTCGAATAACGACGGGTCTGCGCTAGTGTCGCAACCGTGTGACGCAGTCTGCAGCAAGGCCACCAGCGCTGGCAAAAGCAATGACATCTATCATGCCTCCAACATCGGGGCAGCCAAGTATACTCCGCTAATGAACAACGCCCGGACAGTCGCGGTCTGCCTGCTGGCTGCACTTTGTGTCGCAACGTCGTTGTCATCTTGCGTCAGCAATATTCCGATCAGCACTGACTACAATGCCGAGTCGGAAAAACACGAGGTCGTCGTGGGGCTGCGCTTCGTCACCAATCGCCGGCTCCAAACGACGGACTCGGATGGCGATTACTACGGCGATGACCTTGGCGAACTGACAGCCGGCGAATGCAAAGTCGGCTTCGAGGAGAACGACCGCAGAGGCGACGTACTGCGTGTTGACCCGGCGCCAATCGGATCAGTCTTGCCTGCAAATGGAACACAGCCGTTCGTAATTTACATTCACGGCTATGGCGAATCGTTTGCACGTAGCTGCCGCCGGGCAGCCTTGTTGCAGCACAGGCTCCGCCTTCAGGGTCGACTCCTGTTGTTCTCATGGCCGTCGAGCACCTATCTGACCTACGCCCAGGACGCGGATGACCTGGAGATGAGCCTCGGCCACCTGAACGAATTGTTATCGGCGGTTGCGGATTCAGTCGGTCAACAGCGCATGATACTGCTTGCGCACAGCATGGGTTCGAGGGGCGTCGTCGACGCATTGAAACTGCGGGATGATGATCCCGGCAAATTCAGTCGCATCGTGTTCATTGCTCCGGACATCCGGCGTGACGTCTTTCTGGAGAACGTATGCATGCTCCAGGAGAGAGCATCGGATATCACGGTTTACATGTCGGACAATGATCGCGTGCTATGGCTGTCCGCAGCGGTGAATACATCCGGCCGACTCGGTCTGGCGAAGGAGTTCAGTATCGACATTGAGCACATCAACGTCGTCGACATCACGCCGACCGGAACCAACGACATTTCGGGCCATATGTATCACATGTTCAATCCGGCCGTGATCGAGGACCTGCAGGTGATGTTCGGCGTGAAATCACCCGATTCGCATCGCGAATACCAGCGTATAGCGGCAAGTACGGAGGGATTTTGGACACTGGAATCCGCTACGATCGCAGACTGAGCCCGTTGTCCGCAGCAGATTAGCCACAAGTATAATTGCCTTGAACGCCCCCCTGACATCAGTCCGGTATCTACAAGTCGTGCTTTACGTCAGCCTGATGTTCGCAGCGTGGGCAGCCGCCGCGCAGGAGCGACCCACCGAGCCCCCGGCCATGCAGGCGAAACGACTGCAGGTAGCGCCCGTCATCGACGGTGAAGTTCTTGGCGACATGGCCTGGAACGTGCCCGTGCCCGCGACGGGATTCTGGCAAACGCGTCCGGATGCTGGTGCTCCGTCAACGCAACGCACCGAAGTCTTTGTCGGTTTTTCGGATTCCTCGCTGTATATCGGCGTTGTCGCGTTCGACGACGATCCGGAAGGCATCATCGTCACAGACAGCCGTCGCGACTCTTCGCTCGACGACACGGACGCTTTCCTTGTCGTCATCGACGGCTTGCTCGACCGGCAGAACGGCTATGTCTTCGGCACCAATCCCGCAGGAATCGAGTACGACGGCCAGGTAACCGCCGAAGGGTCCAGCGATAGCCTCGGCCTTCAGGGTGGCGGCCTGAATCTCAACTGGGACGGAAGCTGGTCAGTAGCGACGAAGATGGGTGACTTCGGATGGAGCGCGGAATTCGAGATTCCGTTTCGCACCTTGCGCTTCGGCTCCGCGGAGACACAGGACTGGGGCATCAACTTCCAGCGCAACATCCGCCGCAATAGCGAGATCGCCTACTGGGCGCCGCTCGATCGCAATCGCAACCTGTACCGGGTGTCGGAAGCCGGCACCCTGCTGGGCATTACTCCGCCGCCGCAGCGCAATTTACAAATCACGCCGTACGTACTCGGTAAAGCACAGCGTGGCGGCGAACTGTCGGGCACGCGGACCGAAAACGAGGTCGGTGGTGACCTGAAATACTCCATTACACCGAGTCTGACGCTCGACCTCACGATCAACACCGACTTTGCGCAGGTCGAGGCGGACAATCAGCAGCTTAATCTCGACCGCTTCAACTTGTTTTTTCCAGAGAAGCGGCCGTTTTTTCTCGAGAACGCTGGCCAGTTTGCCGTTGGCAACTCCGGTGAAGTGGAGGTGTTCTTCAGTCGTCGCATCGGTATTAGCGAAGACGGCGACGTCATTCCGGTGGAAGGCGGCGCGAGGCTGTCAGGCAAGCTCGGTGATTCGACGAACATCGGTCTGCTCTACATGGGTACCGAGGGCGTCGCCGGACTTGCGCCGCAAAATCGTTACGGTGTCGCCAGGCTCAATCAGGAATTCAGCAATCATTCCGCGATTGGTGCGATGATCGTAACCCGGGACGGCGACGGTTCATTCGAGGTCAACGAGGACGACGATTACAACCGCAGCTATGCGATCGACGGCCGCTGGGGCATCGGCGACAACATATTGCTCGATGGATGGATTGCCAGGACTGACACTCCCGGCCTGACCGGCAAGGATCACGCGTTCGGTCTGGCCGCAAACTACAGCTCGGCTGAGTGGTCCTCGAGTGCTGAATACTCCGAGGTTCGCGAGGACTTCAACCCCGAAGTCGGCTTTCTATCACGCACAGAATATCGCAAAGGTCGGGTATTCCTGATGCGAACCATGCGGCCCGATGACCTCTGGGGTCTCCTCGAGATTCGGCCGCACGCATCCTACACCGGCCACTGGAAATTCGACGGCTTCCAGGAGTCGGGTTTTTTGCACCTGGACACGCACTGGGAGTACCAGACCGGCACGGAATTTCATACGGGCATCAACTTCACGCGTGCCGGCGTCATCGAGCCGTTCGACATCATTGATGGCGTCACGATTCAACCAGGTACCTACGATCACGAGGAACTGCAACTTATCTATTTCACGAATCAATCGAAGCCCGTCCACTTCGGCGTCGACTTCGTTACCGGCGGTCGCTTCGGCGGAGACCGTGTCTCCATTGGGCCGAGCCTGAACGTGCGTGTCGGCGAGACTTTCAGGTCGGAGTTCTGGTTCGATTACAACAAATTCGACCTGCCCGTCCCCAATGGCAATTTCACGGCGAACCTTGCAGGAGTGCGGCTTTCCTACTCGTTTACGCCTAAAATACTGCTACAGGCACTCATCCAGTACAACGACGTCGACGAGATACTCGGCACCAACATCCGGTTCTCGTGGTTGCGGTCGGCGAACTCGGGCCTGTACCTGGTTTATAACGAAGTTGACGAAAGAAGCATCGGCGCACTGCCCACCGGTCGGGAATTCATCGTCAAATACAGCCATATATTCGACCTATTGAACTGACAAACAAATCTCAGCAGAGGAATCGGTAATGAGCGACAAAGTTTTAGCATTTGCCACCGTAGACCCGTTTGCGGGCATGACTGAAAGCGAACCGGGCGTACTGCAGAACCTGGTCGGCGGCGAATGGGTTTCCGGTGGTGACGTGCGCGACCACACGATCGACCCGATGAATGGCCAGCGCATCATCGACATGCCATCCACACAGGATGTCACCCCATTCATCGATGGGCTGAAGAGTTGTCCGAAAACCGGCCTGCATAATCCGTTAAAAAACACGGAGCGCTATGTCGCCCTTGGGCACGTATGCGCGAAAGCGGCCGCGCTGCTGGCAGAGCAGGAAGTCGCCGACTTCTTTACCAAACTCATACAGCGCGTCATGCCGAAGAGCTGGAACCAGTGCGCCGCCGAGGTCATCGTGACGCGCGCATTCCTGGAGAATTTCGCCGGCGATGGCGTCAGGTTCCTGGCCCGCGGCTTCTCCAATCCGGGCGATCGTACCGGGCAGGAATCGCGTGGCTATCGCTGGCCCTACGGCCCGGTCGCGATCATCGCGCCGTTTAATTTTCCGCTCGAGATTCCGGCGCTGCAGGTGTGCGGTGCACTGTTCATGGGCAACCGGCCACTGGTTAAGCCCGAATCGAAGGTCAGCGTCGTGTTCGAACAGTTTCTCAGGCTCCTGATTCATTGCGGCCTGCCGGCTGGCGACATCGACATGATTCACTGCCGTGGCAAAACGATGGGAGCCCTGCTCGAAAGCGCCAGGGATGATGTACGTCTCTTGCAGTTCACCGGCTCGACCCAGATTGCGGAACATCTGTCGTCTGTCCTCAATGGTGCGGTGAGACTCGAGGATGCCGGCTTCGACTGGAAGATTATCGGACCGGACTACGACGAGGCATGGCTCGACTATGTCGCCTGGCAAGCCGACGAAGATGCCTACAATGCAGCAGGCCAGAAGTGTTCCGCGCAGAGCATCCTGTTCGTACACGATAACTGGGCCGATGCGCTGCTGCCCAAACTCCGCGAACTCGCGAGCAGGCGTAGTCTCGAGGACCTGACCAACGGGCCCGTACTCACATGGACCAATGAGCAGATCAGGGCGCACATCGATGCAGCGCTCACGGCGCCAGGTGCGGAGACCCTGTTCGGTGGCTCACCATTGACTGGCCACGAAATTCCGTCCTGTTACGGCGCCTACGAGCCGACGGCGGTTCGCGTTCCGCTCGATGCCATCTGCGGCGAGCATTTCGACACGTTGACCACCGAGCTGTTCGGACCGTTCCAGGTCATTGTTACCTACGGCGACAGCGAACTCGATGCTGTTCTCGACGTATTCGAACGCATCTCGCACCATCTGACCGCGGCCGTCGTGAGTGCCGACCCCGTATTTCAAAACAAGGTACTCGGCGCGACCGTCAACGGCACTACGTACTGCGGCTTGCGTGGGCGTACGACCGGCGCGCCGCAAAATCACTGGTTCGGTCCCTGCGGCGACCCGCGCGGGGCCGGCATTGGCACGCCGGAGGCAATCCGCAGCACGTGGAGCGGTCACCGCGAAATCATCATGGACCAGGGCGCCCTGGCGGACGACTGGAGCACACCCCCGAGTAGCTAGGTGCGATAGTCGACATCTGATCGGGCAGACACCGGCTACAGATCGACGGTCGTCTTTTCAGCTATGTAGATATCCAATCCGCCACTGCCTCCAGGTCGGTCGGACGGAAAATAAATGACTCGACCATGATCGAAAGGTGCGGGTAGCTGTTCCTCGTACTTGGTGTTTATACCTGGCCCCATGTTTACTGGCTCAAGCCAATTGCCGTGTTTGTCTCTGTCGGAGTGCCAGATATCGCCACCACCGTGGCCGCCTTCTCTGTCTGTCCACAGGTAGCCGGACTCGGGATCAAGGTGTCCATCGAAGACCGGGCTACTTACTGAGGCAAGCACTTCCGCTTCGGAATAGGTGCCCGATTCTGGATCGAACCCAATTCGCCACGCATCCAGATCACCGCTGGTCCCCTTTCGGTTACTGACGAAATAGAGATTTGCGGCACCGGAATCTTCCTCAGCGTGATAGATAACGCACACGTCGTGCTCGATCGTGTTGACGTCGCACCCCAAATTTTGTGGGGGCCCCCAACCAAGCTCGTCAGATAAGTCTTCCCGGTAAGATCTAAATATGTCTAATCCGCCGCAAGTATCCAAGCGGGTGCTCGAAAAATAGAGCCATCGTCCATCGGGGGAAAAACTTACGCTATGCTCTGCGCCGTCTGTATTTATGTGATCCGGCAGCACGCGGGGTTCACCCCACGACGCATCCAGGCTGGGCCTTGTTGATACGTATATGTTCCAGTCTTGACCCTTTTTACCGTCTACGCCTGAAATTCCTCGCGCGAAATAGAGGGCCAGACCGTCCTTGGTAATAGCCGGGAATCCCTCGTGATGGACAGTGTTTATCGGCCCACCAAGATTTGTAAGAGTCCACGTAGTTTGCTCATCTGCGATTGCCGAAAATGCAAATAGCATCGAAAGCAACGACAAGGAAAGCAGTCTCGTTGAGTGCGAGGAATTTCTTCTTATCTCCACAATTATCCCCCCAATGATTCCACTCGGAAATTTTATCAGGTACCCGGCGCTTTTCGGGCACGATGTCAGCTTCGGGCCAGAAGCGGTCGTTCAAATCAGCGCAGCGCTTCCTCATTCAATACGAGGCGGACCTCTTCACCCTCTTGAGAGAATACGGCGTAGTTGGATCCGGCGTCCATGACAGTCCAGCCATCGAGATCGTCTTTCGCGCTGACACGTCGCGTGGATTTGTCGTGGCGGTCACTGAGTATCATTACGCTGGTGCCACCTGTTTTTACGATGCCACTTAACTGCCATTTTTGCCTGAGCTTGTCACCCGCATCGACCATCACGGACTCATCGGGCAATACAGTCTCGACCGGATCAGGCGGCGCCGTCAGGAAGCTCTCCGTCGCTACAGTTGGCTCGAACGGTGTCGCTACATCTACATCTCGCGGGGCCATCCACGACCATAGCGATATAACTAATAGTGCCATCGCCGCCGCCGGAAAAAGAATCGCTGTACGCAACCCATTCCTCTTTTTCCTCGTTTGGGTTTCTGCTGGGCGCAGCAAATCGCGAGCTGTAAGTGGCATCGCTAAACGGCGTTCCAACCACTGCGTTACCGTCTCCCATTGCGCCAGATCTTTGTTCACCCGGGAGAGTTGCATCTCGTGAATTGAGCGACCACTGCTTGCGGCCCGCACATAATTTTGGGTATCTCGAAGTGTACCGACGACCGCTATGGACAGGCGTTTCAGAAATCTTGTCAACTGCTGGTAGGCAACGGTGCGCACGTTGACTCGGTTGGCGACCACGCCCAGACGTCCGTTACGCCGACTGACCTGAGCTACTAGCAGCAGATCCGAGACCAAGCGTGTTGCCGCATGTGTATCGAGGTCTGACGGCAGCACCGGGACGAGGATCGCATGAGCGCCACAGGTATAGTCAATCAACTGATGGCTGGCGAGCCCCGCGGGCGCATCGATGACGGCATATTTGATGTCCTCGGGCACGACAATGTACCGGTCCCCTCTCGCATCACGGGCCGAGTTAGTTACCGATATACCATGGATCCGAGGAAGCTCGGCCGTCCTGTTTTGCAGCCAGCGCACAGACGATCCTTGCCGATCCATGTCCACGAGTGCAACCTTGTGGCCGGTGGACGCGAGATATCCTGCGAGATTGAAAGCGAGCGTAGTCTTTCCGGAACCCCCTTTCGGGTTCAGGACGACTATTCTGTGCAGATCTGCCGAGCCCTTGAATCTCAACATGATGACGCACTATCTGGAGTCTCGCTGCCGACCGTTATTCAATTGCCAAGGTACCAGTCAGCCACGCGTCGCGATACTAGCCGATAGCATAGTATTTTTTTGAACCCCTAATGACGTCCGCTTTGGGTCAGTAGCAGCCCTTTTCTATAGCGGTAATCGTAGCAGCTGAACGGCTGGATTGGCACGCTTAGCTGTGATTGTGACTACTTCAATCCGACACTGTCTTACAGATCAAGTGCCCATCATCACAGCCGATTGAGACACTATCCCATCGGACACTTTCTGTTCGATCCGGTCTGAGTTAATTCAGCCAGGGTCGCTGTTTACGGGACAGCGGCCTCGAACTCGCTCGCGATATCGCGGCTGAATTCCGCAATGGCTTCGCTCATCGCTCGTGCGATAGATCCGTGATTACCGGGATCCGAGGCCTGAGTCTCATAGCGAGCACGCCTGGGCTGCACCACAATCTCCGAGTCCGGGGTGAGTATCCCCCACTGCACCAACAGGACCACGTGCCCTCTCTGGTCTGCATCGAACGCGTCGACACGCCCGATCACCTGGTAGTTGAGAGTCGCAACATGATTGTAGGGAAATGCTACGACTACGACATCTTCCAGGAGACCATCTACGTTAGCGGCGGTGATGCGATGCAACGCATCGTCAACCGGCTCGGCCCAGCGATGAAAGTCATTAACCAGCACTTCGGAGTTACTGCCGCGGGTCACAATGCGCGTTCGTGACAGGTATTCGGGCATGCGTAACGGCCCAAGCCCCATCGCTACCGAGTTGTCGGCGTCCCTTGCGTAGGTCTTTTCCATCGCATCGAGGCTGTAATAGTGCACCGGCGGAGAGGAGCCGCAGCTGCTGAGTGCCAGCAGCAAGATCGCGGCTGTGATCAACTGGCCCATTCGATACATGTCAATACTCCCGCTCATTTCTGCTTACCCTTGATCAGGGCTTCCGGGTTGCGTTCGAGGTAGTCGAAAAATTCCCGTAACGCCGTCGCTGCGCCTTCGACCTCCCGCAAGGTGGACTGCAACTGGTAGACCTGCTCCGAGTCGCCACGCAATTGTAATCTTGCCGACTCAAGCGTTCGCTCCGCTACCACGAGCGTGTCGCTCAATCGATCCAGCACTGGCGCGAGTTCCGTCGACAGGGCATCCAGATCTTCGTTGGCATCCTTGAAAAGTAACGTTGCTTGAGACGTGGCCTCGCTAACCTCGTCAAGCACCTCCCTCAGTGACGCGGCCAGTGCTTGCGTGTCCTCGTCGTTAATCAGGGCATTCAGCCCGGTAAGCGTCTCGTGCAAATCCGTCGAATTCGTCAGCGCCGCAAAACCCGTTAACGAATTCGTAATTCCTTCAGCCAGTGCATCGACATCGATAGTGTCACGAAGATTCGATAACCACCGCTGCATCCTCGCCAACAACTCCTGGATATCCGACCGGATTGTTGGAATCTCCGGGTAAGACGAATCGATACCGCTCATGACGACCGCAGTCTCCGGCCGCATGTCCAGCCTGACCAGCAGTTGCCCGGTAACGAAACTCTCGATCTCGAGCTGCGCACGAAGTCCTGCATCGCGAATCAGTGCCTCGTGTGGTATTGCCGATTGCAGCCCTCCTTCCGTAGGTTCGCCATTACGAACTGGAATATAGGTATCCGGCAAGATCTCCAGCGTTACTCTCGTCATCGTATCGAATTTCGTCTCGTCGATAAGCAATGCGATCTCGGAAACATAGCCTATTCGCACACCATTCAGGATGACGTTCGAACCCACTCGCAAGCCTTTGGTCTGCTCTTCGAAGTAGGCGACATAGTTGTAGCGCTTCGCGAACAGCTCCGCGCCGCCAAACAATGTAACGGCCGAAACAATTAGCACCACCGCACCGACCACGAACCCACCGATCATCGTCGGATTTGATTTTTTACTCATGCCGCGCTTGCCTCCGGTACGCCTCGCCGTAGAAAATTCCTGACGACGTCGTTCGGGTGATCGTCTCGTAGCGATATCGGATCGCCATTCGCAAGTTGCGTCTTGGCGTCTGCATCGAGGAAAATCGAATTGTTACCGATAGCGAAAATGCTCGCCAGCTCATGTGTCACCACGACGATCGTCGTGCCGAGGCTGTCGCGCAACTCGAGAATCAGGTCGTCGAGCAACTTCGCGCTGATGGGATCGAGCCCCGCTGACGGTTCGTCGAAGAACAGGATGTCCGGATCGAGTGCCATTGCCCGGGCGAGACCGGCACGTTTCTTCATGCCACCCGATATTTCATTCGGGTAATAATCCTCGAAGCCGGCAAGCCCGACGAGCATCAGCTTGTAGGCGGCCACCTCGCGAATCTCGGTATCGCTGAGCGACGTGTATTGCTTCAGTGCGAGGCCGATATTTTCGGCCAACGTCATCGAACTCCACAATGCGCCGGATTGAAATAGCGTTCCGAATTTACGCTTCGTGCCATCCCGGCTTTTTTCATCAGATGTCCAGAAGGGCGCACCGTCGTAGAAAATCTCTCCCTTCGATGGCTCTTTCAGTCCGATCATCACTTTCAGCAATGTGCTTTTGCCACACCCGGAGCCCCCCATGATGATGAAAATGTCGCCGCGATTCACCGTGAAGTTCAAGTCGCGTTGCACCACGAAATCGCCGTAAGCGATCGTGATGTCCTCTGCAACAATGTGCGCGTCTTTATTCTGCATGTCAGATACCGAGATTGATGTATATCACGGTAAGGATGGATGCGCTGAGCACGATCAGTACGATGCCCATGACCACGGCCCTCGTCGTACTCTGACCAACGGCCATCGCGCTGTTGCCGCAGGCCATTCCCTGCTGACATCCGGCAACGGCAACGAGGCTGCCGTACACGACGCTCTTGAAAAGCCCGCCAAGCAGGCTATTCAGACCGACCGCGTTGATCGTTTGGGTTGTGTACTGAATCAGACTAACGTCGAGCATCGCGAGACCGACTGCGCTACCGCCAAGAATTCCCATCAAGCTCCCATACATTGTAAGCAATGGCATCATGACGATAAGTGCGATGACTCTCGGCGTAACGAGATAGTCGATCGGGTGCATGCCAAGAGTTGTCAACGCGTCGACTTCTTCATTGACCTTCATCGTGCCGATCTGCGCGGCGTATGCCGCGCCTGTCCGGCCGGCCATGATAATCGCAGTCATGATTGGTGCCATTTCCCGCACCATGGCAACAGCAACGAGGTCGGCCGTGTAGATACCGGCGCCGAAATTGTTGAGCTGCATGACGCCGACGAACGCGAAGATCATGCCGATCAGGAAACTGATCAGGCTGACAATCGGCAACGCTTCAGCACCAGCTTCCTGGATATACTGGACGAGGTCCGATCGAAGGTACGTTGCCTTACCGCGCGACAAACGACCGAACGACAGTACGAGCTCGCCAAGGAACGTCAACAGGTCGCGCCCTTGTCCGATCACCCGGATTGTCTTTTCGCCTACGCTCTCGAGAAATCCCTTGTGTACTGTCGTGCGACGCGCACCCTCACGTTCCTTTACCGCGAACGCGAGCGCGACGAGCTGACGCGCCCCATCCGGGAGACCACTGTCGTCGACCGCGACACCGTTAGCTTCGGCGCTGCGATGAATCGATACCAGAGCAGCGATCAGGCCAGTATCCCAGTCACCGAGCGAGCCGGCATCAAACGACACGACTGAGGAAGGTGGTGACTGACGCAGGTGATCGAGAACCGGGTCGATTCCGGGCAGGGCGCTACCGAGCAACCAGTCGCCGGACAGCGTGATCGCCAGGGAGTTGTCAGCTGTGCTATTGCAGGAGAGGTCTGCGTCCATACCTCGGCTCGAAACGAAGAACGGCCATTCTAACCGTTACTTCATCCCTGCATCGAGGATTGTTCGGTCCCGCAATGGAACTGAGTTTTAGGGCGTTGCCCGGATCCTGCGCCTTATGCCGATCAGCAACACGGCAAGGACTGCCAGCAAAGCGATGGCCGGCAGATGGTGAAGAGACGAGAGCTGATGACTGAGGCCGCTCAACCAGCTCGCGTCAGGAGTGTGTGCCAGGGCCGTTTCCGTCCCGGCGAGCGCGAGCACAGCTAGTAAAAAACGCACTTTCTGCCTCCTCAAGGGGGTGCGCCACAGCTGTAGCGCCTCTACTCAAGATAGACACGCAATCGCCCCACAGGAATAGGCGTAATTACGTACAGTGCTTCGGCGGAGCCAGCAACTAAGATCAAGGTGATACTTTTTTCTATTGCCACGCCGCGCGCTGCCAGGGGGGACCGTCTATGTGCCTCGCCGTCCCAATGAAAATAACTACGATCGACGGTTTCCAGTGCACCTGCGAGGCGCGCGGAATCGAGCGCGAGGTCAGCCTGTTCATGCTACAGGACGAAGAGCTCACACCGGGAGACAACATCCTCGTGCACGTTGGCTACGCGATTCAAAAAGTTTCCAACGAGGATGCGGCCGAGTCGTGGGCTTTGTTTGACGAGATTCTGGCGGCCGATGGCTGAGTCCCATTCTTCAGGAGCAGAACGATGTGCGACACCTGCGGCTGCAATATCACTCCCGGCAATGAACATCTCATAGAGAAGCACGGGCATCTCCATACGACCGACTCCGGTAAAGAATCCGTAGAGGTTTTAAAGGGTCTTCTCGACGCCAACGATCACCAGGCGTTGCATAACCGCGAACACTTCGATCGTCATGGCGTGCTCGCTGTGAATCTCATGTCATCACCCGGCGCAGGCAAAACGTCCCTGATCGAGGCGACGATCGACGCCCTCGGCGACAGCTATCGTATCGCCGTTATCGAGGGCGACCTGGAAACGGAAAATGATGCGAAGCGCATTCGTGACAAGGGTGTACCGGCGGTGCAAATAAGCACCGGTAGTGCCTGTCATCTCGATGCACACATGGTGCACTCTGCATTGCATGATATGAAACTCGACAACGTCGATGTCGTGTTTATCGAGAACGTCGGCAACCTGGTTTGCCCGGCAAGTTTCGACCTGGGACATCATCTGAACGTCATCTTGCTATCAACACCCGAAGGCGACGACAAGCCGGCAAAATATCCGGTGATGTTCCGTGCCGCCGATCTCGTGTTGATCACCAAGTCGGATTTGCTGAATGTGCTCGATGATTTCGACCCTGAGCGGGCGGAAACATGCGTGCGCAATCTCGCAAATACAGCACCCTTGTATAAGGTGTCGGCAAAAGACGGTACGGGACTTGATTCGTGGCTGCAGTGGCTCGGCGCTGCGAGGAGCGAGGCCGCGTGACCCAGACGGCCGAATACTGGCTCGACGCGTTGCAGGGGCTCGATATCAACAGGCCCGTGCGGATTATGAATGTTTGTGGCGGGCATGAACGTGCAATCTCGATAGCAGGATTGCGCAGCGCATTACCGGAGAACATCGAACTCGTGCCCGGCCCCGGGTGCCCCGTGTGCATTTGTCCCGAAGAAGATGTGTTCGAGGCCATTCAACTGGCGCTCAACGAAGACATCACGCTCGTCGCCTTCGGCGACATGCTGCGCGTTCCGGTTAACGTGCCCAAGCGCGAACCGCGATCGCTCGAACAGGCGCGAGCGGCCGGCGGTGACATCCGGCCAATCGCTTCCCCTACGGAGGCCGTTCGAATCGCCAGGGAAGATCCGTCGCGCACGGTCGTATTTTTCGCCGCCGGGTTCGAAACGACGACGGCGCCGGTGGCGTCAATGCTCGCCGAAGGCGCGCCCGACAATTTGCTGGTGTTGCTGTCCGGGCGCCTGACCTGGCCAGCCGTTGCAATGTTGCTCGATTCCGGAACGCCGGGCTTCGACGCACTCATCGCGCCCGGCCATGTGTCGACCGTCATGGGTCCGGAAGAATGGGAGTTCGTGGTCGACAAGCACGGTATTCCTGCCGCCGTCGCCGGCTTCAGGCCCGACACGCTGCTGGCGGCAATGTACTCCGTACTGCGCCAACGCAAAGAAGGCCGCCTGTTTCTCGACAACTGCTATCCCGAGGTTGTACGGCCGGGCGGTAACCAACAGGCGCGCCGGCAACTCGATGAGGTTATGGCTGTCGTCGACGCGAACTGGCGTGGCATCGGCATTATTCCGAACTCGGGGTACGCGTTGCGCGAAGCGTACGCCGCGCACGATGCGCGCCGCGAATATCGCTCTTATGCCGACGAGTCGCGCAAGCGCGTCGGCGAAATGCCACCTGGCTGCGACTGCGCCAGCGTTGTGCTCGGCAAGGTATACCCGAACCAGTGCCGGCTCTACGGCCTCGCTTGTACACCACGCAAACCGATCGGCCCTTGCATGGTTTCCGACGAGGGTGCGTGCCGCATCTGGTGGTCGGCCGGCTATCGCGACAACGAGTGGGAAGGCCGCAAGCCGAGGCAGTCCGTTGGTTGACGTCCCCTCATCGCGGCCCCACAACGCGCCCGACAGCGTGCGCATTACGCTTGCCGGCCATGTCCAGGGAGTTGGCTTTCGTCCTTTCGTTTACCGGCTTGCGACGGAATACGGCATCACGGGACGGGTGCAAAACCGCCTCGGCGAAGTCGATGTAATTGCGAGCGGTTCGGCAGAAGCACTACAGCATTTCAAAACCGACCTGATCACCAAGGCGCCGCCACTATCGCGACCCTCCATTACGCGATCCGAACCGATTGACACACGGCATGACACGGAGTTTCAAGTCGCAGCCAGCTCGAGCGACGCGGATGCCTTTATTTTCGTGCCACCTGACTATTTCATGTGTGAGGATTGCCGCCACGAACTGCAGGATCCGGGCGACCGCCGCTACGGTTATCCCTTCATTAACTGCACGCAGTGCGGTCCACGATACACGTTGATCGAGACGCTGCCCTACGATCGCGCCAACACCAGCATGGCGGCGTTCACACTTTGCAAGGACTGCAAACGCGAGTACCTGGATCCGTTCGATCGCCATTTTCACGCCGAGCCGGTCGCGTGTCCAAACTGTGGCCCGCAACTGAGTTTCGAGAAGCCCGGCACGAACGAGAACGCGCAGGCAGGCGATGCGCTCGATGCCGCCATTCGTGAATTGCAGGCCGGTAAAATCGTCGGCGTCAAAGGCATCGGTGGCTATCATCTCGTTTGCGATGCGAGCAACGTCTCCGCTGTCGAGTCCCTGCGGCAACGCAAACAACGGCCAGACAAACCACTGGCTGTCATGTTCCCGCTCGCCGGTACCGACGGACTGGACGTCGTACGGCGATATGCACGTATACAAGATTCTGAAGGCGAACAATTGGCGAGCCCGATTCGTCCGATCGTCCTCGTGACCAGGCGACCGAGCTGCAGGCTCGCCAGCAACGTCGCTCCCGGATTACGCGAGATCGGCGCGTTCCTGCCCTACAGTCCGCTGCATCAATTGCTGCTCGAATCGTTCGGTGGTCCGGTTGTCGCAACATCCGGCAATATCAGCGGCGAGCCCGTACTGACGGATAACGCCGAAGCGTCGCGTCGCCTCGATAATGTCGCCGATGCGTTCCTGCATCATGACAGGCGTATCGTGCGACCTGCCGACGACCCCGTATTTCGGCGCATCGACGGTCGCATGCGGCCATTGCGCATGGGGCGCGGCTGCGCGCCATGCGAACTGAACCTGCCGTGGCGCCAGGCAAAGCCGTTACTCGCGGTCGGCGGGCATATGAAAGGCTCGCTGGCGTTGAGTTGGGACGATCGCGCTGTTGTCTCGCCGCACATCGGCGAGATGGACAGCCCGCGAAGCCTGGCGGTCTTCGAGCAAGTCGCGGACGATCTGCAAAAGCTCTACGGCGTAGAAGCTGAGCACATCGTCTGCGACGCGCATCCTGGCTACACCACACATCAGTGGGCACGACGACAGCAAACGCTGCCCGTACAAACCGTCTGGCATCACGAAGCGCATGCGAGTGCTGTGGCCGCGGAATTTGCATTGCCGGGGCAGTGGCTGATGTTCACCTGGGACGGTGTCGGACTCGGCCGGGACGGCGGCCTCTGGGGCGGCGAGGCCCTGCTGGGCAACGCGGGAGACTGGCAGCGCGTTTGCAGCCTGCGGCCGTTCCGTCTTCCGGGTGGCGAACGTGCCGGTCGCGAGCCGTGGCGCAGTGCTGCGGCGCTGCACTGGGAGTGTGGCCGCCGATGGCAGGACTGCCCGGATGAGGGCGGCCTCGCCGAGGCCGCATGGCGCCAGAAACTGAATGCGCCCATGACAAGCGCCGCCGGGCGATTGTTCGACGCTGCCGCTGCCCTGATCTGCGGACTGAATCATACGAGTTTCGAGGCGCAGGGACCGATGCAGCTCGAGACTATTGCGCGCTATGCGAGGCAGCCGATTTACCTTTCCCTCACGCGTGGCAAAGACGGTGCGCTATGCAGTGACTGGGAGCCGCTCCTGGACGTCATCGCAGACCAACGTCGCGACCCTCGCGAGCGCGCGGAGATATTTCATGCAAGCCTCGCGCAGGTCATCGTGCAACAAGCCTGCCGCATTCGATACGAACACGACATCGACCAGGTCGGATTATGCGGCGGTGTTTTTCAGAATCGAATTCTAACCGAGCAGGCCGTCGAATCTCTGAAGCGTCGCGGTTTTCGCGTCTGTCTGCCGGAAATTCTCCCCTGCAACGATGCGGCGCTTTGCTATGGACAGGCCGCGCACATCGCCGCCCAATCAGCCGGAGAATAGAAAATGGACGACGAACGCATTTCACTGGCACACGGCAACGGCGGCCGATTCATGCGCGAACTCATTGAGGACGTATTCGCGCGCCATCTCGGTGAGGACGGACTCGATGTGCAGGCCGACGCAGCGCCGATCGCGCTGAACGGTGGCGAGGTCATGATCACGACCGATGGATTCACCGTGCAGCCCCTGGAATTTCCTGGCGGTGATATCGGATCACTCGCTGTACATGGCACCACCAATGACCTCGCCGTGGCCGGCGCCAAACCCCTTTACCTGACGCTAAACGCATTCATTGAAGAGGGTTTCGAAATAGCGCGCCTCGATCGCATCGTCGCAAGCCTCGCACGGGCCGCGCGCGAGTCCAAAGTTCGTATCACAGCCGGTGACACGAAGGTCCTGAGACGCGGAGAAGGTGGCGGACTCTATCTCGCGACGACAGGCGTCGGCGTACGACTGCCGGGCGTCATTCCGTCACTCGATCGCATCGAGGACGGCGACGTCATCCTTGTCAGCGGCACGGTTGGCGACCACGGCACCGCCGTGATGCTCGCGCGTGAAGAATTCGGATTGCGAGGAGACCTCGTCTCCGATGCGGGGCCGGTCATGGCGCTGACAGAGTCGCTGATGAGCTTTGACGGATTGCGTTTCATGCGCGACCCGACTCGTGGCGGCATTGCGTCCATCGCGCACGAGATTCACCGTGCGACCGGACATGGCGTGCGCTTCGAACCGACAATACCGGTTCACGACCCGGTGCAATCGGTATGCGACATGCTCGGCTATGATCCTTACTACCTCGCTTGCGAAGGCCGCGTGGTCGCCGTCGTCTCACCGGACGAGGCCGACGAGGCCCTCGCGACCTGGCGCGCTCTTCCAGAGGGCCAGCAGGCTGCACGCATTGGCCGAATTTCGTCGACCGACTCCCGCGTCATTCTCGAAACATCGCTGGGCGGGGAACGTTTCCTCGAAGAACTGGAGGACGATCCGCTACCGCGTATCTGCTAACTCGAGGCGCTGAAGGATCAGCTCGTCACCACTCGTAACCTCAGTACGATAGTCGCCGCACTCGCCGCAAATTAGACGATTCGCGCTTGCGGCCGACTCGGCGCCACACTCGTTGCAGGTGACTCGTACTTCAGAAACCGTAATGATCAGCTCCGCGTCGGCAGCGATCGTTCCCGCCGCTGCCATCGGGTATGCATTGCGGAGCAACTCCGGCTCCACCCCGGACAGCGGTCCGATGCCGAGTTCGACTCTCGTGACAGACTGCGCGTCGTTTTCCTCAGCAACGCGCTGAATTTGCTCGATGAGCGACAGGCAAACTGACAGTTCATGCACCGCGCGACCCTCGAGCGTTTCTCATGCAATCAATCTATCACGCACAGTCGTCAGAACGTCAGACTGAACGTCGCGCCACGACTATCGTTATTACTCAGGCGAATGAACCCGCCGTGCGCGATCATCACCTGGCGTGCGAGAGCGAGACCGACTCCCGAACCGCCCTCCCGGGTCGTAAAGAACGGCACGAAAATCTTGTTGGTGATGTCCTCGGGAACGCCGATGCCGTTGTCTATTACCTCGACTACCACATTGCCGCGACGATTGAGCCGACCCCGAACCTCGATAACGCGATCATCGATTTCACTCGTCGCGTGTACGGCGTTGCGCAGCAGATTGATGAGTACGGGTTCGAGCAGATCGCGGTCTGCGTAGACATCAAGCCCGGACGGGGTCACGATGAACGTAATCGAATTAACGGCATCCGGCCACTCGGCCACGGCCAGACTTTTGACTGCCTCGAACATGCCGGCGATCGATAGCCGCTTCTTCTCAGGCGGAGCGAGCCGCGTAATTTGCCGGTAGCTGTCGATGAACTGCATCAGGCTGTCAGATCGCCTCGCGACCGTTGCGACCGCGTTCTGCACGTCGCCGAGATCCTCGGCAAGCGGTGAATCCGGCCCCGTCTCCTTCATCACGTCGTCGACGAGGTCCGAGGCCGTGCGTGCCAGCGACGTTACCGGCGTAATCGAGTTCATGATTTCGTGCGTCAGTACTCGCACGAGGTCCTGCCACGCCTCTGCCTGGGTTGCGTCAAGCTCGGACTGAATGTCCTGCAGGGAAATCAAACGCTCCCGATCGCTTTTGATGACGATTTCAGTTGTGGCGAGCGTCAGCTGATATTCGACGCCTTCGACCTCGAACGTAACGAGCTGGCGATCGCCTGGTACCGCCTCGTCTACTGCACGGGCGAAACCGGGTCCGAATTTCTTCAGGTCGTTGACGCGCGTCACATGCGCCGCCCCGAACAATCTGCGCGCAGCATTATTCTGCAAGGTGATAGCGTCATCCGTATGCACTGTCATGAGAGGCACGGGAATATGCTCGACCAACGCTTTGAGGTGACGCAGTTCCGATTCCTGTCCCGTACGGCGAGACCGCAACTGCCCGATGATTTGGGTGAACGTGCGGCCCAGGCTGGCGAAGCCGGAGCCCGCTTTTTCGAAATCGAATCGCTGCGAGTAGTCGGCAAAACGCACGGCGTCGAGAAATCGCGCCACCTCCCTGTTCGTCCGATTGACATGACGCCAGAGCTCCATCACGAGCAATAGCAGTACCACCACCGCAAGCAGCGTCGCGCTGTGGTATCCGGGCTGCAGCAATAGCCAGACAACCAATGTCATTGCGAGGCCGACCAGCGCAAGCCTGACCACCAACGCAATCAGGAAATGTCTAGATACCATGCTTCTCCATGCGCCGGTAAAGTGATGCCCGAGTCAGCCCCAACTCCGCGGCAGCTCGCGAAATATTGAAACCGTGCTTGCGAAGCGCTCTCTCGATAGTGTCCTTTTCCATTTCGTCGAGATTCAGAATCGTCGGAATCGCCGTCGGCGGCCCAGGCGCAGACAGTGTGCCCGGGTAGTCGAGTTGCAGGTCCGGTGGCTCGAGTACGTCACCTGTCGCCAGGATCATGGCTCGCTCTACAGCGTGCCGCAGCGCCCGTATGTTTCCGGGCCAGTTGTAATCAAGCAATGCTGTCTGGGCCGACGTCGAAAACGTACGTGCCGTCTTGTCGTATTTCTTCGAGTAAACGCCTGCGTAGTGGTTTGCTATCGGCAGTATGTCTTCACGCCGCTCGCGCAACGGTGGAATCGTGATCTCGACCGTGTTCAGCCGGAACAGCAGGTCGGGACGAAACAAGTCAGCGTCACGCAAATGCTCGACCGGCGTATTAGTCGCGGCAATTACACGCACGTCGAACGACTGCGGCCGGTCCGCACCCACGGGAGTTACCTGTCGCTGCTCGAGCGCGCTCAGCAATTTCGCCTGCATGTGCAACGGCAAATTTCCAATCTCATCGAGAAACAACGTGCCGCCGTTGGCCGCCTGGAAACGACCGAGCCGATCGTCATTCGCGCCCGTGAACGCGCCCTTGCGGTGCCCGAACAGCTCTGACTCGAACAGGCTCTCACTGATCGAACCCATATCGACCGCCATGAATACCTGTTGCGACCTTGCAGAGCGCGCATGCAATTCACGAGCGATGAGTTCCTTGCCCGTGCCGTTTTCGCCGAGGATCAGCACATTGGCGTCAGTCGGTGCCGTACGCTCGATAACGGAAAAAATATCCTGCATGGCTGCCGATGCCGAGATGATCTCCTGACCGCCGCGGGCCGATGCTTCGCGAAGCAGGCGATTTGCATCCCGGAGTTTTGCTGTTTCGGCCCGGCTTTGGCGCAGCTCGACAGCCGTGGACACCGTCGCGACCACCTTCTCGTTCTGCCAGGGTTTGGTCACAAAATCCCTGGCACCGCGTTTCATCGCCTCGACCGCCGTGTCGACGCTGCCGTGGGCCGTGATCATGATCACGACGATCTCGGGATCGATTTCGAGGATGCGCTCTAGCCATGCCAGCCCCTGCTTGCCGGAGGATTCACCGGGCCCGAAATTCATGTCCAGCAAGACCGCGTCGAACGAATGCCTGGTCATGAGATCGGGGATGCGCTCCGGGCGCCGGCAGGTGACGACTTCGGCATAGCGGCGCCGTAGCAGCAGGCGTGCCGCCGTCAGGATATCGTCGTCATCGTCGACGATCAGGATGTTGCCGGTCACGCTCATCGCAGGGGCCCTCAGACTGTCCGAAATCGTACACTCACTGTCCGCAGGCGTACAGTCGGGGCCGCATCCCGACACGATTTGGACAAGTCCTGGCTTATAGATCAACTACTTACCAACTTGGCACAGCAATTGCTATGTAACAGATACAGAGCACGCGCAAACACAGGAACGGACCCATATCGTGAACAAGATTTCGAGCCTCAGACAAAACCGTCAAGACGGCGGCGTATCGATTTCCGGCCAGGGCATGGACCGTCGCATCGAGAAGAAGACACCGCTTAGCCGCAAGCTGATGTATGGCGGGGCAGCCGTGCTGGCGCTGTTGTTCGCCGGATGGCTGATCAGCGCGCTACTGGCCGGCCGAAGCCTCAGTGTCAATTCCGAGCGCATTGCAGTCTCGGACGTCACGATCGGCACCTTCGAGGATTTCATTCCGCTACGCGGTCGTCTCGTGCCGCGAAGCACGGTTTACCTCGACGCCGTCGAAGGCGGCCGGGTCGACCGCATCCTCGTCGAGGACGGCACGATCGTCGCAGCTGGTGATCCCATCGTCGTGCTGTCGAACACCAATCTCCAGCTCGAAGTACTGGGCCGGGAGGCCTCGGTTACGGAGCAGCTCAATTTCATGCGCACGCTTGAGCTGCAGCTCGAACAAAACCGCCTCTCGCACAAGCGCAATCTTGTCGAGATCGACTACCAGATCACACGCCTGACGCGCAGCATCGAAAGGCAGCAAGAACTTGCCGCCAAGGACCTCGTCTCGCAATCGACAATCGACGAACTGCAGGACGAGTTGCACTACTACCAGAACCGTCGTGATGTGACGCTGGAGAGCCAGGCAACCGACGCGCGCCTGCAGGAGGAGCAACTCAGGCAGCTGCGGTCAGCCGGCGGCCAGCTGCAGACTAGCATCGCATTGGCGCGCAAGAATCTCGACGACCTGAACGTGCGCGCGCCCGTCGCTGGCAAACTCTCGGGCTTCAATGTCGAGGTCGGCGAATCTATCGTACGCGGCGGTCGACTCGGACAGATCGACGACCCGGACACTTACAAGGTCAATGCGCGCATCGACGAATTCTATCTCGGCCGCATCGATATCGGCCAGACCGCCGTGGCAACGCACAACGGACGGGACCTGGAGCTGGAGATCGCGAAGATTTATCCGCAGGTCAACGAAGGCCAGTTCGAAGTCGACATGATGTTGGACGAAGAGCCGGTCGGCCTGCGTCGCGGACAGACACTGCAGTTGCGCCTGACGCTCGGTGACAACAGCGATGCCATCCTGATACCGAACGGCTCGTTCTACCAGGAGACCGGCGGCAACTGGGTGTTCGTCGTATCACCGAATGGCGCGGAGGCCGTCAAGCGCTCCGTACGTCTCGGCCGGCGCAATACGGATTTCATTGAGGTACTCGACGGTCTCGAACCCGGCGAGCAAGTCATCACATCGCCATATACGAGCTTTACCACTATGGACCGGCTCGTGCTCGACGGCGACTGAATCATTCAAATACACATTCCTATGAGGGAAAAAGTACAGGAGACCCTGCAATGCTGAAGCTTCACAACATGTTCAAGGTGTACCAGACGGACGAAGTCGAAACGGTTGCGCTAAATGGCGTCAACCTCGAGATTGAACAGGAAGAGTTCGTCGCAATCATGGGGCCGTCTGGCTGCGGCAAATCAACGCTGCTGAATATCGTCGGCATGCTCGACAGCCCGTCGGAAGGCGACTACCACTTCTTTGACGAAAACGTCGCGCCATACACGGAAGCGAAGCGCAGCGAAATCCGCAAGATGAACATCGGCTTCATCTTTCAGAGCTTCAACCTGATCGACGAACTCAGCGTTGCTGAAAATATCGAGCTGGCCCTGCTGTATCACAACATGCCCTCATCACAACGCAAGAAGCGGGTTGACGAGGTCATGGATCGCATGGGTATCGCACATCGTGCCAAGCACATGCCCAGTCAGCTCTCGGGCGGCCAACAACAGCGTGTCGCCGTTGCGCGTGCCGTCGTTGGCAATCAGCCGCTGATCCTGGCTGACGAGCCGACCGGAAACCTCGACTCCGTACACGGCCAGGAGGTCATGGAGCTGCTGCGTTCGTTGAACAAGGAAGGCACGACGATCGTGATGGTGACGCACTCGCCGGCACACGCCGACTATGCGCATCGCACCGTCAACCTGTTCGACGGCCACGTTATCACTGACAACACGCGCGCCGCCTGATCTGGCGAGCGGTACGGAGAATCCGATGTTCTGGAACTACGTAAAAATAGCGATTCGCAACCTGCGCAAGAACAAGGCGTTCGCTGCGATCAACATTACGGGGCTCGCCATAGGGCTCACTATTTATGTTTTCGGTGGACTGATCGTCAAATACGAAACTACGCACGATGTGTTTTTCGACAGGTACGAGCGTATCTACACGATCGGTGCTACCGCCGCGCCTGATTTGAATTTGAGCTTTGAGCAAGTGAATTCCGTCCAGTCGGCTGTCGGACCCATCATTGAAGCCGAACTTTCGGACGTCGAGGCGGTAGCTCGGACGGTCGCCATCGAATACCTCGTGACGATGGGACCCGACAGTTTTTACCAGTCTATACGGTTCACGGATCCGGCCCTGTTACAGATTTTCGACCTCGAGTACGTGCACGGCGATAGCAGCGCCCTCGAGAATCCCTCTGCGCTGCTGATTACCGAGACGACGGCGATGAAGTACTTCGGCAAGACCGACGTCATCGGCGAAGTCGTCACGCTGGACAACGAATTCGACTACTCCGTGGCTGCAGTTATCGCAGACCTGCCACGCAACTCGCATTTCAATTCCCAGCTCATCCTCGATTCGCCGTTCGAGATCCTGGCTCCGATCCAGGCGTTGACGCGGATGCGGGAGTTCGAGGTTGAGGGTAACTGGTCGAACCTGTCGGTGGGCAACATGACCTACGTATTACTGCCCGAGTCGCTCGATGGTGCGTGGCTGGAGACACAGCTGAACAGCATGTATGACCGGATCGTGCCTGACCGGGCGAAGCAGGTGATCGCGTCATTCATAGTCAGTCCGCTCACTGACGCGAATACGTCCATCTGGGCTACCGTCGGACTGCCGGTCATATCCGTGATCTCGCTATTGAGCTTCCTGGTCCTCGTTGTCGCATGTGTCAATTACATGAACCTTGCGACAGCACAGTCCCTCGGCCGCAGCCGTGAAGTCGGCATGCGCAAGACGATGGGCGCCAGGCAACGACAACTGCTCGCGCAGTTTCTGGTCGAGAGCCTGGTCATAGCAACGATCGCAATGGTGATCGCGATCGCCGTTCTGGAAATCATCATTCCGCTGTTCAACAACGCGACGAACAAGGCGCTGACGCTGGATTACCTGCGGACGATGCCCTGGCTGATGACGACGACCTTGTTCGTCGGCTTGCTGGCCGGGCTTTATCCGGCATGGTTGATCACACGTGCGTCACCGATCGACGCGCTGCGCGATTCGGCGAGGAAGGGAAGGAAGGGATCGAAGATGCGTTCGATTATGATCGGCGCACAGTTTGCGATATCGGCTTTCATGCTGGCGTTGGTAGCGGTTGTCTTCATACAAAACGAGAAGGTCAAGGAGTCGAGCTACGTCTTCCCGCGCTCGGAGATCTACACGCTCGACCGCCTGAACGTCGACAGCATTCGCGATCGCCTGGACACCCTGCGGCATGAACTCGAAGCATTGCCCAACGTCGATGGCGTCGCCTATGCGAGCCAGGTCCCGTATGAGCAAAACAACTCGGCGACGAACGTAACGCTGGAGCCCGGCGACGAAGCTGGCAAGTTCACCCTGCAGTACATGAGCATGACGCCCGAATTCCTCCATACCTACGACATTCCGCTGCTGGCCGGCCGTCCACTTAGCCGTGACATCGCGAACGACGTACGCACAGAAGATGCCGAGACCGTCAATGTCATCATCAACGAAATGGCACTCGAAAAATTCGGCATCGCGACACCCGCTGACGCCATCAACAAGCGCTTCTACAACTTCAGCGAAGAAAACGGTAGTGTGCCAGAGTACGTCATCGTCGGTGTAGCGCCCACGCAGAATATCACCGGGCTGTTCAATGCAGAGAGGCCCTGGATGTATCTCTATCGGCCCGATTTCATCAGAATCGGCTCGGTCCGCATTACCGGCGGCAGCATGATGGACACCGTCGAGCAAATCGAAGACGTGTGGAACAGCGTCATTCCCGACTACCCGATACAGGGTCGGTTTCTTGATGCCACGTTTAACGATGTCTATGACGTGCTCAAATACATGAACATGGCGCTTGCAGGCTTCGCATTCGTGGCGTTTTCGCTCGCACTGATCGGCCTGTTCGGTCTGGCAGCATTCATGGCAACGCAGCGCACCAAGGAGATCGGCGTACGCAAGGTGCTAGGCGCGAATTCACTGCAGATCGCGCGGCTACTCGTGTGGCAGTTCTCGACACCCGTAGTCTGGGCCCTTGCGGTCTCACTGCCATTGGCTTTTCTGGCATCTCGCAGCTACCTGAACTTCTTTGCCGACCGCATCGATACGACGATACCGATCCTGCTGGTTTCGGGAGCGATAGCGGTGGTGCTGGCCTGGGGCACGGTAGCAGCGCACGCTATTCGTATCGCCCGCGCCAACCCGATTTACGCACTGCGCTACGAATAAGGTTCACCCATTGTCCGCGATTTGGCGCTACTATTAGCTGCCGAATCGTGGACATTTCCGGTGGACGAGACTGAAACCAAATGGCTGATACTGTTGCTGCTGGCGGTCGTCGCTGCCGGCACACTGTGGTATTTCCGGGACGCGATCAACCCGCCACCCGTCGAACCGGTCGTTGCACAACCCGAACCCGTTGAGTCACGGCTACCACGCGAACCACTGCACCCGGTAGAACCGCTGATCCTTACTCCCGGCGAGGGCGAGCTCGTGCCGCTCCCGCCGCTGGATGAAAGCGACAGCTACTTCGCGCTCGCGTTGATCGACATCTTCGGTCGTGATCTCGAGGCCCTGCTCGGCGATGAAGGCCTTATCGACAAATCCGTCGCGAGCGTTGACAACCTGACGCGCAGCCACGTTGCCGAGAAGATCCGTCCCATTGGCCGGATCTCCGGCACCTTTGTTGCAGCGGCCGCGGGAGCCAACGGACCTTACTACCTGAGCCCCGACAATTACGGGCGATACGACGCTCTCGTCAACATGTTGACCAGCGCGGACCTCGATGAACTGGCTGCAACGTACCGCCGTTTCTATCCGCTCGTCCAGGAGGCCTACGTCCGGCTCGGCTACCCGGACGCGTACTTCAATGACCGCGCAGTTACGGTCATCGATCACCTGCTCGCGACGCCGACACCGGAAGAGCCCATCCAGCTCGTGCGCCCTCATGTGCTGTACGAATTCGCTGATCCCGAACTCGAAGCACTATCGAGCGGCCAGAAATTGCTCATCAGGATGGGTGCAGATCATGCTGCTCGCCTCAAAACGGTTCTCGAAGAACTGAAAGTGCGCGTCGCACAGCCACCCGACCAAAGGTGACAAGGCGCATGGTAACTGCCGCTATCCGCAGGAAGTATCGATGACCGGTTTCAACCGCCGTGAGTTCGTAAAGCTGAGCACGATGGGCGGACTCGGGCTGATGCTCGGTATGAACGCCTACGGACGGGGAAAGGCCAACGTCAGAACAATCGCATTGCGGCCCCTTGTCAGGATTGCCACGGACGGCCAAATCACGTTGTTCGCTCAAAACCCGGAGATGGGCCAGGGAGTGAAGACATCTCTGCCGATGATTATCGCTGAGGAGCTTGACGTCGACTGGCCCACAATCAGCGTCGAGCAGTCTCCCTGGGACACACGACTGGAAAACCAGTTCTCCGGCGGCAGTCTCAGCATCCGCCTGAACTTCATAGCCATGCGCCAGGCCGGTGCCAGCGCGCGGGAAATGCTGTTGCAGGTGGCTGCGAGTCGTTGGCAGATTCCGATTGCAGAGCTGAGTACCCGCAAAGGCTTCGTAGTGCACGAAAGCAGCGGTCGCAGATCCGGCTACGGCGATCTTGCTGAGGCCGCTGCCGCCTTGCCAATACCGGACGAACCGGCATTGAAACCCAATGATGCGTTCGAACTAATCGGAACATCAGTATCCGATGTTGACCTCGGCAGGATAGTTGACGGCACCCAGGAGTTCAGCGTCGATTTCGCCGTGCCGAACATGTTGTATGCCGTCGTCAGGCGCAGCCCGTACAGCGATGGCCAGCCTGGCACGTTCGACGCCGAAGAGGCTCTGCAGGTGGCCGGCGTCGTCCGTTGCGAGATGTTGCGAAACGACCGGCATGGCGGCCGGATCGTACTCCCGAACAGCCCGAACTTCGTTTCGGGCGTTGCCGTACTCGCCGAGACCACCTGGGCCGCCATGGAGGGTGCGCGCAGGCTAACCGTCGAATGGGAGCGGCCGGATCCCCTGCCCGATTCGTCACAGCTGATGGCCGAATTTCACGGTGCGCTAAAGACGCCCGGCGAGACGATTCGAGATGATGGCGATGCCGACGAGGTTCTGGCGCACGCATCGACGAGTATCGACGCCACTTACGAACTGCCATTTCTCGCCCACGTGCCCATGGAGCCCATGAATTGCACAGTCGATGCGAGTGGCGAGCGGATCATGGTCTGGGCGCCCACGCAGAATCCGGAGATGCTTGCGGAAACGGTTGGGGCTGTGCTGGAAGTCGATCCCGCGACCATCGATGTACAGGTGTTGCGCTCTGGTGGCGCATTCGGGCGACGGTATTACGCGGACTTCGCCGTTGATGCCGCACTGCTATCGCGACGCGCAGGACGACCCGTGAAAGTCGTATGGCCTCGCGAGGACGACGTGCGACACGATTATTTCAGGCCGGCAAGTTTACAGAGAATACGAGCTGCGACCGACAACGATGGGCGCATCGGTGGGTGGCATCACAAAGTTATCAGTCATCCGCGCGGACCTTATCTGGATCGTGAAGGCCTGGGGGCGGAACTCGACAACTACGAGTTTCCGGCCGGATTCATTCCGAATCTGCGTTACGAATACCTCAGCAATCCGGCTCGCATTCCACTGGGCCAGTGGCGCGCCATCGAACACTCGTCGAATGTTTTCGTCGTCGCCAGCGCGATCGACGAACTCGCACATGCATCGAACACGGACCCCGTTGAGTTCCTGTTACGGCTGGTCGGCGACCAGCAATACGTGCAGGTTCGTGAGGACTTCAAATTCGATGCAAGCCGATTGTCGCATGTCATCAGCAAAGTCTCGGAACTGGCCGACTGGCAATCACCGCTGGCGGACGGTCGCGGCCGCGGCATCGCAGCCTGTTACGACCAGGGTGCCTGGGTGGCCGAAGTTGCGGAGGTGTCTGTCCGCGGGCGCCAGCTGGAAGTCGATCGTATCGTCGCCGTGGTCGACTGCGGCCTGGTCGTCAATCCTCAGGCTGCCGAAAATCAGGTGCATGGCGCCATTGTCGACGGGTTAAGCGCGGCCCTGATGGGCGAGATCACAGTGACGGCTGGCGTCGTCGACCAGAGTAACTTTCACGACTACCGCTTCTGCCGCATGCGGCAGATTCCGGAAATCGAGGTCCATTTCGTGACTAGCGATGACAACCCGCGAGGGCTCGGCGAACCTCCCCTGCCGGCCGTAGCACCGGCCATCTGCAACGCGATATTCGCCGCCACCGGGCAACGCATTCGTGAGTTACCGCTGAAGAAGCATTTCTCGGTCTGACGACGCCGCCACTATTCCCGCGTCCAGCGGTCGATCACCGTGGTTGCCGAAATCTGCCGAGCCGCTGGCAATTGCCAGCAACCACTCGTTACCTGTTGCCGCTGCCAGCAGTCCGACTATAAGTCCGAGAACAAGTCCCGCGGCTATCGCGAGGTGCAGCATCCGGTCTCCTGCAGTGGTTCCGCTGGAGCTTACCGCATAAGAACTACCGCGACACGCCGGCCGACTTCAGTGCCTTCACGCAAAGAGCGACGTGGTCCGGCGTGCTCGATGCGCCCATCAGGCCGATGCGCCAGATCTTCCCCGCAAGTGGTCCGAGTCCTGCGCCAATCTCCAGGTTGAACTCATGCAAAAGATGACTTCTGACTTCGGCGTCGTCGACTTCGTCGGGAATCGTGACCGAGTTGAGCTGTGGCAGCCGATACTCCTCCGCCACAATAAACTCGAGGCCGATCGACTCCAATTCCGCACGCAGCAGTAGGTGGTTATCGGCGTGCCTTTTCCAGGCATTCTCGACACCTTCGCGTTTCAATATTTCGAGAGCGGCATGCAGCGCGTACAAGGAGTTGATGGGTGCCGTGTGGTGATAGGCGCGTTTCGCGCCGCCTCCCCAATAGCCGGTCAACAGGTCCATGTCGAGAAACCAGCTTTGTGGCGGCGTCGAACGTTGTTGCAACTTCGCCATCGCCTGCTCGCCAAAGGATACCGGTGACAGCCCCGGCGGCGCCGACAGACACTTCTGGCTGCCGGAATAGATGGCGTCAATGCCCCAGTCGTCGACGCGCAACTCAATGCCGCCCAGCGAGGTCACGGCATCGACGATGCTGAGGCGGTCGTATTTTTTCGCGAGCGCGCACAGAACGTCCGCGTCCGAGCGTGCACCTGTTGACGTTTCGGAGTGAACGAACGCCATAGCGACGGCATCCGGGTGAGCTTTCAACGCATCTTCCATTTTATCCGGATCGACCGGCGTCCCCCAGTCGAATTCGACAGCGATCGGTATCGCACCGCAACGCCTTGCAACTTCGACCATGCGTCCGCCGAATACGCCATTGACGGCGATGACCACTTCGTCGCCGGGTTCCAGCAGATTGACGAAACAGCATTCCATACCGGCCGAGCCGGGCGCCGATATTGGCAGCGTGATCGGGTTCTTCGTCTGAAACGCGAGGCGCAAAAGCTCGTTGAGCTCGTCCATGAAGCCCACGAAGGCAGGATCCAGGTGGCCGATGGTCGGTTGCGACATGGCCTCGAGCACTTCACGAGAAACATCGGAAGGCCCGGGCCCCATCAGCGTTCGTTTCGGTAGCATGCAGTTCTTCTCCGGTCGGGGAATCGGTCGGGTGCGAAGGGTATCACCCCGGCACGTGGCATTCTTACTGCGATCAGTGCGGCTCCCTGCCCGGCACGAAAAAAAGAGCGTCAGGCCCTGTCTTTTAGTGTCGCACCTGTTATAGTCCCGCCCGTCCTGGCGCACTTCGGTCTGCGCCACTCGCTCCAGCCCAGCAATTCTGCGGGTTCCGGAGCCATCCTTTGAATTTTGCCTGGACCGAAACCTGCGCGGCACATCCCGCATTTGGTCAGGCACCCTGGAGTACCCAATCAATGCTATTTAGCAAACTCGGTCTGATGACCGAATTGCTGCGTGCGGTCGACGAAAACGGATACCGTGAAGCGACACCGATTCAGCAGCAAGCAATACCCCTCATTCTGACAGGCGCCGACGTTCTTGCCGGCGCGCAAACCGGTACCGGCAAGACAGCCGGATTCACGTTGCCACTGTTGGAGCGCATTCATCGAACCCGCTCGTCCGGGCCGCGTCGTATTCGCGCACTGATCCTGGTGCCGACTCGCGAACTGGCGGCGCAGGTCAGCGATAGCGTCCGCACGTACGGACGTCACATGCACTTCAAGTCCGCCGCGATTTTCGGCGGCGTCAGTGCGAGAACGCAGATCGATAAAATTCGTAACGGCCTGGATATCGTCATCGCGACGCCCGGCCGCTTACTCGACCTCGCGCAGCAAAAGGCGATTGATTTATCATCGGTCGAAATACTGGTGCTGGATGAGGCCGATCGCATGCTCGACATGGGCTTCATCCGGGATATCCGCAAGATATTCAAATTGCTGCCCGCGAAACGACAGACCCTGTTGTTCTCGGCGACGTTTTCCAATGACATCAGGAAACTCGCAAACGATTTTCTGCATGATCCCGCGGAGATTCAGGTCGCAGCACGCAACAAGCCTGCTGAGCGAGTCAGCCAGGTCGTATTTCCGGTCGATAAACGCCGCAAGCGCGAACTGCTTTCGCATCACATCGGCGGAAACAACATGGAGCAGGTACTTGTATTTACACGTACCAAGCACGGCGCAAACCGGCTTGCCGGACAGCTGATCGACGATGGCATCAGCGCCACTGCCATTCACGGCAACAAGTCACAGGCTGCGCGTACCCGCGCACTGGCGGATTTCAATGCCGGCAAGGTCCAGGTGCTTGTCGCAACCGACATTGCGGCGCGCGGATTAGACATCGAGCACCTGCCACATGTGGTGAACTATGAGTTGCCTCATGTTCCTGAAGACTACGTGCATCGAATCGGCAGAACGGCACGCGCAGGCCGGGAAGGCCAGGCAATGTCCCTGGTGTGCGTCGACGAGAGCAAGCTGTTGGTCGAGATCGAGCGCCTGTTGAACTTCAAGATCCCGAAAGAAGTTGTTACCGGTTACGAACCTGATCCGCGTATCAAGGCGGAGCCGATCGAGAACGGAGGTCGTCAGCGACAAGCGCCCAAGAACAGGCGCAGCAAGGGCGCTCAGAACAAGCGCAAGGGCAGTCCGGGCAGACGCCGCAAGGGCGCATCGCGGCAGCGTACAGGCTAACAGCCGGGCATTTTCTCGACGATCCGCGCCTGTGAACCCACGAAAGCTTGCCGCAACCTCGATATTCATGGCGCATTTCGATCCGTTCACCGCAAGAAGTACACATTTCGTCGCATAACGGCTTTCCCGGGCAAACTTTACTTGCGTCAATAGCATCTAAGGTTATTAGAAACGCCACAAACCTGCGGGAGCCCCACATGTCGTTGATTCGAGTATCAGCGGACAACCCGGCCGCATTACTTGCAGCGGCCGTTCTCCTATTCGTACTCGGCATTGTGGGTATCGCCTCCCTGCCGATTCAGATGTTGCCCAATCTCGAGTATCCGGAGATCAACATCAACACCTCCTGGCGCAACGCTGCGCCACAGGAGGTGGAGTCCAGCATCATCGAACCGCAGGAAGACGCTTTGCGGCAGGTGCCCGGTGTCGTGGAGATGTCGAGCAATGTCCGGGCCGGCAGCGGCAATATCAATCTCACGTTCGACATCGGCACCGACCTGCAGCAGGCGATGCTCGACGTGCTGAATGCGTTGAACCACGTCGAGCCGCCACCTGCCGATGCAGACGAGCCGGAAATTCAGGTCGGTGGCTGGGACTTCCCGGTTGCAACGTTGCTCGTCCACCCGCTTGAACCGAGCCCCGGAACTGACGTCGCCGAATTCCAGCGTGTCCTCGACACAGAGGTGGAACCCAGGCTGCTGGGGATCGATGGCGTACAACGCGTCAACCTGAGAAGCGAGCGCGACGAGCTCGTGTTAATCAGCTTCGATCCTTATCGTGCCGCGGCACTCGGTGTGCAGGTTTCAGATATCGCCAACACGGTGACCCGCGCAGTCAACACGACGGGCGGGCTTGCAAGCGTTGGCCGCCGACAGTACACGGTGCGCTTCCTTGGAGGATTCAATCTCGATGAGCTCGGCGACCTGATCGTCGCACGACGCAATAACCAACCGGTTTATCTCCGCGACGTTGCCGATATCAGCACCGAGCTCTATCCACGCAGCGGCTTCATGTATCGCACCGGTTTTCCGGCCTATTACGTCCAGGTTCAGGGAAAGTACGGTGCCAATACGGTGGCCATCCTCGATGACATCAATGTAGCAATCGACGAACTCAACGCCGGGCCTCTTGCGGCCGACGGTTTGCAGATCGTTCTGAGTTTCGATGCGTCGGTACACATTCGCCGCGCCATCGCATTGGTCAACGGTAATCTCATCCTCGGCGTTTTTCTGGCGCTCGGCGTCCTCTGGTTGTTCCTGCGAGGCTGGCGAGCAACATTGATGATCGCGCTGACGATTCCGTTTTCATTGCTATCGGCCTTGCTCGCACTCAGCATGCTTGGACGAAGTCTGAATATCGTGTCGCTGGCCGGGCTGGCGTTCGCCGTGGGTCTCGTATTAGACGCGGCCATCATCGTTCAGGAAAACATCGTACGACTGCGGCAGGCAGGAATGCCGGCGGCGCAGGCAGCGCGCGAAGGACCGACTCAGGTGGTCGGCGCACTTTTTGCGTCGACGATTACCAGCATCGCGATCTTCCTGCCGATCCTGTTCATGAAAGGCCTGGAAGGACAGCTGTTCGCCGACCTTGCCCTGACATTATCCGTCGCAGTAGCAGCGTCCCTGATTGCGGCGATTACGATATTGCCGGTCGCGAGCAATTATTTCCGCAAGGACCAGCTGGCGGTCGACCGACTTGGCGAATTCTGGGACAAGGTTACAGAGACGATCGTCGACTGGACCAACACGCCGCGAAGGCGAACGACGTGGATCGTTTCCTTGCTCGTGCTACCGGCACTTCTGACCTGGTTACTCGCACCGAAGATGGATTTTCTCCCGCAGGCAGATTCCGATGGCATCGAGGTTTACTTCAGCCTGCCCGAGGGCATTCCGCTCAGGACTATTGAAAACGAACTGATCGCCGAAGTTATCCAGCGATTTCAGCCGCACGTCGACGGCAAGGCGAGTCCCGGTATCCGTGGCTACAACCTGTATTCCTTTGGCTCGACTGCGACCGGTGTCTACATCTATCCGAGCGATCCACGTGAAGCGCCGGAGTTGATACGAAAACTGCGTGAGGAGATTCTGGTCGGCTTGCCCGGAACGAAGCCGTTCGTCTCTCGTGCATCGCTACTGAACATCGGAATATCGGGTGGTCGTAACATCAATATCGATTTGCAGGGCCCGGAACTTGCGCCTTTAATGGAAGCGGCGCGCATTGGGCAGGAAGCAATGACCGAACGTTTCAGCGAGTGGTCGGTGCGTGCAATGCCGGGCGTCACCCTGTCCAAGCCGGAACTGCAGCTTATACCGGACGATGTCCGGATCGCACAGGCCGGGCTCGACCGCGGCGCCGTTGCCGACGCCGTGCGCGCTTTTACCGGTGGACTCGGCGCCGGGCGCTACTTCGACGGCAACGAGGGCCTCGATGTCCTGATCTGGAGTGGCGAATGGACTACGCCTGAAGATCTCGCGGGCCTGCCGATATTCACGCCTCAGTCGGGCATCCAGGTTATCGGTGAGCTCGCGTCGATTCAGCGTAGCGTCGGACCAACGCAACTGCGGCGTGTTAACGGGCAGCGCACTATCACATTGCAGGTACTACCGCCGCCCGACATCACCATCGAGGATGCACTGAACACGATTCGCAGCGAGATCGGGCCGCAACTCGAGGCTGCATTGCCTCCGGAAGCCGAGATCTACTATCGCGGCACTGCGGATCAACTGGCCAGTGCTGTTTCCGACATGGCACGTAATTTCACTCTTGCGGTGCTGATTCTGGCGCTCATCATGGCCGCGATGTTCCAGTCGGTCCGCGACAGCATGATCGTGTTACTGGTGATGCCGCTTGCCGTGGTTGGTGGTGTTATCGGATTGCGTGTACTGAACCTCTTTACCTACCAGGCGCTGGAGCTGCTGACGATGATCGGCTTCATCATTTTGCTCGGCCTGGTCGTCAACAACGCCATTCTGCTCGTACACCAGACCAGGGCTGCGGAACGCGATGGCGCCGATCGCGCAACCGCAGTCGCGCAGGCGATTCGGATCCGTGTGAGACCGATTTTCATGAGTACGCTGACATCAATCTGCGGCATGTTGCCGCTGATGCTGGTACCTGGAATCGGTAGCGAAATATACCGTGGACTGGCCACCGTTATCGTTGGCGGCATGAGTGTGAGCGCCGTGTTCACGCTGTTGCTGCTACCCAGCATTCTGCGCCTGGGTGAGGCAAAGCCAGTTCGCGTAAGGGTTGAGACCCTGGTACCACAAACGAGGACGACAACATCATGAAAATACGACATTTACCGCTGGGTATCGCGATTGGGTCCGCGTATCTGACAAGCCTTTGGGCCGGCCAGGCGCTGGCACAGGCTGAACCGGACGCGATGCTGATTACTGTGACAGAGGTTGTTGCCGCCAGCGTGACTCCGCGCGTACCCGCAGCCGGCACGGTGTTCAGCCGTAACGAAACACAGATCACGGCGGGAATGGCCGGACGCCTCGAGTGGCTCGCTGAGCCCGGCGATGCGGTCGACACCGGCGAAGCCGTTGCACGCTTTGACTGCGAGATGCTCGGCCTGCAACGTGAGCGGCAGCAGGCCGAGGCCGATCGCGCGAAGGTCAACCTGGTGACTCTCACACGTGAGTCCGAGCGACTCGAGTTGCTTAGAGCGTCCAGTGCGATTTCGGAGTTGCAGTTGGAGCGTACCCAGGCGGACCGCGATCTCGCCGCAGGCGACTTGCGCATTGCGCTTATCACAATACGGGAGACAGAAAGCCAACTTTCCCGTTGCACGATCAGGGCGCCGTTTTCCGGCGTCGTGACGCTACGCTTGCGAAATGCCGGCGAGGATGTGGAGCGCAGCACTGTGCTCGCTGCAATGACCGACACCCGGAACCTCGAGGTGCGTGCCTCCGTGCCGATTCGCCATTTACCACGCATGCGGGTTGGTGGGCTGGCCGAGGTCAAACTTAATGAGCTGCGCATGGAAGGCAGGATTCGCACGGTCGTGCCCGCGGCAAACCCCCAATCGCAGACATTCGAGGTGCGGCTCGACCTTCCTGCAGGCGCTCCGCAAGTGGTCGCGGCCGGTCAATTGGTGAGCGTGATTCTTCCGTTGTCGGCCAATGCCGCGCTCACCGTGCCGCGGGACTCAGTCGTGTTGCGGGAAGACGGTGCATTCGTGATGCGCATCAACAGCGAGCAAAAAGCCGAGCGAGTGTCGGTCCAAGTGACCGAGGCTAACGGCGATCACGTAGCCGTACGAGGCGAACTCGAGTCCGGAGACCGCATTGCCGTACGTGGTGCGGAGTCCCTCGAAGATGGCGAGCTGGTGGCCGTCCAGAAGGGCTCCTGAACGACGACCAGTCTTCGCGAGACTACATATCGATCGCTTCAGCGAGTTCGATCGATCCGCCCGCTTGCAGGATCGGACAGCCTTTGGCTTTTGTGACTGCGTCATCCAGGCCGGATGCCTCGATCAGACCATAGCCGCTCGCGGGGTTGGATCCGCCGTTGTCGGTAACCGAACCGTCCGGATTCACTGTGCTGGACATGCCCACCGGGTTGCCACCGTCGATGACTGCGGCGCCCATCGATCCCAGCCAGTTGCCCCAGGCATCCAGCACCTCGGCAGTTTCCTCTTCGGTCTCCGGGTGCTCACCACCGTGGTATATGAACAGATACTTCGCCATTGCTCTCTCCTCTCTCGACTCTCGTGAGTTTCGCTTTCGAAATTAGAGACTACACACAGTAAATACCTGTTACATCGGTCAATTTACTCATTTTTTCCGAATTCTATTGTGTAGACTACACAATAGTGAGTGATCAAACCGACAGCACTGACCTCGTAGCCGCCACCGATGCGCTGCGGGCATATGGCGTCGTTCCGGGCATCGCCGAGACGCTGGGTACCAGCTCTGCAGCAATCAGCAGGGAACTGTACGCCGTGGTCACCGACGAGGTATCAGCGTACACGGAGTCCGGCAACCCCGACGTGCTGCCGGAACTGCAACAGCACCTCGCACGCCATGTCGACGAGGTTTGCCGGCTGCTCGGCGACAACCGCAGCGCCGACCTGGGTTTTGTACGCGAGCACGCACAACGTCGTGCTTCGCAGAAATTTCCTCTCGACGCGATTCTGCATGCCTACCGATGTGTTCACAGGGTCCTGTCGCGCTGGACCCGGGATGCCGCGCTGGCGACGGCAGATGATTCGGCACATGTACGGCGCGTCGTAGCAGCCGTCACCGACTTCACGATCGAGTACACGGGCGCCATCGGCACGTTGATTACGTCGGAGTACGTCGCCCACACTCGCCTGCTGGCCGAAGCCGAAGGCGATCGTCGCATGGAGCTGCTCAACCTGTTGTTGAGCGGCTACGATGAATCGAACCGCCATGCCGCCCAACTCCTGCGGCGTGCCGGCTACCTCGAGCAGCGACAATCCTATTGTGTTGTCGCGGCACGATCAGTCGACCCGCGCGAAATGGAAAGTGCGGCACGGGCCCAACGTATGGCGGAAGCGCTCAGCCAGTCGCTCAATGCTGCGGCCGTGCGTACCCTCGTTGGCGTGCGCGACAACCTCGTCATTCTCGTTGTGTCCGGAACACGCCGACTTTCCGGCTGGACGGCGCCGCAGTCCCTGTTGGCCGATCGCGTCTATCCGCACTTGCGAAAAGTCGGACCTGCCGCGTTGATCGGCATGAGCAATGACGTCCCCTCGACATCACACATCCCTCGTGCTGCCACCGAAGCCAGGCTCGCGCTCGATTTCGCGACTGTCGCCGAACGCGTAATGCTCTACTCGCGCATCCCGTTTCGGCAAATGCTCGTGTCGCACGCAAGAAACTCGATCGAATCCGCCCTGCCCACCTGGCTGCCGGATTTCATTGCCGCGGATCGCAAGGCACACGGTTCACTATCGAAGACGCTGCGAACCTATGCCGATTCCGACATGAACGTGTTGCGAACGGCGAAGGTGCTTGCCGTTCATCCGAACACCATCTACGCCCGCATGCAAAGAATCAACGACATCACCGGCCGGAACGCTCTCGGCTACCACGCTTTGACTGAATTGCTGCTGGCCGCAGACTGCGCCTGACCGCGGGCCGCTCGGAGGCAATGATCGAGAATACGACGGAATCCTGAACGGCCTGGTCCGGCCTGTCGTGCTACGCAGCCCTCCCGTACAGGTGATCGAGCGCGGCTCGCAATGTTTGCATGTCTTCGTCGTCGTTATACAGATGAGGAGCGATTCGCAACGAGCTGCCGCGCTGGCTCGCGAATATTTTTCTTGCTGCGAATTCGCCGACCAGCGATTCCTGTACTTCGTCGGGAATCCTGAGACCCTGGAAATGTGGCCCGCGCCGTTCCGGTAGCGGAACGGAGAAGCCGTATTCGCCCAACAATTCTGCAAGCGCTTCATTACGCGTATTCAGCTCTGTTGCTATATGGCTCACCCCCCACTCGAGAACCTGTCGAATCGCGGCAATAGCCCCGGGCACGGTTTCAAACTTCGCCCGCTCACCGACATCGAAGCGGCGGGCGCCGTGCTGATAGTCATCCGAGTAATCGACGAGTCGCGCAAAGTCCTCGCTGCCCGTCCGATTCGCCCAGGCCTCTTCTATGGGAACTCCATCAAAATGCTCATCGGAAACGTACAAGAAGCTGATGCCATAAGGACAAAACAACCACTTGTAGCCCGCTGATACCAGAAAATCCGGTCGCGTCGCTTCGAGATCGAAGGGGCATGCGCCCAGAGTCTGGGAGACATCCAGAGCGATCCTGGCACCAATGCCGTGTAATGCATCGCAGATAACATTCAGGTCCAGAGGCGCGCCGTTTGACCAGTGATGATTCGGTAGCGCGGCGACCGCGATGTCGTCCTTATGCGTTGCTATGCACTCCATGACGGCAGCGGTCCAATCCAGGTCAGCAGGCGTGTCGACAACACAGAGCTCGGCACCGTTGTCGTCCGCCAACCGCAACCACGCGTAGTAGTTCGCTGGAAACTGATCGGCAAGCAGCAGTATTTTCTGCTTCGGTTGCACGCTGATGTTTTTCGCCGCGCACGCGATTCCGTAGCTTGCTGCAGGCACGATGGCGATATTGTCCGCTTTAGCTCCCAGCAAACTGGCAAACAGACTCCGCAGCAACTCCACGTCGTCGAAAAAGTCGGCCGTACTGATCTGCCATGGGGTCGCGCGCCGACGTAGCCCCGCCTCACAAGCCTCCGTTACGACCTTTGGATGCGGCCCCATGTAGGCGGCGTTCAGGTAGCAAACGTCCCGCGGGATTGAAAAAAGCGGTCTGGCTGAGCTAGTGGTCACGGACGGGGCCTCACCGATTCAGGATTGTCGATAATCATCCTATCTCGGCAGCCTGACAACAAGCAGACGCGATGGAGGCTAGTGGTCGGCTGGAGCCTGATCCATAATAAGCACCAGCATGTTTCACAAAATTAACAGCGCATCGATGGCCGGACTGGCCCTGAAACTCGTGGTCATCGGCATTTTAATTGCGGTGTTCTGGTCACTATCGGCGTCGACATACGCGCAAGAAAGTGAATCGGGCGGTACTGCGAATATTGCGCCCCTGTTTGCCAGTAATTCGCCTCTGCTGATTACGATCGAAGCACCGCTGACCACGTTAATGAATGACCGCCCGACGGACGAGTATCTGGAGGGAACATTCAGCTTTACCGCAGACGATGGTACAGAGCATTCCTTCGACTTGAAGCTTCGCACCCGAGGCAAGTATCGCCGGCTGGAAAAGCATTGTGACTTCGCACCAATTCGCCTGAATTTTCGCAAGAAACAGGTCGTTAACACGATATTTGCCGGGCAGGATAAACTCAAGCTCGTCACCCACTGCCAGAATGACAAGTCGCATTATGAGCAGCTTGTATTGCGTGAGTACCTTGCGTACCGCGTTCTTCAGGTGATAACGAACATGAGCTTTGGCGTTCGGCTCCTGCAGATCAACTACGTCGATACCGAAGGTGCCAAAGCGATGACCAGACTCGGCTTTGTCATCGAGGACGACGACGACGTCGCCGAGCGCAACGGCATGCAGTCCGTCAAGACCGGTAACATTTCAAGCGCTGACCTCGACCGCCGGCAGCAGAACCTGATCAACGTCTTCCAGTATTTGATCGGCAACACAGAATATTCACTGTTCAGGGCAGAGCCGGATGAGTATTGCTGCCACAACTCCGACCTGATGTCGGCAACGGAAGCCCCCCCGTTCACACCACTGGCCTACGATTTCGATTTTGCCGGGATAGTCAATGCACGCTACGCTCACCCGAATCCGCGATACGACATCGAGGACGTGCGCGAACGACTGTACAAGGGACAATGCGAGAACAATGATCTGCTGCCGGACACGTTTCGGCGGTTCCTTGATAACAAGGACGCGATTTACAGCGTCGTCGAGGAACTCGACTATCTCGATTCAGGCAGCAGGAGCTATGTGGCCCGGTATCTAAACTCATTTTACGATCACATTTCGCAACCGAAGTCAGTTAACGCCAGGTTCATCGAAGAGTGCAGCGACGAGTCCTGAGCTCCGCACTCATTTCCGATTACGCGGATTTCTCCCGGACAAACGCCACGAATCGTTCGACCCAGGGATTCGCTTCAGTGTGTCGATGGTGCGCAAAGCCCGCCAGCAGATTTCCAACAAGCAGGCCGTCATGCTGACCATCGATGCCGTTGCCGCGCAGCACTCGATAGGCGTACTCAAGATCGCCGGAAAGGTTCTCCAGGCGAGCATAGTGAAATTCGTGTGCGGGAATATCTGCGTTTGAGCTCTGTAATCCATGCGGAGCCGGGGGCCACGAGCTCTTTCCAGTTTCCTCAATCACCACATAGCCTCTGCCCTGTGGGCGATCATCGACAATGATGTCTCCTGGCACAGCGCCGACCATGTCGTGCTTTTCACCTCGCCACTCGATGCTGCCCGACAGATACATTAATCCTCCGCACTCTGCATACGCGGGCATGCCAGCGGCCAGGGCCTGCCGAATATCTGCAAGCAGGCTTTGATTCGCCGAGAGGGCTGCCAGGTGCACTTCGGGAAAACCACCACCAATAAACAAGCCATCGGCCTCGGGCAGTTCGGGATCGCTGAGCGTATCGAAGGGAATGAGTTCGGCACCAGCTTCCACGAACACCTCGAGATCATCCGGATAGTAAAAGCCGAATGCGGCATCGCGGGCGATGGCAATGCGTACATCGGGACCTGGCTTCGTAGGTTCGGCATTTGATCGCGTATCTGCAGCCGACTTTTTACCGGTGTTGGCAATCTCGATCAGACGATCGACATCAACCCCGGCAGATATCGCATCGGCAAGCCTGGCGATCGTTGCATCGGCCCCTTCAGCCTCATTTGCGGGGATGAGGCCGAGGTGCCGTTCGGGAATCTCCAGCGCTGGATCGCGCCCGATTGCCCCCAGCACTTCCACATCGGTGTAGCGCTCCAGCGCCGCACGGAGCTTGCCCTCATGGCGTGCGCCACCGACTTTGTTGAGGATCACGCCACGAACATCGACGTCTCGATCGAAACTCAGGTATCCGTTGATCAGCGGCGCAATGCCCCTGGTCGTCCCAGTTGTGTCGATCACGAGTACAACCGGGGCTGAGAGCATTTTTGCCAGCGCCGCATTGCTGTCCGCACCTTCGACATCGAGTCCATCGAACAGCCCTTTGTTACCTTCAATCAGACTGATGTCGGCCGCGGCCGATCTGCGGTCGAATGTGCTGCGAATCTCCGTATCAGACATCGTGAAGAAATCGAGGTTGTAACAGGCCCTGCCAGCAGCTTGCCCGAGCCAAAGGGGGTCGATGTAATCGGGGCCTTTCTTGAAGGGCTGTACCGCCAGACCCCGCTTTGCCAGTGCAGCTGCAAGCCCTACCGATACCGACGTCTTTCCGGAAGACTTATGCGCGGCTGCAATGAGGAAGTGAGCCAAAATGACTTGCGCCGGATCGCGCGACCGCTACGGCGTTTCTGCAGCTGCAACGAAGTGCGGATCGGTTGCCGAATCCGCCAACGTGGCCGGCAGGAATCGTAGTATTTTGATCCCAAAGAGAACGATCAGCAGCGCCAGCGCCACACCACCGACCCCGAGGACGATCTCCGGCAGGCTCGGCGCATAACTGGCGACAACGCCGTCGTAGAATGAGGACGACACATCCATGCCGGGGAAGATGGATAACGGATACGCTTGGCCGCCGATCAAGATCACATAAAGCTGGGCGAAACCGCCCATGATGACGAGTACGGAGGCAAGAGCCATTTGCCGACCGGCATTTCGCGATCCCGAGGCCGGCCAAAACACCAGTATCAGCGGCAAAAGACCACCGACAACGATCTGTACCACCCAGAACAAGGCCGTGTAGATGCCACCGTCGAGCAGGATGAAGCGCTCAACGCCTGTATGTTCAGCTGCGTACAAATTGGTCAGATGCTGCACAACGGTGAAATAGAGCACAGCCGCGATGCAGATGCCCATCAGGCGACCCAGGCGGTTCAGCACGACATCGCCGAGCTCCCTGCCACTGCCCCGGCAAACGGCGAGCAAGACAAGGATATAGACAGCCAGACCGAAGGAAAAAGACATGGCGATAAACAAGGGCGCCATGACGGCAGAGTCATACGCTTCACGCGCTACCAGGAAGCCGAAGATTGAGCCGGTACCGGTTGTCAGTACCAGTCGCCATAGAAACGCGACCATGCCGGCCGCCGGAACGTAACGGTTCATGCGCCGCTCCATCTGCAACCACAGGTAAACGGCGACAACCGCGATGAACCCCACGTAAAGAAAAATATTCCAGGCGAAAATCGATTTGAAGTTGTAGCTCGTCATCGCGACGATCAAACGATCAGGCCGGCCGAGATCAAGTACGAGCACCGCGAGTCCACCCACCAAAAGGGCCAGCGCCAGCAGACCGGATAATCGCCCCAGAGGTTTGTACAAGGTCTTGCCGAAAACCGTGCCGATCGAAGCGACATTGAGCGCTCCGGAAGCGGCGACGATCAGGAATATTGCAAAAACGTGCGGCGTACCCCACACGATCTGGTTGCTCATTCCGGTGACGTAGTGACCGTAGTGTTCCATGTACAGGGAGGCGGCCAGGCCTGCCAGAACGAATGCGCCCAGAATCCCGGCGAGAACGTAGAACCGCAAGCTTTGGCCTTCAATTTCGCTGTAGATAATTCGTTTCACAATGACGGTCCGGTCACAGGTTCTGATAGCGCACGCCGGGGTCCAGCCCGAGATCGGCACGAATTTGCTGCGACGCGTATTTCGCGACACGCTGTGAAATCTCACTGTCGGGATCGTTCAGATCCCCGAACAGCATGGCCCCGCCACCGGTATCGCTACAGGCCTCCACGCACGCCGGCTGCTTGTCGGCATCGATACGGTGAACACACATCGTGCAGCTTTCCACCGTGCCTTTACCCCTCGGCGCATGAGATTTCTGATCCTCGAGCGCTTCATGGACGAATGACCTTGCCTTGTAGGGACACGCCATCATGCAATAACGGCAACCGATGCATGTATGTTTGTCCACCAGCACTATGCCATCGGCGCGCTTGAACGACGCACCTGTGGGGCAAACATCCACACACGGTGGTTCCGCACAGTGCTGGCACATCACAGGCAAGGAATTGCTCGCGCCGGTGGCAGGGTCTCGAACCTCGACTTTTCTGATCCACTGGGCATCGGTCGCTGGTCTGTCGTGACCCTGCAGCCCATTTTCCCTGCTGCAGGCAGTAACGCACTCATTGCACCCGCTGTCGCAACGGTTGAGATCGATCAGCATGCCCCAACGCACATCGCTCGAAGCAGCGGCACCGAGCGCTCGCGCCCTGGCAGGAGAAGTTTGGGTGATCCCATACAG
>Ga0255053_10000036_pt1 | contig 54540 bp, 58 predicted proteins | sample JV7_2_22_MG_FD_188635 | JGI IMG/M metagenome (GOLD analysis project Ga0255053, IMG submission 188635) | Seawater microbial communities from Jervis Inlet, British Columbia, Canada - JV7_2_22 | ecosystem: Environmental > Aquatic > Marine > Inlet | place: Canada: British Columbia | collected... | reverse complement strand
AGGGTGGGATGGACGGCTATTCGGCGTCGCTGGTCGACAAGACCCTGACCGAACTGGCTGATGCGCAGCCTGATCTTCCTGACGGCATCTGGGGTGACAGGTCGTGGCGACGGGCGACTGCCCTGGTAGATCTGTGCACTCCCGGTGGAGATGATGCTCCTCCGGCTCAGGTGACCGTCTTTGTCGACGCCAAAGCAGCAGCAGAGTCGAACGGAGAATCCGGCGTGATGTTGGAGGCCGGACCCAAGGTCGGTGTCCAAGCGTTAGAAGCGATCCTCTGTGACGCCACTACCGAGGTCACTGTGAATGGTGATGATGGGATACCAATGGTCTACGGCCGGGGAGCTCGGACTGCGCCGCCAGCCCTGAAACGGGCGGTGATCCGTCGTGGTGGTGGGGTCTGTCAAGCCGACGGATGCAACTCCAGGTATCGGCTGGAAGCACACCATGAGACCCCCTGGTCACAAGGCGGTTCTACCGACCCCGATGATCTGATAGCCCTCTGCTGGTTTCATCATCACATTGTCATCCACCAGCGAGGATTCCAAATCTACCGCCATCCCGACCACGGAAGGATCCGCTTCCGCAGGCCCAAGCCACCCGATCGACCTAGCTAGGGGTGGACCTTCCCCACCACCCCGGGTGCCGGTAGACAGGACCAAAGATACCGTGAGCTCCACACTCTTAGATAGAGAGGGGCCTCACAATGAGGCCCCTCTCTATTGGCAGTCGGGCGTTTTTGCTAGACGCTCAAACAGCGCAGCGCAACCTCGTACTCCTCGGCCAAGCCAAAACCGGTGGCTGTATTCCTCACTACGACGAAGAAGGTCTCCTCCCCGGTAAATGGGTTCACAAAGATCCGCTCGTGCTCGACAACGAGGTCGGTGGGACTCGCGAAGTTGACGCTGGCAGTCAACAACAGTGCGTCCTCTCGCCCGTCGGGCGGGTCGGAGCACATCACATCCACAGCCCTAACCGCTCCCCGGGGGACAAATACCGTTTCGGTTACGTTGAATGCCTCGGCGTGCCCGCTGCTGCGAGACACCTCGACCCACGTGGGGCCTTCGCTCACGAGCTTCAATGTGTCGCCGACCTCGAAGAAGAACGCTCCGGATCGTCCTTTCAGTTCGATGTTTCGCCCACCGAGCCCGGGACAGCTCGAGGAACACGAAACCACCGCCTCAGTGAATCCCCCACCCCCACCAGTTCCGAAGTGGATCTCCAGGATCGTCCCATCGACGTCGGCAGGAGTGATACGGAGGAGCGGGAGGAGACCGTCGAATCCTGTGATAGTCATAGAGCTAGACACCGGTGTCAGCTCGCCGCTCGCATCGACAGTTGCGGTCGTGTCTGCCAGGACCACATTGCCCTCGAACGTTGCGTCACCCATGACGTCGGCCTCTGCCATCAACATGGCGTCGCCTTCGAGCATGGTCTCGCCCATAACGGTGGCGTCCTCCATAAGCATGGTGTCACCTTCGAGCATGGTCTCGCCCATGACGGTGGTGTCCTCCATGAGCATGGCGTCGCCTTCGATCTCGGTGTCGTCCATGATCATCACCATGTCACCGTCTCCTGAGTCGAGCATGAGGTCTTCGGGTGAGGCGATTGTCACGGCCCCCGTTACCGGATGGATCTGGATGACGGCCAACAAGGCATCGACATCGGCCTTGAGAGCCGACACTGCCGCCGCGCTGGAAAGGCTGACCTGTTCCTGAGTTCCCTTGCAGGGTTCTAGCGGACTGTCGCCCTCTGCAAGGCTCATGAGGGCACCGCCCTTGGTGAGGCACCCGGTGAACCCGGTGCCGCCGTTCAAAGCCACTGCCGCTGTGGTAGCGACCAGCATGGCGCCCAGCAGACCTCCCGCCGCCAGGATGGCAACCCGCGATCGAAATAAGCGTCTCAATTCATTTCTCCTCTCGATTTCCCGCCTCGATACTCGCTGTCGACCCTACCCCTCTCCTCAGCGGTTGGGCAGAGGCAACGACATCCACAGCGTGATGTTGTCGAGGCCGACGAGGCCACCAACCCGGCGCCGCCTCACACCGACCTTTGCCTCACCGTCTCGTAGGCAAGGACGGCAAACGCAACCGATGAGTTGAGCGAATCGACCGCACCGCCCATCGGAATCCGGACCAAGGTCTCGGCGGCCTCAACGGCGACGGCACTCAAACCTTCCGCTTCGGAGCCGATGAGGAGTCCCACCGGGCCGGTGAGATCGGCGTTCCAGATGTCGGTCTTGGCGTCGGGGCTGGCGGCGATGAGCTTGATGCCTGTGGTTTGCAGCCAGTCATGGACGGAGGCGAAGTCAGCTGATGCCAGAGGCACTGTGAACAGGGCGCCGGTCGAAGCACGAACCGCATTTGGATTGAAGGGATCGATCCGGCTGTCGACGGCCACAAACGCAGCCGCGCCAACAGCGTCGGCTGTGCGAAGCATTGCCCCAAGATTCCCCGGCTTCTCGATGCCTTCTCCGATCAACACCAAAGGATTGCTGGGAAGCTGCAACGACTCGAGTGACAGGTCCATTTGTGGGAAGAGTGCGATCAGGCCCTCGGATTTGGATCGGTAGGAGGCCTTTTGGAGTGCTTGGGGTGAGGTCGAGACTGCTCCTGGGTGCGAGCCGGCGTCGACTTGCCCTGGGTCGTAGTAGACCTCAACGGGCTCAAGACCGGAAACGATCGCACGGGAGAACAACCGCACACCTTCGACGATGAATAAACCTTCTGCATCCCGATGCTTTCGCTCACGCAGGTTGACGAGTCGCTTGATCTTCTCGTTGGAGGGCGAAGAGAGGTCGTAGTGTGGCATCGACTGCGAGTATCGCATCGCCATCCGTAGGCTGACGGCATGGATCTCGACGAGATCGGAATCTACAACACGACGACGGAAGCGTTGCTGGTTAAGGCCCGACTCGAAGCCTTCGGGATCGACGCTGTCGTCCAGGCCGACACTGCCGCCGGGACTATTCCTACGCTGGCCTCAGGTCGAGGCGTTCGCGTCTTTGTCAGAGAAGCAGATAGGGCTGAGGCACTCGAAGTCCTGGAGCGGATGCTTCCACCCGGGGATTAGGCATCCCACCGTTCACGATGGACCATCGACTCCCGACTCTTCCTGTCACGTGCCAGGCTTCTGGATCGGCGGTCGGGAGCGGGATGACCGACGGTGACGATTCCGATCGGGTGCTGGTCTTGGGGGAGACCGACGGACTCGCTCAACTCGCGTATCGCGTGCACTCCAAGAAACCCCGCCGCCAGTCCTTCATCCACAACAGCGAGAAGGATTCCCATCATGGATGCTCCCGCATCCACCCACCAGAATGGGACGGGCCACGCGATCTCCTCACCGTTGGGCCCAAGCTTGTCAGGTTCTCGATAGCGCTCCCGGTAGGCCTCCTCGCTCACACTGATGACGATGTGGACCGGAGCCTTAGAAATCCAGGGGTCGAAGCCCGCGGATACATACGCCGGTTCGTCGGCGAGTTCAGCGATCTCCCGACGATGCTCACTGTCAGTAACCACCACGAAGCCGAGTCCTTGCGAGTTGCCTGCCGAGGGGGCTTTCAGGCCCGCATCGATGATCCGCTCGACGCTGCCACCGGCAACGGGGGCGTCGGTGTAGTTACGGACCATCCTGCGCTTGGAAATGACATGCTGGAATTCCATAAGCGAATCATGGCATTATCCGCTTGAAAAAGGGGTTCACCTATCCAGACTGTCTGCCGAAGCGATAGCCGTAGTGAAGCCGAGGTCCTTATGCTGTGGGTACGGTGTGACCGGGTACGAATCCAATGGGAGTGCTGAACCAGAGTGATGCCAGGTAGTGCCAAGGAGATCTCTGTCGTGTGGACCCGGGGCAGCGGCTGTGCCGAGCTTGCCACCCTGCTCACCCCGGGTGAACCAACCCGCATCGGCGGTGATGTTGTGGAAGAGTGCATCTCCCACCGCGCCGACCTTCTCGTATCGAGACGTCTCTCCGGATCCTTTGACCTTCTCAACGTCGCCGTGCCGGTTGACTTCGAGCCGGAGAATGTGACCAAGGTCGTTTCGACCGTGGCAGGTGGTCCTCATTCGGTTCTTGCCGCCGAGACCGCCTCCGCCCTGGGTAGAGGGCTCGGTGTCCACGCCGAGATGGTGTCAGCCTCGAGGCCCGGTGACGATCGTCTCGAGGCCGAAGAAGTCCTCGACAGGATCGGACTGATGGTTCCCGAGCTCGATGGTCGCGTAGTTGAGGTTGAAGGGATTGGCGAGCTGGTCGAAGAACTGGACGAAGGTGCCCTCCTGGTGATCGGTGCCCCCGGAGGATCGTGGTTGAAGAGGGCAAGGTTTGGGCCGGGTGCCCGACTCAAGAGCAAAGCGCAGGCAGGGGCGGTCGTAGTCCGAAGTGCCCCGGAGCGCGTGTTCCAGCGAATGGGCGAACCGGTGTTCGTCGGTCCGTTGCGCAATGCCGACGACACACTTCGGATGCACGGGCAAAACGTCCTCGCGGTTGCAAACGAGGGCCTACTGGTCGGGCTGGTTTGGCGCGAGCACCTCTTGCACGCCGGAGACGCTGTGGTGGGCACCCTCATGGAAGAAGCAGTCTCGGCGAAGGTCGATGAAACGGTCTCCGAAGCAAGGGAGTTGGAGGGCACTTTCGGTGCCGACCCGATCCCGGTTACGGACCATGATGAGCATCTTGTAGGCGCATTGTCATTGCCAGTGGCCTGATCTGGGGCAGAATCAACATCTGTGAACTCAAGAAGTCTCTTCCGGACCATCTTTTGGGGGCTCATCGCCCTGATCGTGCTATTCCATATTGCCGGTGGCTGGTACTTCTCGAGTGAGCTGATCGCAGACGGCTTTACTCCGGATGCGACTCCGCTGGCGAGCATCAGCGGCGACTACGAATTGGAAGAAGTTCGCTACGACACACCACTCGGAGCGATGGACGCCTGGTATCTGCCGGCCAGCGGGACGACCTGGGTCATTCACGTTCACGGGAAGGGGCCGACTCCTGCGGAGGCCGAGCCGTTCTTCGGCCCACTTCAGGAGGCGGGATATCCCCAACTCGCCATCACCTATCGGAATGACGACCAGCAGCCGCGCGATCCATCCGGGTACTACCAATACGGCGTGACCGAGTTTACCGACATCGACGGTGCCATGGACTATGCCCTGGAGAACGGGGCAGAAAAGGTCGTCTTCAACGGTCTCTCCACGGGCGCCAGCCACGTTCTTGCATTCATGTTCAGGCAGCGGTCAGATCGCATCGGAGGGGTCCTCATGGACTCTCCGAATATCGACTTTGGAGAGACCGTTGATTTCAACGCCTCACAGCGCAAGTTGCCGCTGGTGCCGTTCAATGTCCCATTCACCGTCACGGCAGTCGCAAAGTTCATCACTTCGCTCCGGATCGGCGTCAACTGGGTTCAGATCGACTACATCGACCGGACTTCCGAGGCGCTCAACAAGCCAGTTCTCGTCCATCACGGAACCGATGACGAGACGGTGCCGATCGAAGAGAGCATCAGGTTCGCCGAAGAAGATCGCGAGTTGATCACGCTTGTCAAGGTCGAGGGTGCCGCCCACGTTGAGTCATTCGACGTCGACTTCGACGCCTACATGAGCCGGGTGTTGTCTTTCCTCGAGGAATTCGGATAGACCGTTCTATTCGGATTCGACGTCGGGACTGATTGAGAGAGTCACCAGTTCGACCTCTCGCACCCGCCTACCGTCCATTCGGCGAACACTCATCTCGAACGAATCGTTGGCCACCACGTCACCGTGCTTCGGGACCCGACCCAGTTGCTCCATGAGGAATCCGCCAACAGTTTCATACTGTCCCGTTGGCACCTCTGCACCGACTTCGGCGAGACGATCGACCCTGGTCTGACCGGCCACCAGGAACCGGTTCCTGCCGGCGGGTCTGATCTCCATGACCTCTCTGATGTCGTGCTCGTCGCGAATCTCGCCTACGAGCTCTTCGGCAATGTCCTCGAGCGTGACGATACCGGCCGTGGTTCCATGCTCGTCGATCGCCACCGCGATATGGGTTCGGGTGGTCCGCATCATATCCATCACCGGAGCAACAGACATCAACTCCGGGACGGTCGGTAACTCGCGGATGAGACCCGGTGCAATGGGGTCCTCGTGACTCTCGGGTGGCACCGAAAGCAGGTCCTTGGCGTGAACGAAGCCTTTCATGTCGTCCAGACCCTCTCCATAAACGGGTATGCGGGAGTGGCCGGTTGCAACCACGATCTGCTCGATCCGGGCGGGGGAGGTGTTGACGGGAAGAGCAACCAGATCGGGTCGAGGCGCCATCACTTCGGCAACCGACTTCTCCCTGAAACCGATTGCCGCGGTGAGAAGCTCCGAGGACGTCAACTCGATGATCCCCTTGCTGCCAACGACCTTCACCATCGCGCCAATGTCAGCTGCGGTGTAAGTGGATTCCAGGCTTTGTCGGGACGTGACTCCGAACAATCTGAGGACCCCGATTGCGACCCAGGTCAGCGCAAGGATGATCGGGCGCAGGATGGTCACGTAGACACGGAACGGCGCAGCCAGTATCAAGGCTGCCTTCTCGGGAGCGGAGATCGTTGCATTCTTTGGCGCCATCTCACCAAAGACATTGTGAACGAAAGAGACGATGAGAAGCGCAGTGACAATGGCAAAAGTGGCGATCATGCCCTGGGGCAAGCCGACCCATTTGTAGAAGCCCTCGAATGAGGTTTGCAGTGACTCTTCGATAACGAACCCGAGAGCAAGTGAAGCGCCGGCGACACCGAGCTGAGCGCCTGCGAAAGTGACGGGCAACTCGTCCATCGCCGACAGTGCCATGCGGGCAAACCGACTTCCGCCCTCTGCTACCTCTTCGAGGGTTTGCCGACGTGATGCTGTGAAGGCGAATTCGACTGCGACGAAGAACCCGTTGAGTATCACCAGCAGAACGACGACCGCCAGGGCGCTGAAGCTCACCTGGTCTCGCCTTCCCAGGAGACCACGACACGGTCGATTCGGAAGTCCGCCGTCGCGACCACTTCGAGTTTCCAGTCATCAATGAACACGACGTCACCTACCTCACCGTGACGCCCGAGCTCAGCCGTAACCAGCCCGCCCAGTGTTTCGTAGCGACCCTCCGGCCACTCGAATCCGGTCACTTTTTCGACCTCGTGTCGATGAAGGAGTCCGGAGATGGCGTCTCCTGACTCGTCCGGGGCACTGACCGTGTCGTACTCGTCCTCGATTTCTCCGAGGATCTCTTCGAGAAGGTCCTCCGACGTCACGATGCCGGCGGTGCCGCCGTATTCATCGGTGACCACTGCCATTCCCGAGCCACGTGTTCGTAGTTCGACCAGCACGGTGTCCACAGGTTGGGTCTCAGGTATAACGAGGGCAGGACGCATGTAGTTGGTGATCGCCTCGGTAGGCCTCCGTTCGTACGGGACCCGAAAGGTGTCCTTGACGTGGACAACGCCGACGATGTGATCCAGGTCGATTCCGTAAACCGGGAACCTGCTGTGCCCGGAGCCCACAGCGGCGGCTTGCAGGTCGGTGACGGTCGAGCTTTCGGGCAGCCCGACGACCTGGACTCTTGGAACCATTACGTCTGACGTCAGGTTCTCGGCAAAAGCAATCGAGCGGGTGAGGAGCGACAGCTCGTCGTCGGTGAGCTCGCCACCTTCACCGGATGCCCGGATTATCAGTTCCAGTTCCTCGAGGGATCGGACACCCTGAAGCTCTTCCCTCGGCTCGATGCCGAGCCGGCGCACCGTCCAATTGGCAGAAGCATTCAAGACCCTGGTTATGGGCGAGAAGAAGTTGTTGACCGCGAGCATCGGCACTCCGACTCTGACTGTTGTTGGATAGGGGTAGGTAATTGCGAGGTTCTTTGGCACCAGCTCACCGAATACCAACTGGGCAGCGGTGGCGATCGAAAGTGCCACGACCACAGTGATCGCAGGAATGGCCGTTTCGGAGATTGGTAGCCAGTCCAGGACGGGTACCACCAGCGGGCTCAGGGCGGTCTCGGCGACGACGCCAAGCACCAGAGAAGACACAGTGATTCCCAGCTGCGCCCCTGAGAGGTGGAACGAGAGACGACGGAGCCCGGCGAGAATTCTGCTTGCCCGTCGGTCTCCCTCTTCCGCGAGCCTGGTTACCCGGCTGCGCTTAACGGTGACGAGACCGAACTCGCCCGCGACAAAAAAGGCATTGACTGCCAGAAGAAACACGACGAGAGCCAACCCGGCGGCGGTGTTAATGGGGCGGTGCCTCGGTTCTCACGGTCCCGAACAGAATACCCACGTGTGTGGATCGAATCCGTCACACCCGCTTCGTAGGTTGTTGCGCAGGAGGTCAGAAATGCTTATCGACTGCCAACAGTGTGCAATGCTCGACACCAGCGCTTGCGACGATTGCGTCGTCACGGTCCTGCTCGGCAGCGGCCCGGTCGAGCTTGACGAGTCAGAAGCGACGGCGATCAGCAGCCTTGCCGACGAGGGGTTGGTCCCGCGTCTGCGCTTGGTGCCCGCAGAGCGACGAGCCGGCTAATCCCACCAACGGCGGGACACGTCACAGGATTTGCCGGGGTCGCCGTTAGCCTGCCCGACGATGGTCAAGGTCTATTCGATTTCCCTCGTGATCGGCGTTCTCGGGCTTCTCGTGGTGATTCTCGGAGGCGCCATCGCCGATAATTCGGGCCACCCGGACAAGGATCCTGGAGACCGGATCGGTCGAGGCGGGCGCATGGTGATCGGTGCCCTTGTCGGGTTCGGAATGGGCGGTCTGTCTGCCGAGTTCGCACCTCAGGATTTCACCTGGCAGGTTGCCCTGGCTTTGGGCGTGTTGGGGGGAGTCGGTGCAGCACTCTGGGTCCGTTATGCGTCCCGGTCTGTGCAGGATGGTTGATGCTTGTAATCAGTGACGTTCACTACGCGCTCGATTCGCTGCGCCGGGTCGTGACCTCCGGCGAGCCGGTCTTGATCTTGGGTGACCTGGTCAATCTCACCGATTATCGGACCGGTGAAGGCGCCCTGGCCGACGTCCTCGGCATCGATTTCGCCCGCCAATCGGCGGCATTTCGGGCCGCCGGCCGCTACGACGAAATGCGAGCGTTGTGGTCCGAGACGGTCGGTGATGATCTCGACGCATTTCGAAGCGCGATCGGAGACGCGATTGCCGAGCAATACGTAGCGGTCCGGAATGCTTTGGAGGGCGGTCACGGGTACGTGATACATGGCAATGTCGACCGTCCCGGTTATCTCGAGAAGTCTTTACCCGACGAATTCGAGTACGTCCACGGTCGTGTGATGGAACTCGAAGGCCTTCGCTTCGGCTTCGCAGGGGGAGGGGTGGTGACACCCCTCAAAGCCGAAGGCGAAGTGTCGGATGAAGAAATGGAGGAAATCCTCTCAGGGTTCGGTTCGGTGGATGTGTTGTGCACTCATGTCCCGCCCGCAGTGCCGGCACTGCGCACCGATGTCATCACCGGGAGGGTCGAACGCGGGTCAGAGCCAATTCTTCGCTACATCGAGGAGACCCAACCCCGTCTTCATCTGTTCGGTGATGTTCACCAACCTCAAGCGACGACATGGCGGATTGGTGCGACGCTCTGCCGTAATGCGGGATATTTCCGTGCCACGGGCACACCTCTGAAACTTGATATGTCTCTGTCCCCCTAGGTCTCCCGGTCGCTATTCTCACGTCTTCGCGACCCCGCTGGAGAAATGGCCGAACGAACGTTCCAAACCCTCGAGATTGACGCACCCGCAGAGGATCTCTACGACGTAGCTGCCGATATCTCTTCATATCCCGAGTGGGCAACGGGGGTGAAAGAAGTCGAGGTTCTCGAAACTGACGCCGAAGGCCTCGTCGTTCGGGCTCGGTTCGTGGTTGACGGCTTCATCAAGGAACTCGAGTACGTACTTCAATACACCCACGATCGGCCTAACTCTCTGAAATGGGAAGCGGAGGAGAGCGCAGATCTGAAGATGCTCGAGGGCTCATACACATTCACGATGAGCGATGACACGACAGAAGTTCTCTACGCACTGAAAGTCGATACGAAGTTCAAGGTTCCGGGGTTCGTGAGACGTCAGGCCGAGAAGCAGATCGTGACAACCGCACTGCGCGGTTTGCGCAAGAGAGTCCTCGGTTAGGGATGCAATGAGGATCGTCCTGGTGACCGGCAAAGGGGGTGTCGGCAAGACGACCGTGGCAGCAGCAACAGCCCTTGCGATCGCCGATGCCGGATACCGGACCCTGGTGACTTCAACTGATCCCGCCCACTCGCTGTCCGATGCCCTTGCTGTGCCCCTGGGCACCCGGCCAACCCAAGTCGTCGAGCGTCTCGATGGGCAGCAGATCGACACACAGGAACAGCTTGACCGGTACTGGGGAGCCATCCGACAACAGCTCATCGACGTTCTCGACTGGGGTGGCGCCGGCGGCATCGAAGCCGAGGAGTTTCTGATCCTCCCGGGCATGGATGAGATGTTCGCATTGCTCGAGGTCAACAAACACGCCCGATCCGGCGATTACGACGTGGTGATCGTCGACTGCGCCCCGACCGCGGAAACACTCAGGCTCCTCTCCCTACCAGAGGTGCTCAGCTGGTACTTCGAGAAAGTGCTGCCAACCGAGCGACGATTGATGCGGGCTGCACGACCGATTCTCGGGCGTCTTACGGATCTTCCGCTGCCTGAGGACGATGTCTTCACGGCTGCACAATCGATTTTCGTGTCCATAGACGGGGTCAGAGAACTGATGTCCGATCCCGGCGTCACTTCAGCCCGTCTCGTGGTCAACCCGGAGAAAATGGTCATTGACGAGGCGAGACGCACCTACAGCTACCTGGGCCTGTTCGGATACGGAGTCGATGGAGTGGTGGTGAATCGAGTTCTTCCCGACGCAGTCTCCGATCCCTACTTTGACCGGTGGCGTGCAATCCAGAAGGGTCATCTCGACACAGTCGATGATGCCTTCGCCGAGGTGCCGCGGCTCCGTTTGCGGCTCTTCGATGACGAGATGGTTGGCATCGACCGACTCCGGTTCATGGCGAAGGAGTTGTATGGCGACTCGAACCCCATAGAGGATTACAAAGCCACCAGCCCGTTTCGCATTTCCGAGAACGACGAGGGCGTCTGCATGGAAATCGATATCCCGTTTGTCGAAAAGAGCGACCTCGACGTCTTCCGCAGCGGTCATGAGTTGTACGTCCAGGTGGGACCCTATCGACGCTCCTTCATCCTGCCCGACGCACTACATCGGCGACAGGTATCTCGTGCAAAACTGGATGGTGGAACCCTGACAGTTGTCTTCTCGGAGCCGGGTAGTCCGCGATGAGCGACCAGCAGGTCGTCTCGGCGATTGCCCGTGCCGGTAAGCGGGCGACATATCACCTTCTCCAGGCCCTCGTCGAGAGTCTCAAGGCGGTCGAGGCGGTAATCGAGGAGATGGGAACCATCGGCGACGGGGATTCGTCAGATTCGATAGAACTTCGAGAGAGGATTGAGGTCGAATGAGTGAAGAGCCGACAACGGTCAGGCCCGATGACGTGATTCCCCCTGGGGAAGCATCGATTCAGACTCGGCAGTTTCTCCAGGATGCAGTGCTGCTCGTGCCGAACATCGTGAAGCTGATCGGGCGATTGCTGACAGACTCTCGTGTTCCCCGCCGGTCGAAGATCGTTGTCGGAATGGCTGCCGCCTATGTGATCAGCCCAATCGACCTGATACCTGACGTGATTCCGGTGTTTGGCTGGGCGGACGATGTGCTCATTCTGATGTTCGCACTCGACTCGCTCGTGGAACGCGCCGGGCCCGAGGTTGTGGACCAGCATTGGGACGGTCCCGGAGACCTTCTGGCGCTTGTTCGGCAGGCGATGGGCGTATCGCGCAATGTCCTCCCCCGACGTCTGACACAAGTCATCGACCGCATGTCTGGCTGAGCAGAGTTTGGGAAAACGACCCATGGGGTGGATAACCTCACGGGATGGCATTTCCCGACGGTATAGCCGACTTCAGGTCTGACACCGTCACCCGGCCCACGGCGGCCATGCTCAAAGCGATGGCCGAAGCCCCGTTAGGCGACGACGTCTATCACGACGACCCCACGGTCAACGCACTCGAGGAGGAGTCTGCGGCGGTGACTGGCAAGGAGGCGGCCATCTACACCCCGACAGGAACCATGGGCAACCAACTGTGTGTCATGCTCCACACCAACCCTGGTGAAGAGATTCTGGCCAACGAGGGCAGCCATGTCCGGAGTATCGAAGCAGGCGCCCCTCAGGCTCTCTCCGGGGTTGGATTCCGGACCGTAAGGGGGGAGGGCGGTCGCATCGAACCAGAGGACGTCGAGGAAGCGATGGCCATGGCTGGCTTCCGGATCGGCGTCGATGAGGGGGCAGCCACCGGGATCTTCCCCTCGATCAGGCTGATGGTTTGGGAGAACACTCACAACATGTCGGGAGGCCGGGTCATCCCGATCGACTTGATGGAAAAGACAAACCGGGTCGCCCGCAGCCATTCGCTGGCGGTGCACATCGATGGGGCCCGCATCTTCAATGCCGTCGCGGCCACTGGAGTGCCAGCCGAACGCTATTCCGCGGTCGGGGACACGATCCAGTTCTGCTTCTCAAAGGGTCTGGGGGCACCGGTTGGGTCGATCGTTTGTGGGCCTCAGGACATGATCGACGAGATCAGGTTTCTCAGGAAGCGGTTGGGCGGTGGAATGCGTCAGGCCGGCGTGATTGCTGCGGCGGCCAGAGTGGCTCTGGCAGATCGAGATCGTCTGATTGAAGACCACATTCTTGCCAGATCTCTAGGTGACGGTATTGCTGAGCGGTTCCCGGGGTCAGTAGATCCTGTCAGCGTCGAGACCAACATGGTACGGGTCGATTTGTCGTCGATGGGGATGGAGTGGGAGGAAGTGAATCAGCGTCTCGACTCGGCCGGCATCAAGGCGAATCCTCCACTTGGCGCCTTTGCCTGGAGGCTGGTGACACACCGCGATGTCGACGCCGCTGATGCGGCCAGACTCCTAGACGCCCTTTCGTAACCTGACGCGTTCATGGGGAGTCGGATACCAGTGAAAGTCGGCGTCCTCTTCCCCGGTCAAGGAAGCCAATTTGTGGGTATGGGTGAGGAGCTCTTCGACGCTCGTCCCGACCTCCTCGGCGACAGGGCCAACGAGTTGCTTGGGTTCTCGCTGAGGGATGTGTGTCTCGTAGGTCCCGAAGAAGAATTGACGAGGACCGAGCACGCTCAGCCCGCCCTGTTTGCTCTGTCATATGCCCTGTGGGAGGAGCTGGCGGCTGCCAGCGGGCTCCGACCTGACGGCGCCGCAGGCCATTCGCTGGGGGAGTACACCGCCCTGGCCGCTTCAGGGGCGTTGAGTTACGAGTCATCTCTCGGCGTGGTCGCCACGCGGGGTAACGCTATGGCCGAAGCTGCAGATCTCGAGGAGTCGGGCATGGCCGCAGTTCTCGGGGCAGACGAGGCTTCGGCACGAGCTCTGTGCGACGCCCGAACGGCCGACAATGGCCGACTCGACGTTGCCAACATCAACGCGCCCGGGCAGGTCGTTGTTGCCGGCGGAAAACCCGACATCGAATGGCTGGTTGACAATGCAAAGGATCTCGGGTTTCGGCGTGCGATACCACTCAAGGTTGCCGGCGCCTTCCACTCGGGGTTCATGGAACCTGCCGTGGCCAAAGTCGCAGGGGCCCTCACCGACGTCGATGTCGGAGACATGGTTTTCCCGGTTTGGGCGAATACGACTGCGAAGCCCCACGAAGCCGCGACTCTCAAAGAGGTGCTGGCCCGTCAGATGGTGGAGCCGGTTCTCTTTGCGCAGATTCTCGAGGATATGTCCGCCTCGGGTATAGACACCTATATCCATGTCGGGCCTGGAGACGTCACAGCCGGTCTGGCGAGGAGAACGATCAAGGATGCAGAAGTCCTGACGGTTTCAACTCTGAGCGACATTCCCGATGTGGCCGATGCCATCGTTACCATGAGCACAGCCTGAGGAGTTGCTATGCGAAACGCCGAGATAACCGGATGGGGCAAATGCATGCCCCCGAACGTCCTCTCCAATCATGACCTGGAACAACTTGTTGACACGTCAGACGAGTGGATCACCTCGCGCACCGGTATCAAGGAGCGTCGCATCAGTCATGTCGAGGCTTCCGATCTAGGCGCGGTTGCTGCCCATAGAGCCCTGGCGGCTGCCGGAAAGACAGTGGAGGACGTGGATCTGGTGCTGGTCGCAACCTGTAGCGGTGACTCGATCATCCCTTCGACGGCTTCCATCGTCCAGGCCAAGCTCGGCGCCTGGAATGCTGCGGCTCTGGACCTCAACGCCGCATGCTCGGGTTTCCTCTACGGCCTGGTCGTCGGAACCAACATGATTCGAGGCGGGACAAACAACACCGTTCTCCTTGTCGGTACGGAGAAGCTCCACTTCGTCACCAACTACACAGACCGCTCGACGTGCATCCTGTTTGGCGACGGCGCCGGCGCTGTTGTGTTGGAGCCAACCGACGAACCGATCGGATTGCTGTCCTCCGAACTCGGAATGGACGGATCCATCGGACATGCGCTGGAGGTCCCCAACGACGGCACGGCCGGCGAGAGGATCCACCACGACCCGGCCAACTGCGCAATCAGGATGGACGGCCAGGAGGTCTTCCGCAGGGCCGTGACCGAGATGAGCGACTCCTCCGCGAGTGTGCTCGAGCAGGTCGGGTTGGGTGTTGATGACGTTGATCTCGTGGTTCCGCATCAGGCCAACATTCGAATCATCGACGCCATGGCGCGTCGGCTCGGAGTGGACAGCGGCAAGGTTTACGTGAACATTCACTCCTACGGGAACACGTCGGCTGCCACCATCCCGGTGGCCCTGACCGAGGCTCTCGAGCAGAGCAGGATCGAGCCTCGTGGGACGATCCTCTTCACTGCCTTCGGTGGCGGTTTGTCCTGGGGTTCGGCTGTGTACCGATGGGGTGACCGGGTCGAGCCTGTGGGCGAGAGTGACGCCCGGTTGCCGGAGACAGACAAGACGACCATGGAATTGCTCAAGCCCAGCTTCGACTTCTTTGGGGTTCCGGAGCGCCTGGCTTGACTGACGGCGGGCAGGAGAGAGTCGCCCTGGTAACCGGCGGCTCACGAGGCATCGGCAGAGCTATTGCGCTCAGACTGGCCGGATCGGGCCACAAGGTCGCGGTCAACTTCTCAAGTGACTCCACCGCTGCCGATGAGGTCGTTGACGAAATCGCTGCCGGCGGCGGTCAAGCTGTGGCTCTCAGGGCGGATGTGTCGGACACCGAGAATGTCACCGGCCTGATGGAAGCCGTGACCGAAGGGCTGGGACCTCCCACCGTCCTGGTCAACAACGCCGGCATCACACGGGACAATCTGCTCCTGCGGATGTCGCCTGAGGAGTTCGACGAGGTGATCGCCGTCAACCTGCGATCCGTTTACCTGTGCACCAGGGCTGCCCTGAGGGGAATGATGCGGGCCAAGTGGGGTCGCATCATCTCGATCGCCTCTGTCGCCGGGATATCGGGCAACCCCGGGCAGGCCAACTACTCGGCGTCCAAGGCCGGGATCATTGGCTTCTCGAAGGCGATTGCCAAGGAGTACGGCTCTAGAGGCATCACGGTCAATGTGGTGGCCCCGGGGTTCATCAGCACCGACATGACTGCCGCGCTGGACGAGGCCGTCAGGAAAGGCGCCGCAGACGCCATATCAGTGGGCCGATTTGGAGAGCCTGACGAGGTGGCAGCGGCGGTCGGATTCCTGGCCTCAGACTCTGCGTCCTATATCACGGGCCAGGTGGTGGCAGTCGATGGCGGCCTCACGTTGTAGGTTTCAGTCAACAAGTACCAGATAGGAGAAAAAGGATGGACAGAGACGTCATTGTTCAGAGGATGACCGGAGTGCTTGTCTCGGAGCTCGGACTCGATGAGTCCAAGATAAATGAAGAGGCGCGCTTCGAGGAAGACCTCGATGTCGACAGTCTTGGAGTCGTCGAGTTGCTGATGGCGCTCGAGGACGAATTCGAAGTGAAAATCCCCGACGAAGACGCCGAGTCGATCATGACGGTGGGTCAGGCCGTCGACCTGGTGCACACCAAGCTCGGAGGCTAGGCACCGATGGCGCCGGAACGGCGACGGGTTGTCGTCACCGGGCTCGGGGCGGTCACACCGGTCGGGAGGGATGTTGACGCGACCTGGACGTCGATGGTTTCGGGCCGATCTGGCATCGGGCCGGTCTCCCTTTTCGACACCTCTGATTACAAGGCGAGAATCGCCGGGGAAGTCTCCGGATGGGACCCTGAGGCCCATTTCGAACGCCGCGAAATCCGGAGACTCGACCGATACGCACAGTTCTTCCTCGTTGCGGTTCGCGAGGCGCTTGCTCAGAGTGGGCTTTCATTTGAGGAGGACTCTCCTGAGGCTGCCCGAGCCGGAGTGGTTCTTGGGACCGGCTTCGGTGGGATGACCTCCTTCATCAAAGAGATCAACACCCTGAGCAGTCGGGGCCCGGATCGGGTGAGCCCTTTGGGGGTTCCCGTCTCCATTTCGAACATGGCTGCAGGCCTCGCTTCAATGGAGCATCATCTTCTCGGCCCGGTCACCTGCGTTGTGACGGCATGCAGTGCATCTGCCAACGCGATCGGTGACGGGGCAGAGCTAATCAGGCGCGGTGCGGCCGATGTTGTGGTGACGGGAGGTGCGGAAGCCACCATTACCGGCTTTGGGATGGCGAGTTTCGCCCAGTCCCGTGCACTCTCGTTGAACAATGATGACCCCGAAGGGGCCTCACGGCCTTTCGATCTCAACCGAGACGGGTTCGTCATGGGAGAAGGGGGTGCAGCCCTGGTTCTGGAGGAATACGACTATGCCGTGGCAAGGGGTGCCAGTCCACTTGCCGAAGTCAACGGCTATGGCATGTCGGCGGACGCCTATCACATAACCCTTCCCCGTCCGGGAGGCGCAGGGGCAGGCAGGGCGATGACCGCTGCTCTGGCCGATGCAGAGCTGGCGGCGTCCGATATCGGGTATATCAATGCCCACGGGACGTCGACGCAAGCCAACGATTCGACGGAGACCGCTGCCATCAGACTCGCATTTGGCGACACAGCCGACGCTATTCCGGTTTCGTCCACGAAATCAATGACGGGTCACACACTTGGAGCAGCCGGTGCCGTTGAGGCGATTGCGGTGGTGATGGCGCTAAGTGACCAGACACTGCCGCCCACCATCAACTACGAGACACCGGACGCTGAGTGCGATCTGGACTACGTGCCCAATGAGGCCAGGGCGGTGTCTTCGCTCGACCACGCAATGTCGAATTCATTCGGGTTTGGTGGTCACAACGTCAGCCTGATCCTGAGCCGGGTCTGACACAGGGCCGGGTTCAGGTCTCGGGCGTCTCACATCCCGGGCCGGGAGGCTGTTGGTTCTTCGACTCGGCCTCTCGCCACTCGGCAATGCTCCGATAGACGAGCACGAGCAGAAGTCCGGTCCCGATAGTGACAAGAAGGAACGAGAAGGTAGCGATCAGGACAGACCAGGTAATGCAAGCGACGCCAGATCCACAACTCAGATAGGTGACGGTCCAACCCAGGGCGCCGGCGAGCAGACCGAGAGCGACCGACGGAATCGAGATCCACGGATTTGGCCTTCTTCGGTTCACCTTCGCCGGCCGGTGTCGTCAATGCGGGCGGCATCCAGGATCTCCTGGGGTGCCAACTCGGGTGGGATGGAATAGGAGCGCCCGCTCTCTGTCGGCGGGTGGAACGCGACTTTCACGCTCGGATGCCAGGAGATGACGAGAACGATCAGCCCGAGGGCGACTGAGAGGATCGCGGCCGGAAGGGTCTGAAGGGGGGCTAGAACAAGGGCAATTCCTGGCCAGATGAACCTGACCACATAGAGCCCGCCAGGGAACACTCGTGTGTACCAGAGGGCGGCAAGCGGTGCTGTGAGCCCGACAGTGAGCGTTGCCCAACTCATCGCGTCCCATGCCGTCAAACCCAGTGCAAAGGGTGCGCCGAGCAGGATGAGTGGCACGAGGACAGCGCGGGTTGGAGGTCCGGCGGCAGCGGGAAGCTTCCTGATCCGCCTTGTTGTGGTCGGCAGAAAGAGCACGATCGCCGCCAAGCTCGATGCGATAACACCCGCGGCCCACCAGACGTCGACGTCGCGAATTACCGCGATGACGAGAGTGCCTGCGATGGAGGCGACTGCCGTGCGATGGGCCCATCGACCTCCTACGAGAAGAACTCCGATGACTCCGACCGCCGAAGTTGCCAGGAGACTGAGGCCAATAAGCAAAACGCTCCCGGGGGAAAACGGCCCGGGATCAACGATCAAAGCGGCGGTCCAGAGAATGGTCGCTGCCAATGGGATCATGAGCATGGGGAGAGACCTCACATCGGAATTGTCGCAGCGAGGATCGTTAAGCCGAAGTTGGAGGCGTAGGGACCTCTGCAGGCTCGAGGACGCGGAGTCCGGCCTTCTCGCCGAATCGTGGTGACTTGCCGGGCTCCCAGGTGGTCTCTTCAGTCCAGCTGGCACCGGGCCGAAGCGTGATCACAGCCCCGAGGGCGGGTTGGTCCGTCTGAAAGTCGGTCAGGGGCGCCCCGAGGAGGCGAAGCCGGCCCGCCTGTATCGGGTCCTGGTGGGAGACGATCACCACGTCGCCGTGAGGGTGCTCTCGGTCGAGACGCCTGGCAACCTCGGCAACACGGCCGGCGACATCGTCGAGGCTCTCGTCGGCGAAAGGGAGATTCTGGGGATGATCGAGATAGGCCTCGAGCTCACCGGGAAAACCGACGGGCACGTCCCGCCAGGTGTGACCCTTCCAACGGCTCATGAGGGACCACTCGGTCAAATCAGGGTCGACCTTGACCGGCACCGTGGTTCGGGCCGCAATCGCCTCTGCGGTCCGTAAGGCACGCTCCAGGGGCGAGCACCAGATGGCTACCACCGGGCGGGGACCGAGGTAGCGACCGACACGCCGGGCCTGTTCAATGCCGTGGGGGGACAGGCCAAATCCGGGAAGACCGGCGTATACGAGATGATCGGGATTATCGACCTCGCCGTGCCGGACCAGGTGAACGAGAACTGCCATGTGCGCCAGTTTGGCCGTTCTCGTCCCGTGAGCGAGGTAACTTCGGCTGGGTGTGGACCGAATCCATCCTCCATGTCGACATGGATTCCTTCTTTGTCGAGGTAGAGAGACTCTCCGATCCGGGCCTCCGGGGGCGGCCGGTCGCCGTTGGTGGAACGGGTCCGAGGGGCGTGATAGCAAGCGCTTCCTACGAGGCCAGGGAGCACGGAGTTCGCTCAGCCCAGCCGACATCGACGGCCCTGCGGATGTGCCAGGACTTGATCGTCGTTCCCACTACCCACGGACGCTACGGGGAAATGTCTGAGAGGGTCTTCGAGATCTTTCGATCCTTCACCCCATACGTGGAAGGCCTCAGTCTCGATGAGGCCTTTCTCGACGTTGGTGGGCTCAGACATCACTATCCGTCGCCAAAGGATGTCGCTGTCACCATTCGAGAAGAGCTGCAAGAGGGCCTATCGCTGCCGGCGTCGGTGGGCATCGCGACAACGAAATTCGTGGCCAAGCTTGCGTCAGAGGCCGCCAAGCCCGACGGCTACCTGCTGGTTCGGCTAGACGAGCAGTCGGGGTTTCTTCGTGCGCTGCCAATCGATGCGCTCTGGGGTGTCGGCCCGGCAACGCTGGCATCGATGGAGAAACTCGGGATCCTTACTGTCGGTGACCTGGCTGAACTGCCCGAAGCGACGCTCGTGACCACATTCGGGCCGGCCCAGGGCCGGCACCTGTCGGATCTTGCCAACGGTCACGATCCACGACCGGTGGAGCCCGACATCCAGGCGAAGTCGATCTCGGTCGAGGAGACCTACAGCAGCGACTTGGAGGGCCGTGATGTCCTCGAGGCCAGTCTGCTCGCCCATGCTCAACGTCTCTCCGGCCGGTTGAGACGGGCAGGTCTGACAGCGCGAACGGTCAGCTTGAAGATTCGATACGCCGACTTCACGACCTTGACCCGAAGCTCGACAGCCGGTACGCCTATCGATAACCCGCGGGATCTCTTTCAGACATCTCAGCGGTTGCTCGAACAGGTGGACACCGATCGACCGGTGCGACTCCTCGGGCTATCGGCGACCTCTCTCGTTCAGAGCCTGTCGCCGCAACAGTTGACTATCGACAGCGACGACAATTGGGCAAGGGTTGCCGATGCGGTGACCGATGTGCGGGATCGCTACGGAGACCACGCAGTCGACCCGGCGCGACTGTTGGTCACGAAACGTCAAGAACCTGAACATTCATAGCAATCAGCGCAAACGTGCCGGCTGAGGCCGTGTATTGTGTCTTATAACCTCGGGTCTAGCTTGAGGGCTGGTGAACATGGGCTTAAACGACAACGAAGAGAAAATTCTCGCCGAGATCGAGCGACAGTTTTACGATGAGGACCCCGAACTTGCTCGCGCCGTCAAGAACATTGAGAAGCCGTCTCGAGTCGATGTCAGGCTCGCTCTTCTCGGTGTAGTCGCGGGTCTCGCTGTTGTCATCGGTTTTTTCGCCACCAACACGATCGTGGCTCTTCTTGGCTTTGCCCTCCTGGTCGGTTCAGCAACAGCACTGGTCACCGGTTTGCGTGCCCGCGGCTCGCAGATGACGCCCCCCGACGCCAACGATGAACAGTCCGATTCGGGCGGTCGCAGCTCCCACGAACGGGACTGAGCCCAAAGCGAAAAAGGGACCTGCGCTCCCGGATGCACCGCGTGTCCGAAGCCGCTATTCTTCCGTCCCCCCGGGGCGGTTCGGGTACTCATAGACCGCTCCCTGGGGAGGAGGACACGACCCCTGCGTCCGGGTCGTCGGAGCAGTTTTAGGAAGGGACACGTGGAGCAGTCGTTCACAGCCGAGCAGGCATGCCGGCTGGCTAATTGCACCCATCATCAGCTGCGCTATTGGGACCGGGTCGAGTTGGTGAAGCCTTCAATCCAGGCAAGCGGCGGACGGCCGGGAGTGAGACGTCTCTACTCGTTCCGGGATCTGGTAGCCCTCCGAGTTGTGCGCAGCCTCCTCGACAACGGGATGTCCCTTCAACGAGTGCGAAGAGCCTGGGACTACCTGCGACGAGAGGGGGAGATGGAGAACCACCTCTCAGATGTGAAGCTCGTCACCGACGGACAGTCCATTTTCAAGGTCAGTGCCGACGATGGTGAGCTCATGGACGCACTCCGGGAAGGCCAACTGGCGTTCTTCGTTGCTATCGACGAGATCACTCGCGAGGTCGAAGAGGACGTCACCAGGTTCGAGCTGGATCGCGACCACTTCCTGGACATGCTCCGTCGCGTCGAAGACGACGTCCTCGAGGAGCAGAGCGCCGCGGGCAACTAGTCGAACAGCGACTTGGGGTTCAAGGCGGCCCGGGTTCGCTTCCCGCCTTCGTATCGGAGCTTCAACCAGCTCTCGACCGTATCGAGATCGTCCTGGCTAGCGGTGACTTTGATCCCTCCATATATCGCCGCCGAATAGGATCTGGCGATCGGCACCAGCGAGCGGTCGGTGGCCGTTGCGAACTCCATTGGTGTCTGGTGCGCCGGGACGGGGGAGCCTAGATCTTGCAAGCGGTCGATGATTTCCTCCCACGCAGCGGTGATGTCTCCGTCGCGGAGTCGACGCACCCGGCGTCGACGACGCACCGACTTCAGAATCGGTGTGATCAGAGCAATGATCAGAAGGGCTGGAATGACCAGCCACCACTTGGATATCGCAAATCCGGACGAATCGCCGATCGGGTTGCCGGTTTGGTCAATCGCGAACGGATTGGTTTCGCCTGCGAATTCTTCAGCCGAGCGGTCGAGTCCGCCCAGGTCGCCTGGAGGCGGCAGGTAGACGACGGGATTGAAGTCCGCGGTGAGGCTGTTGGGCAGGGCTCCGTCTCCCCGCGGTGTCGGGTCGAACTTCACCCATCCGACGCCGTCCATCCACATCTCCACCCAGGCGTGAGCGTTGTTCTCCCTGACTTCAATGACCTCTTCCAGGACAACGTTCCCGTCTTCGTCAGTCACAACGTTCCCGTCCTTGTCGATCACCTCGACGAAGGTGGCCACGCCGGGTGTGAAACCCCAGACCACTCGTGTCGGGATGCCCAGTTCTCGACCTAGCACAGCCATTCCGTTGGCGAACTGTTCGCAGTAGCCCACGCGGTAGTTCGTGCTCACCGGGTCGGTGAGCCAGTCCTCCAACTGGAGGCTGCTTTGCCCGGTGGAGACATTGGTTGAGTATGTGAAGTCTCCGCTGTCCCGGAACCAGTACTGGAGCAGCCAGGCCTTCTCGAAGTCGGTGGTGGCACCGAGGGTTCTCTCCAGGGCAACGCCGAGCAGGGTCGCTGGAAAATCTTTGGGCAAGGCCACGAATCGGTCGATGTCCTCGGGTCGTGTGGTGTCTCCGGGCAGGGGGGCCGGCTCGGCTGAGAAGACGCCCGCTTCTGCAGCCGCCGCAAACATCGGGGTCAACACGCCGTTCGACGAAGCCAGAGCCCCGAGATCTTCGTCATGAAGGGCGAAGGTGGTCGCGGCCTGGAACTGCTCTCCCAGTCCCAATCGCGGCTGGTAGATGACCGAGCCGTCGGGAGCAATTTGGAATGATTGCGGGTTGATCTGATCTGAGTCGAGGACGGCCGCAATGCCCGCAATCGGCACAACCTGGCTGCGAAGTTGCTCTATCGCTACTCGCTGAGCGATCGTTTGTGTGGTTCCCCGATATGCATGATTGGGATCGCCTCCAGCCACACCACTCGTGTAGTAGGGCGCCGCGAAATTGCCGGGTCGCCAGGCGACTCCGTCGAACGTGTCGAGACTTTCCATACGCCAATAGATCTGGTCGGCTGGAGGCGCCTCCTCGGAGAGCGTTGCCCTAAACAGGACAGTGTTTGATCGGCTGATGATCTGTTGCTGAAGGTCGGCGAGACGGTCGTATGACACCCCTCCTACCCCGTAGCCGTACCCGCTGCCGACTCTCCACTGCAGATTGCCCGTCGAAGGGACCAGCGACGACCCCCTATCGGCCAGCGCCACCGAACCGCCGGCGATCACGATGGCGAGGATGAATGCCATGCTTCCGGCGCGGCGGGGGAGAGGTCGACCCTCGAGGTCACGGACCCGACCCGCATCGCTGCGTCGTTCCATCGCCACGGCGGCCACAGATAGGGCTATGACAACGGCAGCCGCTCCCATCCATCCCCGCCCCGCAGGGACCCGATCCATGACAGCGAATTGGAGGTAGAGGGCCAGTGATGGAAGAACCATCGCTGTCGTCGGCCCGCCTGTGGCTCCCCATGTATAGAGGCCGCCAATGACCCACATCAGAATCGACAGGATCGCAACAACCCCGGAGCCGGGGAAAACGGGCGCTACACCGAATCGGATGAGGTCGATCGCCTGACCGATTTCCTGCACCAGAACGCCACCGGTCTCAAGAGAAGGCAGGAACCCGCCAATCAGCGTATGAGGAGCCGAGATGCGCAGGAACAGGATCAAGCCTGCACTGACGAAGAGCACCGTTGCGATCTTCCGATTCGAGATCGTCTGGTTGAGCAGCCACCAAATCACACCGCCCAGGAACGCGCTCGCGATCATGATCAGCTGCCACGCAGGTGCATCGCCTTCTGAACTGATCAGACGCCCAAGTCTGAGGAGCATCAACGCGAATGCGGCGAGGCCCGCTAGCCGGCCGAGGCGGTTTTCCATGATGTTTTCGTTGTTGTCACCCAGCTCGGAGCCCACAGCTCGTCTGGAGTGATTGAAACGGTGGTGACGCCCATGCGATGGAACGAAACCAACGTCTGCGAGATCGCGGCCGAGACGGTCATCAAAACGGTCGTCGGGTAGTCACCACTGAGGAGTTGTTGGACCGCCAGCAAGGAGCGGTCGGCGACACCGGTGACTATGACCAGGGCGCCACCACCGCCTTTTTGCCGGATCCTGCTGGCCACCGCCTGGATGTCGATTGTCGGGTCGGGTTGAACCAGGGCCAGTCGCTCCATCGCTGAGGAATAACGGGAAGCGTCAATCGGCTCGGCATCACCGGCCCACAGGTCTGCATCAAACCCGGATCCAATTAGATGGGTTACGACTGTTGCTGCACCGGAGACCGCCTTCTCGAACCCATCGCCGGACTCGTAGCTAGCTGCTCTCACATCCAGCAAGACAAGCGCACGTGACTGCCATGGAGTCTCCAACTGGCGGATCATCAACTCATCGGTTTTCGCAGAGGACGGCCAATGGACCCGGCGCAGGTCATCGCCGTGCTGATACTCGCGGAGGGTGTAGAAGTCCTCTCCCCCCTGCCGGCTGTGCTCGGGACGGGATGCCTGCATGGCAGGATCCTGCCCGCGGACAATGGGAAAGCCGGTGAGTTCCTCTACGGCGGGATACACCACGATCCGATCGACGGGGCCTTCACCCGAGCGAAGCTCGGCGAGACCCAGGGGGTCGGTGGTGCGGACGACAGTGGGCCCGACGCGATAGACGCCCCGGGGACGGCACGTGACCCGGTAGGTGGCGGTTGTCGAACCGCCCTTCTTGAGATGGGCCACCTCGAAAGTGGCGACACCAAGACGATTCACGTCATCTTCGAGAGTCAGATGCCCTAATGATCTGCGGGACCGGTTTTCCATCAAGAGAGTCACAGTGGTCGTGTCACCGTCGTGCACGGTCGCCGAGCCGAGACGTCTGCTCAGGTTGACCTTCGGCCTGTTCAGCCTCACATAGGCCACGCCTGCGGCTTGAGCGAGGATGACAAAGACAGCCGCAAGCAGCAATTCTTGCTCCCCAAGCCCGTACCAAAGGAAGAGCAGGGCGAGGCCGGCTCCCGATAGAGCCCAGCCTCGGAGAGTTGGCATCAGGTGGCTATCCGGGAGCTTGTTCCGGGGACCCTCAACCTGGTCATGATCTCATCGATCACATCGGGAAGTGAGTCGCCACGCATTTGTGCCTCAGGCCGGAGAGCCATCCTGTGCTCGAGGACCGGGTGGGCCAGTGCTTTGATGTCGTCAGGGGTCACGTACTCCCGGCCTTGCGCCGCAGCGCGTGCCCTGGAGAGTTTCTGCAGGAACAGCGCAGACCTTGGAGAGGCACCAAGGAGAACATCGGAATGGGTTCTGGTTCCCTCGACCAGGTCGACAATGTAGGTCTTGACCGATTGTGAGACAGTTACACCTCGCGCGATCAACACCATCTCATCGATCTCGGCCACTGTTGCCACCGGTTCGAGGTCCAGGAACGTCGATCTGACGCCGTGGGTGTCGAGTATCTCCAATTCCTTCTGTCGATTTGGGTATCCGATGACAACCCGCATCATGAACCGGTCTAGCTGAGCCTCCGGCAGGGGGTAGGTGCCTTCGTGTTCCAAAGGGTTCTGGGTGGCCACGACCATGAAGGGAATTGGGACCTGCCGGGTCACGCCGTCGGATGTGACCTGGCGCTCTTCCATTGCCTCGAGAAGAGCCGACTGGGTCTTGGGGCTGGCCCGGTTGATCTCGTCCCCAAGGACGATGTTGGCGAAGATTGGGCCGGGCTTGAAGTCGAATGCGCTCGTGTTCCGGTCCCAAACCGAGACACCGGTCACATCTGAGGGCAAAAGGTCGGGGGTGAACTGGACCCGGTGAAAGATGCTGTCGATTGATCGAGCCACGGACTTCGCCAGCTGGGTCTTTCCCACGCCCGGCACGTCTTCGATGAGGACATGGCCCTCGGCCATGAGGGCCATGATGACGAGTTCAACAACGTCTCGCTTACCTTGAATGACCGTCTCGACGTTGGAGGCGATGCGGTCGAAACGCCGACTAAAGACTTCGATTTGCTGTGCCGTCACCTCGGACAATGAACTCTCCCGACTTTCTGTTTTCAGACCAGACTCTACCGATAAGGCTCGGTTTTGAGAGCTAGACTTTCCCTCGGGAATGGCTGTCGCATAATGAGTAACCGTGTCGGGCTGGGTCGCTACTTGTTGGTATTGATCCGTAGACCCATCTTGCTGTGGGAGGCCGTAAGGGCCGTCTTCGCCTTGCGTGCTCATCGTGGACTTCGTGCCTCCTCGGACTATCTCACCTGGAGGGTTCATACCGCCTATGGCAATGCCATGTCGGAAGCCACGTCCGAGGATCTGGTCGCCTACCTCAGGTGGCGTCGTTTGATGAGGCGCGTAGCGTGACTCCGAACCTCGCCAGCCGACTTCAGGACCTACCGGGGGTAGCGTCGGTTGTGGTTGATCTCGACGATTCCGAGAAGTCGGGGATCAACGTCCGGCTCGAGCCGGGGTCAGACGAAGCCGACGTGCTCGAGCGGGTTCGAGCACTCCTGATTGCCTATGGGGTTCGTGGAGACAAGACCCCGATTCTCCAGGTCGGTCGCCGCCGATATTCGGCTGCCGACGACTCCCTCGGTGTTGATGTGAGGATTACCCCGGTCAAGGGTGGCGCGAGGGTCGAAGTGATGAGGACGTCCGTTCGGTCCTTCAGGGTGGTTCCTGCCAATGCGAAAGCCATAGCCCAGGGCATCTCGGACGCATGGTGTCAGGTTGTGGCACGGGTGCCCGTCGAGATTGCAGAAGTCGCCCTTGGCGATCGAGGTGATCTCTCGGTGACAGCCAGGGAGGGGACAAGAACCTCGGTGGGCACCGCGAACGTCGAAAACGGGTGGTCAAAAGGCATCGCTCTCGCTGTAGGCAGGGCCATCGGAACTGTGAAAGCGCCCCACGGCGCAAGCCTGACCGAATCTGGTTGGTAACCTCTAGCCGACGCAAAAGGCGCAACAATGGCCAGGGTCCTTGTTCTAAACGCGAGCTACGAGCCTCTCTCGGTGGTCAATGAGCGCCGAGCCATTGTCTTGATCCTGAACCAGAAGGCCCGTCTCGTGGTGGGTAAGGACGAGATCTGGAGCTCCGAGACTCGCGTTGTGGAAGTGCCTTCGGTCGTTCGCCTGACGAGATACGTCAAGGTTCCCTATCGGCGGACGGCACCCGTTACCCGTCGCGCCGTCTTCGGGCGTGATGGTCACCGCTGCCAATACTGTGGCGGGCCTGCCGAATCTCTCGATCACGTGATGCCGAGGTCGAGGGGTGGCGACCACAGCTGGGAGAACGTTGTGGCTTGCTGTCGTCCCTGCAACATCCGCAAGGGAGACCGTCTCCCAACCGAGGCGGGTTTCCGTCTCGCCAGTTCCCCTGGGCCGCCCCGTCGGCACGCCTGGATCTACGCCTCTGCCGGATATCAGCTCGACCCGGCCTGGCAGCCCTACCTCGGCGTCGCGTAAAGCTCGTGTGCACTGAGGTGCGGCAAGCGCGCACGACTGCACACGACACCGCGGTTCGTGTGCAGTCGTGCGCGCTGAGAGCACACCAGTGCACACGACTACGTCTTCTTTCGAGACGCTAGACCCGTCCCATCGCATCGTTTACCCACTAAGTGGGCCATAAGGTTGACAAGTGGGGCGATGTGGGTCATAGTGGCGGCACTGGCCAAGAGGTCTATACCAAAGGTCAAAAAAATGAGGACGGACGGAAGAGAGCAGAAGTGTTCCTCGGCGAGTACTTCCACAGTCTTGATGGCAAAGGAAGGGTGGTCATGCCCGCCGCATTCCGTCATGCTCTCGAAGACGGTTGTGTCCTTACCAAGGGACAAGATAGCCAGCTTATTGTCTACTCAAAGGTCGACTTCGAGGCCAGGGCGCTCGAAGTGACCGAACGACCTCAGGACCGCTCCGGTCGCAGGTTCTCCAGAACGATGTTCGGGGGCGCAGACCTCCAGACCCCGGACAAGTCAGGTCGTCTACTCGTCAAGCCGGATCTCAGACAGTTCGCCGGACTCGACCTGTCCACCGAGATTGCGGTTGTCGGCCTGTTCGACCACGTCGAGCTCTGGAGCAACGATGCCTACCTCGCAGACCGTTCGGCCGGCGATGAGATCTATCGGGAGGAGGACGAGGCATAGACCCACCGACACAGAACCTGGCTGGCTTATCGCCAGCCCCCCGGAACCAATGGAAGGCCCCTGACTCCGCCCGCTTCTCATTGGTACCAGCGCCCGGGGGGCTGGCAATGAGCCAGGATCGGATCAGAGGTGACGGCAGTTACCACCTTCCGGTAATGGCGAGTGAGGTGGCCGAATTGTTGGCCCCAGTCATGCCGGGAGTTGTGGTTGACGCAACGTTCGGTGGCGGGGGACACAGCCGCCGTTTGCTGGATGAGTTCGGAGAAGACGTGAGTGTTATCGGAATAGATAGAGATCCGGAGGCTCTGGCCAACGCCAGAGGTATGCGGGTGACGGTTGCCGAAGGCAACTTCAGGGACCTCGAGTCACTTGTCTCTCTTCTTACTTCGGAACCGATCGCCGCAACTCTCTTTGACTTTGGGGTCTCCTCCTACCAACTCGAGCAGGCCGAACGTGGGTTTTCTTATCGCCACGACGGCCCACTCGACATGCGGATGGGGCCCGACGCCGAGTACACCGCTGCAGACGTCATCAACGAATGGCCGGAGCAACGACTAACAGAGGTCATCAGTCGTTACGGGGAAGAGCCTCTCGCCCGTCGGATATCCAGCGCAATTGTGCAAGGTCGCCCATATGAGTCCACCAGCCAGGTAGCCACCGCAATCGCAGACGCACTCCCTGCGGCCCGCCGTCGGGCGGGTCACCCCGCCCGACGCACATTTCAGGCCATTCGGATTGCCGTCAACGGCGAACTCGATGCTATCGAAGAGGGGATCGACCAGGCCCTGGCGATGGTGCGGCCCGGAGGTCGCGTCGTGGCCATCTCCTATCACTCGCTCGAAGACCGGATCGTGAAGCAACGTTTTGCTGCGGGTGCTCGAGGTTGCACCTGTCCTCCAGACCTTCCCGTCTGCGGCTGTGGGAACACGGCTGAGCTTCGCATCTTGACTCGCAAGGCCCGAAGGGCGACCCCGGACGAGGTGGCGTCGAACAACAGAGCACGGTCGGCAGTCCTCAGGGCCGTCGAGGTTGCGGCATGACGGCACGACCACTCAGGAAGGCCGGGCAAGAGGAGAGGCTGAGGGTCCTCAAGGGCCGAAAGTCTCGTCGTCCGGCGCTTGCTCCCTGGATGAGCATGGTGCTCATAGCTGTGATTGCTTTTCTTGGACTGGGGTTCGCCCGCACCTCGCTGGACAAGTCAGCATTCGAATTGGCGACTTTGGACAAAGCCATCGCAGAGCAGATTGCGCTGAACCAGCAACTGAACCTCGAGATCGCTCGTCTCGAGAACCCGGCCCGTATCGCTCCTCTCGCCGAAGAACTCGGTTTGGTGATCCCTGAGAACACACGTCAACTCCTCGTCGATCTGGTCCCGGGCGGACCTTCGGTGGCCAGGGTTGACGACGATGGGAACACGCAATGATGGTCCTACGGCACGCTGGAGCCGGGGTCACGGACGGGGCAGGATGTCCCGACCCTCCGGGGTTCCAGCTGAGGTACTGACGTCGTGGCAGCCACCAAGGCCGCCCGGCGTTTCAACCCGGTCCGGGCTCGGATTGCATTGATCGGGCTTTTCATAATCGGCTCATGGATTGCCATGGGCTACCGGCTGGTCCAGGTCCAGGTAGTCCAGGCAACTGAGCTTGCTGATCAGGGGCTTTCGCAGAGACTGGTCTCCAGGGATCTCCCACCGCAGCGAGGCAAGATTTACGACCGCAACGGTGAGCTACTGGCGCTGACCGTCGAGGCACAGAGCCTCTACGCGGTGCCTTCGCAGATTGAGGAGCCGCTCTGGGTAGCGCAGCAGGTCGGTGGTCTGCTTGATGTCGATCCCGACCTTCTCTACGAGAGACTCACCTCCACGAAGGACTTCGTCTATCTCAAGCGGCAACTGGACCCAGACGAGGCAGACGAGATCCTGTCACTGGGGATTCGTGGGATCAATCCGCTCCCTGAGCCGAAACGCATCTACCCGGCCGGGGTTGTGGCCAGCCATGTCACCGGCTTTGTCGACGTCGATGGGAACGGCCAGGAAGGACTCGAATACATCTACGACGATGAGCTTCGCGGCGTTCCCGGGTCGGCGGTGTTCGAGCGGGATCGTCAGGGCCGACCCATTCCTCAGGGCACAAACGACATCATCCCGGCAGTTCCCGGAGTGGACCTCAACACGACAATCGATTTGCCACTCCAGTACAACGCACAAGAGGCTTGTGTGGCCGCTGTTGAGCGCACGAACGCCGAGTCCTGCTGGGTTGTCGTGCTCCACGTCGAGACCGGTGAGGTCCTGGCCATGACCGGGGCCCCTGTATTCGACCCGCAAACCCGGCAGACCAGTAACCCGAAGTGTGACAACGCCGAAGATGAAGCCTCTTGCCGAGCGTTCTCGAACTTCGTCGTCCGTGGCATTTACGAGCCCGGTTCGACCCAGAAGCTGATCACATTCGCCGCGGCAATCGAGGAAGGCGAAGTCGGAGTCGGGACCGTCATCCCCGACGTGACTGATGTTCTGGAACTCCGTGAGGATGCATGTCGTTCGGCGGATGATGATACGTACGGGTGCTACCGCGACTTCGAAGAGCACGAAACCGCCGACATGACTGTTTCTGAGATCTTCACCCGATCCTCCAATGTCGGCTCGATCCTCGTGGCCGAAAAACTCGGTCAAGATCGCATCATCGAGTACATAACCGCCTTCGGCCTCGGTGGGGAGACTGGCGTTGACTATTCGGCCGAGGCTCCCGGCCTTCTCAACTTCGAGGCGGGCTGTGAGACGTGCTGGGCGTCGGCGGCACTCGGATACTCGGTAGCAGTGACCCCGCTTCAGATGGCAGCAGCGTATGCCGCCATCGGCAACGACGGGATCTGGACGACACCTCACATCGTGGGCACGAAGACCGACATCAACGGCAACACAGAGGTTGCCGGCATCGCAACCCACAGGGTCGTTTCAGAGGGAACTGCGCTCCTGATGCGACAACTGCTCGCCAGGGTCGTCGAGGAGGGGACGGGTCAGGCCGCACAGGTTCAGGGCTATCTGGTCGGAGGCAAGACGGGAACGGCCAACAAGCTCGAAGACGGTCGATACACAGAGGTGACCCGGGCCTCCTTCGTTGGGCTCGCGCCCGTCGAGGACCCGAAGATCGTCGTTGCCGTCCTAATCGACGCACCCGACTCCGATCACCGTACGGGTGGCCAGGCTGCAGCACCCGTGTTCGCAGAGGTGATGACCCAAGCCCTGCATCGGCTCGGTGTAGCTCCAGACGCCGCCGACAGGGTCGGTAATGAGTAGCTCGGTGAGTGATCTGGCGTACCTGGTCGACGGCGTGGTCCGCGGTGATCCCGCTGTTGAGGTCTCGGATGTGACCCACGACTCGCGTGAGGCTGGGCCGGGGACTCTGTTCGTAGCCATCCGCGGCGAGCACTTCGACGGTCACGATTTCGTTTCGGAGGCGATTGCGGCCGGATCTCCGGCGGTCTGCGTCGAGACCGGGCAGGAGATTGATGTCACCCATCTTGTGGTCGACAGCACACGCTCGGTCCTGGGCCCAATCTCGTCAGAGGTCCAGGAGAATCCATCTCACGGGCTTCCCGTGGTCGGCATCACCGGCACGAACGGGAAGACGACTGTTACCCACTACATAAGCTCGCTCGCAGAAGCCAGCGGGCTCGATGCGGGTCTCATCGGGACCGTCGAGACGAGACTGGGGACAACCGTCTATCCGACGGAGCGGACGACACCGGAGGCGTCGAAGCTCCAACGTCTTCTCAGAACGATGAAGGACGCCGGAGCCGACCTGGTCAGTGTTGAGGTTTCCTCACACGCCCTTGCAATGGGTCGGGTCTCGGGTACCAGGTTCGCCGTTGCCGCTTTCACGAATCTGTCTCAGGACCATCTTGACTACCACGGGACGATGGAGGCCTATGGCGATGCCAAGAAGCGGCTCTTCGCTGAGTACGAGGTCGGTACGGCTGTGGTCAACATCGACGACCCGGTCGGTGCCGAGATCGCATCCAGGTTCAGAGGGCCTCTGCTCACGGTGGGCGTCGACGGAGACGTCAGGGCAACCGACCTGAGGACTTCTCTTACCGTATCGACCTTTGACCTCACCACCCCCGGCGCAACCACACCTGTCTCCGCTCCGGTGGCAGGCAGCTTCAACGTTGAGAACCTGCTTATGGCCGTCGGGTGCTGCCTGGCGCTGGGTATGACTCATAACGCGATCGTGGCGGGTATCGGGAGCATCTCGACCGTTCCCGGTCGATTCGAACTGGTCTCGGGCGAGTCGCCGGTGGCCGTCATTGTTGATTACGCCCACACGCCCCAGGGGATAGCCGCAGCGATCGGCGCGGCCCGGGAGTCGACACCGGGCAGGGTGATTGCTGTCGTTGGTGCCGGCGGCGACCGCGATCGCGACAAGCGCGGATTGATGGGTCGGGCGGCAGCCAAGGCCGATCTGGCCGTGATCACCAGTGACAATCCCCGCTCGGAGGATCCGCGGGACATCATTGCGGAGGTGGTGGCGGACCTGGACGACTCGGATGGAGTCCTGGTCGAGGCAGACCGCCGGATCGCGATCTCCCGGGCCATTGCCGCGGCCAAAGAAGGCGACGTTGTGCTGATACTCGGCAAGGGCCACGAGATCGGCCAGGAAGTCAGCGGCGAGGTGCACCCCTTTGACGATCGCGTAGTCGCCAGGGACGCACTAGCCACGGATTCTGGTGCCGCAGACGTTGTTCCGGGATCGGGGAGCATGACAGTGTGATCTCGCTTCTCATCGCCGGCGCCGTCGGCCTGCTCGCCTCGATTTTCGGGACCCCGTATGCCATCAGGTACTTCCGGAAACGAGAGATCGGCCAGTTCATCCAGGAGGACATAAAGGGGCACGCCCACAAGCAGGGAACCCCGACGATGGGCGGCCTGGTCTTCGTTGTGGCCGCGATCGTCGGGTACGTCCTATCCCACATTCGATTCATATCGAGCGAAGGCCTCGGGCTCGAGATGATCGAGTTCAGCCCGGGGGGTCTTCTTGCCGTGTTCGCTCTCGGCGGCATGGCTCTTGTCGGGTTCTTCGACGATTGGGTCAAGTTCTCGCACCAGCGATCTCTCGGTCTCTCCAAGACCGTGAAATTTGGAGGGCAACTGGCGATTGCCGCCTTGTTTGCATGGGGCGCCACAGAGGCCGGTGTCGTCACCGAGATCTCTTTCGTTCGCCCGCTCGGGATCGATCTTGGAGCGTTCTTTGTCGTTTGGGTTCTGATCATGCTCACCGGCACAGCTAACGGAGTGAACCTCGCCGACGGAATGGATGGTCTCGCCGGGGGGTCGGGCGCTCTCGTCGTGGCCTCGTACACGGTCATCGCTTTCTGGCAATTCAGAAACCCAGACGTCTACCAGGCAGTAGATCCTCTCGAGCTTGCAGTCATCTCGGCGGCGATGTTCGGTGCTCTTCTGGGCTTCCTCTGGTGGAACGCTCCACCGGCTGGGATATTCATGGGAGATGTCGGTAGCCAGGGCATCGGTGGTCTTCTGGCGGCGCTCGCTCTTCTGACGAACACACAACTGTTGCTCATCATCCTTGGCGCTATCTACGTGGCCGAGACACTTTCAGTGATTCTCCAGGTTGCGAGTTTCAAGATGACAGGAAACCGGATCTTCCGCATGTCGCCGCTTCACTTCCATTTCGATCTTGGCGGCTGGCCCGAGACCACTGTGGTCATACGATTCTGGATCCTCACGGGGATCGGTGTCGCACTCGGGCTCGGGTTCTTCTATGGCGACTTCTTGCGCCTGGAGGGAATCCTGTGACCCGGGTCCTCATTCTCGGGTCGGGTGTGTCCGGAATGGCGGCGGCTCGCCTGGCCAGGAGCCACGGCATGGCCGTCACTCTCTACTCGGAGGAAGACAGCCCCGAAGCACTGGCCGAAGGCTTCGGCATCGCAACCGGTAGTTGGGATCCCGTGCTTTTGACCGGCGTAGACCTCGTGGTCGCCAGCCCCGGATTCGGGGAGCGATCCCTTCCCATCGTCGAGTCGCTCGAGTCAGGTGTGCCGGTATGGAGTGAGATCGAGTTCGCCTGGCGTCAAACAACAACGCCGGTAGCGGCCGTCACCGGGACCAACGGGAAGACCACCGTGACCGAAGCAACAGCGGCAATGCTCGTGGCTTCTGGATTGACTGCGCCGGCTACAGGCAACATCGGTTCTCCCCTTTCCGATCACGCCGATCAGACATACGACGCTCTTGTTGTCGAAGTTTCCAGTTTTCAACTTTGCTACATCGAAGACTTTCACCCGGTGGCAGCGGTATTGACCAACGTCGCTCTCGATCATCTCGACTGGCACGGATCGGAGCCCTCTTATCGAGCGGCGAAGGCGAGGATCTTCGAGAACCAGACGGCGGACGACCTTCTCATCTTCGATGCCGACGACGACGGTGCCTCGTCACTTGTTGGAGATGCGACTAGCGAGCTTTTCCCGATCTCCGGCACCGCGCTTCCTCCCGGAGGTGGCGGTGTCGAGGGCGGCAGGCTGGTAGTAGGCAATGTCAGTGTTGACGTTGCCGAGCTTGCCTCGTCCGACGCAACTCATCTCGCGAATCTGGCATCGGCGGCGGCACTGGCTCTTCGCATGGGCGCCTCACCATCCGGTGTCGAGACGGTTGCACGATCCTTCGTCTCCGGCCCTCATCGGCGATCGATAGTCGCCGAAAGTGGGGGAGTCGCATGGGTTGACGACTCCAAAGCCACCAATCCTCATGCTGCGATCTCCTCGATCCGCGCCCATCGTTCAGTGGTTCTTATCGCAGGCGGCCTGGCCAAGGGGCTCGACCTCGCCCCGATGACAACGGAGGAAAACGTGCGAGAGTTGATCGCTATCGGTGCCGCTGGACCTGACCTCGCCGAGCTTGCCGGCGAGAGAGGCCACCTGGCAGGGACACTGGAGAAGGCGGTTGACCTGGCGTCGCGACTGAGTCGCCCCGGAGACACAGTGCTGCTGGCACCAGGTTGTGCCAGCTTCGACCAGTTCGAGTCATACGAGGAGAGAGGCGACCAGTTCGCCGAACTCGTCAATGAGCTCCTTGGACGGCGTAGCCGATGACTACAAACGTCACATCGATAGCGGGGCTCAGAGCGGCGGCGCGGGTGAAGGCCGAGAGCCTCAAAGTCAACAATCGCGCAGCCACAACCCTTCTCGTTCTGTGCGTGGTCCTGGTGGTTATCGGTCTGGGCGCCACACAGTCGGCATCGTCTGCAGTTGGGATCGATCAAGCCGAGGATCGGTTCTTCTTCTTCAAAAGGCAGCTGATCGGAGTCGGGGTCGGGACAGTTGCGCTGCTGGTCGCGAGTCGCGTCCCTTATCGGTTCTATCGCAAACTGGCCTTGCCCGGATTCGTTCTCACGATCGGCATGCTCATCGCCACATTGATGATGGGCAGAGTTATCGGCGGGGCTCAACGTTGGCTTCCACTTCCCGGCCTGCCTTCGTTCCAGCCCTCGGAGATAGCCAAGGTGACTGTCGTCTTCATGCTCGCCTACCTCCTTGAGCGCAAGCACAAGCTGCTCAAGAGACTTGGCCATTTCGTGGTCCCTGTGATCTTCGTCGTCGGCACTATCGCCGCACTCGTTATGAAACAGCCGGACCTGGGGACGGTCGTCATCATCGGAGCTGCGGCGATGGCCGTGATCCTTGCCAGTGATGCCCCAATGCGATGGGTGGCGCTCCTTGGGATGATCTCTGTCTCGGCGACCGCATTTCTGGCGTTCAGCGACAAGTATCGAGCAGACAGAATCGTCGGGTTTCTCGACCCATGGGGCAACTCCAGCGGAGAGGGCTATCAGCTGATCCAGGGATACTACGCCCTCTCAAATGGGGGCGTTTTCGGTGTAGGGCTCGGTGCCAGCAGGGCGCGCTGGTTCTATTTGCCCAATGCCCACACCGACTTCATATTCGCCATCATCGGTGAGGAAACGGGATTGATCGGTGCGCTGACCGTGATAGGTCTTTTTGTAGCGCTCGCCATCGCTGGATGGCTGGTGGCGGTTCGGGCGCAAGATCGATTCGGAAGGATGGTTGCGGCCGGCTTCACAACATGGCTCTCCATCCAGGCGTTGGTGAACATCGGGGGCGTCCTCGGGGTGATTCCGATAACGGGTATTGCCCTTCCGTTCGTGTCGTATGGCAGCACAGCATTGGTCGTCTCTATGGCTGCTCTGGGCGTGCTGGTCAACATCGCCCAAAGTGGGAGTCAGCCCGGAAAATGACGTATCTCATCGCCGCGGCTGGTACCGGCGGTCACGTGTATCCGGGTCTCGCCGTTGGCGAGGCCCTCGTCGATTCAGGCGTCCGCAAAGACGAGGTGCTCTTTGTCGGCGGTGACAGACTCGAGGCGACTGTGTACCCCGAAGCCGGGTTTCCTTTCCTCCAGACAGTTCTCCGCGGCCTGAGTCGGTCGCCTTCGCTGGACACACTGACCCTTCCCGCCGTCATTTGGAAAGCACGCTCGACGATTCTCGAGGAGATCAGGCGTAGGGGTACTCGTGTTGCTCTCGGCCTGGGCGGGTATGTCACGGTTCCAACCGGGATGAGTTGCTCCCGAGCCGGGATCCCTCTCATGCTCGCCGAGCAGAACGCCGGCGCCGGGCTTGCCAACAGGGTTGCGTCGCGCTGGGCCAAGAGGACATTCGTCTCGTTCCCCAACACCAAGGGCCTCGAAACAGGTGAATGGGTTGGCAACCCGGTCAGGAAGCCACTGGCTACGTTCGATCGCGAAGCCCTCCGCGCCGAGGCGCTCGCTCGATATTCGCTTGACTCGAGTCTTCCGGTCCTGGCGGTGTTTGGTGGCTCTCTGGGAGCGGGGGCAATAAACGAAGCTGTGTCATCGATGGCGCAGAGTTGGACCGGGAGTACGTTTCAGATAGTGCATCTCACCGGTCGCCGCCACATCGATGACCTGGCTGATCTGCAAGCCAGTGACCATCTCACCTGGCGCAGGGTCGGATTCGAAGACCGTATGGATCTCTTCTACGCAGCGGCTGACCTGGTAGTGGCACGCTCGGGTGGGGGAGTCGCCGAGCTCACCGCGACTGGATCGCCGTCGATCTTGATACCCGGAGACTTCGGGTCGTCGGGGCATCAGGAGGCCAATGCAACATTCCTGAGGACATCGGGTGCTGCTGTAGTGCTAAGCCAGGTCGACGTCGACAGTCTTGGATCGGTGGTGGGAGACACTCTCTTCGACTCAGCCTCCTTGAAGATGATGCGTGAGGCTGCCCTGGCGATTTCGCGCCCTGACGCGGCTGACACGATTGCATCCGCCATGCGGGAGGCCATTTCGTGAGCAACGGAGCACTCCGGATCCACATCGTTGGCGCCGGTGGCGCAGGAATGAGCGCTATCGCCAAGGTTCTCTCCGGAATCGGTCATCAGGTATCGGGATCAGATCTTCGTGGCGGCGCCACGTTGGATCGTCTCGGAGACTTCGGCATCGAGACCCATACGGGGCACCACCCCGAAATCGCGTCAGCTGTGGAGCTCTTGGTGGCCTCCTCTGCGGTTCCCGACTCCGACCCCGAGATCCAGGCGGCTGTTGAGGCCGGGATCCAGGTGTGGCGCCGTCCACAGCTTCTCGAGGCCGTAACCCGCCAGATCCCTTCGATTGGGGCTACGGGGACCCACGGCAAGACGACCACGACCTCGCTGCTGGTCACCGCACTCAGGGCAGCCGGGCACGATCCGTCATTCATCGTCGGCGGCGACATCGTCGAACTGAACACCAACGGTCACTTCGGCGCCGATGATCTTCTGGTCATTGAGGCAGATGAGGCATTCCGGACGTTCGAGGCGCTTGTCTTGAAGGGGCTGGTCGTGACGAGTGTCGAACCCGAGCACGTCGAGCATTTTGGGAGCGAGCGTGCGCTGGTCGATAGCTTCGTGGCCGTGTCCGGTGGCGTGGACGGGCCGGTTGTCGCATGCGCCGACGACGAGGGAGCGGCCCTGGTCGCCCGGAGCGCGCAGACTCTTACGTACGGGACCGACACCAACGCAGATTGGCGGATAACTGAGTTGGAGCTCTTAGCGGGAGAAACCCGATTCAGACTGTCCGGACCCGGAGGCGCCACCAGTGTCAGTGTTAGCCGACCGGGCGTCCACGTTGCCCGTAACGCCGCCGGAGCCCTCGCGCTCCTTGCCGAATTGGGCTACGACCTCGATGCCTCAGCCGCGGGCATGGCTTCTTTTCGTGGTGTCGGAAGACGATGGGAGCACCGGGGCACAGTCGAGGGTGTGATGCTGGTTGACGACTACGCACACCACCCGACCGAGGTCGCGGCCAATCTCGAGACGGCTAAGAACGTTGTTCCCGGACGGGTGTGGGCGGTGTTTCAGCCCCATCTCTACAGCAGGACGGAGCGTCTCCAGGACGAGTTCGGTCAGGCACTGAGCTCAGCTGACGTCGTTGTGGTGACCGACATCTACGGATCGCGTGAAGAGCCGGTTCCTGGAGTGACCGGCTCGCTGGTAGCCGAGGCCGCCGAGGCGCACGGAGCGACGGTCCATTACGTGGCCCATAAATCAGATCTCGCTGACTTTCTCGCCGAGAGGGTCGCGGAAGGCGATCTGGTTCTCACGATGGGCGCCGGCGACATCACGCTTCTGCCGACCGAATTGGCTCGAAGGCTGGCTGCACGACAATGACCCGAATCGACAGCCTCGTTGAAGCAGGAATTGTGTCGGTCGAAGTGCCTCTAGGTCCGTTGACGACATACAAGTCAGGAGGACCCGCGAGGTTCTACGTGGAGGTTCAGAGCCAGACTGAGCTCGTTGACCTCGTCCGGTCTGGTCTGGAGGATGATCTTCCGGTGCTTGTCCTCGGGCGTGGCTCCAACATCGTCGTTGCCGACGGTGGCTTTGCTGGTCTTGTGATCAAACTCGGCGTGGGGTTCAGCAGCATCGCGATCGATGACGTTGAGGTCACAGCCGGCGCCGCAGTCTCACTCCCGAAGTTGGCCAGAGCCTCAGTGGAGGCAGGTCTGACCGGATTGGAGTTCTTCGTGGGTATTCCCGGATCAGTCGGGGGAGCCGTTCGCCAGAACGCCGGGTGCTTCGGAACCGAGGTAAAGGATCGCCTCACCTCCGCCGTCGTACTCGACCTGAACGATGGCACGGTCTCGACAAAGGCCACACAAGCTCTCGACCTTGCCTACCGGCACTCGAACATCAAGAGCACAGACATCGTGCTCGGAGCGTCATTCCTGGCGACTCACGGAGACGTCGACACTGGCCAGGAGGAACTGCGTCGGATCACAAGGTGGCGACGTGACCACCAGCCGGGTGGGACATTCAACGCTGGCAGCGTCTTCAAGAACCCGCCGGATGTGGCTGCCGGCGCCCTGATCGACTCGCTCGGGCTGAAGGGGATGAGTGTTGGCGATGTTGCCGTGTCGACCAAGCACGCCAACTTCTTTGTTGCTGGGACGGCTGCCACCTCGGCCGACATAAGACAACTCGTCAGCGACGTGAAAGACCGCGTGTTCGAGTTGACGGGCACCATCCTTGAGCCCGAGATCCAGTTCGTGGGATTCGAGGAATGAGCATCGATCCGAGACTTCTCGAAAGACGACAGGTGGTGGCGGAGGACCGCGCCCGCAGAAATGTGGGGAGGCTTCTCCGCTTTCTGGTCGTTGTGGCGTTCCTTGGAGCGGGGGCATGGCTGATGCTTTCTCCAATCATGAGTGTCCACGAGGTCACGGTTGTCGGAGTGACGTCGAGTGACACCTATGACGTGCTCGCGGAGAACGAATTGGTCGTTGGGACGCCAATGATCCTGACCCGGGCCGGACCCGTCGTAGCAGAGCTCGAGACCGACCCCTGGGTCTCCGATGCCAGCATTGATCTCGACTGGCCGAATCGGGTCTTAGTCCGTGTCGAGGAGCGAGTCCCCGCAGCCTGGGTGCAAACAAGCGCGGGGTGGTCGCGCAGGACGAGCGACGGCGTGGCCCTGCCATCGGCGGCGCAGCCCGATGAGACTCTGGGCTGGGCGCGTCTCTCCGAGGTTCTCGAGCCCGACGCAGCTGAATCAGCCGTCGTCCTGGGGGCTATCGAGTTCATCAGTGGGCTTCCTGACGAACTGAGAACCGACGTGATCGTTCGGATCGAGGACAACGGCGAGATGTGGGCGGTGGTTTCGGGATACCAGATCCGACTGGGGAGACCGGTTGAGATGACGGCTAAAGCACTCAGCCTGGCCGCATTGCTCGAAGTGGACCCGCCGGTGGGCGCAGTCCTCACCCTGATCGCGCCGACCCACCCGGCAGTGACCCCGGGGCGAGTCCCCGAATCGGGAGAAGAAGAAACCCCGAGTGACGATTCGGGGGATACCGGGGCGGAGCCGACCGATCAAAGCGAAGCACCGTGAAGTCTGAATGTCTACTAGAACCTTAGAGTTTAGGGCTTTACTTAAGGCCCAACCAACGGTAAACCTCTACTTCAGGTCTATTTGTTCGAAACGTTTCCTTACGGGAACACATCATCGTGGAGGTGCGAAGTGAGTTCGACTAGCGGCGGCTATCTGGCCGTTATCAAGGTCGTCGGTATAGGTGGCGGCGGGGTCAATGCCGTCAACCGGATGGTCGACGCCGGTGTTCGGGGTGTCGAGTTCATCGCACTCAACACCGATGCCCAGGCACTCCTTATGAGTGATGCCGACGTCAAGCTCGATATCGGCCGCGAAGTGACCCGCGGTCTCGGCGCCGGTGCAAATCCAGAAATCGGGCGAGCCGCTGCCGAGGAGCACAAAGCAGAGTTGGAGGACGTCCTCAAGGGCTCAGACATGGTGTTCATAACCGCAGGCGAAGGTGGCGGCACCGGGACCGGGGGCGCACCCATCGTCGCCGAGGTCGCCCGCTCGGTCGGAGCGCTGACGGTGGGCGTTGTGACCAGACCCTTCGGCTTTGAAGGTCGTCGTCGCGCCGTGCATGCCGAGCAGGGCATCGACTCGCTCGCCGATTCCGTGGACACCCTCATTGTGATTCCCAACGATCGACTGCTCGACGTTGGTGACCCCACTTCGCCGATAGCCGAGACGTTCCGTCTCGCCGACGAGGTGTTGATGAGTGGGGTGACCGGGATAACCGACCTGATCACGACGCCGGGTCTCATCAATGTCGACTTTGCCGACGTTCGAACGATCATGTCTGATGCCGGTTCCGCAGTCATGGGGATCGGCCGGGCGACCGGTGAGAACCGGGCCAGACAGGCCGCCGAGCGAGCAATCTCGAGTCCCATGCTGGAAAGTTCCATGGAGGGTGCCAAGGGTGTGCTGCTCTCGGTTGCAGGCCCGTCTTCGATGACACTTCACGAGGCGACCGAGGCGGCTGGAGTCGTTTCTGATCACGCCGATGCCGAAGCGGACATCATCTTCGGCGCCGTTGTTGATGACGACCTCGGTGAGGAGATGAAGGTGACGGTGATCGCGGCCGGATTTGAGAAACACCGACCCAATCGAGTTCAGGGCAGTACCCGGCCCACCGCAGTTCCCAGCGCTGGTCCACCAAATGACGACACGCTGGACATTCCCTCTTTCGTCCAGGGATGATCAAACCCCCCGGTCGCTCCGGGGTGGCTTTTACCGAATCCAGCGACGGCGATCAGCGCTCTGATGTGGAGTCGCGCCGTGTCCTCAGTCGGAAGCTCGGGATTCCTGGCTCCTGGGCAACCGTCGATCAGGTTCACGGTTCTACCGTTATCGAGGTGACTGAGAACCGGCCCCATGGAGAAGGTGACGCACTCTGGACTTGCCGTCGAGAAGTGCCGCTTGCCGTTTTCACCGCAGATTGTTTCGGCGTAGTCATACACGCGGACAACGCTGTTGGTGTTGCTCACGCCGGGTGGCGGGGTGCGCAGGCCGGACTTGTTTCAAATTTGCGAGCGACGATGACCAAAGCCGGGCACACGCCCAACAGGGCGGAAATCGGACCGGGCATCGGGTCGTGTTGCTTCGAGGTAGGGCCCGATGTCTCGGAACTGTTTCCCTCAGACTCCTCACAGACGCGATGGGGCACACCATCGGTAGACCTCGAGCGAGTGCTCGAAAGCCAACTCGAGGGTCTCGACCTATGGGCCAACGGAGGGTGCACCATGCATGAAGACGGTTGGTTAAGTCACCGACGAGACGCCACACCTCTCCGCCTTGCCTCGATCGGATGGTTGGCGTGAGCTTCGAGGAGGTCTCCGAGCGGATGTCTCTGGCTGTTGCAAGGTCGGGCCGGGCTCCTGGCGACGTCACCCTCGTTGCCGTTTCCAAGACGAAATCCGTCGAGGACATACTGGCGGTTTACGAGAAGGGTCATCGTGATTTCGGTGAGAATCGCGCTCAGGAGATGGCTGAGAAGGCCGCTCAGCTTCCCGACGACATTCGGTGGCACTACGTCGGAGCCCTTCAGTCGAACAAGGCTCGTCTCATTCGTCCCAGCACCCACCTGCTCCATTCGATGGATCGGATGTCGTTGGCATCGGTATGGGCCAAAGGTCAGGGAATGGCGCCGCCGGTGCTCATTCAGGTCAACACCGGAGAGGAGCCCCAGAAGTCAGGGGTGATTCCGGGGGAAACCGAATCGCTTGTTGACCGCGTGTTGGCGATGGGGATAGAGGTTCGGGGTCTGATGGCCATTCCTCCACTCTCCGAGGACCCTGAGGAGACGCGTCCTCACTTCCGATGGTTGGCCGTCTTGAGGGACAGGATTCGGGAGCGAAGCCCTGGGGTGACAGATCTCTCGATGGGCATGACCGACGACTTCGAAGTTGCGATTGAGGAGGGTGCTTCGTTCATACGGGTAGGACGGGCTATCTTTGGCGCTCGTAATTGACCGGAGCTGATCGATGTCATCACTCTTTTCCAAGACTCTCGTCTACCTGGGCCTGGTTGATGAGGACCAGCTAGACGCACAGGCAGCCGATTCGGCGGCACCCGTCGGCGTTGACGACCCCACCGGAAACAGCGTGGAGCCGATTAATCAGGAGCGTCGTGTCGAGCCGCCTCCTACCGCCCGCGCGGCTACCCGGCCGAGGATGCGCGCAGAGACCCTGGACCCTGTGGTCGCGGTCCGGCCCGTTGAAGCCCACACAGACATACTCGTAATCGAGGAGTTCGGTGACGCCCGGATCCTTGCCGACCGAGTGAGAGATAGAACACCGGTTGTGCTCGACATGCGTCGTGCAGAGCCTGACCTCGTCAGACGTGTCGTCGACTTCTCCTCGGGCCTCATCTACGTGCTGGACGGCTCGATGAGGCGAGTGGGCGATGGGTTGGTTTTGGTACTGCCACCACGCGTCACGCTGAGCCGGGACGAGAAGCGTCGATTGACGGCGCTGGGGGCCTACGAGCTCGACGACGTTAACGATTGATCCGTGGACGTAATCGACGTCGTCGTCCTAATACTGCAGATCTATTTCTATGCGGTGCTCGCATGGGTGATCCTTTCCTGGATCCCGATATCTTCAGGGCACCCACTGGGCAAGGTCTCCCTGTTCCTCGACCGCATCATCTATCCCGTCATGCTTCCGTTGCGGAGGGTGATTCCACCCCTCAGGGTCGGTGGGGGAATGCTCGACCTTTCGCCGATAGTCCTGCTGATCGGGCTTCGGGTCATCATCTCGCTGGTCAGCAGATTGAGCTGATGCTTGGTGGCAGACTTTTTCGTCCGTATTCTCTGTCTGGACCAAAGGAGACCCGGGCATGCCCCTGACACCGTCTGACGTAGAACAGATGACATTCACGACGGCTCTTCGCGGCTATGACCTCGATGAGGTTGATGACTTTCTCGATCAAGTCGTCGTCGCCATCCGTGACCTTCACGACGAGGTAGCTTCGTTGAAGTCCAAAATGGCTGATCTCGAGCGGAGCGCTGATGCCGGAGGAACAGACGAATCGGCCGTGGGCAGAGCTCTGGTGGCTGCACAGGAGACTGCCGACAAGATCCTCGGGGATGCCAGGGCCGAGTCCGAGGCGATTCTCTCGACAGCGCGTTCAGAGGCCGAGACGTACGAAAACGAGCTGCAAAGCCTCCGGGAGGAGTCCGATGCCGAGATGGCCGAGCATGCCGAACGAATTGCAGACGTGCGGGGGCAACTGGCCCTCCTCGCAACCCAGGTGGCCGACAAGCTGGACGAGATGGATGCGAGAGTCGCGGCAGTCTTGCTAGGCGGCAACGAGAACGGCGAAGACTCCGCTGGAGACGAGCCCGGCCTTGACGCCGACTCCTCCCATCTCACACTGGACGACGACGATGACATGGGCGACGATGACTACGAGGATGACGCCGACTCCTCCCATGACTCACCCGACGATGATGACAACACCGAATCCGACTCCGGGTCGGACGACGTCGATTCCGAATCCGACTCGGACGACGACAAGTTCGGCGATGCCGGCGATTCGGACTACTAGCGCGGATTGGTGAGAGACAGCGATCTCGGATACGACTTCATCGCTAGGAAGTCCGGAGAGGTCTCGATCAGTCGACACGGCAAGGTCGTCACGACCCTCCGGGGCGAAGCTGCAGCACGGTTCCTGGTCAAAGTGGAGACAGGTGGCGCGCAGCAGGTCATGGCCAGGGCCACCGGGAACTACAAACGGGGCAGTGAGCGGTCTTAGCCTTGCTTGGAAATGGTCAGCCAGATCGTGTGACCGTTGATGTCGGTCGGCTCACCCTCACTTGAGTCACCGTTCACCAGATCTGACGAGAGCACCTCCTCGGCGATCTGTTCTCGATAGCTGTCAACAGCCCTTGCGATCTCACCATCGGGACTGTTCCAGACGAGCCGAATCCGGTCGGTCACCTCCAGGCCCGTCTCGCGGCGAAGCCTCTGCACTTTGGAGATGATCTCCCGGGCCAGTCCCTCAGTTATGAGCTCTTCGGTGAGCGTGGTGTCAAGAGCACAAGCGAATACAGGGCCCGACTCGACAATCGTGCCCTCCTTGGGTGTCCTCTCGATAAGCACATCTTCGAGCGTCACCCGACGGCCGGCCACGTCGAGCGTGTCGCCATCCAGCAGCGACTCGATCGCAACGGGGTTGAGATCTGCGATGCCATTCGCCACTTCCTGCATACGGGAGCCAAGCTCCGGGCCCAGCTTGCGATAATTCGCCTTCGCGGAGAGGTAAACCAGTTCGGCCTCGTCGGCCGTGGCTGACACCTTCTTGATATTCAGCTCATCGGAGATGATGCCGGCGTGAGCGTTGATTGCGGCCACCACAGCGGAGTCATGGGTGAGAACCGTGAGCTCAGCGAGCGGCTGGCGGACCCGGTGGCCTTCCTTCTTGCGCAGGTTCCTGCCGAGCCTCACAACCTCTCGAACTGTGCGCATCGAAGCCTCGAGGTCGGTGTCGATGAGACCGGAGTCGGCTCTCGGGAAGTCGCGGTGGTGAACACTGGAAACGGCATCCGGATCATGTCGGGCGACAAGGTCCTGGTAGAGATGCTCTGTGATGAACGGGAGGACCGGCGCCAGCACCTCGATGAACGTCGTGAGGACTTCATAGAGGGTTGCGAATGCGGCCAGTTTGTCGCTATCTGCCTCCCCGGACTCGCCCCGGGCCCGCCAGAAGCGGCGTCGCGATCGCCGCACATACCAATTGGTGAGATGGTTGATGAATCCGAGGGTGGGGGGCACAACGTTGTATAGGTAGTACCCCTCCATTTGGGTGTTCACGTCGTCGACCAGGCTTTGCAGGACCGACAGGATCCAGCGATCCATTTCTGGGCGTTGCGCCGGCGCCGGCGCAACGGCCAGGTCGTCGGTGGTGACACCATCCGCCTCGGCGTAGGTCGTGAAGAAGCTGTACGTGTTCCACAGTGGCAGCAGAACCGTACGCACCACCTCGGCCACCCCATCCCTCGAGAATCGGACCGGCTCAGCGCGCAAAACTGGTGAGTCGATCAGGAAGGCACGCAGGGCGTCTGCGCCGAGTTCATCGAAAACCTCTGTCGGGTCGGGGTAGTTCTTGAGACTCTTGGACATCTTGCGGCCGTCTTCGGCGAGGATCAGACCGTTGACCACGCAGTTCTCGAAGGCTGGCTGATCGAAGATGGCAGTGGAGAGGACGATCAGTGTGTAGAACCAACCACGCGTCTGGTCGAGTCCCTCTGCGATGAACTGCGCCGGATAGGTGGCGTCGAAGCGCTCCTTGTTGTCAAACGGGTAGTGGAGCTTCCCGTATGGCATCGATCCCGACTCGAACCAGCAGTCGAGGACTTCCGGGACGCGCACCATCGAGCCTTTGCAGCTCGAGCACTCCCATCCGATTTCATCGATGAAGTGCTTGTGAAGGTCGGTGGGTCGCTGACCCGAGTACTGCTCCAACTCATCGATCGAACCGATCGCCACCTTCTCCTCGCAGTTGTCGCAAACCCACACGGGGATGCATGACCCCCAATAGCGGTTGCGGCTGATGGCCCAGTCTCTGGCATTGGCCAACCAGTTGCCAAAGCGGCGGCTACCCACGTAGTCGGGAACCCAATGGATTGTGTCATTGAGCTCCACCATCCGCTCCCTGAAACGTTCAACCGCAACGAACCACGTAGGGATCGCTTTGTAAATCAGAGGGGTGTCGGTCCGGTAGCAGAAGGGATACGAGTGGGTGACCTTCCCGGAGTGGACGAGCTTGCCGGAGTCCTCGAGAAGCTCGATGAGTTTGGTGTCGGCTTCCTTGATGTTCTGGCCGGCGACATCGGGCACCTCATCGGTGAATGAGCCTCCGCTGTCGACCGGGTCCACGAGCACGGTCAATCCGGCGTTCTGCAGGGCAAAGAAATCGGCCTCGCCATATGCAGGCGCCATGTGAACCAACCCGGTGCCCTCGTCGACCGTGACGTCGTCTGAGGGGATGACCCGGAAGGCACCCTTGTCCCTCTCCTCGCCGAAGTAGTCAAAAGGGGCGTCGTAGGCGAGTCCGAGCAACCCGGAACCTCTGGCAGCGCCCACAACATCGGGATCGTCACCAAAAACAATGGCGGCGCGGTCGGCCGCGATCCAATAGTGATCTGCGTCGTCGGCGACCCTGACGTAGTCGTGGTTCTCGCCGACAGCGATCGCGAGGTTCCCGGGGAGGGTCCAGGGGGTCGTGGTCCAGATCAGGAGATAGTCACCATTTGTGGCGACATCGTTTCCTTCCAGGACCTCGAGCCGGACGGTTATCGACGGATCCTCGACGTCCCGGTAATCGAGGTTCGCCTCGAAGTTCGACAGAGGAGTTGTCGCTCCCCACGAGTAGGGCAACACCTTGAAGTCCTGATAGATCAGGTCTTTGTCCCACAACTGCTTGAAGACCCACCAGACAGTCTCCATGAACTCGGGGTCCATGGTCTTGTAGTCGTTGTCGAAGTCGACCCACCGCCCGATCCTTTCGGTGAGCACCTCCCATGCCTCTGTGTTGGCCTGGACTCCGATCCGGCATGCCTCGTTGAACCGATCGATTCCGTAATCCGCAATCTGCTTCGGACCTGAGATCCCGAGCTTCTTTTCGATCTCCATCTCTATAGGAAGACCGTGGGTGTCCCAACCGAATCTGCGCTCGACCCGATAGCCTCGCATCGTCCAGTAGCGAGGAACCATGTCCTTGATGACACCGGCAAGAAGATTCCCATAGTGGGGGCTGCCGGTTGGGAACGGAGGGCCGTCATAGAAGACGTATTCGCGGTCTTCGGGACGACGTCGAACGGACTCGGCAAATGCATCCGTCTCTCTCCACAGTTGGAGAACATCCTTCTCCATGGAGGGGATGTCGATCGAGGCGTTGACCTTGGTGAAGACCGCCTTCTTTGTTGTCACTGACTCTCCGTCCAGGTGATCGATGAAGCCGGGAATGGTAGATAGCGCCCGCCGGGTAGTTGGTAGCGGGCTTCGCTTCAGTACGTGATCTACGGTTTCGCCATGTCGCAGGGACCGTTTCGAAGTCATGAAGAAGGCGTGCTCATCCAGGTGTGGGTGGTTCCCGGCGCCCGAAACCCGGGAATCGCCGGTTTGCACGGCGAAAACTTGAAGATCAGGGTTTCTGAGGCACCGGAAGGTGGAAAGGCGACCAGGGCCGTGGAGCGGGTGCGCGAAGAAGGCCTGGATGTCGACGTCGAACTGGTCCGGGGAATGACCGGCCGTGCCAAGCTGTTCATGGCGAGCGGAATCGATGTAAAGACCGCGAGGGCCAAACTCGGGGTCTAGTCGACGTCCCTTGGTAGGGTTTTCCGCCCTTGTGAGGTGAGATCGTGGCTAGACAGCTAGCGAAGTCCACAATCGAGAAATTCGAAAAGCGTCTGCTGGAGGAGCGAGAACGTCTTCAGCTGCTGATTGAGGAATATGAACAAGAGCTCGAAGAGGCTCGAATGACAGAAAGCTCGTCGGATCGGAGCCCCGATCCGGGCAACGCCGAAGCCGGTTCGATAAAGTTCGAGTACGAGAAGGAGCTTTCTATCGAGCAGAACACTCTGGATCTGCTCGGCAAAGTTGATCGAGCACTCGAGCGTGTGAGCGACGGCACCTATGGGATCTGCGAGAGCTGTGGCAAGAGCATCCCGCTGGCGCGCCTCGATGTCTTGCCGTATGTGACGCTCTGCGTCGACTGCGCCCGGATCGCTTGATCCGCCGATACGTTGTCGCTGTCGGGCTGGCGACGGGAGTCGTGGTCGTTGATGCCCTGACCAAACGCTGGGCATCGATCGAGCTTCAGGGCAACCCCATTGAGATCGTTCCAGGCTTTCTCACCCTTACCTACACCGAGAATGCCGGGGCTGCCTTTGGGCTCTTCAAGAATGCCGGCCCTGTTCTCGGGATAGCTGCGATCGCCGTCACGGCTGCGCTTGCCTGGTCCCTGAGAGTTGACCGGCCGGGACTCGAAGTGGTCGCCTTCGGCCTGATCATTGGGGGAGCCGTCGGCAACCTCATCGATCGAGTTTTCCGTGGGGACGGCTTTCTCGACGGGATGGTGATCGACTGGGTCGACCTCTGGTGGATACCCACATTCAATGTCGCTGATGCCGCTATCACCGTGGCGGTAATCCTGCTTGTGATCCACTCGTGGCTGAATCGCTGACGCTGAGCGTCCCTCCCGAGCTGGACGGAGAACGAGTCGACAAGACCCTGGCCATGATGCTCGAAATCAGCCGAGCGGGAGCGCGACTGCTCATCGACCGTGGGGTCGAAATCGATGGTGTCCCTGCAAGACCGAGGGACCGGACCGCGGCCGGTTCGGTCATCGTCACTCCAAAACCCGACCTGCATCCATCGGTGCAACCCGAGGACGTCTCCTTCGGCGTCATCTATGAGGACGACGCACTCTTGGTCGTTGACAAGCCTCCCGGCGTCGTGGTGCATCCCGGTTCGGGAAATGTGACTGGGACACTCGTCTCCGGTCTTCTCTTCAGGTATCCCGATGTCGAAGGGGTTGGCGCGCCGGGAAGATGGGGACTTGTCCATCGTCTCGATCGGGACACGTCGGGGGCGATGATCGTGGCTAGAACCCAGGCCTCGTTTGACTCGTTGACCTCACAACTCGCCAGGCGAGATATCTCTCGCGTCTACCGGTCACTGGTTCAGGGGATCATTGGAATCCCGACCGGGACCATCGAGGCGCCAATCGGGCGTGACCCTGCCTACCCGACCCGACGGGCGGTGATTGCCGGGGGAAAGGAGGCGACAACTCACTACGAAGTTCTCGAGGAGTTTCCCGCCAGCGAGACGTCTTTCGTCGAGGTCCGTCTCGACACCGGCCGTACCCACCAGATCCGGGTCCACATGGCGACTATCGGACATCCGATCATGGGTGATCGCGTATATGGGGCGAAGCCGAGCCAGGTCGAAGCGCAGCGACCGTTCCTCCATGCCTACCGGTTGTCTTTCCAGCATCCCGAAACGGGCGTCGTGGTGGAAGTCGAGTCGCCACTGCCTGATGATCTCCAGGAGATTCTCGATGCAGTGTCGCGTCTAGAGCCGTGACCGATCTACCGTTGATGACGTGACTCAGGATCCAACGACCGCCGCACCGGTTTGCTACCGGCACCCGGACCGACACACCATGCTTTCGTGTAGTCGATGCGGGCGACCCATCTGTGGGTCGTGCTCGATCGACGCGTCTGTAGGTCAACGCTGTCCCGAATGTGTCCGCGAGGAGGGAGTCCAGAAGGTCATCCCGACGGGACCAAGACGACGGCCGACCACGGGTGCACCGGTCACACTGACCATCCTCGCTGTGACCGCGATCTTCTTCGTGCTCTCCGGTTTCGGGTCGCTCGAGTCGGAGATCACGAGGACCCTCGCCCAGAGCAACCCGGCGGTTGCTGCCGGCGAATGGTGGCGGATCTTCACCCCGATCCTGCTCCACGGATCATTCATGCACATCCTCTTCAACATGTGGGCCCTGTGGGTTCTTGGCCCGCAGATCGAGCGGGCGGTGGGAGGGAGCGCCTTCTTGGGCCTCTACATCGCCTCGGCGGGAATGGGCGGAGTGGCTTACTACCTGTCGGGCAGCCTGGCGCCGGCCGTCGGGGCCTCGGGTGCCATCTTCGGCTTGTTCGGAGTGTGGCTGGCCTGGGCGCTGCGGAGACGAAACACCGCGGCCGGGAGGGCAATGCTCAGTCAGATCGGATTTCTGTTGCTGATCAATGCGGCGCTTCCATTCCTGGTTCGTGGCATCGCCTGGCAGGCGCATCTGGGTGGTGTGATCATGGGGTTTGTGATCGGGCTCATCTGGGGTGTTATTCAGGGGCCGAATGCGGCGAGAATGCGAACGCTCGTCGCCTTCGCTTTTGCGGCTTTGGCCCCGGTTCTCGTCATTCTCTGAGAGCCTGAGCGAAGCTTTTCGCGACGTCGCCGACCCACTCAATGGGTGCTAGATTTCCTTAAACTACAGACGTGTAAGTTTCCACAAAGTGTCCTTCGCCCATCTCCATCTGCATACCGAGTACTCGATGCTCGACGGCGCAGCCCGGATCAAAGACGTTGTCGCCGCTGCGGCGCAGGACAACCAGCCGGCGATCGCCATCACCGACCATGGCGTTCTCTATGGCGTCGTCGACTTCGTGAAGACAGCGAGGGCTGCCGGCATCAAGCCCATCATCGGCATGGAGGCGTACTTCGTCGAGGGCTCGAGATTCGATAGGCCGGTTGGCAGCGCCAACAAGCGCTATCACATGAATCTTCTCGCCGAATCTGACGTCGGCTATCAGAACCTGCTCCAACTCTCGTCGAAGGCATTCCTCGACGGCTACTACTACAAGCCACGGATGGACTTCGACCTCCTCGAGCAACACTCCGAGGGGCTCATCGCGACGTCAGGGTGTCTCGGTGGCATGGTTCCCCAGCTTCTCGCACCCGACTCCGTTAGCGAGGAGGGCAACAGGGGGCAGATGAAAGATGTCGACGCGGCAACAGCGGCCGCGGCTCGATTCCAGGACATCTTCGGTAGGGACAGCTTCTTCGTCGAGTTGCAGGATCACGGTCTTCCCGCTCAACGGTCAATCATGCCCGACCTGCTCGAAATCGGGCGGCGCATAGATGCGCCTTTTCTCGCGACCAATGACGCTCACTACACAACTAGAGACGAGCACGATGCTCATGATGTGCTGCTTTGCATCCAGACGGGGTCACTGCGAAGCGAGGAGAAGCGGCTCAAGTTCGAGGGCAGCGAGCACTACCTGAAGACCGGCGATGAGATGCGCAACCTCTTCCCCGAGAGCGAGTTTCCGGGGGCATGCAGCAACACACTCTGGATTGCGGAGCGAGCCAACGTCGATCTCGAGTTCGGCAAGATTCTCCTCCCGCAGTTCCCGGTTCCGGATGGAGAGACCGAGGTCAGTTATCTGCGCAAACTGGTCGATCAGGGGGCAATCGAGAGGTACGGGACGAATCAAAAGCCCGAGGTCTGGGAGCGCATCGAGCATGAGCTCAAGCTGATCGAGGAGATGGGATTCCCGGCGTACTTCCTCATTGTCTGGGACCTGATCCGCCACGCCCGAGAGAAATCGATCCGGGTCGGCCCCGGACGGGGTTCCGCCGCCGGGTCGCTTGTCTCCTACTGCCTCAAGATCACCGACATCGACCCACTTGCATACGGACTGATTTTCGAGCGATTCCTCAATCCGGGCCGCCGCCAGATGCCAGACATCGATATGGACTTCGATGAGCGATACCGCGCTGAGATGATCCGGTACGCCGCCGAGAAGTACGGGACCGACCGGGTGGCTCAGATAGTCACGTTCTCCACGATCAAGGGGAAGCAAGCCGTCAGGGACGCCGCCCGGGTGCTCGGCCATCCATATGGCGTCGGAGATCGCATCGCCAAGGCGATGCCGGCCTCAATTCTGGGCAAGGACCCGACGCTGGAGCAGGTGCTGAACAAACCCGAGCACGGCGCGGAGTCGGAGGTCAAGGACTGGTATGCCAACGCCCAGGGTCTTCGCGAGATGTACAAGAGCGACAGCGCAGTTCGCGAGACTGTCGATGCCGCCCGTGGGCTCGAGGGCTTGCGTCGCCAGGACTCGATCCATGCGGCTGCGGTAGTGATCGCCCCGGAGCCGATCACCAACATCGTCCCAATTCAGCAGAAGGGCGCTGACGCCGAAGTAGTGACTCAGTTCGAGATGCACGGGGTCGAGGCGCTCGGTCTTCTCAAGATGGACTTCCTCGGTCTGAGGACGCTGTCGATCATGGAACGGTGTCTGGAGCTTGTCGAAAAGACAAGCGGTGAGCGTGTCGACATCGACAACGTCCCGCTCGACGATGAAGAGACCTTTGAACTGCTCCAGTCGGGCGAGACCATCGGAGTGTTTCAGCTGGAAGGCACGGCGATGAGGTCGCTCATTCGGTCGCTGAAACCCGACTCGTTCAACGACGTGATCGCTCTCGTGGCCCTCTATCGGCCCGGCCCGATGGGGGCGAAAATGCATACCCTCTACGCCGACCGCAAGAACGGGCGAGCGCCCATCGAGGAGCTCCATCCTTCCGTCACCGAAAAGCTCGCCGACACCTATCAGATCATGGTGTATCAGGAGCAGGTGATGCAGGTGGCCCAGGAGATCGCCGGCTACTCGATGGCCGATGCCGAAGCCCTGCGAAAGGCGATGGGCAAGAAGATCAAGTCGGTCATGAAGGCCGAGGAGGACAAGTTCGTAGCCGGATGTGTCGAACAGGGATACACCGAGAGCGTCGGGAGTGAGATCTTCAAGCTGATCGAGCACTTCGCGGGCTACGGCTTCGCCAAGTCGCACTCGGCGGCATACGGGCTGATCGCATATCAGACCGCCTACTTGAAGGCACACCACCCCGCCGAATACCTGGCATCGGTATTGACAGCCACCAAGAGCAACAAAGATCGCACCGGCGTCTACCTCAACGAGTGCCGTCGCATGGGCATCGAAGTGCTTGTTCCCGATGTCAACGAGTCAGAATCCGATTTCACTGTTCACCAGGATCGGATTCGATTCGGGCTGTCGGCCGTGAGAAACGTCGGTGAGGCAGTCGTGGAGAAGATCGTCGAGGCGCGTGTGGACGAGCCGTTCACTTCGCTGCAGGACTTCGTCGATCGAGTTGACACCGGTGTTCTCAACAAGCGAACGGTTGAGTCTTTGATCAAGGCGGGTGCGTTCGACGGATGTGGCGAGAACCGAAAAGGGGCCACGCTGGTCTACGAGCAGATCCTCAATGCGACCCTGGAGAGACGACGCAACGAAGACATGGGACAGTTCAGTCTGTTTGCGGGGGATCCAAGTTCTGTGGTTGAAACCCGCGTCGAGGTGCCCGACCTCGAGTGGTCCAAGAAGGTTCGTCTTGGCTTCGAGAAGGAGATGCTCGGGCTCTACGTCTCCGATCACCCTCTTCTCTCCATCGGGCCCTCGCTGGCAGCGTCGGCGAATGTGATGATCAGCGGTCTCGACGAGATGACTGATAAGACGCCCGTGTCCGTTGGTGGGCTCATCGGGCCGATAACCCGCAGGTGGACGAAGAACGGCGATCCCCTCCTGTTTTTCCAGTTGGAGGATTTGGAGGCATCAGTCGAGATTGTGGTGTTTCCGAGAACTGTCAAGGAATTTGGTCAGGTGGTCGCCGAGGATTCGATCGTGGTAGTAGCCGGAACGCTTGATCAGAGAGGTGACGACGTCAAGGTGATGGCCAAGGAAATCAAGGAGTTGGAGATACGCGACGACTCCAGCGTCCAGCTTCAGGTCTCATCCCGCAAGCTGACACCCGAGGTGGTTGGCGATCTGAAGGGAATCCTCTCCAACCATCCCGGGTCGGCCGGTGTGTTCCTCCACATGACCGGTGGATCTGAGACAAAGGTGTTGAAACTGAGCGACGCTCACAAGGTCGAGCCACGATCTGCTCTCTTCGCCGAGTTGAAGGAACTGCTCGGTCCGAACGCGATCCTCTAGCGCCGCCCATTCTGTGGGCAGGATGCACGGCGCTTCCTAGCGCCGCCCATTCTGTGGGCAGGATGCACGGCGCTTCCTAGCGCCGCCCATTCTGT